>Ga0308160_10003433_pt1 | contig 17876 bp, 9 predicted proteins | sample PhyFR1_FD_201036 | JGI IMG/M metagenome (GOLD analysis project Ga0308160, IMG submission 201036) | Phyllosphere microbial communities from UC Gill Tract Community Farm, Albany, California, United States - DLSLF.R1 | ecosystem: Host-associated > Plants > Phyllosphere > Unclassified | place: USA...
TCGCCAGTGCCGCCGAAACCTCTTCAAGAACTCGTCAGAGAGCCGACTCTGTTGCCTCGATCTCTTCCATCGACTCATCCGCTACCGCTCGAGAAGCTACGACTCCACTTCCGAAACCGCTTGTCGACATTCTCCCTTCGAACCAGTCACTCTACTTCGCAATCGCTTCGACTCGCATGAAACTCGGTGGAGTCGACCCTAAACCCAAACTTCGAGCCTGTCGAGGAATCGAAATACATTCTTCCACCATCTTTGTCGAATACATCCTGCAGGAGGCTTACGAACCGTCGACTGTCACGAACGACGTCAATAGAAGCAAGCTCGAGTTGAGACCAGATTTCCGAAGCGATGCAAATGCGATGGCGACTGCAGGAGGACAGGCTGGAAAGGACGACACTCGTCAAGCTCTCGTCAACTTCTCGTTGTTCGAGCTCGTCATCGATCCACTCGTCGAGGCGAGACCGAACGAACACGAGGAACACGAAGCGGAGAAGAAGAGGAATGAACAGAAGGCGCAATCGGCGAAGGAACGAGAAGGAAAGAGAGAGGGTGCGAAGAGGAGAACGGCCGATCCCGAGTTGATTGGTCGAGCAGAGGTAGATGGACGATCAATGCCTAGGCGACATTCTTACCAGAGAAAACGAGATCCACTCGACCATCGCGACAGTCTCGTCATCGTTCCCCAACTCGACTTCCACATTCGAATCCACAAAGCAGAATTCAATGATCAAGCAGCCGACGCAGGAGATTCGCTCGACGAGATCATCGTTCGCCTTCACTCGGATTCGATCACCCTTCGACTCGAGCTCTTCAGTATCTACCTCTGTCTGATCACCTACTCTTCTCTTCGCTGGCTTCGTCCCACCGTTCACCTCTCATCGACTACACCCACTTCTCCTTCCTCGAAATCAAAGCGACCAAAACCTCTCGTCAACTTCGGCGCGAATATCCAAGCTCTTCACATCCTTCCTTCACTTCCTCATGACACCTACCTCTTCGTCACATTCCGCACTATGATCGTCCGCTTTACGAAACCGAGCGGCTTCACGGTGAAATGGGATACGGGTCTTCTCGCTGGTCAAAGTCGAATCTTCTCCGGAAAATGGGAGGACATCATCCGCTTACAATCAACTACGGTCTCGATCCGGGAACAAGAGAACGCTGGTCACCATCCTTTCGTCGTTTCCCTCGCCTCCGATTCTGCTCGACTCCGAATTCCTTACCGCTATGCTTTCAATCAAATCATCGACAACGCTGCAAGTCTCTTCAAAGCGTCGAAACAACTCGTCCACGAACACATCAAAGGTCGCTGGGATTGCATCATCGAGCCGACCGACGAGGAACCGAAACATCTCCCGGAAATCGACATCAACGTTGGCGCTTTCGCTATCGAATTCGAAGACGATCCTCTCGAGCGTAAACTCAACATGATCTGGAGAGTTGGGTACGAGGAGCAGAAGGCGAGATTAGGCAGGGATAAAGCTTTCGAGACTAAAGCGGAGGCGGTCAAGAAGGAGGAGGAAAGGCGGAGAACGGCTTACGAAGCGGGTGGAGACACGCCGGAAGACTCCTCAGAAGACGGTCGGGAGAAGGAGGAGACGGAAGAGCGTCCGAAAGTCACAGGTCGTCACACTATCAGCACCGAGGATGCGAAACAAGTCTTGCACGCTTTCAACGCTACTCAATGGATTCAACGAATGAAGAACGCTTCCGCCGAACAAGCTCGTAGGGAGGAGAAGCTCTCGAAACGACTCTATGGTGCCAAGCAGTACGGCACTTCTCGCGATCTCAATCTCCCCATCGACCTCCTCCCACGAAGCAAAGCGGCTCCTCTTGGACGCGCAATCTTCGACTCGATGCGCCTATCGATCACAAAGGCTTCGTTTGGAGAGAACGGCATCTCCGACTACCTCTTCGACGTCGGGAAAGGACTCCCTCGCGACACCAAGTTCAGTCTACTCGTACCGATTCACCTCTGTTGGCGATTCGACGAGGCTCGCTTCACTATCCGAGACTACCCTCTACCACTCTTACACGTTCCCCGGAATCATCGAGAAGGTCAACCAGCATGGGATTGGCAAGGAGATTTCGTCGTCGGTGAAGAACTTGGAGGACCAGAATCAGTTCGTCGAGTACAATGTTCCGTCATCCCTCCTCGATACTACGCCGGTAGTCGTAAAGGGTTCACGATCACTGTCCCTCGCTCAGCCATGCCAGTCAAGACTTATACAGCTCCGATCATCAAAGTTCGAAGTGGAGAACCGATTCGAATTGGTTGGGGAAACTCAGTGCAACCCGCCATTCAAGATATCGCTCGAGGGATAGAATCAATGTCGAAGAACTCTCCTGACCCTTCGGATCGGATCGGCTTCTGGGACAAGATTCGTCTAGCAATTCATTGGAGGATCGCTATCGATTTCGTCGGCGACAAAGCTTCGGTTATCTTCCACCTCAAAGGTTCTCGGGATCCTCACAGCCTCAGTGGCTTCGGAGCTGGATTCGCCAAAGCTTGGATAGGAGACGTCAAGTTCCGTATTGGCTACGACAATCCGGATCACGAATTCTTCCAAATCACGAGTCGGATCTACATCCTCGGTATTCCCAACCTCCGCGAGTACATTGATTCGGCTGCGACTGGTACCGCAAGAGAGACCTCGAATGGTTCCGATGGATCGGTTCGAACAGTCGACAGCGAGGAGGAGGAAGGAGAGGATCTCATCTCGGAAGACATGAGCGCGTTCGCCGAACCTGAACTCGAGCAAGCTTACTGGATCAAGACTTGTGCGAAATGCGTCGGAGGTGTCAGGTGGGGAATGGGTCTACGGTTCGAACGAGCATGTCGAGAAGATACTTGTGACGAAGTCGCTTGCAAAGGACATCCAACTTTCGAGCGTAGGTGTCGGTTCTTCGACTTTATACCTCACTGGGAAGTCAAGACGAAGACTCTCAAGACAGCTCCGAGAGACGACAAGGGCGAGGTAAGCACTGTCTCTTTCTTGTCTCTTCCTTCTTTCGCACAGCTGATTCAATTGCTCATCTCTCTATAGCTCATCGATTCTTTCGCCGGTTTCCGAACCGATCACTTGCACTTCTCCATCTCGATGACCTCTCCTGCGACACTTCCTCTACCGAATCGAGACTCTCCAAGAGACGTCGATCTCGACGAGCTCAAGCCATCGATCGAAGCAGTAGGAGACAGTCAAAGTCACAACAGTTTCCACTTCACCCCTCAAGCTATCGCCCACTTTCGTCGCTGGTGGTCTCTCTTCGACGGAACGATGTCACTCCCGATTCGTCACGGTCCCGTCTTCCCCTCGACTGGCGCTCCTTCGAAGAAATTCGGCAAACACTGCGCAACGATCAAGTACCGTTTCAGTATCGCGCCGCTCTACATCTCGCACACCTACGCTCAAGAGTCATGGGCGGAATGGCGCAGAGGAGAAACTTCAGCTGTCGGACTCAAAGCGAAGATTGGAAGATTCAACGTCGACCTTCATCAACGGGAACAAGAAACTGTCACTCGTCGAGATTCAGAGATGGAGCCAAAGATTGTTCGACACAAAGCTTTCTACATGGCTGAAGTCGACCTCGATTCCGTCGATCTTCGAGTCATCACCGCACTCTTCGAAGAACCTGAAAAGGCGTCGATCCCTATCCCCGACGAAGACGAAGAAGAAGCAGAAGTTTCTCCACCTCCAGCAACCAGCTTCGAAGGATCTGCTGAAGACGCTGAGTGGGTCGACCTCAATGATTTCAACGATTCGGGTCACGTCTTCCAAGATCAAGATCCGAGAGTTCGAGTCTTCCCTTTCCTCGTCTCGCCTCGTTTTACGTACTTTCGGCACGTGGAGGCTGCCCCTGTACAAGAAGGAGGTCATTCACCGTCGTCGAGTGAACATCCGGTTCAAGGACCGATCAAACCTACTACCAAGTTTGGATCGGAAGCTAGTCACACTTGTCTCATGGGTCGATCAACGGGTACGTCGATTGATCTATACGTTCGATTCTGTACGTGGAAGCGAGTGACTGAGTCATCTCTTCGTTCTGATGTCTGCAGATACGGTCGAGGTTCAGATTCGAGAAGCAGGAGTGCGCTTAGTCGAACTACAGTCAGAGGTGAGTGTACATTGTCGGGCTCCGTAGCGAACGGGAAACTGATGGCTTTCTCGGATGATCCAGCTCGCCGGCGCAAACGAAACTTGCAGGAAAGAACTCAATAGTCGAATCGAAGTCGTGGAACGAATCATCGAGCGTCTGCGGCGTTTCCGGAAGGAAGGTCACAACGGTCGAGTCGATGATGCTGGACCTCCGAGGGACACCAGTCGGGATTCAGACTCGCAGCACGGATCGAATCACTCTGGACGCTTCGAAGATGACGATGATGTTGACGCTCGTCTGCCTCACCTCAACGACTCTCTCTACCGTGATTGGAGAGATTGGACGAATCGATACGTCGTTCACAACCCGAAGATCCAGATCTCAAACGATGTTCGCGACCTCCTCCTCAAGTACTACTACTCTTCGCGAGACCGCAAAGCTTTCGTCTATCACATCTCGGCAGCTGCGATCAAGTTCATTCGAGATCTCGACAGTCAGGACGATAGAGGTCGACCTGATCATCAAAGAACGAAGTCGGCATCTCAGGTCAAAAAGGATTACGAAGAAGCGGAGGAGGCGAAGAATCGACTGTTGAACGACCTCTCGAACGGTGGAAATCAAGACAAGTTTGTTAGAGACGAGCTCGATCAGGACTCGAACGCTGGAGACGCCCTCAATCTCGACCCTGACTCCTCCGGTGACGATCTTCCCGAAGACTTCGAATCGAGTGCGAGTCACTTGTGCATGTTCATCAGTCCTCAGATCTCCTTACACAGCGATGCCGACCCTCAGTCTACTCTCATCTTCACTGCCCTCCGAGTCAACTTCAAGACCTTCCAAGTCGTCGACACTCGAGTTCCCGACGATCCTGTCAATTACGAAGTTCTTCATCAGAACTTTGCAACTCTCGATGGACTTCAAGCGTTCTACCCTCGACATCATCGAGATCCTGCTCATGGTCGAGCCGAGGCCATCTTCGTTCCAATCGAAACTCAACTCCAACCCGATGTCGATTCTTCTTCGCTCGAACGAGTCGTCGCACCCACCTCTCTCCGTGTCCGCTACGACAAGTTCAACCACCTCCTAATCCATGGTGACGACAAGCTCGGCTTGAAACGTGGCTTCAAATCTTTCGTCGACAGGATCAACGCCGAGGGAGATAAATTCGTGATCACGGCAAAGGCTGAAGTCTACGTCGCGATCTTCAACATCCTCTTCCGACTCCTCCTCCAATCGGATCAACAACGGCAACTTCGAAACGCTAAAGTCAAGGCTCTCGCTTTCACCCACGACTTTTCGAATCGAGTCGGCGTCTTACGATCCGTCGGAGAGCGTCAAGAACAGATTCGTTCACTGATTCCCGAGATCCTCGAATATCAACTTCACCTCGACGAGATCGATGAAACCGAGAAGAGGAATCTGTTCGCTTTACGCGCTCAGCTCACTCAACTCAGCGAGGAGATCTCGCTGTTCGTCGAAGGCTTGTCGCTCGCTCAAGAAACGAATGGACCGAAGACAACGAGCAAGAGGCCGGGGATGCAGCTACAAGGACGAGCGGCAGAACTCACTTGGACAATGTTGCAACCCGACAGCGCTCCCTTCGTCAAAGCATCCGTCACGAACGTCGATTTCACCTGGACAACCAAAGATGATGGATCCGCAACCAATCGACTCATCATCGGCGACCTGGAAGCACTCAACCCCGCTCCGAATGCGCTGTTCTCGGAGATCATCAAGAAAGCGAATCTGCCAGCGAACGAACCGCAATCGAATCTGGCGAAAGCCAACATCTTCGCCGTTGCTGGATGGGACGCCCTCGCTCCGGTAGGAGGAATCCCTGTCGTCGAGCGCTTCATGCTTCACCTTCATCCCGTCGCTCTTCAACTCGAACACCGAGTTGGTCGACAAATTCTCGACTATCTCTTCCCAGAGGATATCAAGCATGGACGAGAGGAGATTACAACTGAAGCGGACAGGTCTCGACAATCTCCTCAGAAGTCCTCCAAAGAATCTCCCCAGAAATCCAAGGAATCGTTCAGATCGTCTTACCTCGCTTCGAACCAATCCCTCGACTCTCTCGCATCGAGTACTCGCCGCAGTACAGATCAAGCCAACTCCCCTACGACTAGTCTTCACCCCCAAACTGCTTCAAACTCGTCAGTCCGAAGCGTCGAGACCCGTCTTCGCAAAGCCGTTTCGAAGGAGGTCATGTCTGCCGCAAGTCAAGAAGAAGGACTCGACGCCGATGAGATGCGAGAACGTGCCGCACGCTATAGAGCTTTCCTAGCGATCGAGATTTCGTGTACAGTCTTGCGCCTAACCTATCGAGTAAGTGATTGCATTCACTTCTTCTCCTTTCTCGCTTTACTTACATTGCCGATTCCTGCTCTCTCGCCGCTACAGAGTGAAGAAGATGATCACAGCATGATTCCGAATGTCTACAACGTTATCTGTCGAACCCCGAATATCACGTTCAGCTCGAAAACGACGTCTTTCTCGGGGCTCGTCGACGACATCAAGTCAGGTAAGCTGGCTCTCGGTTGCTCTATCATACAGAGCAAGAGAGCTGACTATCCATAACCTGGAACAGAGATGATCAAGAGTTTGTGGTCTCAGAAAGGGTGAGCTTTCTCGAGAGTCCTGATCATCGAACAATTTCAGGCTGACTCTGCTCTCTCTGATCAGGAAACTGATTGGTCAAATCCTCTCTCGCGCTCATCGAACTCTACCACTTCAAGAACAACGTTCTGCCGTATCGACCAAGGTCAAGTCCAAGCTACGAAACCCACTCCGGCTTCGACGACGAACGAAACAGATTGCAGCACCCGTCGCTCCGTCACCGTCAAACGCAAACTTGCAAGCGACCTCCCTCACTTCTCCACTCCACCTCACGACATCTTCCGAATCTTCCGCTTCATCATCGTCGACTTCTTCTCGAAGAATGGAACTCCAAGATGAGCATTTCGCTGAGGAGGGGATCAAATTGATGGATCCGTCAGCCGAGTTCACTGCCGAACCTGATCAGCAATCGATCGAAGAGTTCTATGAGCGTCGCCGTCAGCTCGATACCGACTCGAATAGTCCTCGTTCTCACGCAAGTCCACGCTCTGCGAGATCATCTTTGAAAGATGTAAGTTTCTCCTCGATCGCTCGACTTTCGCGATCACCTGCTTACATGTTCACCGATATAGGCTACCTCTACGACTGCTTCGAGATCAACTTCGATGTCGTCAGGTTTCCCTCCCGTTTCAGCAACCTCTCGCTCTTCTTCTCATCAAGGATCCTCGAAACATCCCGAAATGAGCTTCCCCTTCCATCGACCTCTCAGAGAACCCTCTACAATGTCTGAAGATCAGAAACGAGCCATGCTCCTAGGAAATAACTTTTGATAGACCTTCGTGTATCTATTTTCTTTCGTTGCTTTGTACCCTTGTTGTCTTTAGTAGTCCCGCTTTGTAGCACTATTCTCTCCACGTAATCACTAGAAGCAATTTCTGAGAAGTAGCTTAGTTGCGGGTAGAGTTGTACAAACGACAGGAGAGACGAGAGACTGAAACTAAGTACACTGCTCACTCTTCCTCTTCCTCTTCTTCATCCTCTTCGATGACAGCTGTTCTCACCGCCGACATCGTCCTAACTCCTCTGCCCCCACCTCCAGCAGCTGCAGCTGAAGATCCATTCACTCCAGCATATCTTCCTTCGAACAACGACATTCCGCCTCCTCCAACGAAGGTCTTCTCCGCGATAGGGCTGTCTCCTGCACCTGCTCCGCCAATCGCTCTCGTCTCATCGACAGTACCGAGTGAAGTCGAAGATGACTCGACTCCGTTGACGTTTGTTTTCGCTTGACCCAACCCACCTCCATATCCTTCCAATTCATCCTCGTCATCAACCCAATCACTCTCTCCATAGTTGCTCTTCGATGCAAACACATCTCGTAAAGGAGGTCGAGGCGGAGGAATGTTCTTTTTGATCGAGGAAGAAGAAGCGGGATGGGAATGAGGTTGTAGGGGAGAACCAAAGAGATGGGTCGATTTGTGGGCAGAGAACGTCGCGTGATGTTGCTGAGCGCGAGTTAGGGAGGAGCTGTCGGATCGAGAAGAAGCTCGAGAGGAGGAGTGGTGAGGTAAAACAGGACGAGCGAGATGAGTCGATGCTGGCGGTGCTGAAGATGAAGAGGAAGAAGAAGAAGAGGACGTGATGGGTGCAGCTGAGAAGTCGCCGCTGAGAGTTCTCAGAGCTCGGAGACGAGCCTCTGCTCTTGCAGCGTCGTCGATCGGAGGTTCTTGTTTCTGCAAGTCCCGATCTTCCGTCTCATCTTCCTCCAAGATTGGCGCTTCTCCAGCGTCCCCAAACGTATCTTCGTCGCTGCCTCCTTCACCAATCGAACTCGTGCTGGATCGATGGGTACGAATCGAGCTAGCTCCCGATGCGCTCCTTCGATGATTGTGTCGACCATGTGAGGGGTGTCTCCTTCGAACAGTAGTAGTGGTCGGGGGTCGTCGATAAACTGCTTCCTTCCCGAATGATCCAGCTGAGGAGGTCGAAGGAGCTTTCGTATGTCGATGTCTGCGAGCTGAATGAGGAGGATCTGAAGGTGAACCTGGTTGATTCTGTCCACCATTGAAAGATCGGATCGATTGTGGTCGAGAGTGCTCCCCTCCACTGACCGAGGTACGAGAACTATCGGACCTTCGACGATGGTGAGCGAGTTGGGGTCGAGCGAGTTGATCGTGAAGAGCGGTACGATGTGCGGAAGAAACGGAAGATCGACGAGAGAGGGGAGCGATACTGGCATTCGATGATCGACGACTACCGGGTAAAGGTCGGCGAAGAGGAGAAGCGACGTAGCCCGATTGAGCAGGATTCGATCTGTATCCTCCATTGAGCGATTGACTTCTTCCTATTGAGCTTGCACCCCCAGAAGCGAAAGATGAAGAATCGTTGCTCCGACCTGGAGAGGTTCGTTTGTTTCGTTTCTTCTGTCCATCTCCAAACCAGAATTTGAGATTCGCGAGTAACTGACTCCCTTTCGTCCCTTTCTTGCTACTCGTACTTCCCATTGGTGTGCTCGAGGCTGACGCACGAGGTTTGCCGGAAGAGTGAGAAGAAGTGATTGTGTCGAAAGTTTCGACAGAGTCGGCGAGGGAGACTGAGGGAGAGGGAGCGGGAGAAACGACTGGTTGCTTCGAAGTTGGTCGAGGAGGAGTCGAAGGATCTCGAAAGGGTGAGCTACTGCTGTTGCGTTTCGGGGAGGAAGGGAGCGAGGTAGCCGGGAGAGGAGGAGTTCGATTCGAAGTGTCGAGACTGTCGAGAGGAAGCGAGCTCTTTCTTCTGAACAATCCAGAAGGTTGTGGTTCGGTGCCGACATCTTCCTCCTTGCCTTTGAGGTTGTTCAAGGCTGACGTAGCTCGAGCGAGGAGAGTAACGCTGCCTGATCGACTCCTCCGATTTCTCGCTTCTTCCTCATTCCTCGGTTTGCCAGGTGAGAGCTCGAGCGGTGAATCAAGGGGTACGAGACTCGTGTGACCCGAGAGGGGCGACAAGAGAAGGTCGTCTCTCGAGCGAGTTCGTCGACGGGTAGGAGAACTTGGATCGATCGTCGGGAAATATTCGACAGCGGGAGTAGGCGCGCCTGATGAATGTGATCCTAGGAAGTATTCGAGTCGATCTTCGACGGGTACAGAAGGAACAATCGTTGTCGAGTTGAGAGAGGGAGTTGATCGTGAAGGTTTGAGCGAGAGAGGAGATTGAACTTGTTCTGTCGAGAAGAGGTCTTGAGTTGGCGTCGATTCTTCCTCCTTGCTCTTGGGTGGCAGCTCCAGCACGACCTCGTCTAATTTGTCTCCTGAGCTCTCCCTCCGTACTCCAATCGACGAATTCCGACTCAACCCTCCCGTCGATTTCTCCGTTTCCCCATGACTCGCCGCAATCGCCTCCGCCTCCAATCTCGCCGCTTCCTTCTCCTCAATTTTCCTCTTGAGCATCCAGAATGTCGCCGAAGTACTATCACACGCGGAAGTATTGACAGAATGCACCATTTGACCCGTATCGAAACCCAACCCTTCCAATTTATCCAACAAGTCTTTCTCTTCTGTTGCAGAGAAGAGGTCGTCCCGATGCGTGGTCGATAGCATGAGGGAGAGGTAGTCGACAGGGGGTAAGAGAGCGGAAGGGGATGCGGCGAGGTGAGGTTCTTCTTCGATTAATGAAACGAGTCGTTCGGAAATGATCGAACCGATTGAACGTCGTTTCGTTCGTGCGGGTGTACGAGCATGAGGAGTTGAGGCGCCATGGGTGCTGCTGTGGAAAGGAAGGGAATGGACTGATGAGGAATTCGAACGATTTCGCCGCAGTGAGGGAGTGTCGAAAGAGCCTCGAGAAGGCGGGACTGGAGAAGGAGGTGCAGAGAGTCGACCCGGAGAGGGTAATGTAGAAGGTTCGCCGAGGTTTATAGGTAGAGTCGAGCGTTCGAGGGGTGAGATCGAGCCTTGTAAAGTCATCTGTGATTCGTTCCTTGCGAGAACCGGTTGGTCGCCTCGATCGTCCTCCCTCCTTTTGCCTGCTTTCACAGCACTCATAATCTCCTCCTCTACGTCTTGATCCCCCGCGACAGAAGTCAACGGACTACTAGTCTCCGTTCTCGCCTGACTGCCTGACTCTAAATGACTCGATTGACTCGTCTCGTCTCCTTCTGTCACTCTCGACAATTCTCCTCCATGACTCCGATGACCACCTTCTTCATTCGAGAGGAATCCGACAGCAGGTGAAGAAATGTAAGTGTTTTCCTCTTGTTCGAGAATCGCAGGAGGGTGATCAAACTCTTCTTGTGCTAGTTGACCGGTATTGATCTGATAGGATGATATTGACGAGGAGTGAGAATGGGAGCGGGAGAAGGTAGGGCGACGAGTGACGGCTGGAGTAGGACGAGTGAAGAAAGCGTGAGAGAGGATCTGTTTGAGCGAGAAACGCCGCATAGGATCGAGGACGAGGATGTTACGAATCAGATCGGCGGCATCTACGCTCAATCTCCATCCTCATCAGCTTTTCGGAATCTGATTCGAACGAAAAGCTAGCGAGCGTACCTTCATCCAACCAAGTCGGAATCTCGTATTCACACTTCAAGATCATTTCCTTCATAACCCCTTCATCGTCATCATCGAAAGGTAAACTTCCCGTCACCAACGCATAGAATATGACACCCAACGCCCAAATATCGACCTCTGATCAGACTCGACGGGGGAAAGTCAGCAAATTCGATTCTCGCCGCATTCAGACCAAGTGTGACCCACCTTCTCCCAGATATTTCTTTCCCGACACTACTTCAGGCGCACAATACCCGAGTGTCCCTACCCAAGTATCCATCCACCTCCCCCTCTCAAACTCTCTTCCAAACCCCAAATCTGCAATCTTGACCCTACACCTCTCATCCAACAATACGTTCTCCAATTTCAAATCCCTATGTACTACTCCCTCTCCATGTAAATATCCAATTCCCAAACACAACTCTCCGAAAATCGTTCGAGTTTCAGAGAGGGATAAACGACCTTTCTCGACTAGGTAATCGAATAATTCTCCACCTGCGCAAAGTTCCGTGATGAGGTAGATGGAGGATTCAGTTGCGATCAACTCGTAGAGGGATAAGACGTGGGGATGTCGAAGTCGTCGATGGTGGTGAATTTCGCGAGTTAGGAGTGAAAGAGGGGAGGAGGGATCAGAGGTGTTCTGTTACGAGTTTGGGAGTGTGAGTAGAGTCGCTGAACGAGGAGAGAGAAGAGAGGGAGTAGAAAACAGTACATACAGATGGGAGAGATTTCGGTACTTGTTTGATCGCAACTCTGGTTCCCGTCAATCTATGTACTCCTAATCTAACCTTTCCAAACGTGCCTGTAAATCACAGATCCTATCGCCTTATCAGTCGAGCTCTGGTACAGTAGAGATAAAGAGTGAATGGAGCCAAACTTGCCTTCACCGATAATCTTTCCCAAAGTATAACCTCCGACCGATTTGATTTCAGTCCTAGTCAATTCAGCAGCGAGTGCAGAGTAGGCCGAAGATAGTTCTGCTCGTTTCGCTAGTTGACCTCTGACGGTAGTGGATTGTGAAGTCGAAGAAGTGTTTCGAACATGTTGACCTCTTGTTGTTGTTGTGTTATTGGACCCACCCGGTCGAATCTGCATCTACGCTTTTCCTTTCGTTTGAACTCTTACTGATTGAGTGACTGTATTTGGGATGAGGAGGGAGAGGGGAAAGGGGAAGAATGATGTTTTTGGAATTGAAAGAAAGAAAGAGGTGGGGAGACCGAGAGACGACAAGAGGAGGGATGAGTCGAGTGCGAGAGAGCGAGAGTGAGGATAAGCTAGGGAGAACTGAATCGATTTGAGCAGAAACGAGTAAGAGAGTGAGAGAGAGAGAAAGAGCGAATCAATTGAAATTGCCCGACGACCTTTGGCAACATTTTCGTAAATTCAGCTGAATATACGACGAGGGATAGTACGTTATCCAGTATTCAATCATCGAGTCAGAGCAATACTTTGATGAGAGATGAGATTCCACTCTCTCATCTCTGCGAAACTCTCACTCTGCACTCTTTCCTCACCTACTCGACTCACTATGGCTACTCAAGCACTCGGATCACACTTATCAGGACCTACTCAACGTCAATTCAGTCCTTACGCCGTTAGTATAACCTCGCTTGCATCTCCTTAGGAATCAATTCGTCATCTCCCTCCTCGACAACCTCAGCAACACGCTTCACACAAGATACGAGAGAGTGCTAGGAGCTTGAGCAGCTATATAGGGCTCGCGGGCCGACTGAAGAGCTAGGCAGAGGATCGGGAGGGGAAACGCTGATGAGGCTTTCATCAACTCAGTTTGATCCTTCCTCGAGCTACTCGCATTGAAACAGAAGAAGCATCCATCTCAACCCCAGCTAAGCAATCTCCCCCTTCCCTGCGAACGATCAAACTGACTCTCTCCTCTCCTCTCCACTCCCTTCTTTCGCTCCAACTCTCTCTCACAGGATTCCGGTGGATCCATCCTCGCAATCTCTTCGCCAGGATTCGCAGTAATCGCTTCCGACACTCGACAATCTTCTGGTTACTCGATCGAGACGAGAACGGCTCGAAGGATTTTCCAATTGACGGATGAAGCGACTATTGCGATTCAAGGTTTTAAAGGTGATGCAGACGCTTTCGTAAAGAGACTGAAACAAAATTTGGAGGTATGTTTACGCTCTCTCACTCTCTAGAGTGGGGAGGGAAAGAGAAGAGAGGAAACTGATGATTTGAGAGAGAGTTTCGATTTTAGTGGTATCATCACACTCACAACGAAGTTCCTAAACTAAAGAGTATTGCGAGATTGGTACAAACAATGTTGTACGGTAAACGTTTCTTCCCTTATTACTGTTACGTGATTCGTACGTTCCCCTCTTCCCTCTTTACTCTTCTTGACTCGAGCTGATGTGAGTTGTCGGAGTGGTAGTGGGTGGAATCGACGCGGATGGAACTGGTGCTGTTTACTCTTTCGATCCGGTTGGTTCGTACGAGAGGGAATCTTGTCGTGCTTATGGATCGGCTCAATCTTTGGTTCAACCTTTCCTCGACAACATGGTTAGCCTCTTTCTCTTTCTCTCTCGACCTCTCATCTCGCAATTCCAGCTACTAACCAAGTATGGGTGAGCTCGTAGGTGTACAAGAAGAATCAATCACCTTTACCAGGAACTGCACCTTTGAAATTAGGAGAACGACCTGAATTTGATTTGAAGGAAGTGTTGGAGTTGGTTACGGACGCGTTTACGGGTGCTACAGAGAGACACATCGAGGTGGGAGATGGGTTGGAAATGCTCGTCGTCGAAAAGGGGAAAGAAATGAGGTGGATCACCCTTCGTGAGTTTACTTGGTCTTCTTTCCTTTCAGTTTCTCTTCTACTCCACGATTCCAATACGGTCTCTGTCATTTGATCGCTTCCTTGGAGTCGCTACTGACGTTTACCTATTCGTTGACAGCTCTCAAGCGCGATTAATGAATCAAACTTTGCTCCCACGAAGTAGCGCATCTTCTGTTTCTCCTCTGCAGTACACCCAACTCGAAGCTTGCAATCATCTCTGTACCTATAAGCTACTTTCTTGCCATTCTTCTTGCGAGTGCGACAGGAGAGATGGAGATTTCGTCAGTTGTCGAGTTTCGATTGCGAAAGTAATCTTGTCGACTTGTTTTTTCGGTGTCGCCCATCGCTATTGATTCTCCTTGTGGACATACCGAATTAGCGTACAATCGCCGAGAGCGTTGCGAAAGTCGAATGTTGCTCGTCGTCTTTCGAGAGTTGCTCTTTCGCTTTCCTTCCATTCTCTCTCTTCTCACAAACCCTCAGAAATCCCCTCAAAGTAGCTCAGATATCTTGGCCTACTACTCTAGACCACTCCAAGCGGATCCACGTCCTCCCCTTCCTCGGCTCTTGAATCCCACATCATCAATCTTTCCCCTCTCATTTCCGCTAAGTACAAGGGATGAACTCGCTCTACACCCTCGCCCTGCGGCAATCCACGTCCCTCCAATCCGACCTCACCTCGCTAGAGAAACTCTATACTTCCCCCTCGACTTCCCACCCCGCCTCAACTTCAGCTCTCCATGGTCAAATCAATGCGAGTTTGGCTGCTTTCGATAGGACAATCGAGGATTATGATTCCATGGCTAGGAGGGAAATCGTAGAGGTTAAGAAAGAGAAAGCAGTTTCGTTAGTCTCTCTCTCTCTCTTTCATTCTCACTCATTGCTCGCGAAATGGCGACTGATAGTGAGGAGAGGGACTGAATGAACAGACGTGTAGCGAGGTTTAAAGAGGATTATATTTCGTTGAGGAAACAATATGAGCGAATAAAAAAAGAAGGAACGAGTACCGTCAGTCAGCTTTCCTCTCTTCCAAGTCTTTTTTCTACCTGACTCTTACTGACAATACCTCGACGAACTCCGAACGAATAGAGAGTGACAGCAGAACGAAACGAACTCTTCACCCCTTCCTCAGCAGCGACCGCCTCATCCTCCTCAATTTCACATTCCTACACTCCCTCCGGTTCAACCTCTTCCTCTCGTCTCGCACCCCGACCACCAAACTCCTACACTTCCGACGCAACTTCAATAAACATGGCTTCAGGTGGTAGTGGTGGGGGAGGACAATCTTCCTCTTTCAATAACAACCAAAATTACGGTTATGATTCTCGCACGAACCACGCTCTGAAAGAACACGATTTCTTTTCTTCGACTTCTTCAACTTTGGATGCTTATTTGGCCCAAGGACAAGCAGTGTTGGGGAATTTGACGACTCAGAGGGAAGTCATGAAGGGTACGAAGAAGAGGTTGTTGAATGCAGCGAATACTTTGGGGTTGAGTAGGGAAACGATCACTTTTATTGAGAGACGGACGAAAGCAGATTGGTACATCTTGGTAGGAGGGGGAACGGTCACGTTGGTTTGTTTTGGGTTGATCTTGAAGTATTTCGGTTAAGAGGGAATCATAGACACTCTTCAAGTATGCTACAACTCCCACGGACTGTGAGCGGAGAGAGTTCTAGTAAAAGGTAGGGAATGGTATTTCTCTGGTGTTCAAGCGGTAACAAGCGTTCAATCACGCGATCAACAAGCGAATTCAAGCACTTCCTCTTCTGTTTCTTTCCTCAAGCGTCTCAGTCACTTTCCTCCTCATCTTCCTCATCATCATTTTCATCATCATCGCTCTCCTCGTCCTCGCTGCCATCGTCAGATCCTGATCATCCTCAACTTGATTCATCTTGCTTCATTCCGATTTTGACTACTTGTCCGGCTTTGACTTTGTTGAGCGAGGGTCCACGCTTGAGCACGACTTCGAGCTAACAAGGAGAGCATCGACACAGCATAAGTAGTTGAGCGAGTTTTGCGAAGGACGAAGGAATCGGAGAGCGTACTAGGTCTTGACATCCATAAACTTGTTTTCTCCTCCTTTTCGAACCGTTCTTCCATACAAAGCATTCACCGAGTTCGACCAGGTCGTCCCAGGTCGCGATAGTTGGATCTAAGTCGGCAGCTTCAAGCATGGAGTGAATCGTTCGAATCTGTCGAAGGTGAATCCCAGTTTCAAGAACGTGGAAACCTCGACGATTTTCGTGTTCTAGTATCTCCGGGAATGCCCAAACGTGAAAAGAAGTCGGAGTGCAGTAGGAGAAATGTGACGTGGCGAGAGCGAAGAAGGTAGAGTCGTAAGTTGTTGATGGGTAATTCGAGGGTTCCTTCGAAAGACTCGAAGTTTTGACTTCGCGATTGGCAGCGATGATGGTACGAATCGCTTTGACTCTGACATATTCGACGTATCTAGATAAGTCTTCGTGGATAGCGGGCTTCGCCTTGAGGAGGGCTTGTCTCGAAGAATCAGCTTGAGGAGGTTGCCAAAGAAGCTTCACCGATGAAAGACTCATGAAGGCGTGAGCGTCAGGGAAGATCCTCATATCGGTCGAGAGTTGTACTCATTGATGATTTCGTCGTAGTAACGCTGGACTTGTGGCTGTCGTGACCATCTTGCTTGTCGTTCCTTTCGAATGGAGATATGACGCGAAATGAACAAACGGTAGACGGCCCAAGCTATGAGAGCGACTCGACTCATCTGAGTGGATGAAACACAATAGAAGGCCCGTACGAGGAGAATTGTGACTCACCTTCGGGATCAGATTGAGGAGAAGCTTTCGGCATCTCGTCCTTCGCGGCCCATTCTGCTAACCCCCAACTCCCATCCCAGAAGCAAGCGATCTCCTCGTCCGTCCACTCATCAGTATCTCGAAGCAGCTTGCAGATACTGGAGTCAGATAAAAGTGAATACAGGCAGGCAGAATGAGTGATCGCGCGAGAAAGCAAGACGCACTCATCCAGCTTGTTCTTCTTCGTTTCTCGTTTGTCGGTATAGGCAACGAGATGTCTTTGTTGTCGCGCACGCTCAGCGATTTCGACTTCTTGTAAACACTGTGGAATCCGGGAGTGAGTAGGGTATTTCCGTTCTCGAATTCGGCATAACGAACCTTCTCCTGTTCCTTGACCCATCCCTGACGCATCTCGACATATGTTGACACCTTGTCTGCAACTGGAAGCGACGCCGAAGACTTGCGGCGAGAACGAGTTCCAGAGCGCGAACTGAGCGACTGAATTTGAGAAAGGATCAAATCGTCTTCCTCCTCAAGTTCTTTCAGCTCGTGATCGACTTCGGCGAGATCTCGGATTGAGTATATTCCTGTACAGAGGAGATCATATCAGCGAGCGAGTAGCGACACTTGGTAGAGAACGAGAGAAATCGAACGATAGGCGTGACGGACCCAAGGCTCTTTTCAAGACAAGTCATCGGGATTTGTACGGCTTGAAGAGTACAGGAGCGAGCTTACCACTATCCTTGTAGCGCACGCAATCCTTCGCTTGTGGATGCAGGTCAGGCCAGCTCTTGCGCAAGTCTTTCGAGCAGATCACGCTGTCATTGCGATCGATCAGCTTCTTCATTGTTCTTTCACGTAGAGAGAGGAGACCAACAGCTCGGATGAACACTTTCCGCACAATCGTGTGAAGAAGTGGAAATCCCGTAGCCAGGGATCGTGTTTGGCAGCGCAGTTCTGAACGCAAACCGTCAGCCACGGCTTGGGAGAGGGGGAGGCGTCTCGTACCTGACAATATCTTCCGTACACGAGAGCAGCCATCTCAAGCTCAGTCATATCATCGGGAAGAGGGTAACCATCCGCTTTGCGACGAGAAGCCCAAATCGAACGAGCTGCTTTC
>Ga0308160_10003434_pt1 | contig 17866 bp, 20 predicted proteins | sample PhyFR1_FD_201036 | JGI IMG/M metagenome (GOLD analysis project Ga0308160, IMG submission 201036) | Phyllosphere microbial communities from UC Gill Tract Community Farm, Albany, California, United States - DLSLF.R1 | ecosystem: Host-associated > Plants > Phyllosphere > Unclassified | place: USA...
TGAGACGGAGTAAGAAGGGTCGTCGGACCAGGGATCGATTAATCGTAGGATCTCATTCGTCGAGGAAGAGGAAGAGGAGTCCCAGTCAGAGGTGACGAGAGAAGAGGAGGAAGGTGAGGGAAGTCGTAGATCATAGATTCTCGTAGTCGAGTCGAAGAACGCTGCGATAAGGGTTTGATCTGGTCTCAAGAAGGGGGAGCAGTTGAGTGAGGGAGTTGTCAAGGAATAGACGGAAGTAGATTTCGAGGTGAATGCGAGAGGGGTCGGAGTGGTCGAGATGGGAGAACCGGTTGAATCGAGTTGAACGAGAGAAAGTGGTGAGGTACCGGTATGACCTATTGCGAGCCAAGTAGGAGTGGAAGAGGGCGAGAGTTGAACACTCCAAGGTTTAGTCGGGAGTGAAATGATGGATGGGGATTCCCAAGGAGAAGATAAAGAATGTAATACGATTTGATGCTGTTTCGGTGCTGCCCTCTTCGCCAACGCGTGCGCTAGAGAATCGTTCTCATCCATTGTCTGAGCTAGTTTGTTTGGATTCGGTGGTCTCAATCTCGTCGTCGAAGCTGAAACGAGTAATCCTCCATTCGAATGCAAAGCTTGAACCGCCGTTGAACCTGGTCTCTGCCTCTCAATCATCGGCAGTGCATACCTCGCCTTTTCCTCCAACACTACCGGTCGTCCTCCACCTCCCAGATCAACGACTTTCAACCTCTGAACTAATCCCGATACTCTCGAAACCACAATTTCACCTTCCCTCTCTCCATCCGCCAACGCAGTAATATCATCCAACGCACTAGTCTTCGTCGTCATTACTCGTCTCCTATCGTTCCAACTCTTCATCTCCTCAAACCCCTTGACAATAACTCTCACACAACTCATTGTTCCCTTCCCATCCATCGCAACCCACCATTCCAACCCCGCACCTCTCGCGATCAATACCCCTTCAACCCCATTCCCAACCCCCCATAACTTCAAACAAGGCATCGATCTATCCCACCCTCCAAATCCAACTCCAGTGAAATCCCATTCATTCCATTTCCTCTCTATCTTTTCTGCCCAGAGTGATTTTCGACCCCAAGTCCACCGAAGTGATTCGTGGATATGTTTGAGGGTAAGAGGAGAGTAGTTGAGTCTGTCAAGTGCAAAGTGAGGGAGAGAGTGAGATTCGATTAGAGAGTGGAAAGAGCGAGAGGCGAGTGAGAGGGAGAGCAAGGAGCGTAAGGGAAGGAAGGAGAGAAGGTGTAGGAGTAGCTCGGAGGGGAGGTCCGCTAAGGGACAGGTTCGCATTCAGGGGAGGAAGGAAGGAGCTAAAAGAATCGGAGGAAGGGGGGGGAGTGGCGATCAAGGGCGTTCTTCAAGTCTATTGTGGATGCTGAAACGAGTGTTGAGGAGATGCTGAAATATTTGAAATCGATATGAATGAAGTGAAGAAAAGAAGCGAACAAGTTGCGGTTCGCAAAATCTTGACAATCTCTCTCGCACAACTCTACTTCACGCTGAAAGCTCGCACAGAGCTCCATTGAAGAGCAAGCGGGAGAGAGTGGTTGAAAGGTAAAAAGAATTTGTGCAGGTTTTGGTTGCAAGATTTTGGAGAGACGAGAAGAAAAAACGAGGGGGAAGTACAGCGAGAGGCGGGAGGGAGGTGTACAGCGAAAGAGCGTGAAAAAATCCATGTATCTATCGTTGTCGAATTCATCTAGGTTGCAGCCTTGGCAGCACGACGAGCAGCCCTCGTAGTAGCCTAAACAAAACCTCAAATCTCATCAGTTTGCCTGTCGAAGATCGCGTAGAGTGGGTAGGAAAGACTTACCTGGAAACCAGTCTTGATAGCTTGTACTGAACGAGTCGAACCACACGAAGAACAAGTCATAAAGAACAATCGGTTGTCCTTTGTCAAAGTCGTGTCGGGTGACTTGCAAGTCTTGCAAGTAACGTATTCGACGATATACCTCCTCAATACATTCTCGATTTGCTCTGTATCACCCACACTCTCGATCATCAGCATTAACTCGAGAAGAGGGAGAAAAAAGAGGATCAAACTGACTTTGTTGGAAACGACCTTTGATGACCAATCTCGCCGAACCATCGACTGAACCGTTGGTACCCAATTCAGCGAAAAGGAATTGAATGACGTGTTCAGGTTGACGGTGCATTCGTTTACAAATGTCGGCAATGTTTGCGAAAATCGATCGCTTGTTACCTTCTCGGAAGAGTTGGGGAGGTGGGATCGTGTACTTCTTCTTGCTAGCTCCTCCTGAGAGGGACGGGTGAGATTGATACAAGAGTCCAAAGAATCGACCGAGGAGCTGAAACAGGCGAAGTTGCGGTATGAGGGTTAGTGAAGCAGAAGAGGAGTAGGGAGATTAAAAGGGAATACTCACCTCGGTGTAAGTGTAATCACGATCAGAACCTAACCATTCTTTAGCGTTCGCAGCTTGTTCCGCTTTCGAAACTACACCTTCCTCTTCATCCTCTCCATCTTTTCCGAACGGGTTCTCTCCCTCGACGGGTGCATCCTCTCCACCTTCTTCCATCATCTCATCATCACTTCCAGCGGGAGTAGCCTTCTTCTTCAAAATACTCTTTGGTTTGTCCTCATTCTCGTCCTCATCCTCGTCTTGATCTTCTCCAGCATCTTCTTTCTCTTTCAATTCCTTCTCGAACGCTTCCAAATCAAACGCCTTCTTACTACTCTTCTTCTTCTTCTTTTTCAAATCACTAAACTCGTCCATCCCACTAGCATCTACCGCTGTAACTTCAGCAGAAATTTGATTCTCGACAGGTTCATCATCAATCTCGTTTCCTAATTTATCAATCCTCTTCCTTGATTTAGGGTTCTGTTCCTCCATCTCCTCGGCATCTTCTGCGTCACTATCAATTCGCACTGACTTCTTCTTCTTTGATTTCTTTTTCAAATCGGCAAAATCTGCTTCGGCTGCATCACCAGCGTCTCCAGGAGTAGGGACGGAGGTTTGATCGGTTGCGGCAGAGTTCGAGACGGCGTCGTTGGAAGGTGCGGAAGGGGATGCGGCGTCGACATCGAATGCGTCGAGGTCGACTGTCTTTTTTGAGGACTTCTTCTTCTTCTTCATTCCAGAGAAGATGTCGTCGACTGGTGGGTTTTGATCAGCCATGTTGATGGATGTCTGTTCAGTGACGAGGTACATGGTCAGTACTGAATCAACGAGAATCAATAGTCGGTGCTAGGTGAGGCGAATGAGAGGACTGTTGAATTCCCTCCTGCGTAATCCAGTGCGTGCTTCCATATCTCTAAAGTGGTTCATCTGAGCCATCCTCTCTAGTTATAGGTCTTAATGTACGCTTGCTTGGAGAATACTCTGATCCTCTTGATGAGATTCGTTTCCGAGTGCTGAATCCGCCTCCCTCACCACCTTGAGCTTCAATCAACAGCTCGATCATACCTCTGACCCTGTACTCATGCCCGAGCCGTATTCCCAGCTATCCTCATTGTGCTGTCGTTGAGAGTGATGATTCTCTTTTCGCTGCATTGTAACCTTTGTGAATTTGACTCACAGTTGATTCGTTCGAGTTGTGTACTTGTTCTATAGTATTGATCTACTTGTTAGTGTTATCGAGTAGTCTTAGTTTGAGTAGCGAGTGAAGGGAAGCTAATCAAGGATTGTCGATTGAGTCAATCTCGCTCATCTCGAGGACCAACCTTGCCCTCCCTCCCTACCACTCGCTTCTGTATTCTCTTATCTTACTCTCAAAGTGTGACTCGAGCATCTCTCCTTATGGCTTCCTCCTCTTCTTCTCTCGTTTCCCTCGACCCCTTATCTCCCTCCTCCCCTAGCTCTCAGACTCCCTCCTCCTCTTCATCCTCTCAAGTAGCGAAAGAGTTACTAGCAGGAACCGTAGCTGGTTGGGCTCAAGTCTTCGTCGGACAACCTTGTAAATTCTCTTTGTCCTCTCTCTCTTTCTCCTTCTAAAGCTGACAAGGTGTAAATTGAGGGGGTCTAGTCGATATCGTAAAAGTTAGATTACAAGCTGGGAATGTGGCGTATAAAGGAGCGATGGATTGTGCGAGACAATTGGCGAAACAGGATGGTTTCAAAGGTTTTTATAAAGGTACGTTCGCCCAACCTTTGCTGAGCTGAATGCCTTTCTTTGAGGACGCAGCTGAGCTGGGTTTTGACGATGCACAGGTACAACGATGCCGTTGGTCGGAATTGGAGCTTGCGTTTCTTTACAGTTCGCTTGTTTGCAAGCTGGGAAACGATTCTTCGTGTAAGCTCTCCAATCAGCTTGCTTTCTCCCTTACCTTCACTCTGGGATCGTGTCGCTGATTCGCATCTCGATATTACAGGGAAAGGAACGCTCAAAGAGGACAAGAGAAACCTGAAACTTTGACTCCCTTCCAATTCTATTTGGCGGGAGCTTTCGCAGGGATCGGGAATTCAGTCGCTTCTGGCCCTGTAGAACACATCAGGATCCGTGAGTCGTCTTCTCCTTCTCTCATATCCCGCGCTCTTCCCCCCCGCATGAAACAAAGTGAGTTTCTCCGAGCTGACCTCCCTATTTATCCCTCCTTCTTCGCAAATGTATAGGATTGCAAACCCAAACGGATTCACGGTATCTCGGACCAATAGACGCGATCAAAAAGATTTATAGATCAGATGGATTCCGAGGAGTGTATCAAGGTCAAGGTGCAACTCTCGCTCGGTAAGCCCCTCTCTCACTCTCTCTTCTCCCATCTCCTTATGTCTCACTTTTCATCCGTTCGTCTTACGCAGTGAAGCGCATGGGTATGGAGTTTATTTCGCCGTGTATGAATTACTCGTCGCGAACGAAATGAAAACTCAAGGATTCATCAAACGGGAAGAGTTAAATTTGGGTCAGAGCGCGATCTTTGGAGCAGCGGCAGGTTGGGGAATGTGGTTATTGTACTTTCTGCCTTCTCCCTCCTTCTTTTCCACTCCGTTTGGGTGCTAATCGAGAACGCGTGAGGGAATTTAGCAATTATCCTCTAGACGTCCTCAAATCTCGATTACAAACCGATTCATTCCCTTCTGAAGGAGCAAGAAAGTATCCAAGAGGGATGACGGATGCGATTCCTGCTTTGTATAATGAAGGAGGTGCGGGAGCTTTCTTTAGAGGTTTAGGTCCGACTATGATCAGGTACGTTTCCGCCTATCTCTCCATCCCTTCCCTCGCTCGCACTCTAGAAGGGGCTGGTACGTGAGATAGGACTGAAGCTGACCTTGAAATCGAGTGAGATAGGTCGCCATTCGTCAACTCAGTCACTTTCGTCGTTTTCGAATTGGTCATGCGATTACTCAACTGAAACCGTTCCTCGCTCTCCCTCAAACATACCCACGCGACACTCTTCATTCACCTCATATGTATATCGATACCCTCACTTGAAAGGAATCAAATTGACAGAATCCGAAAAACCTTCTCAGCGAAACGATCTCCCTTCGCTCTTTCTCTCTTCCTCCCTTTTTCGCAGCCCGCAGCACTCATCTCTTCGTCTTCTTTTGCTCCGCTCTTCCGCCTTCCTTCCTCCTTCCATTCACTTCGAATCACACTCAACTCAATCACAACTAACTTCAAGGCTTCAACAGTAAGCTTTCTTACTTCCTCCTCTACTCTCCCTCCTCTTACTGACCCACTCTCTCATGTATTAGTGCTCCTCTCATACTTCTTCCTCCTCCCTTCCCTCGCGCTCGCTCTTCCTCGCCAACAACAACAATCAAACCTCCTCAACAAGAGACAAGATTCAACTTCAGTCGCTTCTGATGCTGCTCAACCTCAAGCTACTGGGTCTCCTGTTACTATTCAAGTAGATCCTTCAACTAGTTCAGGTGAGCTTCCCTCTTCTGGTCTCAGTCTTTCTCGTTTGAAGCGAGACTGACTCCTTTTTGAAATTTCACAGATTCGTCAACTCCTTCTTCAAGTGATGATGATACCTCGTCTACTCCTTCGAGCGATGCTCAAGATGGATCAGGTCAGTCTCAATGTGTTGGATCAGTATTTCTCTGAAGATCTGAAACTGATCCCAATCGAAGAATTTGACAGACTCCTCTACTCCTTCGACCGATGACTCTTCTCCTCCCTCGGACGACTCCTCCACTCCCGACAACTCAAGCGCTCAACCCGTCAACTCCGACGATTCTTCTCAAACTCCCGATGATTCCTCTTATCAACCCACTCAATCCTACGACCAAGATCAACCTCAATCCGGTTACGAATCAGTTCCTTACCAAAACGATGGATCAGCCTATGTCGATCCTTCACAACAAGGAGGAGGAGAATACTATCCCTCGACTGATCAAGGTTATTATCCTTCTCAAGGAGGTTACGATCAAGGTTACGTTCCTTCACAATACGATCCTCAAGGTTACTCAGGAGGAGGAGGAGGATACGATCCTCAATCTTACGCTGGAGGAGGAGCTCAAGAACCTCAGACTGGTGGATACTACTCCCCTCAAGATCCCCAAGGAGGATACAGCAACTCTCCTTCTTCCTCTGATTCTCAACCTCAAGATTCGATTCCCGATTCTACTACTACTGGAGGAGGAGATAGTACTGGGAATCAAGATGCAGCAAACACTTTAGCTAGTTTGATCGCTGATAGCTTGGGAGGAGTTACAAACTGAGGAAAAAGCTTGTTTTAGACTTTTGGGAGTGTGAAGAAAGAGTGGAGAAGATAGCTTGGAAATTGCAAAGAATAGGCAATGGATTCTTGCTCTCATCTGAATCGGAGTGAAAGAAGAGAGAGAGTGGAAGGGAGGAAAGAAGAGCTTTCGTTTCTCTGAGCCGAAAGCTCAAAACTCCGTCGAATGAGCTGAAATTCCCATGATGGATGTCTGAGTGAATACAGGGAAACGTAGGTCGACGTTCTTTACCTCGAAAGTCATTCGCTCTCTCTCTCGACACGGAGTCACTCTTGAAGCTTGAGCTAGAAATCTCCGAGTCTCTCGCCAAACTTCGCCATTCTGCCACCTCACAGCTTGTTCTTTCACTGGGGGTTGCTCGTGTTGGAGGTAGATCCAGCAATCTGATGTCCTCGCACGCTAGTGAAGCTGAGTGAAAGTCGTCGATTGATGATGCGAAAAAGGCCGAACTCGTCCTTTTCCGACGCGCTCGATATAGTCATGGATTTCCAAGATGCGGTGAAGATCCTCTCGTGGAGAGCGCAAAGTGGGTTCAGTCCGAAAAGTCCGCGCACTTGTTCAAAACCCTGAGAGGTGTCTTTTTCCTTTCTCTTTCTCTTCCTCCCATTACGAACCACCCGAACTCTTTCGCTTACTGTTCCTCCGATCTCACACTAAATCCAACAGCATGCAGTCAGATCGTCTCGACAGGCGGGAGCAAAGGACGGCAGAGCTCGACTCCCGGATAAAGACGATTGAGGTACTTGCAAGGGGAGAGGAAGAGAGAGTTGTTTTGACTCGATGGGCGAGAGAAATGGAAAGGAAGTTCATGCCGGGAGGAGAGCTCATCTCGGAATTGCTATACGGCGAAGGTTGGATAGAGCTGATCTCGCGCCTCGCTGAGCTGGAGAAGTCAGTTCGAGATGGAACTCGTATCGTGGGTCAATTCCCTTTACGCTTTCCGCGTGTCACTGATGCTCTCATTACCCGCAGACGTTGACGAGCGAAGACGGAATTCCGACCCTCTTGACGAAGTGGACAGCAGCTCGGTTGCTCGTCAAAGTAAGGAGGCCTCGCACCCCCGCTCCCTCACGCCGAGTCTACATCGAACCACCTATCGCACCTATGTCTACCGTGTACAGTGAGCGGATGCAGCTGGGATCACATCGCGAGGGACCATTCGTAGTGATGCGTCGAGACGATCCTTCAGTTTCCCCCGTGTTCCCAAGAGTAGTTTCGCATGACGTGGTGTCGCATGATGAGTTTCGTCGACGTATGGAGCCTGGCTGGAATAATGCGAGGAGGGCGGCGGCGAACGAGGAGCGTCAAAGAGCTGCCCGAAATAATCAAGCAAGTGGCTCCCAGGGCCTCAGGCGCCCCACATCTCAAGAGACGTTGCAGGAAAGGTTCAGAACGGCGCAGATAGAGCACGAAAGAGCTGCCAGGGAAGAGCAGGAAGAAGCTGAATGATTTGGTCGTCCTTTGATACATACCTCCTTTGTAAAGCGCTGAAACGATGATGTGATCTGTGACCTAGCTAGAATATACACCGCGCTCTCACTTGACAGTGCTATTGATGTAACGCTTGAAGTCTGCTCGAACTAAGTTTTTCTCAAAAAAGCTTTCTACCTCGAGCTTTTCCAGGTTCCTTGATTCCTTTCCGGCCCTGCCTGAACAAATGACTGCTACAACATGTTTTCTGATTTGAACTGATCCTTAAAAAAGCTACAACGACAAATCAAGACCAAACAGATGAACTATAGAAAACTTGAAACCACCTTGCATTTTCCGCTTCGTCACCACCGACTATTATCACCCTTTCTCTGTACCGCCACTAGCCCAACCGTAGGATCCCAGCGAAGAGGCTGACCTATTTCATACAGTGGACTCGGTAATCGCTCGCGTTCGAATCGAGGCGGAGATGGCTGCGTTGTGGAACGGGGAGAAGGTAAGCGGTGTCTGAGCCCGTAAGGAGATGGAGAGCGTCCCCTGATACGACGAGGTGATGGAGAGCGAGACTGGACGCGAGGATGTGACTTGTGAGATGAGGGGGATCGGAAGCGACGTCGAGAACGATGATTTGGATGTGGAGGAATCGGCGGAGAGCGACTACGAAAGACAGGTCGTCGTCTTGATTGAAGGGATGTAGAAAGGTGAGGAGATCGGGAGCGCGCAGTGCGGCGATCGAGTGGAGTTTCGGAGGTTTCGGGAAGGGGAATTCGAGGCGAACGGGACTTTGAAGATACGCGACGTTGACGAGGAGCTATCGTAGAATGTCCTCCTTTGCTGAGCGAGCCCGAGATAGTGTGGTGATGTACTGGTGAGGCTGGCGTTTCGACGCTTTCCGGAGGAGGGGTAAAACTTGGAAGTTTTGAAGAGAATGTTGCAGTTGCAGCAAGTTCGGCAGTTGATGGCGGCGAAGGGAGCGCTGTCGTACCTTGCTCATCCTTGACGGGCGTTGAAGGAATGAGTGCGAGCTGATCGCGAGATTTCGGAGTTTCGTCGAGTCGTTTCGGTTCCTCTATTTGATGCTGCGTCTTTTTGGGCAGAGGGATAGAGACACGAGGAGGTGAAAAGAGAGGAGCTGTTGCGAGTATTGGTGTCGAACGAGGAGAAGGTGGGAGAGGAATATCGGATCCAGTGAGAGAATCGGAGTTTGGCGGGGGAGGCAGGTGTTCGTCGATCCAGTCGGCTGCCTCTTCGAGCGGTAGGTTGAGCAGCATCTTTGCGTCGTGCGCTGAAGAGCAGAAAGGTTCAGCGAGCGAAAGGGGGTGGAGCTGCCAAACGTGCGAGAACTCACCTTGATCTTTCTCACCGCTTGCCCAGTCACTCCGCACCTTATTGAACCGTTTACCCATCTCTTGCGTCTTTGACCGTAACCTACAGCCTCTGAAGTCTGCTCCACTGAGTAACAAGAGTTGAAGAATGATATTTCGAAGAGGCGAGTATGGCAATTCGACAGCGGCCGAGAAGGGCGTACAGTCCTCGGTAGAGTCTATCGAATATATTGTCAAATTACCCCATTGAGCTGAGCGTTGTGTGAGTAGACTTACGAAGTTTGTTTATCTTTTGCCCTAGATCTCCTCCTGAAATCTCGATGTCGATATCTTTGATCCAGATGATAGTGTAGAGTACATCTTGTTCCTTGATAGCGGTGATCAGTCTATCCACCAGGTGCATAGGTTCCTGTGCATTGAAGTGTGAAGTTAAAAGGGGGCACTTCGGAGATTCTTCGGAGAAGGAGACGATTTGTCTCAGATGACTTCGCAGAGCAAATATGTCTGCTGTCACGACGGTAGGTAGCGGCTGCGATCACGATTCTACTGATAGGGTAAGGAGGAAAGCGAGACTGGTTCCGGGACTGTCGAAAGCTTATTTCGACTCGCGACATTTTCCAAACATTTTCTTTTTCGTCGCAAGCTCTTCAAGTCTTCGCAATGCGAGGGTCACAGTGAAGATGCAGTCAACCGGGTAGCATATTCTGCGAGTTACACTTTATCAAGCTCCCGATTGTGAGGAAAGCGTCTCCTTTCCGAAAGCTCGATCTTCGCAAGTGAGATGTTGTGGGAATAGGTAATGTTTACAGCCTAAACAAGGTTTATATCCGAATACGAACACGTCTTTATCGAGAGTATGTACTTGTAAGGAGAAGAGTGCGTGCGAGTTTATACAATAGTGGGAAGGAAAGGAGAAAACGGGAAGAAAATGATATGCTGTATCAATGAAGCGATATCTAAAACGAAGCGAGGCAGTGTCTAGACATCCCTCATCTCAACGTCGGCCTTCTCCTTGTGGTCGATGGTACCGTTGTTCTTGGGAGCTCCGTAAGCGTCTCGAGTTTCGTGACCCATGTTCTCGTCGAGGATTTGTTTGCGGAAAGTGTTGGACTTGCGGATAGACGAGTTGCGGTAGAGGATATCGACTTGTTCGAGTGAGAGACCCTTGGTTTCGGGAATGCAGAAGTAGGTGAAAAGGAAACAGAGGACACAACATCCTCCCCACTGTGAACAAAAAAAAAGGAGGTTAGCTCGCTCGTTCTGATGGTCAAGAGGGCAGTGAAACATGAACGCTCGATCCAAAATACGTTGGTCTTAAGCCCAGCGGAGCCGGGGACGTCGTCGACAAGGTAGGGGGTAGCGTAACCGATTGCGAAATTGAGAAGCCAGTTGGAAGCGGTCGACATCGACATTTGCTTTCCTCGGGTAGTGGTAGGGTAGATCTCGGAGGTAACGACCCAGGCGAGAGGTCCCCAGGTAGCGGCGAAGTGAGCGATGAAGATACAGACGAAAGCGACGAGGACTTTTTGCGCGGCTTGGTTTCCCTCGGGAGTGGCGACACCGACGATGGCGACGATCAATTGAGAGAAGGCCATTCCAGCGGCTCCGTAGAGAAGGAGGAATCGTCGTCCGAGACGGCTGTGAGGAGAGAAGTTTAAGTCAGCTTCGTTTCGCAAGCTCCAAACTCGCCAACAAGCGATAATGAGGACGTACTCGACAGCCCAGATACCAGGAACAGTCATTCCTACGTTGACAACGTTGGTAGCGATGGTGATGATGAAGGGGTTGGCGATACCGGAGTTTTGGAAGAACGAAGTTCTGTCGAACAAGAAACGATCAGCTCTAGCTCTCTGGAGCTGTGAGATAAAGACTGAGTGAAGCTTACCCGTAGTAGAAGATGAAGTTGATTCCAGTGAGTTGTTGAAGAGCTTGAATACCGAGACCAGTCATCGTACGAAGACCGTTTCGTCCAGGTCCGTTACGGAAGCAGTCGATGTAAGAAGCGGTTCCTTGAGATCGTTCGTGGTGCAAGTTGGCAGCGATTTCAGCGAGTTCTTCGTTGACTTCTTGCGAATCGGGATCGTTCTTGAAGATACGAGCGAGGGATCGACGAGCGTCTTCATCGCGACCACGCATGAGCAACCAACGAGGAGACTCGGGAAGGATGAAGAGTCCGATTCCGAGGATTGCTGCCCACTATCAGTCATCAAGGGAGTGAGATTCAGCTGAGATTGAGTATGAGGATGAGACGGAAAACGAACGATGAACTGGAGACCGATGGGGATTTGGTAGCAGGCAGCGTTGTTGATGTCCTTGGTTCCGTTGACGACGACCTGATAGTGTGCGGAAGTTCAGTAAGCGACGATCGGACCGAAATGCTCGAAAAGCTCGAAAACTCACAGCCGCGATGAGGAGACCGATAGTAATCATCCATTGGTAACAGGCGACGAGACCTCCACGAATGGACTTGGGAGCGCACTCGGCTTGGTACATTGGAACAAGGCAGGAAGTTCCTCCAACTCCGAGACCGGCGAAGACACGACCAATAACGAAGATGGGAATAGTCTTTCCTCCAGTTTGAAGGGCGACACCGCTGTAGAGAGGGAGATAAGTCAGCTCTGTCTTGCGCCGTAACGAGAACAGGGAAGATGCAACGTACAGGCAGAAAACGCAGAGATAAGTGATAATTCCCCATCGACGACCAAGGTAATCACCGAAAGGGAAAGCGAGGAGAGCACTATGGATGTCGAGAACTGTCAGTGTCGAATAAACGTCTAGGGAAGAGAGAAATTCCGACTCACCCAACGAAGGTACCAGCGGAAAGAATTGAAGTTACGAGAGAGTTGGTTCCAGACGAGATTCGGTAAGCTCCATCAGGTTGAAGTTCACCAAAGATTTCCAGCCACGCTGGCATCTCCTTGACTCCCGAGATGTATCCAGTGTCATAACCGTAACTGTGTTTACCAAACGGCATCGCCAAGGAAGCACCCAAAAAGTCAGTCAATCTTTCCTTTCGTTCGCGAGGGTAACTCCTTCTTCTTTAAAAGAGGGGCGTGATGATACTCACAGGAAACCACCGAATGCGGCGAAGGAAGCCCTATTATAGTGGAAACGAAGAGAGGGGTCGATAGAGAGTCAGCGAACAGACCCTTTTGCGAAATCGACGGGAGATGAGGAGCACGACAACGTACATGATGACCGCCATGGGTGAGATCTTGGTAGGAAGAGGAACCATCTTGAGTTGATGGAGTAGTGAAAGAGGACGATATGAAGGAGAAGAAGAGGGGAAAGGAAGAAGGAAAAGGGGAAAAGGAGGAGGACCGAAGTTTGTCGTCCGATGATGCTGGGGTAAGAATTCACTCAGCCTGCAGCTACCGATGGAAGCCCCACGGTCGACCCTGATTCCGCTTGGCTTTATCCAGATTTGGGGATACTGATTATCCAAGCTTTTCAGTTCAAAATCCTTCTCAATCCGCCACGAGTTTCAACGACAAAAAGGTCAATTCGCAATCGATCTACTGTACCCCGAGATTCACAAATTCAATCAACTTGAACTGATCGATTGTTCGTTGTTCAACTTGCTCTTCGAAATGTCAACGTACGGTAGTTTGTCTACTACCGTGTTCTTTTCTTCCAGGCATTTTCTGCTGCTTCTGTTCATCATAGCGGGGCGGGGGGAAACTGCATCGAATGTTCTGAAGGTGAGGGGGGAATAAGGGACCGTCGCCAAGAATCCGAAAAAAACACTGCAATTGTCTCTTCTCATCGATCCCAGACCTTCGAAGATTCGAGCGACCTGCCGACTTTCCGTCTCGAAGCGTGCAGAGAACTCTAGGTGTGGAGTGACGAGCAGACCGAACAGTTGAGGAGGCGGAGTTGTCCAACCCTTGGGTGAGACGGCCAGAACCTCAAGCAAGCTTACGAGACGTCTCGGAAAGGCTTGCAGTATTTATCCAGAACGCCGACTATGAATTATGATGATATACTATACTAATGTTAGGGCTACAAGCAAAGAGAGAAGACAGAGAGCTATATTCAGAGAGATACAAGAAAAATAGCGAGGGGGTCAAAGAGTCGAAAATACAAGTTATCTCCTTCATTCCTCGAGATACTTCTGCGCGAGACGATCCAACTCCAGCAATACCTCCTTCGCAGTCGGTCGATCCACCTCCCTGGGACTCGCCATCTTCCTGATCAATTCCCTCACTTCCAACGGAACGATACTAACTCCATCCAAGAACGTTTGAATCGGTGTTGTCGTACCGGGATAATTCCTCATCGGCTGTAATGATGTCGAGCTGAACGATCCATCTAGGGAAGTCTTCCTCGAGTGAGTTGGAGAAGAAGGTTTCGACAGAGGTGGGAGAGTGAATTGCTCGAGTGCTGGAGTTGACGTATCCTCCTCCTCCTCCTTTCCATTATCCTCGAGCAACAGACTCCTAGCGATCTTTTCCCAATCCCTCGTCCCTCCCAAACTCGCCAAACTCCTCAAACTCTCACTACTCCCCGACCTCCTACTCAGTGTTCTGACACTCCTCATACTCCTCATACTCCCCTTCCTACTCAACCCATCGTCTCCCAAACTCAAGTTGTACAAGCTGCCCCCTTCCTCGACTTCAACTTCTTCACCCTCCATTTCTTTCAACCTTCTTCTCTCTTCCCATTCCCACCAACCGCCTTCCCCAACTCTCAACATCCTCTCCAAGCTCCTCACTCCTTCGTAGGGTTCTCGACCCGTGATCATGACGCATAAAGTGACACCGAGGGAGAAGATGTCGGAGGGGTAAGAGAATGTCGATGGGAGGGGTTTGACGAATTCAGGTGGAGAATAAGAAGGGGTTCCTAAACCGTGTGGATCGGTCGGGAACGAGGAACGAGGAGAGTCGGGCGGCGGTAAGAAGAGTGACATGCCGAAATCACATAATCTAGTCGACAAATCTTTCGCAATCTACCCTTTCCCTAATTCCATCAGCTCGAGTTTGAGACAAAGAAGAGAAAGAGGGATGTACCATGATATTCTGTGGTTTGAGATCGGCATGTAGAACATTCCTTTCATGACTCCATGCAACGGCACTAACTAATTCCCGACTCCAATCGAACCATCTCTTCTTATCCATCCTCTCCGGTTGATTCCTCGCGAACTGTAGGAGATTCCCATACGGACAGAATTCGAGGATTAGATCGATTCGAGGTTCGTCAGAGGGAGGTGTCGGAGGTGGGAGAACGGCAGGAGGGGGAGGTGGAGTCGAGTTGGCGGATTGGGTTCTACGTCTTTGGGCAGAGGAGGAAGTGAGGGGAGGTGCGAGGGAAGACAGTAACCTTGAGGGTGAAGCGTGAGATGATCGTGTCGGTACGGGAATGGGTTCTGAATGTCGAGGACCTTTCGAACGATTTGAGGAGGTAGGGAAGAGTTTGTTCGAATCGACGACCTCTTCGCCTCTTAACGGAGATCCGGCATATCCTTCGCTGTACCGCTTACTACTTCTCCGACTATCACTCCTCTCCAATAACCCTTTCGCAGGTAACTCCAATCCATCCCTCTCGTCCTTGACTCCCCACAATCTTAGAATATGTTTCGCTCCCCTCTCTGCCAATTCATCATTCGATTTCCTCCGTTCGAGTAGTGGGATCGGTGGAGATGATGGAGAAGTAGTGACTGGCGAAGTGAGTTTCGAAAGGATGAAAGCTTCTCCCAATCCAGATAATTGAGAGTCTCGATCTGGGAACAACCGTTTTGCCGCGCACAGTTGACGTTCGGGGGATCGAGGAGAGGAAATTGATGAGCGAGGAGTGAAACTTGCGAGGTATACACTCGCATGTCGACCTTCACCGAGGAGGTATGGAGATGTGGCTGACATTCTGAGGGATGGAGCTTGTCGTGTGTCGAGAAGTGGGTTTGAGGAGTGTCCGGCGGTAGAAGGCAGTATCGTTGCCGTTGAGGGAGAGGAAGGGAGAGTTGGTCGAGGAGAGAAAGAGAACCGATCTGATTGAGGGGGAGATGGAGGTGATGGGGGGAGGTTGAATACGGGTAACGAGGTATGTCGAGAATGAAATGGTTCGGAAGGTGGAGGAGTGAGGGGCCAATCGAATTCGGACGAGTTTCGAGAGTGACCTGAAATTGGAACGGGAGTCTTGTCGAATGTCGGTAAACATTTCACTGTATGATCTCCTCTCCCTATATCCATCCAGCTCTTCCTACTACTCGCGGCACTAACGGTGCTAGGCGCACTAGATTTCGAATCACTACTGAACCTCGACTCGGCCGTCGAACTTCGACTCCTCAAATTCGGAGTAATGGGTGACCAGTCTTGATCGAATAGGTTATTACGAGATGAAGGGGACGGTGGAGGTCTAGGAGGAGGTAGTAGGTCGGGAAGGGAGGAGTCATTGAAGAAAGAGGAAGAACGGAGAGGAGGGGAAGAGGTATCGACAGTCAGGCGAGGCAGAGGTGTAGCATGGCCCATTCGATTGAGTTGCGGTCTAGCATTCGGGGAGAGAGAGAGAAGTCAGTGAGACCTGAGATAAGAGAGCTGGTCACTGCCCGACCCGAGGAGAGAGAGCGACTGCGGATAAGTTCCCATCTGCTCGCAGAGTGATACGGGTCAGGTGTAGGGTACGATCACATCTTCGAGAAGCTCCTCAGATGGTTGCATCGTTCCCGGGAGGGAGTGAGGGAGAGGAATTGAATGTGATGAGAAAGTGAACAGGGGAGAGAGTTGGAACTCACCGATGAGACCGATAAGAAGCTCCTCCTGATCCCTACTGCCTTCTACAAGTACTCCTGAGGCTCTAGAGGTCGGTAGCTTGAGGATTCGAGGTTGTGATTGTCGTTTGTGAAGAGTGAGAAACAGAGTGAGAGAAATTCCCACTGCGGAAGCTCTTTCTCAGCCGAATCCACCCAAATCTCGATACAGCGTAGGAGCAGACGACTAGAATGTATCGCGGCTAAGTCTCTCTGAGGAAGACTGCTCCTCTTCTCTCTCTTTCTCCCACTCGTTTTTTCACCTTCCTGATTCGATCACACAAAGCTCTCACCTCGACTAGAAGACCAGGGCCCCTCGGACATATACCGGCGTACTCTCTCATGCTGTCGGAACGTCATGGAGTCAGAACCTCTGGAAATGAACGTCGCAAGGAGGGAAAGTCGAGTAGGCCCGAAACGTTTTTCGCTCGCAAGGTAAGCTCATCTCCTTCTCCTATCCTCGTGACCGCAATGAGCTACTCATGCAGATCTCCTTGTTTTCCTCCTTCAGAGATAGCCCTCGAAACGAACTCCTTGCTCTGTTTTCCCTCGTTTCGCAAGCTTTGCTGTTTCTTTTGTCGTTTCTGTTACCGTTCTCTGATCATCCTCTGACTTTCATGTCTCAGTTTCTCGGATATCTCGGAGCTCGCTCAGTCCTCAAAAGATGGAGGGAAAGAAGGCAAAAGAACAAGGCCACAAATCAGAAAGGGGGATGAACCTGCTGATAACCTATCTCGAATCGGTTCTCGTGACTCGCTCTAGTCTAGTCAAAGTCACAATGGTTAAGCAAATGCGAGGTAGCAGGAGAAGAGAAGAAGGGGGAAAACGGAACGAACTGCGTAAAAGGAGGGCCAACTTTTGTTCGTTCTCTTTCTCTCTCTTCCTCCTCACTCTCTTCTCTCGTATTCGCTACTTTGAAGAACGGAGGACACCTTACGATCAACGCTAGACTATCTCCTGGTCATCCTCTAGTAGCAGTAATGTCCTACTCCTCCCACTCCCGATCTCACTCTGATGATCTCTCGAATCTACCTCCTACTCTCTCAATACGTACCGCTAATTCCACCTCTACTTCTACCTTACCTACCTATCCATGGTCCGATCCACTCTCATCGACTCAACAAGATGGAGGAGTGACTCGAGCAGATTCAAGTCAGCAGTTCACTTCTTCCCTCGCTCATCTTCCCTCTCCTTCCTCCTCCTCCAGCTTGAACATCTCTCCCTACTCACACTCTTCTCAATTAATGCAAGATCAAGCTATCGATGCTTTCCCCGCTTTCGCTTCTTCGTCGTCGTCGACCGGAGTTTCCTCGGACTCTTCAGACTCTCATCTCTTTCGATGCGACCCCCGGTTCGGTCCGCCCAACTTCAATCACGAAATCCGACAAGGTCAAATTGCAGGAATTAGAGAGGCTGAAAGAGTAGGTGATGCAAGGGAGAGAAGGATGGAAATTATTTACGAGGGATTAGACTCAAATTCGACCGGACAAGACTGGTTCTCTTCGTCAAACGGCTTCAATTCACAACGCGAGATGTCGATAGAGTGTGGGAATGAACGACAAGGATATCAGGACAATCAAGGAGGAGATTACTCTTTCACTTTCGATCAGAATCAATCACCTACCATCGTTCCGACTGAATATGAAGGAGGAGTCGACCTCTCTCCTCTCTCAGAATATCACGAACCTACTTCTTCTACCACTCATTCACCATCGAAGTGGTTCGAACAA
>Ga0308160_10003435_pt1 | contig 17860 bp, 23 predicted proteins | sample PhyFR1_FD_201036 | JGI IMG/M metagenome (GOLD analysis project Ga0308160, IMG submission 201036) | Phyllosphere microbial communities from UC Gill Tract Community Farm, Albany, California, United States - DLSLF.R1 | ecosystem: Host-associated > Plants > Phyllosphere > Unclassified | place: USA...
GCGAACGAAATTTGGGCATGAGCGGTCGTGATGGTTTCGGTCTAGAGTGAGCGGCTCAGAAGTCGTCGTCCATGACAAGTACTCGTGAACCGACGGGCTCAGAGTCGGAAAGATCGGGCGCCGGGGTGGCAGCGCCGGTGCTCGAATAATCTGGCGTGCGGTCTGCAAGGGGAGGGCAGGAGTCGAGGGGAAGTAGATCAGCAATCATGTTGAACGACTCAGGAAAGGCGCGCTACACACAGGCTGCGGTGGTCGTGATGAACTGCAGGTCAAAGGGAGCAGGTCAGCCCAGGAGCCGCGGAGCGCCGGCAAGTGGGAGGCGCGACGAACCGCGAAGGGATTGCGAGCATTGTAGTGGATGTCGCCACCGAAAGCCAGAAGAAGCCGGTCGCCGACCGACTCGACGTACTGGATGAGAAGTTGCGGATCAAGCCCGAAGCGGGAACCGGGCGAGGCCGCGGCCAGGCACTCTTGCTCGATGCTGACCGCCTCGCAAATGGCAGCGAGGACGACGGCCGGGTGCGTTCGCCGGCGGAGGTGGTGGAAGAGGAGGGCGGCAAAGGCGATGTGCGCCGCCCGATCACGCATCATGAGGTCGTGCGCCGCTGTCAGGCCCGAGAAAAGGCCCTCTTGCTTGAGCGAGGCGAGCGTCGCTGAGGCAGATGAAAGAAAGATGCCCTGCGCGACCGTGCAGGCGACGAGCCGGTCGGCGAATGTTGGTGCTGAAAGGAGCCAGCGATGCGCCCAGGCGACTTTCCTTGAGAGCGATGGCTCTGTAAGTGGAACTTGTCAGGAGAGAGACCCCGACCTAGAGGAGAGAGGGTAGTCGACTGACCGCTCTCGACTTCGTCAAACAGCCGGGCCTGCTCCTTGACGTCGGGTAGAAAGGCGTCGATGAGAAGGCTGAACGTCTCGGCATGGACATTCTCGGTCATGATCTGGAAGCCGTAGAAACATCTGCGACGGGGCACGAGATTGTCAGCCTGGCCATCCGGCCGCGGCGCGGCATGTGCACAGATCGTACGCACCTGGCCTCCGCCGCCTGGACCTCGCTCGACAGCCGCTCGAGCATGCCACGCTCGATGATCGTGCCTGACGTGGCAAAGTTTGCCAGGATACGCGCGAGGTATCGGTTCTGACGCAGTCGAAGGGCGAGCAGCGTCCCGAGATCAGCGAGATGCTCGCAAGGAGTTGCAGGGCCGCCGCGCAGCTGCGCGACCCCTTTGACGGGGCAGGGTCAATTGCGCGCACCTCGTCTGTCCCGAGGGCCTGCCAGTCGCTGACGTCGCGCGAGAGGTCGACCTCTTCAGCCGCCCAGAAGCCACCTTCAACCTTCTTGTACGCCTGCCAGATCTATGAAGGCCGCGAAAGGATCAGCTTGCTGTCGGTGGCGACTGTCCATGCGACAGGGGCGCCGCTCTGACCTCCTTGTGCTGGATCGGGAAGAGGACGAGCCGCTTGTGCCTGCAGGAGCGAGCAGAGAGTCAGCCCAGGTGAACAGTCGCTCTCCAGCGGCCGGGGGGCTACTCGGGGAGCTACTCACGACGGTCGCAGCAGCGGCTCGTCCGCCTCACTGCAGGCGAGGTCGCCGACGTAACGGGAGCTGCCGGCGGCCGCGCTCGTCCAAGGGTCGTCGGCCGGTCTCGACAGCCGCGCTGGCAGGCACTTGACGTCAGTCGTCGGCAGTTGGCCGTCCATCGGCTGGGACTCTTGCGGACAGAGCAGCACCGGGTGCGAGGGCGGCATCGCGAAGTGAGAGTGACGGAGCGTCGACGGGCTGTCCCTTTCAGTGCTCCGATGGCAGCCGCACGCTCTCCCAGGGTCGCCCGTTCCGAAACCCAAGGGGGCTGCCCCCGACCACCCCCGACAGCATGCCCCGTCTGGGAAATAACCCAGGGCGATCGCCCTTGACTCGCGCCGACAGCCACCTCTGGCGCCTCATTCCCAACGACACCAACCCGACCTCGATAAAACAGTACAGTGAAAATGGCGGTAGGTGTCTCGCTCGGTTGGCTCCGCTGGAGCGCTCGCGTCCTGATGTCCACCCTCTTTGCAGGCATCGAAGGAGGACTTTACGAAGCAGAAGCTCTGGGGCGGACGCTTCACCGGTGAGCCGCCCTAATCTCTCGCATCCCTCGAGCTCAGCGGCAAGCAGCGGCAAGCTGGCAGAGCAGCAGACTGACCCGTTTGTGGCTCCCCGTTGACTTGACAGGCGAGACGGACCCTCTCATGCACGAGTTCAACGTACGTCTGCCGCTCCTCTGATGTCGTCGCCTCGCCCGGCTCGAACTCGCTTCCGGCGCGGATGGCGCGCTCGGCCGAAGCTGCGTCTCGTTGCAACTGCCGCTCTTGCGAGCTGATCACGAATGCCTCCCCGCCGCCGCTCCACAGCAATGCCTCAAGTACGACCAGCGCATGTACCTGTGCGACGTCCGCGGCTCGATCGCCTACTCGAAGGCGCTCCTCAAGGTCGGCATCGTCTCGGAGCACGAGCAGCGCGAGATTGAGCGCGGCCTCGGCGAGGTCGCCAAGGAGTGGGAGGAGAAGCGCGTACGTCCGCTCGGCTCCAACGGCCGCGTCGCCAGGGTTCCCCTTCGCGTCTGACCTTCCGCTCGTCCGCCTTGCGCAGTTTGTGCCTGCACCGGACGACGAGGACATCCACACCGCCAACGAGCGCCGGCTGTCGGAGCTGATCGGCAAGGACATCGGCGGCAAGCTGCACACCGGCCGGTCGCGCAACGACCAGGTCGCGACCGACCTCCGGCTCTGGCTGATGGAGGAGGCCGAGAAGATCATGGGCCACATGAAGGGTCTGCTCAACGTCATGGTCGACCGGGCCGAGAAGGAGGTCGACGCCCTCATGCCGGGCTACACGCACCTCCAGCGGGCGCAGCCGATCCGCTGGTCGCACCTGCTGCTCTCGCACGCCTTCTCGTTCTCGACCGACCTTGCCCGGCTCCAGCAGCTCATCCCGCGCATCTCGGTCCTCCCGCTCGGCTCGGGCGCGCTCGCCGGCAACCCCTTCCTCGTCGACCGCGACTTCCTCTGCAAGGAGCTTGGCTTCGCGACCGTCGCCGAGAACTCGCTCTTTGGCACCGGCGACCGCGACTTCATCGTCGAGTTCCTCCAGTGGGCGGCCATGTGCATGGGCCACGTCTCGCGCATCGCCGAGGACCTCATCATCTACTCGACCGCCGAGTTTGGCTTCGTCCAGCTTTCGGACGCCTACTCGTGAGTCCCGCCCGAGGCCGCGCACGCGCAGACGGCGACAGAGCTGACGTCTCGCCTCACGCCTCTCACAGGACCGGCTCGTCCATGATGCCCCAGAAGAAGGTGCGCAGATTGATGCGGCCGCGCGAATTGAGCGCCTGTCGCTGACCAGAGCCTCCCCTGCGACCGATCAGAACCCGGACTCGCTCGAGCTCCTTCGCGGCAAGGCCGGCCGTGTCTTCGGCTCGATGGCCGGCTTCATGATGACGCTTAAGGGCCTGCCGAGCACGTACAACAAGGGTTCGTCCCTTCTCGGCGCCAGTCCCAAGTCGACCTTGTTGCTGATGGATTCGCTCGCGCGACCTACATATCGCAGACCTCCAGGAGTGCCAGGAGCCCATGTACGACTGCGTCGACACGATGTCGGCTTCGCTACAGATCCTCGAGGGCGTCATCGCCACTCTTTCGGTACGTCTCGATGCAGTCGTGAGTCAGACCCTCGGGGTCGACCTTTGCTCACGCCTCATCTTTTCGCCCCCGCTCTAGATCAACGCCGACAAGATGGAGGCCGCGCTGACGACCGACATGATGGCGACCGATCTCGCCGACTACCTCGTCCGCAAGGGTGTACGTCAAGCGTTCCCTCGGTCCGCGCAGCCGTTCCCATGCTCACTCGACCCTGTGTTCCCACGCCCCTTGGCAGGTTCCGTTCCGTGAGACGCACCACATCTCTGGCCGGGCTGTCGCCCTGGCCGAGACGCTCCAGACCGGCCTGGCCGACCTCTCGCTCGAGCAGTACCAGCAGCTGTCGCCCAAGTTCAGCGACGACGTCTTTGCCGACGTCTTTGACTTTGAGCGCTCGATCGAGAAGCGCAACGCGATCGGCGGGCCGAGCCGCGAGATGGTGACTCGCCAGGTCAAGGTCCTGCGCGAGCTGCTCAAGTGAGGCGCGCTCGGGGCGGCCCTCGCTGGACGGATAGAAATAAAGATTCAAACGCTCGCTGTCGCTTGCAAGGAGAAGGGTGGAGGCTGATCGTCTGTTCCCAAGGCTGACCAGACTGACCGACGCGCCCCTGGGGAGAGGCCTCTGGTGACAGCTTGTTCCCAGATCGCCTCCGCTCTGTCCCAGCGCCTGTGCGCTTGTGTTTCCAGCGTCGAACCTCGTCGGCTCATCTTCTGCGGAGTCAACTGTTGACTGCCAAGGTCGGTCTTCGCTCGCGCCGGCCGTCTCCCACCTGCCAGCCGATCCGAAAAGTCAACAGCCACGCCTTCCTAACTTCCAAGAGTCCCAAACCACCACCACTCACAACAACCTGGCTGGCAGCTCTCGCTGGAAAGGCATGGTCGTGCGGCCTGAAGCCTTTTGAAGGTCAGCGAGCCGCCGGGATCGGGAGAGCAAGTCGGAGCCGGCCCTCGCCATCCTACGCTCTTCTCCTCAACAAGCTGACCGACCTCTCTCGTCGACTCGTTGCAGTCGCAGCTCCGGTCGCTGGACGATCTGACCATCGCCCCGCTACACGACGCCTGAGCGGACCCGTCATGCTCTCGAGCAGCAGCCAAATTGGATAGCCCAGCTCCCGGCCGTCCGCTGCCATGCCTGGGAACCGTCGTCCCACCAAGCAGGCCGTTCGCGTGGACCGGCATGCGTCCAATCGTTCGTCCTCCCATCCTGCCCTTTCACCCTCCACCTCTCGATCGTCGCCCTGTCGAGCTCGCCTCCTTCACACCGACCGACGCACCGACCGGTCTTTCAACTCCTGCCGCCCCTTCATAATTAACACCGGCTCAACGAAGCCCTTCGGCACGATGATCCCTCGGCCGCCGCCGACCGTGACAAGCAACGCCCTCCCCGATATGCGGACCATCGCTGCTTTCGTGCTCGTTTGCTGCTCGAGGACGCCCACGTTGTGACCTCCTTCGGACGCTGCATGCCGACCGACCCCCCTGCCCGGCCTGACCGGACGATCGCAGTCAAGGCGCGCCGCCTGCTAAGCGCGCATAAACGACAAAGAGCTTACGTCGCGCCTGCGATCGATCACAGAGCTTGCGAGAAGGGAGGGCGGGCGAGCATTTGGACGACAGGACAGGGATGGGCTCGTGCTGCGATGGCATGGATGTAAGAGGCCCTCTTCGTGGCGAGCTGATGATGGGGCAGGATGACAATGCTGCTGCTGGTTGGGCTGCCGAACAGGCAGGCGTGCCGAAGAGGCGCGGCCTGCCGAGACAGCCAGTAGTACCGCCAGTTGCTGAGCCGGCGAACGAGGCACAAACCCATCAAATCGGATCCGCGCGGGCCCTCTGGTCGCTGACTGCTGCGGGTTGGCACAGCACCCCTCTTGGACCCTTTTCGGACGAAGGCCGAACCGATACGCGGCGGAGGCAGGAAGGGACGACGGCCCACCGCGGCCGGATCTCGTCCGGCACGCTCTCGGCAGGCGTCCTGGCAGAGGCTGTAAAGGGGGATCGGCCGACAGCCTTTCGGGCGAGCGAGTAGTGCATGTTTGCCAGCCAGAGCACAAGGACCGTCGGCGAACGAGATTTCAGTGGCGTGCCGTCTCCCCCGACGCAGCATGCGAGGGCCCCGGCCCGGCCGTTGGTCCGACGACGGCGTTGAGGAGGCCTGCTGTTGCTGGTCGACAGGATGAGGGCAGCCACAGCAGGGACGACAGAGGCTAGCAGCAAGGCTGGAGATGGCTTTCCGACGACGGTCGCGAAGCTGCGGAGGTCGTGTCACCTCGTCGTCGTCGATAGTGCGGTCGGAGGGAGCCGGGCCGAGCGGCCTGTCGGTCGGACCAAGCAAGGTGCGAGAGCTGAGAACGCCGACCAAGCCGGCGCCGGCACAGGCCGGCAGGGAACGAACCCCCTCACCCTCCCGCCGCGTGGAGACGGAGAGCGAGAGGGAGGGCGCGACCCAACAAGCCGCCTCGTCCAGCCGCCTCTCTCGCGCCGCACACTCTAGAGCGACTCTCAGACCGCCCGCTCAAGGGCGCCTCTCCCTTCTTCCCTCCTCTCCCCCATCACAGCGACCATGTTCGACGAGCAGCAGCAGCAGCAGCAGCATCAGGCCTACGCCGCCTACGGCTTCGTCCCCTCGCCCTTTGACTACAGCTTTCTCGAACCGGCGCCAGCAGCCGCCGCGCCGTCGCCCTCATCGGCCGCCGTTGCCAGCATGCCTGCCGCCGGCCTATCAGCCGCCTCCTCGGTCGTCGGCCGCTCGGACCTCCTCCCGCCGGTCGAAGACCTCGCCTTCGACCTCGACCTCGATCTCGGATACGGCACCGGCGCTGCCCTCTTTGCCGAGAGCTGGCGGGCGCTCGACCCCTTACCGACCGCGCAGCACGGCGAGCAGCAGCAGCAGCAGGCACTGTCGGCCGAACCGGGCGACCACGACCTCGCCGCCGGCGCCTCGTACGCTACCTCGGCGACGATGTCGCCCTTCATCGACAAGACCACCCCCGCCGCGGTCGACGAGCTTGACGGCTTCGCGCTGTGGCTTCAGTCGTTCGGTACGTCTCATGCCGGGTCGTCGCCTCGTTGGTTCCGGCCTCGCCAATCGCTGACCCCTCTGTCCCACCGACGACCCCATCGCCACCTTTCGCCTGACACAGAGCCGCACGGTTCGGCTCCCTCCGACCTGCCGCTCATTATGTCCTCCAGCACCGCCCCGGGCGAGGCCGTCAGCCCGCGCGACATCTTCTGGGCGGACGTCGGCAGCGGACCATCTACCACGTCCGACCCGGCCGCCGCGCATCACGTCGCTGCCGACTCGGCCGTCAAGCGCCAGATCGAGCGTGCCCTCTCCGTCCGCCAGTCCCGGCAGACGTCGCCCGCGCCGACTGGCGTCGACTTGGTTGTCGCCCTCCCGACGCAGTGGCTTACGTTGGCCAGCAGCTCGACGCACGTGCACTCGCCGCCAGCAGCGACAACCGCCCCGTTGGTGCTCTTCTCATCGCCCGAGCCAGAAGACGCCGTCTCCGAGCAGCCGTCGGCGTCGTCACGCAAGGCCACACGCAAACGGTCTGCCCCGACCACTGGTGCCGAGCTCGAGGCGGCTGAGAGCGCGTCGGCCTTCATCGCACCGCCGACGGCTCGATCAGGCGCAAAGAAGGCGAAGACGGCGACCCCTGCCAGCCGGCCGAAGACGAAGGCTAAGGCGGCTTCATCCCGGCGCAAGGTCTCGTTCGACGAGTCGACGACGGGCGGCTCCGACGACGGCGAGGAAGACGACGAGGATGAGAACGAGCCGGCGGTCAAGGGCGGCAAGGGCGACAAGTCGCAGCTGAGCAAGAAGGAGCGCCGGAAAGCCAGTACGTCTCGCGCATCGCTTCGTCGTACCGTCTTGAGTGGGATCGTCGACTGACCTCGCTCTCGTCCTCCGTTGGCCTCTGTGCAGCCAATCGCGCGAGCGCTGCTGCGTTCCGCAACCGGCGCAAGAACCTCGTCGTCGACCTTCAGAAGCAGATCGACGAGCGAGGTCCGTCTTCCAGCTTGAGCCTTGCTCCACACGTACACACATTGCCACGCCTGAGCTGATCTTCACAACTACTTACCCCAAACAGCCGAGGAGATTCGCCGGCTGACAGCCTCGGTCCAGGACCTCCACTCCAAGAACCAAGAGCTCAAGGCGATCAAGAGCACGATCCGCAGCTTCTGAGCAGCGCCCGTCTGCGCGCATGCAAGCCTCCCCCCCCCCCTCCTACTGAGCGCCCCACCTTCGGTCTCGACCCTGTAGCCTACGAATTCCCTCTCCGTACATGTATCCCGTCCCTTGCTCGCCCGCCGTCCCTCTCGAGACTACTCTCCCCCTTTCCCTCTTTCCTTCCTCTTGGGCCCATTTGTCTCTTTCCACATCGCATCTCTTGGTCTTCCCCATCTTTTGCCCTTGAACGACCCGTCTATGCTCGCGCCGATGACTATGTCAACCACTTCAGCGCAGTCACTCGTCGGACGCGCGTTGCTTTCGAGCAGAGTCGGGCAGTCTCGCCTTAGCCAGGTGAGCTATCTCTGAACGGCTGACCGGCCTCCGGCCCCGCTGGCGCTCACACCGCCCATGCTCGTACATGGCGAAAATCGATACAGCACTCCGCCATCCCCTTCCTCAGCGCTTGAAGATGGTGATGACGTCCTCGTCCTCGAGGACGTCTGCAGGCAGGCGGACGGAAGAGCCTCTTCAGCGCTGCGCTCACTTTTGAACGAAGCAGGCCAGGACTCACGGTCGAGGCCGACCTTCTGGCCGCGCGAGTGCTTGGCCGAGGTGCCGACGACGAGCGCAGATTTGAAGTTCTTGGCGATCTCCTCTGAAGGTGGGCAGATGGGGTTTTAACACGGTCAGCTTACGTGACACTCGAGGGACTCGTTTCGCAGGTGCATGGGACTCGCTGTGAATAGCGTCACCTGTGGACACGAAGTAAGAAGTGTCAGCAAAAGATCGGCGACAGGCAGTGATTTGTTGAACACAAGGCGGCGACGCACAGAAGTTCTCGACCGTGCACTTTGACCGCTTGAGGACGACCGGCGCGCTGTAGTCGGGCATACGACCCTGCGGCTTGGTGTAGACACGGACGAGGTCGAGCGCGGTCCACATTGACTGAGCGCGCGAAGGTTGCGAGGCAGCAGGGACGGGAGTCAGTAAGGCAGCACGGGGTGATGGCGACAGCCAGAAGGAGCGAGGGACGCACCTCGATCAGCTCGTCGATGTTGAGCCACATCGAACTCGAGATGGGCACGCTCATCGGGATCTTGTACAGCAGGTCCAGCTCCTCGATCGAGATGGCGTCAATCTTGTTGAGGACGTAGAGGGCCGGCATGTAGACGCGGTTGCCTTCTATGACGTCGATGAGCTCCTCGAGTGTCGCCTCGGGCTGGCGGATCGAGACGTCACACGAGTTGAGCTTGTATTCGAGCAGGACGGCCCGGATCTCGTCAGCGTCGAGGTGCGTTAGCGGGACCGTGTTGGTGATGTTGATCTGAGGCAAGGCGTGCGGCAAAGTTCAGCTCTGACAGGCAAGGGCAGCTTAGCTTGCGCAGACGCACTCCGCCCTTCTCCTTCTTCTTGACGGTGCTGCAGGCGACGACGAATGAGACAGAGGTCAGCATCAAGGTCCCTCACTCATTCAAAAGCAACTGCCGCTAGTGGGACGTACATCTGCGGCGGCTTCTTGTTGAGCCGGATGCCGAAGCCCTCCAGCTCCTTCTGAATGATGGCGAGATCGCCGAGCGGCTTGAGCACGTCGAGGACGATGAAGATGAGATTGCATGTCCGTGCGACGGCGATGACCTGCCGACCACGACCCTTGCCGTCTTTGGCACCCTCAATGATACCGGCTGCAGTCGACCCACGGCAGGATGTGTGCAGGTCAGTGGTCAACTCTCGCCGATCAACGTCGCTTGATCGTTTGCCTCTCAGCTGAAAGGGGACGTACGCAGGTCAAGAATCTGAATCGGGCAACCGTGGACCTGGATTGTTCCGGGGACTGTCGTGAGGGTCGTGAACTCGTACGAGGCAGCCTCCGAGTGCGTGCCCGTCAGCTTCGACATGAGAGTCGACTTTCCGACGGACGGGAACTGCGAGCGAGCGAGCGAGCGGAAGGGGAACGGCCGGCGGTCAGTGGAAGCGGCCCACGATGAGGCCCATGAGAAGCCTTCTAGTCGCAGCTGAGGCAAAGGACGCACTCCGATGAAGCCGACCGAGGCGATACCGGTCCTCGCGACGTCGAAGCCGGCTCCGGCACCGCCGCCCTGTGAGCCGGCGGGCGGGGCGATGAGCTCACGCTTCAGTTTGGCCAGCTTGGCCTTGAGCTGACCGAGATGGTAGCTGGGAACAGAAAAGCGGTGAAAGAGCTATCAGCCCGTCGGAATGATGGGAGGCATGCGGTAGCCAACTGGGATAAGAGACGGACGACGTGGCCTGGGAGGCGGAGGAGCACGAGGGCAAGACGTCAGCGTCATGGCCGACGAAGGGCAACAGCGACCGCCAGAGTTGCTCCTCGACACCTCGCCACATACCTTGTTCTTTTGCGTCCTCCCCATCTCATCTTCGATCTCGCGGATCCTCTGTGCCGTTGTCATGATGATGTAGGTGGTCGAGTACGGGTGTCTGGAGGGAATAGGAGGCCAGGAGGGAGATTTTTGGTGAGTCTCGGGGTGGTCGAGAGCACGAGAGGCGGCAAGCGGCGACGCGTCGGCGGGAGGCAGTGGGACAGGCCATTAACTACTCGAGCGAGGGACTCACCAGAAGGAGGTTTGGCGTCGGTCGCGGCTTCTGAAGGGTTTGCCGGGTGTGTTGAGGATGGGAGGTCGGGAGGAGGGGCGGTGAGCCGCCGGCCCTTCGCTCGAGCTTCTCGAGGCCGAGCGTGGGAAGCTCGGAGGGGAAGCCAAGCGCTCGACCTCCGGGGTTGCGACCTCGGCCGGCTCTGCTTCCTCCTCAACTTCTACGTCGGACGCCTCTTCCCTTCCAGGCCGTTCCTCTCTCTCGCCCGTCTGTTCTGATACTACTCCCTCAACCGACGCTCACACTCGCTGACGGCTCATGCTGTCGGGGGTCCCCTCTCAGACGTCTGTCGACCGCCTACATGGAGATCCCTGTCGCACCACAGCCCGTCAGCCCGCTCGACATCCCCGAGCTCCGAGCGCTCATCCTCTTGCACGTCCCGGTCGACGCCGGCTCGTTCAATCCGGCCCTGCTCCGGACGAGCCGGGCCTTCTGCGCCGATCTCCGGCCGCGATTCGCCCGCGAGCTCGACCTGACGGTGTGGGAGCGCCGATGGGCGTTCGTCGTCGCCTGCGAGCGGCACGACGCGCTGGCGCCGCTCGCCGAGGACGTCCGCCATCTCCGCATAGGCGTCGAGGACTGGAAACGCCTGCGACCGTACAAGGCGCATCCCGATGGCAGCGCGGACAAGACGCTCAACCAGCGGCTCCAAGCGCAGCTGGCCCGGTACCCGTGCCTCCAGTCGAACGTCGTTGCGCTCGACATGCACGTCGAGCCTCGATCGCCCGAATCCTCCTGCTGGGACTCTAGTGATGAGGAGACCAGGAGCGGAGCTGCCAACGTCGCCATCTTGAATAATCAGAGGGACGTCGACGAAACGCTCGGCAACGAGGCCGGCCACGTTGTCTCGATCCTGGAGCGCCTGCGCGGCTTGCACATCGTCCGCATGTCGGGCGAGATTGACACCCGCCTGTGCGGCGCCATTCTCTGCTCGGGCGAACTGTCTGGTCACGTCATTCTCGAGGTCCCTGCCCGCCTCTTCCTAGACGAGCCGGCCTGGACCGACGCCGCGGTCGTCAAGGCCGTCCGGCTGGACGCGACGCAAGCGGGCGACACGGCGGCAGGGCAGCCTCCTCTCTCACGCAGCCTGATGCGCTGGCTGCTTTACAATCTTCGACACAGCTACGATATCTGTCGGACCCTCGAGTTCGGTCTGGGCTTCGCCGATCTCATCCGGCGCTCCCCAATCGCCGAACGACGGACGTACGCGCTCGCCCAGGCGCTCGCGACGGCTAAAGAGGAGACACTCGGCGCGCGCGTTGTCTTCCCGCCGGAGGCCGTTGACCTCGGCGAGTGCATCGCGGCCGATCTCGCGACGCACGGCCTCGACGCACTCATCGCCCAGTGGCGTTGGGAGAATCGGATGTGATGGGCATGAGCACCCCTTCCTGACTTTGACACTGTCTGCCGCCTAACAGGCTACACGATCTCTTCGAGCAGTGATCATGCCGTAGCCAGAGCAGGCCTCCTGACGTCGATCGGCTTCAGCGAGATGAGTGCGACGGCGACCGCGCGGCCCTCCTCAGCCAGCAGGTTGTAAGTCGAACACGCATCGCGCTGGAACAAAGGCATTCGAGCGATCAGCCTAGCGGACGAGCGCATGGAGCTGCTAAGTAGAGACGTACCGTCGACATGACGTCGAGCTGGATGCCGAGCTTCGAAAGGTAGGCGCGCAGGAAGGGCGGTGGCGGCAGTGTCCGCTCTCCGGTGCCGAGCAGCAGCATCTCTGTCGGCGAGAGGCGAGCCGATCGAGCAAGACGCCGGTCAGCACGGATCTGGCGAGGCAGAAGCTAGCGCCGCGACTGACCTGGCCGCGGACCGACGACCTCAAACAGCTTGAAGGCATCCTCGTGCCAGCCCTTCCAGCTGAGCTCCTCGCCCTTGGCCGGCGGGCGGACATCCCAGAGGAGCGTCCGGCCGCCAAGGATGATGGCGCTGCCCGGGATGACGAGATTGGTCGGGGCGGCGATCTCGATGCCGTCCTCCGTCAGGCCACCGATGACCGCGCCGACGTCGCTCTCCTGCGAGTAGATCGAGACGAAGGGGATGCCGGAGCCCGTCGTGGCCGCGGCCGGCTGCGGCGCCCGCGCGGTTGAGTGGAAGGCAGCGCGCGCTGTCGTTGGCCGGGCGAGCAGCCGGATCGGCTGCGTCGTCGGTCGGAGAAGCGAGCCGAGGCGAGGGAGGGCGTGCTTCATGGCAGCGTGAGAGGTGCGAGGCGGTCCGGATGAGAAGTGGCCGTTGCTGGGTCGAGTCCGGCCGACCATCTCGTCCGGAGAATCGGCCGCTCCCGCCGGCGCCCTCCTGACGTCGACCCCTTTCAGAACATCGCCAGCCTCTCTTCTCCTCCGTCATGAGCTCTGTATCAGTAGGCAAGATGTCGGCACCCGATGCCGAGGCGTACGTCCCCTCGTCGTTCGAGTCTTCTTGGACGCTCGGTGTGACACGCTGGCCTGAGCTTCGGCCCGGCCGGCTCGAGCTTCCTTGCAGCAGCAGCAGCAGCAGCAGGCTGCTGACGCCCCCGCCCTCCGCTTCCGTCCCTTCCCCACAGCCAAAAGGGCGTGCTGATGAAGCTCGTCGGCTTCTCGATTGCGATGGCCCTCGCGCCGATCGGCACCTACTTCTCGTCGCTGCGCTACTTTGAGGGTGCGGCCCCCTTCTCTGCAAGTCGTTACCTCCCGCGCGAGCCGGCTGCTGACGCGACAGCCGACGCGCACCCCTGCCCGCAGGGAACTCGACGTACGCCGCCATCTCGGCCGTCGTCGTCGCAAACGTCGTCCTCGTCGGCTACGTTACTGTCGCCTTCCGCGAGGAGCAGGAGGACCAGCGCGAGCGCGACCGCAAGGCTGGCAAGCGCGACTGAAGCGCGCGCACGGAGAAGCTGCCTCGCTCTCACGAGGGGCAGGCGACGGGACATGGGGGTACGACGCCTTCATTTGTACAGCCGATCGAACGGTCGCGTGTCGGCCTTGCAGCTGTCCCAGACGTCGTCGACGGCCTGCTCGGCCTCGGCCCGGCTCTTGCAGTTCGGGTTGCTCTCGACGCTGAGGATGGCCCGGCGGCGGACGCACGTCTGCAGCGGCGGCGATCGGGGCAAGGACGGCAGTCATCAGTCTCGGGGCGCCATCAGTCATCAGACGACTAGGAGCGGACTGACCGCTTGTGCATTCGATGTGCCGTAGTTGCCGCGCTGGACCTCCTGCCACCAGGCGCAGTCGCCCGACAGGTTGGCGGCCCGGATCTGCGAGACGGATGCGGGCACGAAGACGTGAGCAGGGCGACTTTCGGGAGACCGCTGCCCAGGCGTACCTCGGAGCAGGCGTGGTGCCGAAGGTTGGTCCAGTCGACCTTGAACTTGCAGTGGTCGTACATGTGGAGCAGTTCATGGCTGAGCGTGTCCTGTGAAGAGGGGGAGATTGGCAGAGCGCGTGCTGAACGTCAGCCCTGGACCATGTAGTCGACCGCCGCAGACCTCTCTGTCGGCTCGACGCACACCCATGTGGCTCTTGTTGGTGAGCCGGTCCTGGCAAAGCAGGACGCCATGGTCGGCGCTGAAGCCGCCGGCCTTGGTCGCGTCGCAAGGGGCGCAGTGGATGCTCTCGGTCGTTGTCTCGCAGCCCGACAGCTTGAGGTGCTTGAGGATGAAGACGACCGACGGATCTTGACGACGGTGCAGCCAGTGCGCACTCGGTCAACCTTCGGGCTCGGGGACGGGGTCTCGATGGGCCTGAGCCGACTCACCCCACTCCATCAGGTGGGCCTTCCAGGACTCGCACTGGGTCCAGTCGCGCTCGTCCTGCTCGAGCTGCTTGATCGACCGCCCACCACCGCTGCCACCTTCGAGCGTCGACGCCGCCGTGAGTCCAAGTCCCGTCGCGCGCGAGAGCGACGACAGCCAGCCAAAGAAGCGGGGGTTGGACTCGGGTGTCGGCCGAGCGGACGAGGACGCGGCGGCGGCGGCAGGAGGTGGAGGGCTCGACGACGACGACGAGGCGGCGGCGGTGGCGGGAGGCGCGGTCATGACCGGACGGGTGGCTGCAACAAAGCTTTCACTCTTGTTTGCCGAGGGTCTGGTACGGTCCGCGAGCAAAGCTCTGGTCTCTACAGTGGTAGAGTAGTCGGGTCGGCTATCGAGGGCGGGTCGGTGTCGAGGTCGACGGGAGCGGGCTGAGCCGGCCGGGCGAGCCGGCGGCCGCCATTTCGGCCAGCAGCAGCAGCAGCAGCGACGGCTCGGCCATCCAACCGGCTCAGCCCCCTTCGTCCTCGCCCCCACCTCCTCCATCATCTTCCGACAAGAGCTCGTGCTCGCAGCCGCTCCCTCTCCTCCCCTATCGCAACTTCTTGATCTCTGAGCAAGGTGTGTCGTGTGCCGTCTCGCAACTTCAAGGCCAGCCGCCTCGCGTCTGCGCGCGCGTCATCCTCACCCGTCTCTCGCGGGAGGGAGAGGGCTGACGAACGGGCCTCTGCTGCTCCCGTCAGGCAGCAACCACCTCGCAGACGCAGCTCTTCCTGGCCCGTTACAAACCGACGACGTACGCGAACCAGCTCGGACCCTTGGTCTTCCCGCCGGCAGCTCCGGAGCGGCCGCACGCGGCGCGATGGTCGCGCTCCTGCAGACGGTTCAGACGCTCGTTACCCTCGCCGCCCTCTGGCTCGGCACCGTCTTCGTCCTCCGACGGGTCCTGCCGGCCCTGACGAACCTGCTCAGCCGGCACGTCTCGATCCGGACCGTCAGCCTGCGCTCGATCCGCGGGCTCGAGTGGCGGCACACGCGCCGGCGCGCCGGGCGCGAACAGGCAGTCAGCGTGCGCGTCGAGAGGTGCGTGCTCCCGCTCGGTTCCGCTCTTCGAGAGCCGTTGGCCGGTCTGGCGTCCTCGACCACCTCGAAGCGTCGACCTCGTTAACTGACCTACTTGGTGCTCCTCACAACCGGTTCTCTCAGGCTCGGCTACAAGTTCCATCGGAGCCACAGGTCGCGAGGCATCACCTCGTGGCTCACGCTCGTCGTCGCGGACGTCCGCGTCGTCGTCCGCGACACTGCCCGCCCGCCCGGCGAGTCGCAGGACGGCTCGTCGCCATCAAGCCCCGTCTCGCCGGCGGACCCGTCGTTCTCAACAGCTGGACCTCTGACCCCAGCAGGTGGCAGCGACGGCGCATCGATTGACCCGACCTCGCCGCCCCTCTCGCCAACCTCGCCGGACAAGCCCCGGTCAGCCCTCCTCTCGCTCAACGATGCGACCGGCTCCTACTTCTCGCCGGACCTGACGCCGTCGCTCGGCGACCGGCTCTGGTCGCAGTACAAGTACCAGGCGCGGCGGCTGGCCGAGCGCTGGCTGCGGAGTGCGCTTAACACGCTGCCGACCCTCGTCCAGGTGATTGACGTCGAATTCACCGGCTCGACCGTCTGTCGCATCATCCAGGAAGGCGTCGAGGATGACTCTGGCTCGCGGCCATCGCTCGGACTCGAGGCGGCGCTCACTGGCGGCCTGCGCCTGCACGCCAACATTGAGCTCTCGACGGCGCCGGCACCTCGCCGGCGGTCTGCGGCCGCTGCACCGAAGGTCGGCTACGGTCTCCCGGCCAAGCGGTTTCGGTCCTCAGCAATGGCTATCTTCCAGCGCGGACTTGGACGGGCGGCGGGCGATGCCTCCCTCACGCTCGAGTGCGGGCCGCAAGCCGGCCTCGAGGTCCGTGCGCTTCCCGCAAGCGAGGCCTCTGCTGGCCTCAAGCGCGTCGCGAGCGGCCTCAACTGGTTCAGCAGCATCGGCAAGGATGCGAAGCGCGGCGACGGCTCGCATCCACGGCGAAACGGCTCGTACGCCTCGCTCTCGAACGTGTTTGCGACCGCGACGGCCAGTGCGTCGACGTCGCCGGGCAAGGTCTCCCCCGAGGTGAGCGACCCTGTCGCGCCGCTCCTCTCGGTGGGCGGTCCCATCAAGCTCGCGCTCGGCCACACCTTTGGGCCCGGCATCGGTCTCCTGAGCCCTCGATCGGTCAAGCTGTCGTCCGAGCTCGAAGGCGACCTGGTCGTCGACGTCAATCGGCTCGAGGAGCTCCAGCGGCAGCGCAAGCAAGTCACCGTCGCTTCGCCGGCCGCGCAGCACCCACCGCACCGCGACAGTCGGACGCAGACAGCTCTACGCAAGACGCCGCATCCACTGCAAGCCGTCGGTGACGTCCGCGTCCACGTCAAGCGGCTCCGCGCCAGCTACTCCGGCGCGAGCGAAGCAGCGGAGCAGGCGGCTGCGCCTTCGGAGCGTTTACCGCTAGAGCTCGTGCTCCTCGGCCTGCAGGTCGAGGGCCGAGCCTCATCTGCCGACTCGAACCGCCTGCATCATGACTGGGCTGGCTCGACGCCCGACGTCCAGGGCCACGCCTTCCTCGCCGGAGCGGACGCCGTCCAAGTCTCGGTCCTCCCTCTTCCACCATCCGAGAGCGGCAACGCCCACAACCGGCCGGGGCTGCCTTCCACTCTCACGTTTGAAGCTCCCTCGGTTGAGGTTTTCACGACCTGTCTTGGCTCTGCTCGCATCCAGCGGACCGACCCAGGTCTGATCGCCTGCATCGCCGACCTTAAGAGCATCGAGCTCGGCATGCACGTCGTCGATCTCCAGCGGCTTCAGGACCTGCTTCGGGCGCGGAAGCGGCATCCGGGCCCGTCGACCTCAGACTCTCAGCAGAGGGCGACGCCACTCGACTACCTCACCGGCGTGCCGCCTCAGGTCGTCCTCGCCGCGACGCTCGGCCAGTTCAAGGCCGAGCTAGCTGTGCCTTCCTCGGCCAAGCCGAGCGAGGACAATCTGCTCGCCTTCGACTGCTCGGGCGCGAGCCTCAACATCGAGACCGACATCCGAGACGTCGTCCGCCGACCAAAGATGTGCGTTGGGCCTACGCTGCCTTGCGCGTCAACCTTCTCTTTTTAGGCTAGCGGCGACTGATCAAGCTTCGCTTATCGTTCGGTCTTTGCAGGAAAGGTAAGCAGGTCACGCCGCTCAAGCACTGGCCAGAGCATTTCACCGCCTCGCCCGAGCAAGACCTCGCCTACGCCATCCGTGCCGCAGCGACTGTGCAGCCTTTTGAGCTCTGCGTGCGCGTGGCCACCTCGTCCGACCCGTCTCGGCCGACGACCGACATCGCGCCGCCCATCATCAAGGTCGAGCTCTCCGAGCTTGGCGGCCGGGCGATCGTTCCGGGAACCACATCGACGACGCGGGACGAGCAAAGTCTTGCCTACCGGGACGAGACGATGCTGCGACCTTCGGCCACGCTCGGTAACGTCAACGTGGCCGTCGGCATCATCCTCATCGAGCTGTGGGATCCGGATCTTATCTCGCGCCTGGCCGAGTGCATCGACACTGTGTCCTCTCTCCGACGCGCGACGAA
>Ga0308160_10003436_pt1 | contig 17860 bp, 16 predicted proteins | sample PhyFR1_FD_201036 | JGI IMG/M metagenome (GOLD analysis project Ga0308160, IMG submission 201036) | Phyllosphere microbial communities from UC Gill Tract Community Farm, Albany, California, United States - DLSLF.R1 | ecosystem: Host-associated > Plants > Phyllosphere > Unclassified | place: USA...
GGCTCGGGGACGGGCTGGTCGGTCATGGGGGAGGTCCTCCTGCGGGTCTGCCCGGGCCGGGCCACCGCCGTGCGCGGGTGACTAGGCTGGCCGGGCCATGATCCAGACCACAGACCTCCGGGGCCTCGAGCCTACCCACGCCGACCTCCTCGCCCTCGTGCCCCGCTCCCACGTCGACGTCAGCGCCGCCGCCGAGTCGGCCGCGAAGCTCGTCCTCGACGTCCGCGAGCGTGGGGCCGCCGCGCTCCGCGACCAGGCCCAACGGTTCGACGGCGTCCGCACCGAGCAGCTGCGGGTGCCCGTCGAGGCTGTCCGCGCCGCGGTCGACGCGCTCGACCCGCTCGTCCGCGCCGCCCTCGAGGAGTCGATCGTCCGCGTGACCGAGGCCAGCCGGGCCCAGGTGCCGTCCGGCAGCGTCACCCGCCCCGCCGACGGCGCGGTCATCGAGCAGCGCTGGCAGCCGGTCGACCGTGCCGGGGTCTACGTGCCCGGCGGCAAGGCCGTCTACCCGTCGAGCGTCGTCATGAACGTCGTCCCCGCCCAGGTCGCCGGCGTGCGGTCGATCGCCCTGGTCTCGCCCGCACAGCGCGAGCACGGGGGAGGGGTGCACCCCGTCATCCTCGGGGCAGCCGGGCTCCTGGGCATCGACGAGGTCTACGCCGTCGGCGGGGCCGGCGCCGTCGGGGCCCTCGCCTACGGCGTGCCCGAGATCGGCCTCGAGCCCGTCCAGGTCATCACCGGGCCCGGCAACAACTTCGTCGCGGCGGCCAAGCAGCACGTCCGTGGGCAGGTCGGGATCGACGCGGTCGCGGGCGCCACCGAGATCCTCGTGATCGCCGACTCCAGCGCCGACGCCACGCTCGTCGCGGTCGACCTCATCAGCCAGGCCGAGCACGACGAGGTGGCGTCCGCCGTCCTCGTGACCGACTCGCCCGAGCTGGCCGACGCGGTCGTGGCGGAGCTCGAGCGCCTCGTCCCGCGCACGCTCAGCGCCGACCGGGTGCAGACCGCCCTCGACGGCCGCCAGTCGGCCATCGTCCTCGTCGACGACCTGACCGCCGCGACCGACTTCAGCAACGCGTACGGGCCCGAGCACCTCGAGATCCAGACGGCCGACGACGACGCCGTGCTGGCGCGCATCACGAGTGCCGGGGCCGTCTTCGTCGGCGCGAGCACCCCCGTCAGCCTCGGCGACTACCTCGCGGGCTCGAACCACGTCCTCCCGACCAGCGGTCAGTCCCGCTTCTCGTCGGGCCTCGGGGCCTACACGTTCCTGCGGCCCCAGCAGATCGTCCGGTACGAGCCGCACGCCCTCGCCGAGGTCGCCGACCGGCTCGTCGCCCTGTCGCGGGCGGAGCTCCTGCCGGCGCACGGCGAGGCCGTCGCGGCTCGTCTCTCGCGGCCCTAGAGCCGTCGCCGCCGTCGCTCCGCCGTCGGCCGTCCCCGCTGCCAGTACGCTGAGGGCACCATGTTCTGCCCCTTCTGCCGCCACCCCGATTCCCGCGTCGTCGACTCGCGCACGAGCGACGACGGCACCTCGATCCGTCGTCGACGCCAGTGCCCGAACTGCGGTCGACGGTTCAGCACCACCGAGACGGCGAGCCTGAACGTCGTCAAGCGCAACGGCGTGCTCGAGTCCTTCAGCCGGGAGAAGATCATCTCGGGCGTGCGGAAGGCCTGCCAGGGGCGACCGGTGACCGACGGCGACCTCGCCCTGCTGGCCCAGAAGGTGGAGGAGGCCGTGCGGGCCTCCGGCACGTCCCAGATCGAGGCGAACGACATCGGCCTCGCCATCCTGCCGCCGCTGCGCGAGCTCGACGAGGTCGCGTACCTCCGGTTCGCGAGCGTCTACCAGGCGTTCGACTCCCTCGACGACTTCGAGGCGTCGATCTCGCAGCTCCGGTCCGAGCACGCCTCGCGACCGCGTCCGGCCCGGTCGGTGGACGAGTGAGGACGCCGTACCGGGTCCTGTTCGACGTGGTGTTCGCGCGCATGGACCCGGAGGACGCCCACCACCTCGCCTTCCGCGTCATCCGTGCGGTGCCGCGCCTCGGCCTCGCCCCCGTGGTGCGGCGGTTCACGGCTCCCCACCCCTCGCTCGCCGTCGAGGCGCTCGGGCTCCGGTTCGCGTCGCCGTTCGGCGTGGCGGCCGGCTTCGACAAGGACGCGCGAGGCATCGCCGGCCTCGGCGCCCTGGGCTTCGGCCACGTGGAGGTCGGCACGATCACCGCGCAGGCACAGCCCGGCAACGAGCGCCCGCGTCTCTTCCGCCTCGTGCCCGACGAGGCGGTCGTCAACCGCATGGGCTTCAACAACGGAGGCGCGGAGCAGGCCGCCGAGGAGCTCACCCGGGCCCGCCGTGCCGCCGTCCGCCCCGTCGTGGGCGTCAACATCGGCAAGAGCCGGGTGGTCGACGTCGACGACGCCGTCGACGACTACCTGGTCAGCACGCGCCTCCTCGCGCCCCTGGCCGACTACCTCGCCGTGAACGTCAGCTCGCCGAACACGCCCGGCCTCCGCGGCCTCCAGGAGCTCGACCGGCTCTCGCCGCTGCTCAGCGCCGTGCGCGACGCCGCGGGCCGGACGCCGGTCCTCGTCAAGATCGCCCCTGACCTCGACGACGAGGGCGTCCGTCGCATCGGCGGGCTCGTCACCGAGCTCGGGCTCGCCGGCGTCATCGCCACCAACACGACCCTGTCCCGCCAGGGGCTCACGACGCCGGCGTCCGTGGTCGAGGCCGCGGGCGCCGGGGGAGTCTCCGGGGCGCCCCTGGCGACGCGGTCCCTGGAGGTCCTCCGCCTGCTCCGCGAGGTGCTCCCCGCCGAGGTCTGCGTCATCTCGGTCGGCGGCGTCAGCACGGCACGCGACGTGGCCGACCGCCTCCGGGCCGGTGCGACCCTCGTGCAGGGCTACACGGCGTTCCTGTACCGCGGTCCGCTCTGGGCCCGCCAGGTCAACCGGGGCCTCCGGGCGCTCCGACGCCGAGGCTGACGCCGGGGCGCCCGCCCCGGCGACACGACGACGCCCCGCTCCTCGAGAGGAGCGGGGCGTCGTCGTGGAACAGGCGCCCCCGGAGGAGGCGCGGGTGGGTCTCAGAGGACGGGGAACTCCCGGCGCTTCACCTGCGGCTTCGGCAGGCGCATGGGCTTGAGCTGCATGCAGCGCATCGCGGCGTACCAGCGGTTGCCCTTCTGGACGGCGTCGGCGCCGAACTTCGCCGTCAGCTTCTTCGTGACCACGTGACCGGCGACGAGGCAGTCGATGATCGCGACGATGAAGAAGCCCCAGAGGACGAACAGGGTGGCCGCCTGGACGGCGGTGACGTTGACCAGGCTCATCACGATGACGAGCACCATGAGCGGGATCATCGCTTCGCCGACGCTGTACCGGGCGTCGACGTAGTCGCGGATGAAGCGGCGCTGCGGCCCCTTGTCGCGCACGGGGAGGAACTTCTCCTCGCCGTTGGCGAGGCCGACCCGGGCCCGGTCACGCTGCTCGGCCAGGCGGGCCCGCTGGGCCTTCTGCGCCTCCTTGCCCTTGGCCACGAGGGGGCGGACGTTGGCCTGCTCCCGCTCGCGACGCGACGGGGTGGGTCGGCCCTTGCCCGCCGTCGTCGACTCGGGGTCGGCGACCTGCGTCGTCGTGATGGTCTTGTCTGATGCCTTCGCCACGGTGTCCTCGGGTCTCGTCGAGTTCCTAAGATTACCTGCATGACCGTCTCGCAGCATCCCGTCTCCCCGACCGACCCCCGCACTGTCAGCGAACTCGCGGAGGCCGTGCAGGGCGGCCTGCCCCGGACCATCGCCGACCTGAGCTCGCTCGTGCGGATCCCCTCGGTCTCGTGGGACGCCTACGACCCGTCGCACGTCGCTGCCAGCGCCGACGCCGTCGCCGAGCTCGTGCGGAGCACCGGCCTCTTCGACGAGGTCCGCGTCAGCAGCGCTCCGATCGGCGGCTCCGGCACGACGGGGCAGCCCGCCGTCCTGGCCCGTCGTGCGGCCCGCGAGGGCAAGCCGACCGTCCTGCTCTACGCGCACCACGACGTCCAGCCCCAGGGCGACGACGCCGACTGGGAGACGCCGCCCTTCGAGCCCACCCTCAAGGGCGACCGGCTGTACGGCCGGGGCGCCTCCGACGACAAGGCCGGGGTCATGACCCACGTCGCCGCGCTCCGGGCCGTCCACGAGGTGCTCGGCGACGACCTCGGGGTCGGCGTCGCCCTCTTCATCGAGGGCGAGGAGGAGTTCGGCTCCCGCTCGTTCGCCGACTTCCTCCGTCAGCACCACGACGACCTCGAGGCCGACGTCATCGTCGTGGCCGACTCCGACAACTGGAGCACGACGGTGCCGGCCATCACGGTCGGCCTCCGCGGCAACGTGACCTTCCGCCTCACCGTCCGCACGCTGGCCCACGCCTCGCACTCCGGGATGCTGGGAGGCGCGGTGCCGGACGCCATGATGGCCATGGTCCGCCTCCTGGGCACCCTCCACGACGAGGTCGGCAGCGTCGCGGTCGCGGGCCTGGAGAGCCGTGACGCCGAGCACCCCGAGCAGACCGAGGAGACCCTGCGCGAGGAGTCGGGCCTCCTCGACGGGGTCGCCCCGATCGGCACGGGCCCGCTCCTCAGCCGCGTCTGGTCGCAGCCCTCCATCACCGTGACCGGCATCGACGCCCCGTCGGTGGCGAACGCGTCGAACACGCTCCTGCCCGAGGTCTCCGTCCGCGTCAGCGCGCGCATCGCCCCCGGCCAGACAGCGGACTCCGCCTACGAGGCGCTCGAGGCGCACGTGCTCGGGCACGCGCCGTTCGGGGCCCACGTCGAGATCACCGACGTCGACAAGGGCGACCCCTTCCTGGTCGACACCACCGGCTGGGCCATCGCCGACGCCACGGTCGCGATGACCGAGGGCTGGGGGGAGGCGCCGCTCCAGACCGGAATCGGCGGCTCCATCCCCTTCATCGCCGACCTCGTGCGGACCTTCCCCGCGGCGCAGATCCTCGTCACGGGCGTGGAGGACCCCGACACGCGCGCCCACAGCCCGAACGAGTCGCAGCACCTCGGCGTGCTGCACCGGGCCGTCCTCAGCGAGGCCATCCTGCTGGCGCGCCTCGACGCCCGGGGCTGAGGCCCGCCTCCCTGCTCGTCCGCCGTACGAGGAACAAAACCGGGGGAGTGCTGCTTACACTGGTCGACGACGAGTGTCCGACACTCCCACCGCCCGAACGGAGACACCATGACCGACACCGCGACCACCGCCCCCGTCGAGACGGCCAGCACGGCCGAGGCCGCCGCCCACGGCGTGCAGCTGACCTCCACCGCGGCCGACAAGGTCCGCAGCCTCCTGATGCAGGAGGGGCGCGATGACCTGCGCCTCCGGGTCGCCGTCCAGCCCGGTGGCTGCTCGGGGCTCATCTACCAGCTGTACTTCGACGAGCGACTGCTCGAGAACGACGCGACCGTCGACTACGACGGCGTCGAGGTCGTCGTCGACAAGATGAGCGTGCCCTACCTCGACGGTGCCGCCATCGACTTCGAGGACACCATCCAGAAGCAGGGCTTCACGATCGACAACCCCAACGCCCAGGGCAGCTGCGCCTGCGGCGACAGCTTCCACTAGGTCGCTCCCGCCCGACCGGGCTGCCGGTCCGGCCCACCATCAGCACCGCGATCCCGGGGATCGTCCCGTCCGGGGCGGTCCCCGTCGTCGTCCGTGAGCAGGGCTCCCGTCTCGATGTCGAACGAACGGCGTGCTGCGTTCGATCGACGGTGCAACCTGCGAGTAGGCTAGGGAAGTCCCGTCCTAGACTGGGAGATCCCCCTTGCTGTCGTGTCATCCGAGAGGTAACAGTGCGTTCTAACCGCCGTCTTCGTTGGGCCGCCATCCCCGTGGCCGCCGTCATGGCCCTGGTCTTGGCAGGCTGCACGACCGACCAGCTCCAGGGGTGGCTGCCCACCACCGCGGGCACCACCAACCACGTCGACAGCATCATCGGCCTCTGGGTCACGTCGTGGATCGTGCTGCTCATCGTCGGTCTCATCGTCTGGGGCCTCGTCATCTGGGCGTGCATCGCCTACCGCCGTCGCAAGGGCCAGACCGGCCTCCCGGTGCAGCTGCGCTACAACATGCCGATCGAGATCTTCTACACGGTCGTGCCGCTGATCCTCGTCCTCGGCTTCTTCGCCTTCACGGCCCGCGACCAGGCCGCCATCGAGGCGCCGACCGCGAGCCCCGACGTGAAGATCGACGTCTACGCCAAGCGATGGGCGTGGGACTTCAACTACATCGACCAGAAGAACGACGACGACAGCGTCTACTACCAGGGCATCCAGGCCCAGGAGCTCGGCGACGGCAACATCGACGAGAGCCAGCTGCCCGTCCTCTACCTCCCCGTCGGCAAGTCGGTCGAGATCGACCTCAACTCGCGCGACGTGGCCCACTCCTTCTGGGTCGTCGACTTCCTCTACAAGAAGGACACGATCCCCGGCAAGACGAACTACATGTACTTCACGCCGGAGAAGGAGGGCACCTTCACCGGCAAGTGCGCGGAGCTCTGCGGCGAATACCACTCGCTGATGCTCTTCAACGTCAAGGTCGTGTCGCAGTCCGAGTACGACGACTACCTCGCGACCCTCGCGCAGCAGGGCAACACCGGCCTGCTGGGCGACCAGTACAACACCAACACCAACGAGCCGAACAACGAGGCGCCCGTCGCCGCCGGCTCCGACGAGAAGTAAGGGCACGGTTCGATGACAGCCACCGCCACGCGTCCCACCACCGGTGGGACGTCCTCAGGCCAGGACTTCGGGGCCTCCAAGGTCGGCCGCAAGGGCAACGTCGTCGTGAGCTGGATCACGTCGACGGACCACAAGACGATCGGGTACATGTACCTGATCGCGTCGTTCCTCTTCTTCTGCCTCGGCGGCGTGATGGCGCTGATCATCCGCGCGCAGCTGTTCGCCCCGGGCCTCGAGGTCGTGGCGACGAAGGAGCAGTACAACCAGCTCTTCACCATGCACGGCACGATCATGTTGCTCATGTTCGCGACGCCGCTCTTCTCGGGCTTCGCCAACGTGCTCATGCCGCTGCAGATCGGTGCCCCCGACGTCGCGTTCCCGCGGCTCAACGGCTTCGCCTTCTGGCTCTACCTCTTCGGCTCGATCATCGCCGTCGCCGGCTTCCTCACGCCGCAGGGTGCCGCGTCCTTCGGCTGGTTCGCGTACGCGCCCCTCTCCGACACGACATTCTCGCCAGGCCTCGGCGGGAACCTGTGGGTCTTCGGACTGGGCATGACCGGCTTCAGCACCATCCTCGGCTCGGTCAACTTCATCACCACCATCGTCACCATGCGTGCGCCGGGCATGACGATGTGGCGCATGCCGATCTTCACCTGGAACACGCTGATCACCTCGATCCTCGTGATCATGGCGTTCCCCGTGCTGGCGGCTGCCCTCTTCGGGCTCGGCTTCGACCGCGTCTTCGACGCGCAGGTGTTCAACCCGGCCAACGGCGGCGCCATCCTCTGGCAGCACCTCTTCTGGTTCTTCGGTCACCCCGAGGTCTACATCATCGCGCTGCCGTTCTTCGGCATCATCAGCGAGGTCCTGCCGGTCTTCAGCCGCAAGCCGATCTTCGGCTACAAGACCCTCGTCTACGCGACGATCTCGATCGCGGCCCTGTCCGTCACGGTGTGGGCCCACCACATGTACGTGACCGGCTCGGTGCTGCTGCCGTTCTTCTCGCTGATGACGATGCTCATCGCCGTCCCCACGGGCGTGAAGATCTTCAACTGGATCGGCACCATGTGGCGAGGCTCCGTCACGTTCGAGACCCCGATGCTCTGGGCGATCGGCTTCCTCATCACGTTCACCTTCGGTGGGCTGACGGGCGTCATCCTCGCCTCGCCCCCGCTCGACTTCCACGTCTCCGACACGTACTTCGTCGTGGCGCACTTCCACTACGTGGTGTTCGGCACCGTCGTCTTCGCGATGTTCTCCGGCTTCTACTTCTGGTGGCCGAAGTGGACGGGCAAGATGCTGAACGAGCGTCTCGGCAAGATCCACTTCTGGATGCTGTTCGTCGGCTTCCACACCACGTTCCTCATCCAGCACTGGCTCGGCGTCATGGGCATGCCCCGTCGCTACGCGACGTACCAGCCTGAAGACCACTTCACCTGGATGAACCAGCTCTCGACGATCGGCTCGATGCTGCTCGGCATCTCGATCCTGCCGTTCCTGTACAACGTGTACATCACGGCTCGTCGGGCGCCCAAGGTCGAGGTGAACGACCCGTGGGGCTACTCCCGCTCCCTCGAGTGGGCCACGTCCTGCCCGCCGCCCCGCCACAACTTCACGTCGATCCCGCGCATCCGGTCGGAGTCGCCGGCGTTCGACCTGAACCACCCCGAGGCCGGCCTCCCCGTCGGCATCGGCCCGGCGAAGGACGCCCCGGATGCCCCGACGTACGACGCTTCCAGCGACAAGGTGAAGTAGGACCCCGATGAAGACCAACGCCACGCTGTTCTGGATCCTCGCGATCTTCTTCTTCGCCCTCTGCGCCGTGTACACGGTGTGGAACATCATCGACGTCAATCGGGTCGAGTGGGCCGGCACCATGGGCATCGGCCTCGCCGGCGCCCTGGGTGTGTTCCTCGCCTTCTACATGGGCCGCTCGCACGCCGCCCAGGGCGGCGAGCTGCCCGAGGACCGGCTCGACGCCAACATCGACGACGGCGACCCCGAGCTCGGGCACTTCAGCCCCTGGTCGTGGTGGCCCATCCTGCTGGCCTTCTCCTGTGGTCTGGTCTTCCTGGCTCTGGCGGTCGGCATGTGGATCATCTACATCGGTGGAGCCCTCATCGCGGTCTCCCTCGTCGGCTGGGTCTACGAGTACTACCGCGGCAACTTCGCCCACTAGTCCCTCAGCACGACCACGCCGACGGCGCTCACCCTCTCCGGGTGGGCGCCGTCGGCGTGTGCCCAGATGCCCTCCGGGTCGGCAGCGGGGGCGAGCGGCAGGCTCTGATCACGGACCATCGGGTGGGGCGCTACCACGCGTACCCGCCTGAGCCCCGTGTTGCCCTGGTGGAGGGCGCGCGGTCACTGTGGCCGCTCAGGATGACCGCTGACGCCGTGTGCGGGCCCGTTGCCTGTCGACACTCCGAGCCCGACCCGCTCTTCGGGCCCCTCCACGGGTGCGCTTCTGGGCGTGCAAGGGCTGAGCGGCCCCAGGGGTGCCGTTGTTGCTGGGGTAGGGCGGGTTCCCGTCATCGCGGGCGGGTCACCGCTGACCCGCCGGGAGGGACGTGGATCCGCCGGGAGGGGCCGGGGAGCGAGACAGGGCCACGCGCACGCAAGTCGTCCGGCCCCGTCGACTGGCGAAGAGGGGGCTCCCCGGCCCGGGTCCGTCGGCGTGGTGGCTGGTCTCCTGGTCATGAACGCCGGAGGGCCCGCGTTGCAGGAGCACGTGAGCCGCTGAGTCGGTGCTCACCCGGGCCACGACCGTCGCTGAATCGCGGGTGGGGCGGGTTCCCGTCATCGCGGGCGTGTCAGCGTCGACCCGCCGTGAGGGACATGGACGCGCCGAAGGGTCCGAGAAGCAACACCGGACCCCCGCGGTGAGTGCTCTCCGGTCCGGTGACTGCGGGAGAACGGGCCGGCGGTGCCCGCTGCGCGCTCAGGCTGCGCCGAGTGGAGGGGACCGCGTGAGGCCCGTCTCGTGTCTGACCGGGCGGTGCCGTCGGTGCTCTCCCGCTCGTGGACGTCGAGGAACAGAGGGCTGGAGCACTCGGGTGAGTGCCTGCGTGGCGTGACACTCGAGCCCGTCAGCCGGTGCCCACTCGGTACCCACTCCGTGGAGGGTCACTTGTGGAACGGGGGTGGGCGGGTTCCTGTCATCTCGGGCGTGTCAGCGTCGACCCGCCGTGAGGGACACGGACCCGCCGCGGTGACGAGGGGAGGGAATGATCAGCTGGCCGCTCTGACGTCGGCCTAGGCCCGAGCAGGCCTCAGCAGGCCTCAGCAGGCCCGAGTAGGCCTCGGCAGGCGCGAGCCGCGTGTCACGGGGCAGTGCGCCCGCCGTCGGCTGCAGCAGACCCGTGGCGTCGCAGGCCTCACGGCGTCGGCACCGCTGCCCCGCGGACCACGAACGACGAAGGGCCCGACTGCCGGAGCAGTCGGGCCCTTCTGGTGGTGCAGGGATCAGTGCTGGTCGATCGACCGACGCTCGTCACCGGAGGGAACCTCGTGGTGCGACGACTCGATCTCCGAGCGCTTCACCGGGGCGATGCGGTCCTCGTAGAAGAAGGACGACACCGAGGCACGAAGACGCTGTACGGGCGTGATCTGACCGTTGGCGTTCGGGCGGACCATGAGCGGCTCGTACTCGTTGAAGTTGAGCAGCTTCCAGCGCTCGTACTCGTCGAGCTGCTCGTGGACCTCGACGTACTCGCCGCCGGGGAGGCGGACGATGCGACCCGACTCGTAGCCGTGGAGGGCGATCTCGCGGTCCTTCTTCTGCAGGGCGAGGCAGATCCTCTTCGTGATCATGAACGCGATGAACGGGCCGAGGATGAGGCAGGCCTGCACCGTGTGGATGACGTAGTTGAGGCTGAGGTGGAAGTGCGTCGCCATCAGGTCGGAGCTGGCGGCGGCCCAGAGGCTGGCGTAGACGACGATGCCGGCGGCACCGATCGCCGTACGGGTAGGGGCGTTGCGCGGGCGGTCCAGGATGTGGTGCTCGCGCTTGTCGCCGGTGACCCAGGCCTCGAGGAACGGGTACAGCAGCACGGCCAGGATGAAGACGACCAGGACCGCGATGGGAGCCAGGATGTTCATCGAGACGGTGTAGCCGAACGCCACGAACTCCCAGCCCGGCGGCACGAGGCGCAGGGCGCCGTCTGCGAATCCGATGTACCAGTCCGGCTGGGTGCCGGCGGAGACGGGGGAGGGGTCGTACGGGCCGTAGTTCCAGATCGGGTTGATCGTGAAGAGCGACGCGATGAGGACGAGGACACCGAAGACGATGAAGAAGAACCCACCGGCCTTCGCTGCGAAGACGGGCATGACCGGGACGCCGACGACGTTCTCGTTCGTCTTGCCGGGGCCCGCGAACTGCGTGTGCTTGTTGATGATGAGCAGCAGAAGGTGGACGCCGAGCAGGGCGATCAGGAGGGCGGGCAGCAGCATGATGTGCAGCGAGTAGAAGCGACCCACCATGTCGGTCCCAGGGAACTCGCCGCCGAAGAGGAGGTACGAGATCCAGACGCCGATGACCGGGATGCCCTTGACCATGCCGTCGATGATCCGCGCCCCGTTGCCGGAGAGGAGGTCGTCAGGCAGGGAGTAGCCGGTGAAGCCCTCAGCCATGGCGAGCACCCAGAGGGTGAAGCCGACGACCCAGTTGATCTCGCGCGGCTTGCGGAACGCGCCCGTGAAGTACACGCGCAGCATGTGCAGCATGATCGAGGCCACGAACAGCAGAGCTGCCCAGTGGTGGATCTGACGGAAGAGCAGACCACCGCGGATGTCGAATGAGATGTCGAGCGTCGACGCCATCGCGGCCGACATGTTGAGGCCCTTGAGCGGCACGTAGGAGCCGTTGTAGTTGACCTCAGCCATGGACGGCTGGAAGAAGAACGTCAGGAACGTGCCCGACAGGAGGATCACGACGAACGAGTAGAGAGCGACCTCGCCGAGCATGAACGACCAGTGGTCGGGGAAGATCTTGCGGCCGACCTCGCGGACGAGGCCGGACATGCTCGTGCGCTCGTCGATGTAGTTCGCCGTGGCGCCGAAGATCTTGTTGGTCCGCGTCGGCGCGAAGGCCGGCGCGGAGACTGTGGTGCCGTGCGACGACGGGGTCGTCGTGTCGGTACCCGGTGCAGGGGTGGTGGTGGTCACTTGGCGCGCTCCCAGAAGCTCGGGCCCACAGGTTCGTGGAAGTCGCTCTGCGCGACGAGGTACCCGTCAGCGTCCACGGCGATCGGCAGCTGCGGGAGCGGGCGCTTGGCCGGTCCGAAGATCACTTCGCAGTTGTTGGTCACGTCGAACGTCGACTGGTGGCAGGGGCAGAGCAGGTGGTGTGTCTGCTGCTCGTAGAGGGCCACGGGGCACCCCACGTGCGTGCAGATCTTGGAGTAGGCGACGATGCCGTCGTACTGCCAGTCCTCGCGTCCCTCGGGGATGTTGAGGTCCTCGGGCTTGAGACGCATGAGGAGGACTGCAGCCTTGGCTTTCTCCTCGAGCAGGTGCTCGGATTCGTTCAGGTTCTCGGGGATCACGTGGAAGACCGAGCCCAGGGTGACGTCCGAGGCCTTGATGCGAGCACCGGACGGGTCGCGGGTGAGGTGCATGCCCTCTTCCCACAACGTGTGACGGAGGACCTCGTTCGGGTCCTCGGCGGGAGCGAGGTCGCGGAAGAGCACGACCGCGGGGAGCGGCGTGGCGACGAGCGCGCCGATGAGGCTGTTGCGGATCAGCGCGCGCCGACCGAAGCCGGACTCCTGGTTGCCCAGGGCGAAGACCTCGACGGCCTTCCCGCGCGTCTCGTCCGTGCCACGGGTGCTGTGGCGCATCTCCGTGATCTCACGGGCGGGCATGAGGGTCTTCGACCAGTGCACGGCACCGATGCCGACGGACAGGAGCCCGAGGGCGATGCCGAGGCCGAGGAAGAGGTTGTTGAGCCGGACGGAGCCGGAGTCGCCCGACGTGATCGGGAAGGCCACGTAGGCGCCGATCGCGGCGATGCTGCCGACGATCGAGAGGAAGAACCAGGTGCTGACCTGGCGCTCCGCCCGCTTCTCGGCCCGCGGGTCGATGTCGGTGACACGGTCGCGGTGCGGCGGCTCGCCCGGGTTCTCGAAGACGTCCGTCGTCAGGACGGCCGTGCCGGCCGAGACCCTACGGGGCTCGTGCTTCTCGACAGCCGAGCCCGTCTCCGGGGCCTCGTCGTCGTGCTGTGCCATGGGTGCTGCCTTTCAGTGAAGTACGAGGAGGGCCGCTAGTTGGAGCGGGCCGTGAGCCAGATGGTCACGGCGACGATCGCTCCGAGGCCGAAGATCCAGATGAAGAGGCCCTCGGCCACCGGGCCGAGGCTGCCGAGCTCGAACCCACCGGGCGACGGGTTCTTCTCCAGGTACTTGAGGTACGTGATGACGTCAGCCTTGTCCTGCGGGGAGAGGTTGAGGTCGTTGAAGACCGGCATGTTCTGCGGGCCGGTGAGCATGGCCTCGTAGATGTGGGCCTCGCTGACGCCCTTGAGCGAGGGGGCGTACTTGCCCTCGGTCAGGGCGCCGCCGGCGCCGGCGACGTTGTGGCACATGGCGCAGTTGATGCGGAAGAGCTCAGCACCGTTGGTCGTGTCGCCGTCGGCGGCGAGGTACTCCTCGTCGGGGATGGCGGGGCCGGGGGCGAGCGACGCGACGTAGGCCGCGAGGTCGGAGACCTGCTCGTCGGTGAACTGGACTGGCTTCTCCTCGGCCTGCGGGCCGTTGGCCGCCATCGGCATGCGGCCCGTGCCGACCTGGAAGTCGACGGAGGCGGCGCCCACGCCGATCAGGCTGGGGCCGTCACCGGTGCCGTCGGCCGAGAGGCCGTGGCAGGTGGCGCAGTTGGACGCGAAGAGCTTCTGCCCCTCGTCGACGCTCTGCTGCGAGGCCGCGGCGGGGGCGGACTCCTCAGCGGTGGCCGTGGAGGAGAACAGGGCGTAGGCGCCGCCGGTCGTGAGCAGGCCCACGAGGAGGAGCGACGCCGTGGCGACGGGGCTGCGGCGACCGGTCTTGGCGGTGCGTCGCGAGGAGGAGCTTCTGGTGAACATGCTGTGCGAACTTTCCGATGCCTATTTGAGGACGTAGACGACCATGAAGAGGCCGATCCACACCACGTCGACGAAGTGCCAGTAGTACGAGACCACGATGGCGGTCGTGGCCTCCTTGTGACCGAAGTTCTTGACCGCGAACGCGCGGCCGATGGTCAGGAGGAAGGCGATGAGCCCGCCGATGACGTGGGCCCCGTGGAACCCGGTCGTCATGTAGAACGCGGAGCCGTAGGCGCTCGAGCTGAGCGTCACGTGCTCGGAGATGAGGTGGGCGTACTCGAAGACCTGGAGGCAGATGAAGACTGCGCCCATGGAGTACGTCAGGAAGAACCACTCGACCATGCCCCAGCTGCCGACCTGGAAGAGGCGACCGGTGCGGCGGGCCTGCATGCGCTCGGCGGCGAACACGCCGAACTGGCACGTGACCGACGAGAGCACCAGGGTGATGGTGTTCGTGAGCGCGAACGGGACGTCGAGCTTGGCCGTCTCGGCGGCCCACAGGCCGGGAGAGGTGCTTCGCAGCGTGAAGTAGATCGCGAACAGGCCGGCGAAGAACATGACCTCGCTGCCGAGCCACACGATGGTGCCCACGGCGACCGTGCTCGGGCGGTTGACGACCGGCGCGCTGGAAGGCCTGGAGAGAGAGGTACTTGTCACGCCGTCCATTATGCCTGGTAAGTCGCCCTGGGTTTGCGCAGGAAACTCCGCGCCGGGAATTTCTGTTGACGCCGAGCTACTTGGCGTGCTGCACCCCGACGCTAGCCTGGGCACATGACCCACGAGCTCGCCTGGCCTGCCCTCATCGACGCCCTCCTGGCGCGTCGCGACCTCTCGATCACCGAGGCCACGTGGGCCATGGAGCAGGTCATGACGGGGGAGGCGACGCCGGCCCAGCTGGCGGCCTTCCTCGTCGCCCTCCGCGCCAAGGGCGAGACGGTCGACGAGATCGTCGGGTTCCGCGACGCGGTGCTCGCGCACGCCGTGCCGCTGCCCGTGCCATCGATGGCCGTCGACATCGTGGGCACCGGCGGCGACCGCTTCGGGACGGTCAACGTCTCGACGATGGCGTCGATCGTCGTCGCCGCGACGGGCGTGCCCGTCATCAAGCACGGCAACCGCGCCGCCAGCTCGTCGTCGGGCTCGTCGGACGTGCTGGCGGCGCTCGGCATCGACCTCACGCTGAGCGCCGACCGCGTCGCGGAGGTGCTCGCGGACGCCGGGCTCACGTTCGCCTTCGCGGCGGCGTTCCACCCCGGCTTCGGGAACGCGGCGGCGGTCCGACGCGAGATCGGCGTGCCGACCGTCTTCAACTTCCTCGGCCCGCTCGTCAACCCCGCCCGGCCCGAGGCCAGTGCCGTGGGTGTCGCCCAGCTCGACAAGGTGCCCCTCATCGTCGGGGTGTTCCAGACCCGGGGCGCCACCGCTCTCGTGTTCCGGGGCGACGACGGCCTGGACGAGCTCACCACGACCGGCCACAGCCACATCTGGGAGATCTCGACCGGGTCGGTCACCGAGCACGACCTCGACCCCCTCGACCTCGGCATCCCGCGGGCCCGCATCTTGGACCTCGTCGGAGGCGACGCCGAGCACAACGCGGCGATCGCCCGACGTGTCCTGGCGGGGGAGGCCGGGCCCGTGCGCGACATCGTCCTGCTGAACGCCGCGGCCGGCCTCGTCAGCTACCGGCTCGCGGCCGACCAGTCGGAGCGCGACCGTCCGATCGTGGCCCGCTTCCGTGAGCAGCTGGCCGTCGCCCGCGCGGCGATCGACGGTGGGGCCGCGGCCGCCAAGCTCGACGAGTGGGTCGCGGCGACACGCCGGCCCTGACCCGACCGTCTCGACCCGCCGTGCGGCGGGCTCGACGCTCCCGCCGCACGGAGGAAGGGCCCGTTCCGAGGAACGGGCCCTTCTCCCTGTCATCGGTGCGTCAGCGCCGTGTCGTCAGCTCCGACGTCAGTTGACGTCCTCGTCGACCCAGTCGAAGGTCTTCGTGACGGCCTTCTTCCAGAGGCGGAGCGTGCGGTCGCGCTCGTCGGCCTCGATGGCCGGCGTCCAGCGCTTGTCCTCCTGCCAGTTCGAGCGCAGGTCGTCGAGCGTCTCCCAGAACCCGACCGCCAGGCCCGCGGCGTACGCGGCGCCGAGGGCGGTGGTCTCGGCGACGACCGGACGCACCACGGGCACGTTCAGGATGTCGGCCTGGAACTGCATCAGGGCGTCGTTGCCGGTCATGCCGCCGTCGACCTTGAGCTCGGTGAGGTCGACGCCCGAGTCGGCGTTGACCGCGTCGAGCACCTCGCGGGTCTGGAAGGCGGTCGCCTCGAGCGCAGCACGGGCGATGTGGCCCTTGTTGACGTAGCGCGTGAGGCCGACGAGGGCGCCACGGGCGTCCGAGCGCCAGTACGGGGCGAACAGGCCCGAGAACGCGGGCACGAAGTACACGCCTCCGTTGTCGGCGACCGTCTTGGCGAGCTCCTCGACCTCGGGGGCCGAGCCGATGATGCCGAGGTTGTCGCGCAGCCACTGGATCAGCGAGCCGGTGACGGCGATGGAGCCCTCGAGCGCGTAGTGCGGAGCCGCGTCGCCGAGCTTGTAGCCCAGCGTCGTCAGCAGCCCGTTCTTCGAGTGGACGATCTCCTCGCCCGTGTTGAAGATGAGGAAGTTGCCCGTGCCGTAGGTGTTCTTCGACTCGCCCTGGTCGAACGCCGCCTGGCCGAAGGTCGCGGCCTGCTGGTCGCCCAGGATGCCGGCGATCGGGACCTCGCGGAGGAGGCTGGAGGCCTCGACGGTGCCGTAGACCTCGGACGAGCTCTTGATCTCGGGCAGCATCGAGCGCGGCACGTCGAAGGCCTCGAGGATGTCGTCGCGCCACTCGAGCGTCTCGAGGTCCATGAACAGGGTGCGCGAGGCGTTGGTGACGTCGGTGACGTGCACGCCGCCGTCGGTGCCGCCGGTGAGGTTCCAGAGGACCCAGGTGTCGGTCGTGCCGAAGAGCAGGTCGCCGGCCTCGGCCTTCTCACGGGCGCCCTCGACGTTCTCGAGGATCCAGACGACCTTGGTGCCGGAGAAGTAGGTCGCGAGCGGCAGGCCGACGATCGGCTTGAAGCGCTCGACGCCGCCGTCGGCGGCGAGGCGGTCGACGATCGACTGGGTGCGGGTGTCCTGCCAGACGATGGCGTTGTAGACGGCCTTGCCGGTGGTCTTGTCCCACACGACGGCGGTCTCGCGCTGGTTGGTGATCCCGACGGCCTTGATGTTGTGGCGCGTGATGTCGGCGCGCGACAGGGCCTGGCCGATGACCTCGCGGACGTTCTCCCAGATCTCGGCGGGGTCGTGCTCGACCCACCCGGCGCGCGGGAAGATCTGCTCGTGCTCCTTCTGGCCGGTCGCCACGATCGAGCCGGAGTGGTCGAAGATGATGGCGCGGGTGCTGGTGGTGCCCTGGTCGATCGCCAGGATGTAGTCGTCGCTCACGGGTGGTTCTCCTTCGTCGTTGATGGTGTCGACCACGGCACGGCCGGTGCGCCTCGGGTGGGCACGGCCGTGCCGCGGTCAGCGGTGAGTCGGTGTGGGGGTCAGGCGGCCAGGGGCAGCAGCGCGCCCGAGACCACGGCGGCGAGGGCGCCGCCGATCAGGGGGCCGACCACGGGGACCCAGGCGTACGACCAGTCGCTCGAGCCCTTGCCCTTGATGGGCAGGAAGGCGTGGGCGATGCGCGGGCCGAGGTCACGGGCCGGGTTGATGGCGTAGCCGGTCGGGCCACCGAGGGAGGCGCCGATCGCGATCACGAGGAAGGCGACGGGGATGGCGCCGAGCTCTGCCGGGGTGCCGCCGTTGGTGAAGCCGATGACCACGAACACGAAGGCGAACGTCGCGATGATCTCGGTGACGAGGTTCCAGCCGTAGTTGCGGATGGCCGGGCCGGTGGAGAAGACGCCGAGCTTGGCCGCGGGGTCGGGCTCCTCGTCGAAGTGGTTCTTGTACACGAGCCACACGAGGACGGCACCGATGACGGCTCCGATCATCTGGGCGGCCAGGTACACGAGGAA
>Ga0308160_10003437_pt1 | contig 17857 bp, 13 predicted proteins | sample PhyFR1_FD_201036 | JGI IMG/M metagenome (GOLD analysis project Ga0308160, IMG submission 201036) | Phyllosphere microbial communities from UC Gill Tract Community Farm, Albany, California, United States - DLSLF.R1 | ecosystem: Host-associated > Plants > Phyllosphere > Unclassified | place: USA...
GGGTGTCCTCGAACATGTGGATGAAGCCGTGCAGCTCCTTCAGGATGTCGTTCGGGATGTGGCGGCTGGTGCGGGTCTCGCCGTAGATGTAGATCGGGATGTCCGAGTTCTTGTGGCGGATCTCCTTGACGAAGGCGCGCAGGCCCATCAGGGCCTGGTCGGTTTCCTCGACCGAGCCGCCGCCGAATTCCTCATCGTCGATCGACAGCACGAAGGCCGAGGCGCGCGACTGCTGCTGGGCGAATTGCGACAGGTCGCCGTAGCTGGTCAGGCCCAGCACCTCCATGCCTTCCTTTTCCATGGCCGCGGCCAGGGCGCGAATGCCCAGGCCGGACGTGTTCTCGGAACGGAAATCCTCGTCAATGATGACGATGGGGAAACGAAATTTCATTGACAGCTCCAATGCGAAGCGCCGTGGGAGCAGTTCCGTCCGGGTTGGACGGCCTGCCACGCACGGCACCGAAAAATAAGAAGCGGATTTTCGCAGAAAATCCACTGCCCGGTGTACATTTTTTTATAAGGGTAACGGGATGCGCGCCTCGGCGGCGCACATCAGTGCCGGGACCGCCGGACTGGGCGGGCTAACTGCCCGGGCGCGGCTTGAAACGCCGGAACAGGACCAGCAGCAGCGCCGCGCCGCCGGCCGCCAGGAAAGGCCCGTAGAGCGCCGGCGTCGGCTCGGCGCGCAGGGCGGCGAAGATGCCCAGGGTCAGGCCGAAGGAAGCCACTGCGCAGGTTGCGGTCAGCAGCCAGGTGCGGCGCGCCAGCAGGGCGACGGCCGCCAGCGAGATCGCGATCTGCTGCACCACCGAGGCCAGCATCCACTGGCGGTGGCGGTGCAGGGCCTGATCCGATTTCGCGTTCCATTCCCTGGACGAGGCCTCCCAGCGCTCGGCTTCCTTGCGGATCTCGTCCTTTTCCAGCCGGTAGCGCGCCACGTCGAGGCGGTAGCGCGCCTGGTCGACGCCGGGAATCGCGAGCGCCAGCTCGGCCAGGTTCTGCTTGTTCGACTTGGCCTGGTAGTGGCTCCAGGCGTTGGCCGAACTGGTCTTGTCGATCGCCGCATTGCTCTTGTAGAGCGAAGCCTCGTTCTGCATCCCGCTGCCGAGATAGCCGAACAGGGTGCCGATGGTCGCCAGCACGGCGATCAGGACCGCGACCTTGCCGGCGAAGCCGTCGCCGGCGCGGGGAGCCGGGGCGTTCACGCGCCGCTTCCCGCGCGTTCGTAGGTCACGAAGGCATAGTCGTAGCCCTGGGCCTCCGAATGGTGGGTCTCGCGTGCGGTCTCAATCCAGACGGCCGGGTCGATCGGGGGGAAGAAGGCGTCGCAATCGAAGGTGTGGGCGATTTCGGTAACGATCATGCGCTGCGCCAGGTGCATCGATTCGGCGAAGATCTGGCCGCCGCCGATGATGCTGGCATCCGAGTCGCCCAGCAGCGCCAGCGCGCCTTCCAGCGAATGCGCGGTCTCGACACCCTCGTGGCGCCAGCCGGCATTGCGGGTGACGACGATGTTGCGCCGGCCCGGCAGCGGGCGGCCGATCGAGTCGAAGGTCTTGCGGCCCATGACGATGGGCTGGCCGAGCGTCACGCGCTTGAAGTGGGCCAGGTCTTCCGGCAGGTGCCAGGGCAGTCTATTGTCGATGCCGATGCCGCGCTGCGCGTCGATCGCCACGACCAGGGTCAGGCGGCGCATTGGCTATCTCCTTGGGCTTCCCCTGAATATTGGTGAAAGGCAGGGGCGGGCGCGTGCATGTCGGTAGTCCTTATCGATTGACCAGGTAGGGAGGCCAGATGGTGTCTTGAGGCAGGCGGCGTGTCAAGCCTCTTCTGCGCAATTCAATATTGTTCGAACAGGCCTTCGCCTTGCCAGCGTGGCAGGGCTGCAGGAGATTGCGCGGTGACCGCCGTGGCCATGTAGTACGGCCCGAGGCGGGCCAGCAGCCGCGGAAAGGCGCGGCAATAGCTGGACTGGATGCCCGCCAAGCGCGCCAGCACGCGGTATTCGACCACGCTGCCTTCTGGCACCGCGTCGAGCACGCGACGGACGCGTTCGCGCCAGTCGTCCAGCCAGGGTTGCGCCAGCACGCCGAGGTCGCGCACGGTGTCGCCGGCGCGGATGACGCCTCCCGCCAGCACGCGCGCCAGCATGCCGCGCCGGCTGCCGATGCGCGTGGCTAGGCGCGGCTGCACGGCGTCGAGCTGGCCGCAGGCTTCGCATTGGAACATCATGCGCAGTTGGACCTGGTCGCCGATTTGCAGGACTGTGCCGGAACCGAGACAGGCAGTATCGGTTTCGAGCAGCAGGTTTTCGCCCAGCGCGTGCGGCGGGAGCCCGAAGTCCTTGTAGACGTCCCGGCTTGCCAGCAGCAGCTGGCGCGGAGAATGCGGGTCGGCGTGGATCTCGTCTTCGATGCCGGCGCCCGGGAGCAGGCGCAGGCTGTCCACGGACTGCGGCGCAGCTGCCTTCGACGTCCGCGCTGCCAGTCCGACGACGCGGCCGAGGTTCACGGGCTTAGACCGCCACCGGCGCCTTGATGCCCGGGTGCGACTCGTAGCCGACGACCTCGAAGTCCTCGTAGCGGTAGTCGAACAGCGAGTCCGGTTTACGCTTGATGACCAGCTTCGGCAGCGGGAATGGCTCGCGCGAGAGCTGCAGTTCCGCCTGTTGCAGATGGTTCGAGTACAGGTGGCAGTCGCCGCCGGTCCAGACGAAGTCGCCGACTTCCAGGCCGGCCTGCTGGGCCATCATGTGAGTCAGCAGGGCGTAGGAGGCGATATTGAAGGGTACGCCGAGGAAGATGTCGGCGCTGCGCTGGTAGAGCTGGCAGGACAGCTTGCCGTCGGCGACATAGAACTGGAAGAAGGCGTGGCAGGGCGGCAGCTTCATCTGCGGGATATCGGCCACGTTCCAGGCGGAGACGATCATGCGGCGCGAGTCCGGTGTATTCTTGATTTGCTCGAGCACCTGCGAGATCTGGTCGATGTGGTCCCCGGACGGCGTCGGCCAGTTGCGCCACTGGTAGCCGTAGATCGGGCCGAGGTCGCCGTTGGCGTCGGCCCATTCATCCCAGATCGAGACGCCGTTTTCCTTCAGGTAGCCGATGTTGGTCGAACCCTGCAGGAACCAGATCAGTTCATGGATAATCGACTTCAGGTGCACCTTCTTGGTGGTCACCAGCGGGAAGCCCTCGGCCAGGTCGAAGCGCATCTGGTGGCCGAACACGGACAGGGTGCCGGTACCGGTGCGGTCGGTCTTGAGCGTGCCGTGCTCTTTCACATGGCGCATGAAGTCGAGGTATTGGCGCATCGTTAACTTTCGAAAAAACGCGCCATTGTACATTGTATCTTATGTCAACGCAGCCGCGAACAAGGTCAGGGCCTCGCGCAGGCGCGCCTCCGGCACGGCCAGCAGGTTGTCGCCGACGTACAGCTCGAAGTAGCTGGTCTCCGGCAGCACGCCGTGCGAGACGCGGTTGAAGAGCCAGATGCCGTGCTGCTCGGCCAGTTCGGTGCGGATTGCCAGTGCGCGCTCGCGGCTGACCGGCAGGTGCACATGGAGCATGTTGGCCGCCGGCTTGGCCGGATTGACGCGGATTGCCGGATACGCGGCAAGCAGCGCGTAGAGCAGCTCGGTGCGGCGGAAGTAGTCCGGCATCGCGGCCAGGCGCGCGTCGAACTGCATCGCGGCGGAGACGATGTAGGGCGAGCGGTGGATCACGTTGCCGCCCTGGCGCCGGAACCATTCGGCGGCGCGGTCGACGAAGGCGCGCGAGCCCGCCAGCATCGCGCCACCGAGCCCGCCGATCCCTTTATACAGCGACACGTAGACCGAATCGAAGCCGGCGGCGATCTCGCGCGCGCTGCGTCCGTAGCCGGCCTGCGCCTCCCACAGGCGCGCGCCGTCCATGTGCAGGTGGATGCCGCGCGCCTTGCAATGGGCCTTGATCGCCTCGAGTTCTTCCCAGTGCGACAACTGGCCGCCGATCTCGCGCATCGGAATCTCCAGGCCGACCGCCCCGAGCCTGTCGGGCACGCCCGTGATGTCGGTCGCCGTCCAGGGACGGGTGCGCTCGCCCACCTGCAGTGCGTCGAAGTGGCCGAGCAGCTGGTAGTTCGAGCGTTCGTGGACGAAGATGTGGGAGGTCGGGTGCAGGGCGGCCGGCGCATTGCCGCGGTCGGCGCAGGCCAGGCGCAGGGCGGTGACTTGCGCCATCGTGCCGCTGATGCAGAAGACGGCGGCTTCGAAACCAAGCAGGGCGGCGATCTTGTCCTCGAGGCTTTCGATCAGGCTGCCGGCCCCATACACGTCGTGCTCGACGCCCTGTTGTCCGCACCAGGCGGCCATGGCGGCGTACATGTCGGCCGGGGTGCGGGCGCGGTGGCCCGGAAAGACGGTGTCGCAGCGGCGGATCAGTTCGGCGTCGGTCAAGATGAGCTCCAGGTTTGGGGCTGTCACTTTACACCCTCGGCGCGGCCACGGGGAAGGGGTCTTGGCGATCCCGCGGCGCACGGTTCAGTTAGCGGGAACTTCGTTCGGACCTCAGCGGTCTACTCATGCGTACATATGCTTCCCCGACCGCTTGTTCGTTGTCCATTGATTTGTACGCACATGAAGCTTTCGATGATTGGCACAGGGTATGTCGGACTCGTTTCGGGCGCCTGCTTCGCCGACGTGGGCAATACGGTCTTGTGCGTCGACGCGGACGAACGCAAGATCGACCTGCTCAATGCCGGCCGGATACCGATCTTCGAACCCGGCCTCGATGCCCTGGTCGCCCATAACATGGCGGCCGGCAGGTTGCGCTTCAGCGCCAGCCTCGATGAGGCGCTTGCGCATGCCGAGCTCATTTTCCTGTGCGTGGGCACGCCGCCTGATCAAGACGGCAGGGCCGACCTGACGCAGTTCCTATCCGCGGTGCGCAGCATCGGCCGGCGGATGCAGGGGCCGGCCATTATCGTCAATAAATCGACGGTTCCCGTCGGCACTGCCGACCGGGTGAAACACCTGGTCCGGGAAGAACTCGCGGCACGGGGCGCCACCATCGAGTTCTCGGTCGTCAGCAACCCGGAATTCCTGAAAGAAGGCGCAGCGGTCGCGGACTTCATGCGTCCGGACCGGATCGTCGTCGGCAGCGACAATCCCCTGGCAACGGCCGTCATGCGCCGCCTGTATGCGCCGTTCAGCCGCAACCACGAAAAGCTGGTCGACATGGATGTGCGCAATGCCGAGCTGACGAAATACGGTGCGAACGCCATGCTGGCAACGCGCATCAGCTTCATGAACGAACTTGCCGCCCTGGCCGAGGCCCTGGGGGCCGATATCGAGCAGGTGCGGCGCGGTATCGGTTCCGATCCGCGCATCGGTCCGGATTTTCTGTATGCCGGCATCGGATACGGCGGCTCCTGCTTCCCGAAGGACGTCAGGGCGCTCCTGAAGACAGCGGCCGACCATGGGCAGCCCCTGCGCATCCTGCATGCCATCGATGCGGTGAACGGCGCGCAAACGACGATCCTGTTCAGGAAGATCGTGCGCTTTTTCAGGGGCGTCGAGAAGCTGGAAGAAAAAACCGTCGCCCTCTGGGGCCTGGCGTTCAAGCCGAATACGAACGATGTGCGCGAGGCGCCCAGTCTGGCGCTGATACGCGAGCTGTTTTCGGCGAATTGCCGCGTGCGGGCCTACGACCCTGTCGCCGGCAAGGAGGCAAGGCAGGCCCTGGTCAGCCAGCATGGCGAGGCACGCTGCCAACGATTGCTCAGCATGGCCGGTTCCGCGGCGGAAGCCGTCGAAGGCGCCGATGTGCTTGCGATTGCCACGGAGTGGAAAGAGTTTCGCTCGCCCGATTTCAACTTCCTGGCCAGCGCCCTGCGGCACCGGGCCATTTTTGACGGTAGAAACCTGTACGAGCCCGACGCGGTCGTGCCCTTCGGGCTGGCGTATCACGGTATCGGCAGGCGCGTGCCAATGGAGCGCCAATGATCCCGGCCAGCCAGCCTGTCCTGGTCACCGGTGCGGCCGGTTTCATCGGGAGTTCCGTCGCCTCCCGGCTCGCGCGCATGGGTGCAAGCGTTGCCGCATGCGACAATTTCAATGACTATTACCCGGTCGCTTTGAAGCATGAACGTGTCCATGCCTTGCTGGCGCCCCACGGCGTCCGTTGCGAAACCGTGGAACTGGCGGATATGCGCCAAGTCGACGGCCTGTTCGAACGGGTGCAGCCTGCCTATGTCGTGCATCTGGCTGCGCAGGCCGGCGTACGCCAATCGATCGAGCATCCCGCCAGCTATGTGCAATCGAACCTGGTGGCGTTTGCCAACATACTGGAAGCCTGTCGCCGCTTCAAGCCGCGCCACCTGGTGTATGCGAGCAGCAGCAGCGTCTACGGCGCAAGCGCGGCAGCGCCGTTCAGGGAGAGCGACAGGACCGACGCGCCGGTCTCGTTCTATGGAGCCACCAAGAAGGCGAACGAGGCGCTGGCCCATTCCTATAGCCACCTGTACGGCTTCGCGGCCAGCGGACTGCGGCTGTTTACCGTGTACGGGCCCTGGGGCCGTCCGGACATGGCCTATTTCAGCTTCGCGCACAAGATGCTCAAGGGCGAGCCGATCGCGGTGTACGCGCAGGGCGCCCTGCAACGCGACTTCACCTATATCGACGACATCGTCGAGGCGATCGTACGGATCCTGGCGAAGCCGCCCGCAAGCAACACGCAGCACGCGCCGCACGCCGTGTTCAACGTTGGTAACCGCCAGCCGGTTCGGGTACTGGACTTCGTCGCCGCCCTGGAGGCGGTCCTCGGCGTCAGGGCAAGCATCCAGTTCCGGCCGATGCAGCCCGGCGACGTACCGATGACCTATGCCGACACGCGCAAATTGCACGAATGGGTCGGCTTCGCGCCGGCGACACCGCTCGCGGAGGGGCTGACCCGCTTCCGGGAGTGGCTGCTCGCCTGGATGGCTCACGACAAGACACCTTAGCCATGCGCGACGACGGCACGCCGACGGCGTACGAACAAGGGGCCGGCACCCGGTTCCTGCTCGTCGTCGCGGCCTACTTCCTGCTCCATGTGGTGCTGCGGGTAAGCTCGCCCGCCATGCTCGACCTGGACGAAGCGGAGTCCGTCCTGAGCTACCAGGAGCTGCAACTGGGCTATGGGAGCCAGCCGCCCTTGTACGCTTGGCTGCAGTGGCTGCTGTTTTCCCTACTTGGCGTTAATCTGCTTGCCCTGTCCGTGCAGAAGAACCTGCTCCTGTTCGGGACCTACCTGGCGATGTTCTGCGCAGCCAGGCCGCTCGTCGGCAGGTATGGCGCCATCATGGCGGCCGCCTCGCTCGTCCTGTTTCCACAAATTGGATGGGAGTCGCAGCGGGACCTGACGCACTCGGTGCTGGCGACCTGCGTGGCCGCGCTCACGCTGTGGTGCTACGTCGCCCTGCTCAGGCAGCGGAGCACGCTGCGCTATGCGCTCCTGGGCCTCCTGCTCGGTCTCGGGCTGCAGTCCAAATATAACTTTGCGGTGTTCGCGCTTGGCCTGGTCGCAAGCAGCCTGCTGGTTCCCGAACACCGGCGGGCAGTGTGGGACCGCAAGGCATGGATAGCGCTGGCGGCGCTGCTGCTGTCCCTGGTGCCGCACGGACTCTGGCTGTTCGAGCACCTGGACCTTGCGACGCGGGCCACCGGCGCGAAAATGCATGGCGGCGCGGCGGGCTATGGCGGCAATGTGGCGCGCGGTTTCGCCGGCATGGTGGGCGCGAGCGTCCTGTTCCTTACGCCGCTATGGATCGTATACGGATGGATCTGGTGGCGGCAGCGGGAGCAGGCCCAGGCAAGCGTCGAGCTTCCCCAGGCCCGCTTTTTTCTTTGGTATTACCTGGCGGTGTCGGCATGCGTCGCGGCCCTGGTCCTCGGCGGCGGGCTCGGCAGTGTCAAGGAGCGCTGGCTGCAGCCGATCCTGTTCCTGTCGCCGCTCGCCTTCCTTGCGATCTTTCCGATGCTGGCGCAACGCAAGGCGTGCCGGGGTGTGCTGTGGACGGCGGGCATCTTCGCCATCCTCATCCTGGCGGGCCTGTCGGCACGCGCCTATCTGGGCAAGAACACGCGCGCACCGTTCGCCGAACTCTCGGCCCAGCTGATGCGGCGCTTTCCGCAGGCACGAATCCTGGTCGCCAGCGAGCTGACAGCGGCGGGAAATCTGTACCTGCATAACCCGGCGTGGACCGTCATGCTCTTGCCCGAGGTGCTGCGGCAACGGCCTGCGCTCGGTGGCGAGGTTCTCCTGATCGATTCCGGCCAGCGCACGGGGCGCACAAGCAGCTGGCCGGAGCCTTTCTTGCGTGCCTACCCGGGCGGCGTACTGCGCGAGCAGGGGCGGCTCGCCGTCGGCACGCCCCGCGACCGCCACGGCACCATGGCGGTCGACTATGCGCTCGTCTCGGTAAAGGAAAAATAAATGCTATTGTCGGTCGTCATTCCGGTCATGAACGAGCAGGGCAACATGCAAGCCCTGATTGCCCGCCTTGCCGAGGCCTTGGCCGGGATAAAACATGAGCTCATCTTCGTCGACGACGGTTCCAGGGACGACACCGTCGCGGAAATAGAGCGTTTTGCCAGGCCCCATACCCGGATCCTCGTCTTGAGCCGCAACTATGGCCAGACCACGGCGATGGCCGCAGGCATCGACGCCGCGCGCGGCGCGCTGATCGTCATGCTCGATGGCGATATGCAAAACGACCCGCGCGATATTCCGCTGCTGATGGCGCGCATGCGGGAAGGGGGCTGGGACGTGGTGGCCGGTATCCGCACCAGGCGCAAGGATGGCTTCCTGCTGCGCAAGATCCCGAGCAAGCTCGCCAATTGGCTGATCCGGCGGGCGACCAGGGTCCACATCAGCGATTACGGCTGCACCTTGAAGCTGTTCAAGAGCGACGTCGCCAAGAACCTCGGACTGTATGGCGAACTGCACCGCTATATTCCCGTATTGGCCAGCATGTACGGCGCGCGCATGACGGAGATGCCGGTGCGGCACCATGCGCGCCATGCGGGTGTGTCGAAATACGGCATCAATCGCACCCTGCGGGTCGCCAGCGACCTGATGCTGATGGTCTTCGTCCGCAAGTACGGCCAGCGGCCGATGCACCTGTTCGGGACGGTCGGGATCGTCTCCTTGTGCGTGGGCTGCGTCCTGAACGCCTACGTCTTGTTCGACAAGCTCATGGGTGCACAGATTGCCGGGCGGCCCTTGCTGTTTCTTGGCCTGCTGCTGACGGTGGCCGGGATCCAGTTGATTACGACCGGCTTCATCGCCGATCTCATCATGCGGACCTATTACGAATCCCAGAACAAGAAGCCCTATCACATCAAGCGGGATGTCCGGTGTCCAGGCGAGCATGCAAGAACCTGAAGCGCGTCGTGCAGCTGGCGGTGTCGAGCTGCCTGATCCTGGTCGTGTTCCTGAACCTCGACCTGGGCCAGGCGGCAAGCCTCGCGTTTCGCCCGGAACGCGCTCCGATCATGGGCGCCGCCCTGATCGCCTTCAACGCATCCAAGATCCTGGCGGCGCTGCGGCTGAATATCTACCAGCGCCACGCAGGCATGCGCCTGGGCGAGGGGGAGAACCTGCGTTTGTATTACGCAGGCATGTTCCTGAATATTTTTTTGCCGGGCGGAATAGGGGGCGACGCCTACAAGGTGCTCATTCTGCACCGCGGCTTTTCCCTGCCGCTGCGAACAGGGGTCGCGATCACGCTGGCGGACCGTAGCGGCGGCATGCTGACCCTGCTGCTCATCTTGTGCATGCTGACACCGCTGCTCCCGCTCGCATGGGAGGCAGCGACCGTCGTCCTGTTCACGGTGGCATCGGTGGCCGCGGTGAGCGCGGTATTCGTGCTGGCGCATCGATGGCTGTTCAGGCTCGATGCGCGGCGACTGGCCGGCGTATGCGCGCTGGGAGTGGCAGTGCAGGTCCTGCAGCTGGCATGCATGGCGATGCTGCTTTCCTACCTGGGCGCACCCGCAGGCAGCGCCACCGCCTACCTCGCCATCTTCCTCGTTTCATCGCTTGCCGCCGTGCTGCCGTTCAGTGTCGGCGGGCTAGGGGTGCGCGAAGCCACTTTTCTAATGGGCGTCCAGATGTTTCATCTGGACCCCACTTATGGCGTGCTGGCGTCGAGTTGCTTCTTCTTGCTGACGCTCCTGTCGTCGATGGTCGGCGCCCTCTTTCTCGGCCGGTTTTCGTTGCGGCCGGCGACAACAGGGTGATTGCCCCGCTTTAGCCGTGGCTGGGCGCCGGCAGGCGTGCAGGCTGCGCCGGCGCCTCGAGGGCCGCCGCGCGCTCGTCCAGGCGGAACAGGCGCACCGCGCGCGCCAGCTCGGCGGCCTGGTCCTGCATCGCCTGCGCCGCGGCGCTGGCTTCCTCGACCAGTGCGGCATTGTGCTGGGTCGTCTCGTCCATTTCGCCGATCGCACGGTTGACCTGCTCGATGCCGTGGCTCTGTTCCTGGCTGGCGGCCGTGATGTCGGCCATGATGTCGGTCACGCGGCCGACGCTGGCCAGTACCTCGTCCATGGTGGCGCCGGCTTTCGAGACCAGCTCGCGTCCGAGGTCGACTTCGCTGCTCGAGGCCGCGATCAGGGCCTTGATCTCCCTGGCCGCGGCGGCGCTGCGCTGGGCCAGGTTGCGCACTTCGTTGGCGACGACCGCGAAGCCGCGGCCCTGTTCGCCGGCGCGGGCCGCTTCCACGGCGGCGTTCAGGGCCAGGATATTGGTCTGGAAGGCGATGCCGTCGATGACGCCGGTGATGTCCGAGATCTTGCGCGAGGACTGGTTGATCGACTCCATGGTCTCGACCACCTGGGCGACCATGCTGCCGCCTTTCTGGGCGATGCTCGAGGCGGAGACAGCCAGGGTATTCGCCTGGCGCGCGTGCTCGGCGTTCTGGCGCACGGTCTCGGTCAGTTCGCCCATCGAGGACGAGGTCGTGGCCAGGCTGCCGGCCTGGCGTTCGGTGCGTGCGCAGAGGTCGAGGTTGCCGGTCGAGATCTCGTTCGAGGCGCTGGCGATCTGCTCGGCGCCGACCCGCACCTGGCCGACCACGCTTGACAGCTTGCGGCTGATGCCGTTCATGGCGTCGAGCAGCAGGCCGATCTCGTCGTTCTGGCGGCGTTCGATGTTCACGGTCAGGTCGCCGTCGGCGATGCGCACGGCGGCGTCGCGCGCCGCGGCCAGCGGACGGGTGATGGTGGCGCGCACGAACGCGTACAGGACGGCGGCGAAGACCAGCAGGGCGGCCAGGGCGAAACCGATGTACTTGTTGCGCAGGCGCGTGGCTTCCTCGGTGATCTCGTCGCGGTAGGTGCCGCCGGCGATCACCCAGTTCCAGTCCTTGAAGAAGGCAAAGGCGGCGACCTTCTCGCGCGCTGCCGATTCGCCAGGGTTCTTCCAGTCGTAGGCAATGGTGCCGGTCTTCTTCTCGAGGATCTCCTTGACGAAGGCGCGGCCGTCGGAGGCTTTGCTGTCGAGGATGTTGTCGCCCTCGCGCTTCGGGTGCACCAGGAGGTCGCCATACGACTTGCCGGGTGCGGCGTTGAGGACGTAGAAGTAGCCGGTCTCGCCGACCTTGATCGAACGGATGCGTTGCTTGAGGGCGTCGATGTCCTTGCTGATGTCGACACCGACGTAGAGGGCGCCAACGACCTTGCCGGCGCTATTGCGTACCGGTTCGTACTGGGTGATGAACTGCTTGCCGAACAGCTTGGCCAGGCCCACGTAGACCTTGCCGTCCTTCAGGGCGGCATAGGCCGGGCTGGCGTGGTCGAGCGTCGTGCCGACGGCGCGCTCGCCGTTTTCCTTTTTCACCGAGGTGGTGACGCGCACGAAGTCCTCGCCGTCGGCGACGAAGATTGTGGCATTGCCGCCGGTCTCCTTGCTGAAGCGGTCCGGTGCGCTGAAATCGAGGTTGAGCACCTTGCCCTCATGGGTCAGCGAGGGCACCTGCTTGCCGCCGATGTCGACTGGCGCGGCCGGATCGCTCTCGAAGGCGCCCGCGAAGTCGGCAGCGAAGATGCGGCCGAAACTGACGGCTTCGCTGGAGACGGTGCGGTTGAACAGGTCGACGGTGTCGACCACACCCTGCAGTTCGTTCTGCATGTTCTGGCTGGCACGCTCCTCGAGCATCGAGGAGGTGGTGACGGTAATCGTCATGACCAGTGCGGCGATCAGGGCGCCGACGAGTGCGAAGCTGAAGGCGCTGATCTTGGTGCCGACATTCCAGTTGGCAGGGTGACATTTGTTGTTGGACATGGCTGAGAGAGGCGATGACGGAGTTCGCCGATCATACCAAGAACTTGCTCTCAGTCAACAAAATAAGATGACGAATTCCGAAAATCCGGCAATTTTGTCTCGCCCAGCACACAGCTTGCCGAAACCTTAATGCTCCACGTGGACGTGATGGAACTGCAGCGCTGCCAGGTTGGCGTAGATCCCGCCCATCGCGACCAGCGAGGCGTGGGTGCCGGTTTCCACCACCTGTCCGTCTTCCATGACGACGATGCGGTCGGCCCGCTGCACGGTCGCCAGGCGGTGCGCGATGATCACGGTGGTGCGCCCGACCATGGCCGCTTCCAGCGCGCCCTGGACCAGGCGTTCGGATTCGGCATCCAGCGCGCTGGTCGCTTCGTCGAGCAGCAGCAGCGGCGGATTCTTCAGCAAAGCGCGCGCGATCGCGATGCGCTGGCGCTGGCCGCCCGACAGGCGCACGCCGCGCTCGCCGAGGAAGGAGCGGTAGCCCTGCGGCAGGCGTTCGATGAATTCGTGGGCCGCGGCCAGCTTCGCCACGGCGATGACCTCCTCGTCGGTGGCGTCCGGGCGGCCGTAGCGGATGTTTTCCATTGCGTCGGCGGAGAAGATCACCGTGTCCTGGGGCACGATGCCGATCGCGCCGCGCAGGGTGTGCAGGTCGAGGTCGCGGATGTCGACGCCGTCGAGCGTAATGGCGCCGGCCTGCGGATCGTAATAGCGCAGCAGCAGCTGGAACAGGGTGGTCTTGCCGGCGCCCGAGGGGCCGACCACGGCGACCGTTTCGCCCGGCTTGATCGACAGCGAGACGTGCGACAGCGCGGCCGTGTCCTGGCGTGACGGGTAGGCGAAGGTGAGGTCGTGCAGGGCCAGTGCGGCCCCATTCGAAGAACGCTGGGGAAGGGTGCGCGGATGCGCCGGATTGCGGATGTCCGAGCGCGCCGCCAGCAGTTCCAGCAGGCGCTCGGTGGCGCCGGCGGCGCGCTGGGCTTCGCCCATCACCTCGGCCAGTGCGCCGATCGAGCCGGCGACGATCGAGGCGTACAGGATGAACTGGCCGAGGTCGCCCCCGGTCATGCTTCCCTCCAGCACCGCGTGCGCACCCAGCCAGAGCACGAAGACGATGGTGCCGAACACCAGCACGATGGCCAGCATGGTGAGGAAGGAGCGCGCGCGGATGCGCTGCATGGCCGCGCCAAAGGCGCCTTCGACGCTGCTGCCGAAGCGCTCGGCCTCGATCTTTTCGTGGGTGTAGGCCTGCACCGTCGGCATGGCGTTCAGGATCTCGCCGGCAAGGGCCGAGGCGTCGGCGATGCGGTCCTGGGAATCGCGCGAGAGCTTGCGTACGCGCCGGCCGAACAGCACGATCGGCACGATGACCAGCACCAGCAGGGCCAGGATGATCGCGGTCAGCTTGGCGCTGGTCACGAACAGCATCACCAGGCCGCCCAGGAAGAGCAGGGTATTCCGAAGGGCGAGCGAGATGCTGGTGCCGACCACGGTCTGGATCAGGGTGGTGTCGGTGGTCAGGCGCGAAAGCACTTCGCCGGTTTGCGTGGTCTCGAAGAACTCCGGGCTCTGGTGTACGACGTGGCGGTAGACGGCGCTGCGGATGTCGGCCGTGACGCGCTCGCCCAGCCAGGACACCATGTAGAAGCGCGCGGCCGTGGCCACGCCCAGCACCGCGGCGACGCCGAACAGGGCGAGGAAGGTGGCGTCGACGTGCTTGATGCTGTGCGCGCCGGCCTGGGCCCCGAAGCCGAGATCGATCATCTGCTTGAAGGCGGCGGGAATGGCGAGCGTGGCGCCGGCCGCGAACAGCAGGGCGATGCCGGCCAGGACGAACTGGCGGCGATAGGGAAGCAGAAAGGGCGTCAGGCCCTTGAGGGCGGCGAGGCTGCCTTTGCGCGGTGTATTGGAATCGGTACCGTTACTGCCGGGGGAACGCTTGGTCATCGTGTGGCTTGTTGTTGTTCTGTCTCGTGGTTCAAAGTTTGATGCGCTGGACGTAGCCGGTCATCTCCAGATAACCATGCCCGGCCGGCACGCCGTCGCGCTGCAGGGACACTGCGCCTTCCCAGTAGACGGCGCCCGTCGAGCGGCGCGAATCGAGTTCCTGGTCGGGTTGCAGCGGCGCGATCTGCCAGCGTGTCGCGCCCGTGGTGATCGTGGTCGCGACCGGATAGCGTGCATTCGTGCGCGGCGAGGTCCAGTGCGACTGCGGCGTAAACACGACCTGATCCGGCGTGTAGCGGGTCAGCTTGCCGTCGCGTGCGCGCACGGTCGCGTGCGCCCATAGTTTACCACCGTCCTTGGCGCGGATCTGGAAAGCCATCAGCGCGCCGCCGTCGTCGAGGTTGGCGCCGATCCAGTCCCAGCCCTGGGCCTCGGGCTGCAGCGCTTCGCTCGACCATTCGTGGTCGAACCAGGCGCTGCCCGTTACAGGACCGGCGGCGCCAGCGCGGCCGGCCACGCCGCTCACCTTCAGCTGCGGCAGGCTGTAGTAATAGCTTGCATGCCGTGGCGCCGGCCCCTTGCGCGAATAGCCGCCTTCGCCCTGCAGCAGCGGCGGCTGGGTCGGAGACAGGCTCAGTTCGAGCGTCATCTCGGCCGATTTCAGGTGCACGCGGTAGCTGCCGTCGCGCTCGCGCGTCATGCGCCAGTCGTCGAGCTTGAGATCGGTGTCGCCGGGCTTGGCCCAGGCCAAGCCAAAACCTTCGCGCGCGCTGCGCTGGTCATGCACCAGGCGCCCATGCGCCGGATCGGACAGCGCGGCGTGGCCGATCACCAGCTGGTGCGGAGCGAAGGCGCTGGGGTTGGCCGTGTCGTGTTCGGTGCGGCTCCTGAAGAAGGTCACCTGGAAGCCGAGCGGCTTGCCGTCCGCCCTGGTGAGCCAGCCGGTGACGTACCACCACTCGGTGCGGAAGTCCGGATGGGCGCCGAAGTCGCGCGGGAAGACCAGCTGCTGCCCCGGCAACACCTGCGGGAACACGGGCGGCGCGGCCTGCGCCAGGCCGGCAAGGAACATGAACAGAGCAAACAAGAGGCGCATCACCAATCCTCCCGTACGGCGCGCACCGGCCCGCCCGACAAGGCATAGCGGCCCGACACCAGGGCCGTGCCGACCGAGGCCGCGACCAGCACGCCGGCGACGGTGCCGAGCAGGCCCCAGGGCAGGTGCAGGCCCATGGTCCAGTGGAAGGACTGCGGGTTCACGACGAACACCAGGATCAGGCTGATCACGAGGCCGAGGGCGAAGCCGCAGGCCACGCCCAGCAGGGTCAGCAGGCCGCCCTCGCAGGCCAGGATGCCGAGCACCTGGCCGCGCGTCACGCCGACGTGGCGCAGCATGCCGAACTCGCGTGCGCGCGCCAGGGTCTGGGCCGAGAAGGTCGCGGCCACGCCCGACAGCCCGATGACGATGGCGATCGCCTCCAGCAGGTAAGTGACGGCAAAGCTGCGGTCGAAGATCTGCAGGCTGGCGGCGCGGATTTCGCCGGGACGCGCCAGTTGCAGCGCGCCGCCGAAAGGCAGCTGGCGCAGCGCGCGTTCGATGCGGTCGGTATTCGCTTCGCTGCCGGCGTAGATGGCGGCGTCCGTCACTTCCAGTGCGCCGGTCAGCGCCCGGTAGTCGGCCAGGCGCACGACGATGGAACCGGACTGGTTGGCATAATCGCGCCAGACGCCGGCGATGAAAAAGCGTGCGGGCTTGCCGCCCAGGGGGAGGTCGAGCGTCTGGCCGACCCGGACGCCGTACAGGTCGAGCATCGCTTCCGAGACCCAGGCCGGGCGCGCACCCGCCGGCACCGGACTCGATGCACCAACCAGGAACAGCAGGCGGCCCGGATCGGCAGCGTCGATGTCGCGCGCGATCAGCACCACGTCGGGACGGTCGGCCTGCAGCGAGACCGGACGGGTGCGCAGGAACTGCACCTGGTTGCCGCCGGCGGCGCGTGCGATTCCCTCCTGTTCCGGCTTGCCGAAGAAGCCCGAGCTGCCGCCGGCGCTGCTCCGCACATACAGGTCGGCCGGCAGGATGTGGCGCATCCAGTCGTCGACCGAGATGCGGAAGCTCGCCACCATGATCCCCATCGCCACCATCAGGCTGAAGCTGGCCAGCACGCCGCCCAGCGCGATCGAGGCCTGGCCGGGCGCGTTCGCCAGCCGCGACAGGGTCAGGGCCAGCACCGGCGGCGGGTTTGGGGCGCGCCGCAGCAGGCCCTCCAGCAGGCGGAAGCTGCTCGAGGCCAGGCGCGGCATCAGGCCGATGCCGCCGATCAGCAACAGGGCAATCGCGAAATAGCCGAACAGGGGCAGCTCGGACACGGGCGGCGCGAAGGCGAATACGCCGGCCAGGGCAAGGCAAATAAAGGAAGGCCAGACGCGTGCCAGGCGGTGCAGGGCCGCTTCGTCGTTGCCTGCCTTCAGGGCAACGGCCGGCTTGGCGCGCGCCGCTTCCAGGGCAGGCGCCAGGCAGCCGAGCAGGGCGACGCCGAGTCCCAGCGCGAAGAAGACGCAGGCGGCGACCGGCGTGAACACGACCTGCGGCTTGATGCCCGGGAAGTAGCCGGCGCCGAGGTCGCCCCCAAAAAAGCGCAGGGCCAGCGCCGCCAGCGCGTAGCCGGCCGCCACCCCGAGCAGGGCGCCAACCAGGCCCAGGCTGGCGCCCTCGACCAGCACCTGGCGCAGCAGCTGGCCGCGCTCCACGCCCAGCACGCGCAGCAGCGCGAACTGGCTGCGCCGCCGCATCACGGACAGGGCCTGGGTCGAGAACACGAGGAAGGCGCCCGTGAACAGGGCGACCAGGGCCAGCACCGTGAGGTTCACCCGGTAGGCGCGGCTGAGATTATTGTTGCGGCTTTGCTGGTCGCTGTCGTTCGGTTGCTGCACGCGAAAGCGCCCCGGGAAGCGGCGTTCGAGGTCAGCGGTGAGTTTCGCCTCGAATTCGGCACGGTTGACACCGTCGCGCAATTTCAGGTCGACGCGCGAGAGCTTGCCGAGCTGATTGAAACGCCACTGCAGGGCGCCGATGTCCATCACGCCGAAGCGCTGGCCGGGCCGCGCGCGCTGCACGGGGCCGGCCACGCGCAGCTGGAAATCGCGGGTGCCGGCGCGCACGCCCAATTGGCCGCCGGCCTTCAGGTTCAGCCAGCTTTGCGCGGCCGGAGAAAGAAACACGGTATCGTCGGCCAGCACGTCGCTGCCGCGTCCGTCCTGCGGCACACCCAGCAGATCGGGGGCGATGTAGCCGGCGCGCAGCGGGTCGATGCCGACCAGGCGCAGCGAGGACTTGGCGGCGGGCACGGCGGCCTGCACTTCGAGTACGGGCGCGGCCAGCGCCACGCCCTCGTATTCGGCCAGCACCGGATAGATCGCCTCGTCGAAGACGGCTTCGCGTCCCGCCACCTGGACGTCGGCCTGGCCGGACAGGCTCTTGATGGCACTCGAGAATTCGTTGAAGGCAGCGGCGTTGATCAGGTGGATGGCAAAGCCCATCGCCACGCCGACCGCGATCGCCGCCACGGCCAGCACGGCGCGCACCGGATGGGCGCGCCATTCGCCGA
>Ga0308160_10003438_pt1 | contig 17850 bp, 24 predicted proteins | sample PhyFR1_FD_201036 | JGI IMG/M metagenome (GOLD analysis project Ga0308160, IMG submission 201036) | Phyllosphere microbial communities from UC Gill Tract Community Farm, Albany, California, United States - DLSLF.R1 | ecosystem: Host-associated > Plants > Phyllosphere > Unclassified | place: USA...
TGATTTACATTGCAGCTAAAGATGCTTCCAATTGATGTCTGATAGTCAGCATCATCCGCCTGATAAAAGTGGGACATACACTTGTGAGCTCAACGACCGATTGGCATTCCGCAGCAGATCCAGTTCGTGCGCATGTTTGTTTTGGTTCTTGCACATTTCCTCATACTCAGCCTCATATGCATCAAGCATAAATGGTGTTCTGAATATCAGCTTTCCTTCCAACACATAATCTGGGAAAGGACAGGGGACAAAGAGAGACATACATTCGAATCTCATATGCGTCCCTGACAAAATCGTTTGCTTTCCAGTTCTCATCCCCTTGCGAATCTTGATCTTTCCCTTTACCGTCCTCACCCTCGGTGTCGATCCGATAAATCTCGAATAAATCTGATTGGAGGTAACTTAGGATCTGCTCGAATTCCATTGCTAGTAATTTATCTTCTGAGCGCAAGAGGATCGCTAGTGAAAATCTGAACATTGCTTCGAGGCCTTCTGCGAATACGATATCGAGTACTCTGTACACTAGGGACAGAGGGAAACTGGATATCAGCTTTGTCTTCAACATAGTAAAGGAAGCTGACCGATAAGAGAATAGTGTCATGAACCACTGAGATGCCCACATACTACTCTTGATCCCCTTTCTCACGAAATGGGTATGTAGTAAAGGGATAGTCTCCTCTAGTAACCTGTCGAGTTGGAATAGGCGGAGTTGTAAACCAGGCATATCTGCTAGGTAATGTGAACGAAGATTGTACGAGTCCATAAGTCGAACCAGGACACAGAACGCTTCTTCGTCGGGCATCTTTTCATTAGCTCACTTGCCATGCTCAGCTTTCACGAGCTCACATTCAGCAACAAGGCAGCAACGATAAATGCCAATCCTTGGGTATATCCAACTTCCTGATCGTACCTTCCGTCAGCTCAGAATTCAAACAACGACATACAAGCTGTAAGCCTTGACAACCATGAACAATCCCTCTTGTCCTGTCCCTCCACCCTCCTGGAAGAATTTATGATGAGGGAAAGTCCGACTTAGATCTTTCTGGATAGCTTTCTCGTGAGGTGATGGTATTTTCAGTAGGGCTTTATATGATTCTTCAAGTGAAAGATCTTTTGAAGAAGACATAAGCTGCCATATTGCTCCCCTGAGATTCAGCTTGCTGACCTTGAGAAAGCGGAAGCTTACCTGATGACAGGTGGAATGCCATGTTGAATCGCCTTCGACAAATCCTTTGGCCTCGAGACAGCTACCTGCTCATAATCCTGTACGACCGCTCCCCAAAATGACCAATCTATGTCCACCTCACTGACAGGTCTCGTGTCTTTTCCTTCTTTTCCTTTATCATCACTAGACCCCGAACCGGACGTAGATGCAGTAGCCTGCCTCTCCCGCCTCATCTCCCTAGCAGCTCCCTCCATCTCATTCCTAACCCTCTCGAAACCCTCTCTCAACTTATCTCCACCTCCCATTTCTTTACTCATTCTTCGATCTCGAGAGGCGGGAGTGGACGATATTCGATTGATCAGGAACGACGTGGATGAAGTAGTCGATTGTTGACGTGATGGTCCTGGTGCAGTGATGGGAGTCATTTCAGCTGGTGATTCCATATTTGGCGAAGTTGCCGATGCACTCCTTGATACGAAGAGATTGGACATGGTTGATCGCCACCCCGCGTTTGCGGGCGGGTTGACAGCTAGCTGACTTGTCGTTGATGTCGATCGCGAAGCCTGGGCCGAGGTGATGGGCGTAGGTGTAGTAGAAGTGGCGGGTGAAGCGCCAAAGCCGAGTGAGAAGAAGCCGCCTTTCTTTGGTTCCTCCTTCGCTGGAGGAGTCACGACCGGGTCAGGTAGCGTAGCCATGATCTCTACCGGAGGTGGGACGGGAGAGAGAGAGTAACTCCTGGCTTCGGTGGTAGGGACTGGTTCTAGTGAATCCGAGTCAATAGGGACTGTCGAGAGCGGTATATCTGCGAAATCCTGCTCAGCTGGCGCAGTGTCCTCAATATCAAGTTCCTCCATTGCTGCCGATGACTCGATATTGACGGGGCGTTTCTCTGGCGAAGTTTGGGACACCGTAGCAGCCGATATTGAGCGGAACGAAGAATTAGATGAGCTTCTGACAGGGGGTCGAGAAGGTGGATTGATAGATCCCTCGAGCTTAGCAGCGGCCGCTTTGACTTTCGAAGGTGTCGATTCAATAGCTACTGGTGAGGTCGTCGATTCGGATAAAGCCTTCTCTGGTAGAACGGGTGATAGCGGTAAATCCTCCAATTCTTCAGCTCCTATAGATCTGGAATCATCTTCATCCCCTAATTCCAGCTCTTCCAATTCCTTCATCCTGGGGCTTGAGGGTGTCATCGTAGATATAGTGAGAACAATGAATCGTTTCAGCTAACTTAACTTGGCTTTCAAGTCGCGTTCAATTGCTGACTTTTCCCCGCGTTTTACCCCACATCTAATCTGATTCCGTCAAATCAAGAATTTCAGCATTGTACCGTCCTACAGTGGTAGTCAGGCTATAGTTCACTCATTATACAATGTCTTCAAAAGCAGGTCCATCAAAGTCAAACACTTCCAAGGTCGCCAAGGCTGTAGTGCCCGAAGTCGCTGCTAAAAACTTGTCGAACGATACCGTGGAATCGGATGACGACCTCGAATCACGAGATCAAAATGACGACAATTCAGATTCATCTTCATCAGAAGAGGAAGACTCGGATGAGGATTTGGAGGATATACAACCTAAACAAAAATCTACTGCACAGGTCAACGGGCATTCAAAGCAATCAGGTTCTGCTTGGCCGTGAGTCACCTAGCACTTGAGTGAGGGGAAGACTGATTGTTTAGAAAGTATCAGCCACCTAATGGAATGGCACCTGTCAATGTCGACACAAAATATACCGACTCTCCATTCGAATGGGATGCTATAGCTTCCAGACCCAATGTCGAACTATGGGCAATCAGAGTTCCAGCCGATGTAAGCTATATCCATATTTCATGACACGCAAAACGCTGACCAAACAGCTTAAAACAAAATACCTATCATCCCTCAAAGTCTCACGACCTACCTCCTCATCATCGACTCTAGGAACACTCCAAACTCGTTCAAAAACCTACAACCTAGTAGCGGCTGGTCAAACTCATAAAGTCCGCCAAGCTGTCAATTCCGAAGGAAGAGTGATCAATGCTGGACCTAGTGCTGCTGATGTTATGAGGATGGATGTTGATACTCTTGATCAAGATGATCTGAGGAGGGAGGGAGGAGAAGAGATGGAGGGGATGACTTTGATGGTTCCTAGATTTAGTAGGAAGGGAAAGCTTTATGCTGGTGAGTTTGCGTCTCGATTCACTCCCTGTAGTCGCACCTTTCCCCACTGCCTCTTCACCTTTCGACTTTCCCCTGTCCCCCAACACCTTCCATGCAATATCGCTAGTCACCCATCTCGCTCTTATAATGCATCGAAACAGGGGCACAACTAACCAATAGCACCCAAACAATTCACTCGACACCTCATCCTCGAACCAGACCAATCGACAACAGCCGAACCATCCGCCAACTCCACCACGGCATCAACATCCACTTCAAATATCCCGTCATTCCTCTCCACGGGCAGAACACCAGCAATCACAATCCCAACCCCAGTGAAAAGGGTCCAACCCACCCACCTCCTAAAATTCAGGAATAAGACTGTTGGTTTCGATACGCCTGGTCCTGGGGGTGTTTTGGAGGCTCCAGCCACTAGAGAGGGTGTCGCAGTAGGGCCCGAGACGGAGAGTGCGCCTGTAGAGAAGAAGAAGAGGCGCAAGAGTGAGAAGGGGGATGGTGAGACGCCAAAGAAGAAAAAGACCAAAGTCTAGGTCTGGATTGATCGTCATCTTGTCATGATTGATGCATTATTGTATGTGATGCTGTGATTATGATGTACAACAGACTAAGGGATCACTGAAGGATGGAAGTCCTAGAAATGTATCGCTATACAAGAGCAAGACTGTCCTGACCCCGGAACACATTATAGACCTTCTTTGAAACCGCCTACAGTCAGCATAAGCCTGTATATCGAAGAGACACCTCACTTTACCCAATCTTCTCCCACTGGCCGTTCCATTCCTCAAGTTCTTGATCTACCATTAGCTCTCTTCCCTGCGAATGTATGAGAACACACCTCGCAATCCTGTAACATCAACTCGGCCCTTTCCCTACCCCTCTTCTCTGCCTTCTCATACGCATCCATCAATACTTTGAAACTGCTAAATTCTGTGCGTATCCCCGCTGCTGCCGAGGGAGTGACTCCTTGGACTTCTTGGAGCATCAATTCGAACACGTCGCCTGGAGTTTGACCTTTCTTGATACCATCTGTTGCGCAGAATGAGAGGTGGGATTTGGATAGGAGTTTGTACTATGACATCAGTTGGTGATCCTGACTGGGAATCTGGTCGTAACTTACGGGTCGAATCGCGATATCGCCTGCGAGGTTGAATATCCAATCTTCTACGTCTTCCGTCTTTTCGACTGTTCATCAGCGCCATCTTTGGTAGCGAATGAAAGTGAACATACCATGAACGAGGAAAGCCCCATTCTCCATCTCGAGCCTCAGTAACTCCATATCGATCTGCTCCCTATCCAATTTCCCACCCGCTCCTACACTAAGACCGCCGACATCCTTCCCAGCAACTCCAGCCCTGGCAGCAGCTGTATATTCCTTATTCTGCGCAGTCTTGAGTTTACTATAATACTTCCCCAACCCTTTAATCATTATCACCAGTTGATCATTCCCCTTCATCTCCATTGCTAATCTCACGTCGCTCGCCCATTCTCTCAAGCCCTTGGTATGTATCATATCCACACATTCATCTGCCGTGATGATGACCAGAATTGTTCCTTCCCATTCCCACTTTGGGTCATCTAATGGAATCCAGGCTTTTCGGGTATGATCATATCGAGACTTCACATGTCGTTTAAATCGGATGATACCCGGTAAAGGTGATTCATTTTCGGGTAGGTAATGGAGTTCAGATAGATTATCAGTGATTCGATGTGTGATTTCGGGGAGAGCGCCAGCGATGGCGCAGGAAGGTTGTTGGAGGTCGGCAGAGAGGTAGAGATGGATTTCGCGAAGTGTGTCATTCTTCGACGTACGCAATCGGTTCGCGTCAGTCAGTTTACGTTGAAATGATTTTTCGGCTTCCTTTTCGGCCTACATTGTCAGCTAAGCTCGCCGGGAGGAGCTATTCAGCTCACCTTGGCTTTATCCTTCTCCAATTGCTTGCGTTTCTTCTCATCTGCTTTCAAAGCCTCCTTCTCCGCCTTGGACATCTCTTTTTCCATACTGGACACCTTGTCCGGTTTTGACGCTTTCTGAGGCGAAGGTTCGTCCTGCTATTATCAGCCCTGACCGGACGAGTGGCTCACAATAACAGGCCAGCGAGCCCTCTTTCTTCCTTCCACTCTTTTGAGTAGCCCCTCGACGAGATAATGATTCCCCATCCCAACCAACGCGTTGGGTGATCTACTCCTTGGTCTCTTCCTCGGCTCTTCAACATCTGATATATCCAAGGTTACCTTCTCCTTCCCTTTCCCCTTTCGATCAACTTTGACTTGCACTTTTACTTTGCTCGACCTGTGGCCATCAAAGTCAGGAGGATCGGAACGTAAGAGATCCAAGATATCTGGTAAGCGGGACATTGGCTCGTCTTCGTAACCATGTGATGATGGACCACTTTCGGGCTCGTCATCAGACAGAACTATTGGTGCTGATCTGTATATCAGCTTGACCTCAACTTTGTTGGGATCGTAAGCTGACCGAATAGCATTGATGGTTCGTGATAAGTTGGACGAGCCAACGAAGGATATTTCATGGGTATCATCGTCCCCATCACTTATATACAGTATCTCATCTTTTCATCAGCTATAGTGTATAGATGTAAACGTACCCCGACGAGACATGTCAGGAGATCTTTATGCTTGATATAGATTTGGATGAGGCATATATATGGACAAGATGAAGTGGACATGAAAGTAAAATCAAGACTTAAGTTGACGCGTCTGGCAGAACACCGTCAACTCTCAGCTATTCGAGTGCTTCAGATTCATCCATAGCTGCATGTAGCATATTAAACACGACCAGTACAGATCACCTCGAGCCATAACTACACTATCTACATGATAACACAACAAGAGTTTTGCTGCATGTCAGCTTATCCGAGATCGAGAATAATACAGCTTACCTTCTTGGCGGTCTTGTAAAACATCTTTGATTGTGCCGATAGTGCATTCGATCTCTCGACTAGATTATCCAATTTCTCGCCCCGCTCCAAGACAGACTCGATCGTCTTGTGCTATATCGTCAGTTTCGCTTTCCACGATATATCAAGTCACATACTAGAACAATCTTTGTCTCGTCCAATTCCTTCTGAACCTTCATGATCGTATCGGCCTGCTTTGGGTCCTGGTACTTGGTCAAGTACTGAGCCAAAGTTCCCTCTAATTTACCCTTTTGAGCAGGTGGCAATCCTCCAGCAGCCGCTGTGGAAGGGTTGGAACCTCCGAAAGCGTTTGCAGCGGCTGAAGCGGCCGAGTTGGGTGGAGGAAGTTGGGATAGGAGTGGTTGATGTTCGTCTAGGATCTTGGTGAGGAGGGAGAATGCGGGTCGGTAGGGGTACTCGAGATCGGTAATCATGACCGCTGCCTGTTAGCGACGTCGACGAAAGTCATGTGGAAGCATACCTGCGAGACCAAGTCCACCTGCACGTCCAGAGGTACAGAATACATGAGCCTTGTAGTTGTTCTCCTCGACTGAGGAGGGCTGATTGGCAGGTGTTCGTTCAGCGACAGTCTACTGTCAGCTCAATTATTGCTTGGTTATGAAATAGGGAATTACCTTTGTAAAAAAGGTCATGAACTCCCCAACGGATCCTCGTTGATAGAAAGAGAAGGAGCTTAAGTCCTGCGCTCCGCCGAGTGCGGTAGCCTGGGGAGGGGATGCGGCCTGGTTGACGGAAAGTAGGGAGATGGAGTAGACTTTCATTATGATATTTCAATTACTTCTTGGGCGGGTATACAATGTTTCTTGCTTGTTCAGGGCCGTATTTTGTGTTCGGACGCTGATGCTGCTGATTACAACGACTGATGGTTGATCGAATGCACTGAGCAGTGGGTAGTAATGGTATAGATAGAGAGTATGAGGTGGAACCTTGTGCGTCATCTATCTCCTATCCCTAAACACTTGACATTAATTACCGCTATAAGTAATTCCTGTATATAGATCTATGTCCTCGTAGGTCACCTGCACCTGGTCTGGACATCTGCTCTGTTTACTCTCGACCTTATACATATATACATATACATTACTATCAGCTACTGGACCCCCGCTTCAGAACCATAGAGACAGAGTCACCAATCATCCCCGTTTATATACAGTACAACAAAGGATCATCGGCCCATACAAACCACAATGTCGGACGCATTACCGGATGATGCCTGGGTCCAGTCATTCCAGGCAACATCCCCGAAACCACTATTCGATACGCTGAAACGCCGACTACAAGCATCTACCACACATGTCTCGGCGCTTTCAGAGCTGTTCAAGCAAAGAGCAGCTATTGAGACTCAGTATGCGGACAGTCTCGCTAAATTAGCAAAGACCGCGGAAGCGGGTGGATTGAATGGGAAATCCGGTGTTGACTGGGACAAGTCTGGTGGGGAGGCTAAGCTCTGGGATATCGTTGTGACTGACCTGGTCGAGGTTAGTACCATTCAAGACTCAAAGAGCTGGGACCAGGGCTGCATGCTAACGAGCAGACGTCGTCTTCTCATTCGAACCTATCGCAAATGCTCAGGTCCGATTTCGAGAATCCAGTCCGTGAACTCCCCAACAAGATCCCAGAATGGCGAAAGATCCACGATCAAGAGAATGCCCTAGACAAGACTCTGAAAGATTACGAGAAAACAGCTGCAAAACTAGACAAGGCATCTTCGAAATCGAAATCCTCTAAAGCGGACGTATTGCAAAACGAAATAGATCAAATCACTAGGACCCTATCAATCATTTCTCCAGACTATTACAAGACGTACCAGCGGCTTGAGGAGGAGAGGTTAGGAGCATTAAAGGAGGTTATTGTTAGATTCGGAACTGTTAAAGGGGATATCGCCAGTCGGGCAGCTCAGAGGGCGGAGAGTAACGTTGCTGGACTCCTTGGTTGGGAGACTAGTGATGAGGTCTTGTCTGTGGGTAGGAAGCTAGGTGGAGGTGGCGGAGGGGGCGGGAATAGGTTTCCTACTTTGCCCAGCCAGAGTGCTAACACCACTCGTAAGCTACTGACTACAGCTACATGTGACATAGCTAACAATCAGCTCGCTCAGACAGGCGATTGTCATCAGCCGCATCGAACCCGTCTGACTTTTCACCACGCCCACAAGCCCGCACTAACGGTTCCTCCAACACAGTCAACACCCCAACCCAAGGAACCGGTTTCTCTGGCTTGAAATCGATGCTCGGCCGAAAAGGAACATTGGCAGGCGGAAGGAAGGACAGTAATAGAGGAAGAAGCGGTAGTCTCGCCGCTTCTACCAGGAGTGATCGAGATGCGTTCGATGTGATTGGGGAGGACGAGGGCAGGTCTGGTACTACTCCAGTTTCAAGTCAGGCTCCTGCTTTGCCTGTGAGCTAATTTGCCTTCGTACGTAGCTTTAGCTGATGATCAGTCTACCATGCTGGATGCCGATGGATTCTCGGTACCACCACCTGATCGACACCGGGCACTATGGGAAGAACCTAACGACGACCTGCCCGCGCCCATCTCGTCCACTCCCGTCATGGCCGCTAGCGCACCAAAGCCTAGGCAAAGTACCGGGTTCTCCCAGAACCTATCGGATTCACCTGCTGGATCTACCGAGAACCTTTCTTCGCCCACCGGTACTCAACCCCCTAAACTCAATCTCGCCTTGGCGCAAGCTCCGATTGAAGAGACAGAGGAAGAAAGACAAGCTGCCCTGGCCAAGATGCAGCAGACTTTGCAGGCGGCACCTACGCAGCCTACACGACGGGGTACTGTTGCAAGGGGAAGGCGGGATGTTAGGAATACAATGTTTGCTCCTGGTGGACTTGGTGGTGATTTGTCTCAGTTCGGTGGGTCACCCGGCACTTCGCCTCAAACCGGTACAAGCTTAGGATCACCTTTCGGTCAATCCAACGGCAACGGAATTAGGGAAGCCCCTCCGATTGTTACTCGGCAATCATCTACTTCATCAGTCACTTCCAATAATCCCTTTGATTCACCTTCGGTAGCTACCGCTGGCGGATTGTCCCAATCCACTATGGCTACTTCTACCGATCCAGGATTGAGGGCAAGTTTGACAGAGACAGTAAACGTCATTATGAAGGCTGGTACTATATCAAGAGTCCAAGTCAGCGGTGAAATCCACTTATCCCTCCGATCAACCGATATCCATGCCAATTCTGGTCCGATCCATATCCGCCTAAACGCTTTCGAGTCGCTTGAAAAGATCGCTCCCAACCCAGCATACTTGGCTCAAGTACCTGATAAACCAGGAGAATACTTCCTCAACTCGGAGGTACTCGCCAACGCGTCTAAATCGAATGGAGCAAAAGGGACTCTATTATTCCGATATCAAGTTCACGTACAACCTGGTAAAGAAGACTCAGTCATTCCACTGGTATTGGAACCTGCATTCAGCTGTAAAGATGGTGAAACAAGGATGATCCTAAATTACAAGTCACCTTCTCCCTCAACACTCCAAAACGTCTCGTTAATAGCGGCTTTCAATCCCGGTCCATCGGTATCGAATGTCCAAACGAAACCCCTTGGTGGAGTCTGGTCACCTAGTTCAAGAAGGCTTACTTGGAATTTGGATCAAGTTCAGGATGCTGGCAAACTTATTGCTAGATTTACGACTGAACCTGGGGAAGCTATGAGTACTTTGGGTGTTCAAGCTTCTTGGGCAATGGAGGGCAGTCTTGTCAGTGGGCTTGGATTGGAAGTGGTAGCTGGGGAAATTGAGGGGGATAAGTGGAAGTTTGAGGAGATCAAAAAGGGTGTTACGACGGGCAAGTATCTTGCTGAGCCGGTTTACTATTAGGGTGAGAATGCGTTTGGCGGTTGATATTCAAGAAGATTAGTAGAAGTAAGATGAGGAAGAGGAAACAAGGGAAGGAAGGTACAAGCTGTATAATTGAATCCAGTGTCGCTATGCAAATTTTTACATCACATTACTGGCCTAGACCAAGTACTCGTACAAGCAAATCCAAGGACACTGCACAGGTTGGTCGAACCATGTCGGCGGATCCCCAATCACTCGTCGTCATCATACAGCAGATCCTTGACCATATAAGGTCCATCCAACCAGTATCCCAATCGCCTATAATAATCTCTCGTTCCGACACCTACTGGTTAGCTCTATGAAGATCAAGACCTCAGTAGCTTACCAGAAATAACAGCAATCCTTCCACTACCATGCTCCTCCCTAGCGATCCGCTCAGCTTCTTCCATCAACAGTGTTCCTACACCCTGTTCATCAGCTTTGAGTCCAGGTGTGAATTGAAGAAAGGGTACTGACCTGATGTTGAAACTTCTTTGGATCCCTGGAATGAACAGGCGCAGCAGTTCCGTAGACATGCAACTCCCTGACCAAACTACATCCCCCATCCATACCTACCAATTCTTTCCTGAATGTCCCATCTTCTGAACACTTTCTCAATCGTAGTAATCCAACGAGGATATCCGCTTCTGGGTCTTCGTAGGATAAGAACGTCTCCCATCCTCCGTTTGCTGCGTAATCTCGCCTTAGCAGTTCAATGGATTGAGGTCGGATTCGATTATGGATCTCGTGTAACTGCTTATCAGCTGAGGTGAAGCGCAAGAGCCAGCTGACTTACTCCGACTTCACGGTATCGAACATCTCTACATTCCGCTCCGAAGTCTTTCATTCGCGCAAGAGCGAGTTCTCGTAAATTACCATTCTCCACACCCGACGAAACGAGAGGCATGGGAATATCACTTTTGTTCAGCTCGTGCATACATCAAGGGACACAACAGCTTACCGCTGAACTCGGTATACTCGTGTCCAAGGTGGCACAAGAGCCATGATCCTAGCGACGATATCGACAAGTGCGTTTGGTGGGTAATTCTTGTATTTGCCTGTACGCCATAATTCATACAGTCCTGTTTGTCAGCTTTGAGGTGCCTCAGCCAGCTGACATACCTGTCCCTCGAATGACCAACGTTGGGTAGAGCTTCAATCCATCAGATCGAAAAGCTGGGTTCTCGAAGAATTCCTGCTTGTAAGTTTATTTCTCAGTGACGAGTACTCGACCTACCTGGAACTGCCAAATATCACGCTCGGTACCACAATTGGGTAAATCAGGCATCATGTGCGCTACGATCTTATATCCCGCATCCTTTGACATGTGGAACGACTCGGATACAGCTCGGACCGTATGTCCTCGATTCGTATCTCTTGCTACGTCCTAATTGTCAGCTAAAACGAGGGCACGAGGTACGAGTAGCTTACCTCGTAAACACTCTGTACACCAATCTCGAGCCTCGTACATCCATATCTCAACATTTGACTGCAAGTCAGCTTGCGACTCTTACGTACAGAGATCCGGAAGCTTACCTGAGATGTGGTTTCAGACAGTAATCAGGTCTAGTCTCAATAGTAATTCCTACACATCTCGTCTTGCTCAATTCAGAGAATCTATACGTCAGCTTGGATCACCACGGCTCTTGAAAGCTTACTTGACAGCCTCATCAACATCTTCACTCGTATGTCCACTCAAAGCATTATGTAGCCCAGCAATGAATTTATGTCGATAATCCTCGGGCATCGACATGAATGTTCCTCCCATCAAGCTATTCGTTAGTTCTGCGTATCCGGCGAGTAGGCGAACTTACATGATCTCGACTTTATCGACGTCGTGACCTAGACCTCTGAGTTGATCTACTCGGCCTCGAGTCTGTTCGTAGGGGTCATATCTGGCTCTGATTGCTCGCATTGATGTTGGCTAGGTATGAGCTTCACTGGAAACGATTGCGTGAGTTAAGCTCACCTCGTAACCGGTATAGGATTGGGTGGAATATTCAAAGTCCGAATCAGGTCCTCCTGGGCAGTATCTGTTTATCAGTAAATTTCCAGCAGCCAGCTTGTCACACAAGCTCTTCACCGCTCAGACTTACACACAGATATTCCCAGTCATTGCCACATGAGGACATCGATGAGGTTTACACATGACGGCAACAACAGCGACTCCACTAGCCGTCCTAACAGGCTTAGCCCTCAGCCATCCTCTCAATCTATCCTTCCATTCTTCAGGTACAGCTGAAAGTACATCGGTTAATCGAGGTACAGCGTTTAAGTTGTATTTTTTAGCATATTTGAGTCGGAGGGCGTTTACGTTGGGTACGACTGTGTGAGAAGTTGAATTGTGTGTCGATATTAGGTCTCTGACTATTGCTGAAACGCAGAGAAGGTGTAATTCGGATTGCGATTGGGGTGGTGGTGCTATCATCTTAGCTATAGTGAGTACAGTAGTAGGAGTGAGCTGCACTTGAGCAGTGATCAACGGAAATCTCTGTTTCGAAAAAGCCACGTCATACCAGCTCAGTACATAAAACCTGCTCCTCCCCTTGTATGTTGTTCTTTATCTTTTTTTAAACACAGAGATCCTCTACGACCCTCTTGTTATTGTAAAATGATAAGGGTCGACAGTCGTGGACTTCATACGTGGAGTAGTGATTATCTCAGATCGAATTAAGGATGCCTCTTTGGCCCGCCGGGAGAGTTGGGTGCAAATCTAGCTTGATGAGTCGGGGGGTCACATGGCAGTCTATATCTTTGTATGCATGTATCTATTTCTACTCCTACTCTCTCTCTCTCGAAGCAGCGAGATAGCGGCTCCCAATCGTGTCCGAGGAACAGTCTATTGTGAATTAGGACTAGCCGCGACGCCTGGTCTACCCCTTGTCCAAGAACCGCAGTCTGCGTGAAGTCTATTGCCTTCGCGTCCTTTGTCTTGACTGCAAGCCTATCATTCAGGACTTTTGCATTGTTCTTCTCCTGTTCTAGCGGATGTAAGCTGTTCCTTCACAACTGGCTGTGTGAGGGAAGGGAGAACCCACATACAACTGACGTCAGGTCAAGCAAGGCACATTTACACCCTTTGACTTTCACCCACTCTCTGTTCCGAGTATTACTCTCCCTGATTCACTTCACCCTCACACCTCACTTTATTCTATAGCATGCAGACACGATTCAACTAGCATAATACACTTTCAATGCCCTCGTCCATCCTTTCACGATTCAAGAAATCACCTTCCCAACCTAAAGTCGAGATTGTAGACGATTCATACACGCCTTCACCCAACAAGTCGCGTCGATCCGTCTCACCATTCACTGGACCACCCAACTCGGACTATTTCGAGAACAGCCCCACGACTTCACGAACGCGTACTACTTCCACCCCGTCAGGTCATACGCAGAGCGTTAACGACAACGGTAGTCATTTCGTAGAAGAATTCGACGAACAAGGCAACCTTACACCCGACACACGACCTCGTGGATTTACTTTACCTGCTCTAGGAACACCCAAATTAACGATTCAAGAAGACGGAGCTAGTAGTCCCGTTAGTTTTGGAAGTTCACCTCATTCTCAGAATAGATCATCACATTTGGATATAAGGAGGAAGCCCTCTCAGGAAAGAATAGGTCTTGGCGTTGGAACGCTACACGAGGTACACTCTTGTTCTCATACAGGCAATATGATGCTGATAGTCTAGTCTCACGAAGACGATCCACTCCCACGTCCCACTTTCCCCAGCCGAAACGGTAGCCGAGCCGGAAGCACAATGTCCGTACCAATCGATGCTGTGTCCGTAGTCTCGGCGCCAGTCCAGTTGAATGGACGCGACCGCTCAGGCTCGTCCATCTCCAACGACCTCCGACCCGTCAAATCAGGTTCAGCATTCGGCAAGACTTCATCTCTTAAACCACCCGATTCAAAGAAGTCTAAAAAGTCACGAAGAATGTCTGCTTCGTCAAAGAACGGAATTGCTGCCGCCTTGGCTAAAGGCGGGCTGGCGTTAGCTCATGGACATACCCATCACCCAGATGGCGAGCCTATCCTCGGACACGGATCGACAAAATCAGCCCCATCATCAAGGAGAGGATCTAGGAGGAACCCGTATTTAAAGAGCAGTCATCGACCTGATGGCGAAGGAAGTGATGCCGCTCTTGAATTCGACGATGATGAAGACGATGACGATGATGACTTTGATAGTGAACACGAGTCTGGGCTGCCAGTGACTGGATTCGCGGTTGCTAGTAACCGACGAAATGCCGAATTCCACCAAATGTTTCCAAGGATCGATGAGGGGGATTATCTCATCACGGGTAAGCTATGTCTCCCATTCATGTTCCAGGGCTAATGGTAGACTACGGATGTGCGCTGTCAAAGGATATCTTGGTACAGGGACGATTGTATGTCTCGGAGAACCACATCTGTTTCCACGCCAACATCTTTGGCTGGATCACCGACGTGAGTACACCTTATCCAAGTTACTGGAATACTGACGCCCAGATTGTATTACCATTCAGCGAGATCAAGACGATCGAGAAGAGGATGACGGCTCTGGTCATTCCCAATGCGATCAGCATCTCAACTCCGAAGAAGGATGTAAGTCTCCTGTCCATCATATACCGGAGTGCTCTGGCTGACCCGCAGTACACATTCGCATCATTCATCTCACGCGACTCAACGTTCGACGTCATGATGAACATTTGGCGATTATGTAACCCCAACGCAGTCATGTCATCCGCTTCAGGCGACAGGACTCGATCACGAGCACCTTCTGACGCAGGGGCCGACGCTGCTATGGTAGCCGGCGGGGTCGGAAAGGGTCACGCCAAGACGGAGTGCGCCTGTGGTAGAGAGGGCAAGCATTTCACTGAAACTGCTTTATCCACCACGTTTCCTTCTACCCCAGAGAAGGTGTATAACCTCATGTTCAATTCCGGCTGGCTAAAGGAGTTCATGAGTGAAGATCAAAAGCTGAAGGGTAAGTCACCCCTCCAGTGATCAAGTACTGATACCAGATATTGAGCAGTCCGAGTGGAAACCTTCAGAAGAGACCAAGAACTTGACAAGGAGCACATCATATATCAAACCACTGAACGGATCCATCGGCCCGAAACAGACGAAATGCCATATCATCGACGAACAAATCCACTGCGATTATGACGATTATATCGTTATGCTTACTACCACCAGAACGCCAGATGTACCTAGTGGAGGTGTTTTCAGTGTGAAGACAAAGACTTGTCTAACGTGGGCTGGGGGAAGTAGTACTAAGGTCTTGGTTACTACTCAGGTCGATTGGACTGGCAAGTCCTGGGTCAAGGGTGAGTGAGATCTCTGAGTGTATGGAGCATAGCTCATCATTAGGGATCATTGACAAATCCGCAATAGAAGGACAGAAGCAATTCCACGACGACCTCGATAAGGGTATGCGAGCCCATATGAAGTCCCACCCTACCGAATTCTTCCCCGAAGGCACATCAGCCGATCTCGAAGAGGCCGAAGCGGAAAACCAGAAATTGAGCGATGCAGAGAAATATGCCGCTCAGACACGCAAAAACCGCCAAAATCAAGATTACTCGGCATTACAAGGAGCACTCGATTCCGTCTTGTCCGGTATCAAGGGGATCTTCGGGGGTATTTGGACTGCTATCAAGTCCATCTCGGATCTATTGAATCTAGGTGATGAAGGTAGTAAGGTCGTTATACTCGGCCTATTGGTTCTTGTCTTAGTGGCGAGTAATGTCTATACATATGTCGCTTGGAAACCGTCGTCTGAATCAACTATGATGAGGCGATTCAAGAGGAATGGAGGAGGGGGAGATTTAAATGAGGCTATACGATCGATACTTCAAGATCACGGACATGTTCGCAGGGAAGGATCCACATCAAGGGAAGAAGGAGTGGAATTGATGAGGATCTTGGATCAGGTTGATCAGAGGTCTGCTGCGCTCAGGAACTCTATCAAGTCGAGTACAGGTGGTGACGGCAATGGGGTAGGGCTGGATTGAGGTATAATGTTGCATTCCGAAATGAGACAGGCGATGTTGAATGAACGAGGAAAAGAAGTTGTTCAAGCTATAGCGGTATATTCTGTTAGAAACGAAATGATGATTTACGAGGTGGTACGACAGGTATTGATTGTAGGAGATATGCAAGTATTGTCAATGTGTGAATGGTTATCGCCTAGATCGCAATGTTTACATTCATACAAGATTGTCAGCCTAATACAACTGTCTATGCAGCAACAGCAACTCCATTTCCCTTTAATTCCTCATTGACCTCATTCAACCGTTTCTGCCATACATGTACATCCGTCCCTAAAATCCTTTCGAGCCTCTCAATCTCTAAATCGATCTCCATCTTCTCTTCCGCAGTAGACGAAGCCAAAGTGGTCAACTGCCATCCCTGCGCTACGGTGGGTGTTGATAGACCATTCAACCTCGAGTTGAGGTCGGTCATGGATGGCATTCTAGAAGTGGCTGCTAAAGGAGAGGTAGGAGGGGCTGTTGAAGAATCACCAAGTCGGAGATGGCGGTTATGGTATTTCAGTAATGAAGGTCGATGACTATTTGTTAGTTTCTTCATCAGGGAGAGAAATGGAAGGCTGACGAGATGGTGACCAAGGTAATATCGATTGACTTGGCATGTTCGTACATCAGTCCCTCGACATCACTTGAGACTGCCGAAGTACATTCATCGAGAATAGCATACGATGGTCGGTGGTAGCTAGTCGTCAGCTTCCCATACCCAGTGGTTTCAGCGTACAATAACCTCGCCATTCCCATCTGCCTATCAGCTTTGCCCAAAGACCTGATTGACGAAAGCTCACTCGTTGCTTCTCACCACCAGACAGAACATCTTTCCATTCTTTCCTAGTTTCCCACCCGCCCTCTCTCGTGGGAAGGTAAGCGAGGTGCACATGTTCAAGGATACTAGCAAGTTCCGTATCGGTCCTTCCCCTGGCTTTCATCTCGGCGTAAGTATGGGGACTATACGTCAGCTATGAATCGATAGACCTAGGACAGCTGTACTATATGACTCTAAATCATCAGCTCTCATTTCAATGTGTGGAACAGACAGCTCACTGATCACGCAAACTCCCTATACTGAGATAAGGTCTCTGCGGCAAGAAGAAGATTCCTCCTTCACCATGTGCAGGCCTCTCAAGGGTTCCAGACCAAGTAGGCCATAATCGAGCTACGATCCTCGCTATTGAAGTCTTGCCTACTCCACTGTTTCGTCAGCTTCCGCCAAGCAGGTGAATGAAGCTTACTTTGGCCCAGTGATCAAAGTATGTTGACCCTTCTCAACTCTGAGGTCTAGGCTTTGGATCAACTCTTCTCCGCCTCGTTCGGCACCTGCTGAACCACCTGCAGGGGCGACTACCGGTACGCCCTTGATGAGGAGGTGATCTGGTCCGATGATTACGTCGCCATGAACGTCGGCTAAGTCGTAGAATGCCTTGTTGTTAGCTGGGTGCGATACTCTGGGCAAGATACTCACAGTGCCATCTGGTAGTGAAGCAGGACGAGGGTTCTCGGGATAGACATCCTTGTCCAGCGCGTGCAGCGATGCTAGAAGCGAGTAGACTCGGCTAGTATATCCCGATAACTCGGCGAGATCCTTGCCAGAGTACATCAACCTTCCGCCCGCATCTGCCAAGGAGAGCAGTAAACGTCTGTTGGAAACATACCCTGGATATCAGCTGATCGGAATAGCGGTGGATGCAGCTCACCCTCTGCTCGAGCTGCCACTTGATCAT
>Ga0308160_10003439_pt1 | contig 17850 bp, 18 predicted proteins | sample PhyFR1_FD_201036 | JGI IMG/M metagenome (GOLD analysis project Ga0308160, IMG submission 201036) | Phyllosphere microbial communities from UC Gill Tract Community Farm, Albany, California, United States - DLSLF.R1 | ecosystem: Host-associated > Plants > Phyllosphere > Unclassified | place: USA...
CTTGCACAAGGTTGATGGAATGTCGGAAGATTTTCGGTTGGGTGCGTCAAACCCTCCTCTCTTTCGAGAACGTCTGCTTCAGAGAGTCTCGACTGACTCTTAGTTTCTTCTGACAGACGTACTGCAGAATCTACGGGATCGCCTGACGGAAGAACTCTTTGACATCTCTCCAGAACTCGAAAGCAACATGAACGTTTTCTACTACCTCACATCGGTGTTCGACAATTCGATCTACGAATCATTGTCGAGGGTGATACAAAAACTCATTCCGGAACAAGCTGTACTCGAAAGACTCCTCGATTTACTCTGTCAAGTGAGCGCATCTCTTCCCCTCTCTTTGCTTTGCATGCAGATCCTGACTCGTTGTCACGACTCTAGCAATGCTCGATGGACAAGGCGTTCATCTTTGATACGGCGTCGAAGATCTATATCGCGACAGATTCAGCTCCTCTCGACAACCAAACCTACGTTCTCTGTGCCGAATATCTAGACCTCGTTGGCGATTTCACCGCTCTCTACGAGTGAGTCCATACGTTCGCTTTTCTACTCATCTTGCTTTGAACTGACTCTGAACTTTCGAATCAGACCTTTCGTCGATCCACCTCTACTAACCGAATCACCGATCGCGCCTCGTTCCGCCCCCGATTCTCCAGCTCGCAAAGACTCTTCCGCATCGACCTCTGCGAGCCATAGTCTCTCGACGTCGACATCGACATCGAGATCGACAAGTTCAATGAACTCTTCAAAACGAAAAGGGAGAAAACCTTTACCTCACAGCAAAGTGAAACTTGGTACAGGAGCGACGATCGCTCAATGGACTATTAACGAGTACGTCTCTGCTTCTTCGGCAGCTGTTCTTCGGCCATCGTTGACGGATGGAGTCGCTCGTGCAGCAATCTCTCCCTCGTCGCTCTGTTACGACCTCATGCGCAAGATCAACATTCAGCACTCATCGATTACAACGTAGCGACTTTCCGACAAGCTGTACTTGCTATCTTTGAAGTAGGTGCTCGCGGCGGAAGGGGCGAATGAAAGGAAACCCAAGGCATTGTTGTGTCGATTGACTATCGGAGAATTCGCAATGAGGCGGTTTCGACCCACTTTCTCCTCATCCTCCCCTATCTGTTTGCGCTTGGGGCTCTGAAGGCTCCACCGGTTAGAGACTCGGGGATTTTGCTCTTCTTCGCTCACTCCTCTTTCTCTCTTTCTCTTTCTCTCTCTTCCACTCCAATCTCTGCTGCTCTGTTCTTTACATGGATCCTTACTCTGTGAGTCACAGCAGCTAGATCAGACATCTCGAATGTTGACGTCTACAAGTTTACAGGCACAAGCGATTATCGAGCGATATCGAACCTTTCTTCTTTATGTGCTGGAGACGTTGTGTGATGCTCCAGGTGTACAACAGATGCTAGACATGATTCCAGGACTACAGTGGGATTTGTTGAAGCCGATTTTTCCGTTCTCTCGCCTGACTTCCCTTGACTGACCAAGGCGATTTCCAATAGGATGGGGCTGCCATATGGCATTCGATACTGGCGGACTTCCTTTACGTATCTTCTACAACGAACACCATGATGGGAAGTCTGGTACGAGAACACTTCGTCAGCCTTTATCGCTTTTCGCTCGTCGAGGCCCGAAGAATCCCGATGTTCCAATGAGCGAAGCTACCAAACGCAGTTGGGAAGCGCTCGAGCAACATCAAGGAGGGAAAGAAGCCAATGAAGTAGCTCTTAGGGCAGCAGATGGTCCATTGAGGTGGACAATTCGACTACCAACTCACATCTGCTTCCCTCGATTCGTTCGCACCCAAGGCGCACGAAGCAATTCGCTTGACAAGATTGATGAGCGCTGGACGTTCAGCGATGATCCGAATGAAGTCAAGCTTGTTCTCAGTGAGTTCCTCAGGTGCGCAAATCCAGTTCCGCCAATTGCTAACCTCGCGATTGACTGATCAGATGACGAGGCTTGGACATTCATCCGGCCACCGTCAATCTCAGACCCGTATACTACCTCTGAGGTGCCGATCGAGGGAAAGATCCGGGTCGATGAAAATGACCTCGAAGACGGAAATCCAAGCTCTCCTACCAGCACGATTTTGCGCCTCGAATTCAACGGCGTTCGTGCCATTCTTTTCATTGGGATCGATCATGTCGGGGGTCGTTGGCGACCTTATCGTCCTCCCGCTCCAATTCCGCCGCCTATTCAGGTTTGAGCTTTCCTCACTTCCATTTCGAGACGCTCGATTGACTCTGATGCTCTGATCCTGTAGCATCGCGCTGTGACGCTTCCACCTATTCGGCAAGCCCTCTATTTCGCTCCGGGGATGTCACCAGTATGTGGACAGTTTCTCCTGTCGACGAAAAGTAGCTAATCTGTCGCCATCTCCTCTCAAAAGTGGACGCCCGTCCAGGGTCCAATTCCAATCACAAATCCACACAATCCTCTATATTCTAAACCTTCTCAGTACCCTCCACAGTCTCAGCACCCTCAAAATCCTCAACCCCCTCAAGCATCTGGACACCCTCTGCAGCCTCAACAACCTCAGAACCCTCACTATCCTTCATATTCTCAGCTACCTCAACAGTCGTATCATCCGAATCATTCTCATCCATTCCCTCATCAACGGAACGTCAGTTCATGTTTCCTTCATAGGATTCCGTCCGAGTCTGAGCTTTTTCGCACTGGTCTCGCAGCCTCACGGTGGATCAGGACCGTATTCTCTATCACATCGTCAGACGCGGATCTATAAACAATGTTTTGCTGCAGGAGTTCCACGTTGATAATATGCCGTTGAAACGTTGAGGTTCTTTGCGAGTGAAAATTCCCCCTTTCCGCCCGCCATTTGTCCCTTTTCATCGAGAGCGCCTCTCAGTAGTTCTCGTGTTTGACAAGTCGGATTCATCCATGCGAGTGATCCAAGCGCTTGATCACTTTGCTGCTTTGTCATCGATTAGTAAGATTTCGCTTGATTACGAACCAGATTCAAACCTCCTTCGTCTCCCGCAACACTCTTCACTCTTCTCCTTCATCTCGCCCACCTCGTATCGACATGGTCTTCGGTATCTTCCCAGCTTCTGGTGGACTCGGTGGAGGCGTCATCGACACACTTTCGTCTTTCAACTCAGCTATTCTCATCGCTCGAAAGCCTGAGAAGCTCAAGCATCTCGAAGCGAAAGGTGCAACGTTACGCCAGGCAGACTACGATGGTTCCCTCGAGGGCAAGTTCGAGGGAATCGACACGCTGCTCCTCATCTCTTATGCATCGTTCCAAGACGACTATCGCTTCTCGATGCACAAGAAAGCTATCGATTCTGCGATCAAGTCGTGAGTGTCGTCGTTTCAAAATCTAGTGATTGACCAATTTCCGACTGATCTCACATTTCGTTCGAGTTTAGTGGAGTCAAGCATATCCTCTATACTTCGCTCAACTTTGGAGGATCGGCGGATTCAATGAGCTCATCCTCGTATGTCATGCGAGCTCACCACAAGACTGAGGCATACCTCAAACTGCTACACGAAGAGAATCCTTCTTTCACTTTCACGGTTTGTTCTCTTCCTCTTTTCATCTCCTGACTCAACGGCGTCGACTTACAACCCTTTGCGTAAGCTCAGTCGATCCGCGAAGGGCTCTACTCCGAATCCTACCCGCTCTACACCGGTTACTTCGATATCGCAAACCCTCAATCGACGGTCAAGATCCCTCATTCAGGTTCAAATCCCGGCATCTCCTGGGTCAAGCAATCTGAGCTCGGTGAAGCCACTGCCAAACTCCTGGAGCAAGCACACTCAGCCTCCTCTCCCTCCGACTTCAAGTATTCGAACCGAATCTTGATTCTCAGCGGTTCGAGGGAGATTTCGCTCACCGAAACAGTCGAGATCCTCGCAAAGGCTACCGGAGCTTCCACGAAGATCAAAGAGGTGTCGGTCGAGGAGTATGCGAATCAAGCATCGCAGAAGGATGGACAGAGCTATGGATCGGGAGATTTGGCGACGAAATGGGCAACGGCGTTCGAAGGAGTAAAGGAAGGTTCGGCGAGCGTCGTGACGAGTGACTTGAGGGAGTTACTGGGAAGGGAACCGGAGAGTTTTGAAGTTACTGTCGAGAAGATGGCGAGGGAGGCGAGGAAATAGAGAAGTAGTCTGTCGTAGGTTCACATTGCAAAAACTGTACATACAAACGAGTCTGAAGGGTTTGTCTCAGACTCGGCTCTCGATCGATGCCCGTCTTGAGTCTGTTCGTCTGTTCGAGAGAGGCGGGCGAGAAAAGGCCGAAAAATGCAGGGTTTTCATTCGAAATGAGGGTATACTAGAGATCTATCTTCATCGGGGTATACTACAGGGTCTTGAAGTCATCATTAGTATGCTGAGCTTTCGAGAGTAAGAGACGGGATTCAAGCGACTCACCAAAGTCGACACGGGGATTCACCTTTTTCAACAGAACCTGAACGAGTCGGCAGCGATCTGATAACCTCCTACTCCAACGCTCGCCTCCACAAATACCAGAATAAAGGATTGCGAAAAGACTCGAGGGAGATTGTCAAAGTTCTTGGCGTTGATGCTACCAGCTGAGGGAGTCGGATTTGGACCGTGTGTAACCTGCGGGAGATCTTCCGATGTAAGCTCACTACGCACTACATCGCAAGAGGGAATGAGAGGATAGCTACCTGACCAGTGACCGTCACGACGAGAGAAGGAGGTCCTCCGACCGCAGAGCCTGTAAAATCTCAAGTCGAAATCGTCAGTTCTCACTCGTTCGCGCTCGTAAGCTAGTAAAGCTGACCCGATATAGGATGACAATCGTATGCTTGTACCTCGTGTTTCGATTGAGGCATTTGTTGAACGAATGCAGGTAAATCTCCATAAGCTATCGGATTCCCATTCCAGGTGATTCGAGCGGTAGGAGCATAGAGAGGATGTATTTGTGGAGCTCTTTCAGCTTGAGCTACGTCTTGTGCGGTGTAGTAACGCTAGAAAGCAGAAGTTGGAAGAAATGAAGATCAGCAGAGACAGACGGGAACAGCGAAGAGAGAAGTACTGACAGTCACAAATCGTTCAGCTGTAGCTGTAGATTCGGCTACGATAGCTTCAATTCCAGCTGAGGGCTGTAGAGAGGGAGGCAATCGATTGTAAGATGAAGGAATTGGTTGAAGAGATGAGATCGCTACTGACTGGTAGAGCCCTATTACGCGGTACTGTAGTGGTCAGCCGAGCTCTCTGTATGTTTCTACAGCAAGTTCACTTACATTGAAGTTGAGTCGTTGAGGACAGAGAGTCGACTTGACTTCGCTTTCAGATTCCCTTCGCAACCTTGAGCAAATCTCTTTTTTAGAACGCGTGTGTCAAGCAGCGACCGCAATCGATCTCTGACAGTCTACTCGAGGAATCGTAGTAGGCGTTCTCGAGACTGGGCTCGGATTCCTCGCGAAAATTCTCCTCAAGACCGGATGGAACTTGCAAGAGCTCCTCTGCGACGTCAAGAGACGATTAGAGACATCTGGAGACTATGCGGCACGAACCAGAGTCCAACCGCTTGCGAAGATCGACGTCTCCCTGTTCGCAATCATTTCCAAAAGTCGAAAGCGCCATTCTCTGAACTGAACGAGTCGGCTCAAGAGCACACTCACACTCCCGAAGACACCGAAGAAGTAAATTGGAACGAACATTGTTGACAAGTTTGCGGGTGAAAGAACAGAGAACATGAAAAGGTCGTAAAAAGGTGAGAGCGTGCGAATGTCGACGGGAAAGCATGTATAGATGTGACGACAAGGGAATGAAAGTGCGAAATAACGATAGAGAGATACTGCTAGATAGTGGTACAAGAGAGAAATTAGGTAGGCGTCGAAAGGTATGAGTGAAATTATGAGGAGTAGATGAGGTCGAGTAGGATAGTGTTAGGGGTATAGAGCGATGGGCAGAGGGCTACATGCGAAAGATGGTCGAGCGAGGGATATGATATCTAGGAACAGAGGGGAGTCGATCAGAAGCTGTGTTGGAAAGTACCGGCTGCTGAAGACTGAAGTTGCGAGGGATGCTGAGCGTGACGTTGAGGTGGTGGCCAGGAGAAAGGGTAAACTTCGTAAGGTGAGCCGTTTGATGCACCGTGATGCGTAGGAGGAGGTCCGAAGCCACCCATAGGAATTCCTGCGAGGTAGGAAAGAGGATTCGTTTCGAAGTGTTGGTGAGGAGGGGGAAGGAACTGTAGAGGGGTTTGCTGTTGTCCTTGACGAGGAGAGTGCTGAGGTGCCGGAGGTTGACCAGAACCGTTTGCCGATGCTCGCGCTTCCCACGCTGCCTGCGAGAAATCGAAACCGAGTGCGTTCGATTGTCCATCTAACCGTCTCGCGTTCCAAGATTGAACTGGGCCTTGTTGCTGGTGGTGATAGGTAGCCTCTTCCCCGGTCTCTCCTCCTCCTTCTACCGCCTTATCCTTCCCCTTCCCTTCTCCTTCATCCCAACCGAATAGTGGTGGAGGACTGCACCCTTCTTCGCTCTTGACTAAACTCTCTTCTCCCTTTGAACTCTCCCCTGGACTTCCGATGACGAGTAATTCAGGTTCTGGTCCAGATACGGGTGGATCCGAGGGAGAGAAGCCTAGTTGTCGTCGGAGTTCAGTGTTCTCCTGCTCGAGCCAGTTATTCCTCGCCTCCAAATTGGCCAGGTGAGCTGCTCTCCTCGCTCTGAACGCTCGTTGTACATCTCTTGCTCTCTGTAGTCAGATTCAACGATCAAAGTCAGCGAAAAGAGGCAAAGAAATTGGCAAGGGAAGATGGGGGAGGGGAAAAGGGCAAAAGTGAACGAACCGATGGAGGTAAAGAGTCATCTTGTTTACGACCTCTTCGTGGTTTGAGTTGAACGGAGTGCATTGAGCCTGCAGTCATGGCATCGACTAGTGGATGGGAGAGGGCGAGGAGGGAGCGAGTGAGTGGCTTCAGAAACAGAGGGAAAAAAAGAAGGGATTCTGACCAGGCACAAGCCGGTGAAATCGCCGTTCTGCGTTGTTCTCAAGTGGAGGCAGTTTTCTTTCGAGGAACAAGTTCGTAGCGAGTCGAAAATGAATTGGAAATTATCAGTCTCAACGAATCATCGTCGTCTCATTTGCTTCCCCTTCCCTCGCTCTTCTCGATTCTATGTCTCTCTACGCCTCTTTAGACCTTGACAGGATTGGAACTCATACCGGAATGCTATACTCGACAGATAGTTGAAGTAACAAACGAGAAGAACAGAGTCTGAGAGGCACGGCTGTAGACTCTCGAACGAAAAAAGAAACGGTTCTCTCGCAGATCACGCTCACTTCTTTAGACCGCGATCACTGCCCAAAGGCGCATTCAGTCTACGCGACCAGGAAGCGATCGGTTGAGACCGTTTGTTTCCGCCGTACGAGCAAACCCGTCGAATTGCTCGTCCGTTCGGCCAGTTCCTTGAAGCTGTACTTGTCTCTTGTCTCTCTCCTCTGTTCCCTTCATGGGCGAGAACGGGTCATTCTGTACTCTAGCTGAGCCGGCAAGGCATGAAAGGACGAGCTCTAAAGAAAGCTCGCCGCTTAATGAAAAGTCTCAAGCTAACTTAGGGATAGTTTTCTTGTCTCGCGAGTTGGTGATCGTCACTAGTCTCACCGGGAACAAGGGAGCAGCTTGCCGCGCGTCTAATCTTTGGGGAATTATGTACAACAAACTCCGACTCGACGTAATGAGCTTCAGAAAATAACTACGAGCCTGAACGATTTCTGAGTGTCTCGTCGGCGACGATGAGTCGATCAGGTTTCGACCTCGGTGGATGAGACTTGTGAGAGTGTGAGCGCAAGTCGAGTACGAGATGTGAGCATGAGATCGAAGTGATGACAATGCTAGCTGGATTGGCAACTGAGGAAAGCGACGGATTGATTTCTATCGCAAACAGCTTGGTCAGATTCAGCTCGAGTTCCCCGATCAGTCAAGAGAGTCAAGCTCACTTGTGTTGAAGCCTAACGCGACGGCGTTGACCACCACTACCGCGAAAAAGTAGAGTCCACCAGCGTTTCGCAAGGAGGCGAGAATGGGTATTTTGCCAACTTTGCGCTCCATGCTGATGCTACGATAGACGGTCAGGAGGAGGACGAGAGTGTTGAAGCACAGAGACGGCGCATAGCTGTTGCTAACAGTTGTCAACGCTGACCTTCGAGTGCTGAAGTTTCGGGAGCTGCGTACAAGAGGATCGGCATCAAATGAAGGTGTTCAACAGGCGGAGTGGTGAAGCATCCATGATACGAGACGAAGGTCCCAAAACCAGGCGGCAAGATATACGCTTGTCGTGCGAGAAGTGTCAGCAGGAATTTCTGCGAAAAAGGAAGAACGAAACGAAACGCTTACGCTGATAGTAAGCCGAGGCATACGACATCAACGCAATCTCTGCCACCAGTAGTACTCCAAGAAAGATGGCCATCGATCTCCGTCGCTCGTAAATAGCAAACACACGAATGCTTAGAATCATGTCGGTCAACCTGCGAAAGAGGGTGCGTATCAATCGGTCTGGGAAGTTGAAATCGGCATGGACAAGGAGAGCGCACAAAGTAACGACAACCGGGTTGAAGCGTAGAATCCAGAAGGAGCGATTACATGCATCTGTTGCCAAAACGAAGGAATGAGCTTTTTCGAAAACTGGTTTCGAGAGCAGCAGAGCTCACCAACGCTGATCCTCCCCAAGAAGTAGACAGCACTGAGCGACATGGTGAATAACGTCCAGTATCGACTAGCGATATCGAGAGCGGCGTCAGCGTTTCGCAATCGAGCACTTTAAGGGATCAGTCGAAAAAACTCACTTTGCGAAGAACAGACCTTTCAGCAAAGACCAGTCCTGGAAGCCCCACATCAATCGAATCTCCTTCGGTAATGTTGCGAGCTGTAGCGGAGACGAGAGCGTTCAAGGAAAAAGCGAACCAGTCAATTCATTGCAAAAAGAAAAGCGAAAACAAAACCTTACCCAGTCCCAGCAGAGCAGAGCCGTGAACGTGATGAGGACCTGTTTGGCCGTCTCTACATTATGATCCGCTCGGGTGAGCCATGGTGACAAGGACATAGTCATGGATTGAGCGGGCGAAAGCGACGAGATTGAGTCGGATCTTGCAAGAGTCGAGCAGTAGTAGAGCAGACCGTGAGAGATGAGCAAGGAGCGGAAGTAGAGCTTGCGGTGAGATCCTGAGCAGAAAGAAGAGGAGAGGGGGTGAGTCGGAGGAGCAAAAGAGAAAAAGGCTGGAAAATTGGAGCTTCGCCTTTTCGAGGAGATGCGAACTGAAACTTTCTTCGTCGGGTCCGAGTGTCGCTATCTCGTAGACAGAGTCTCGATTGGACTGGACTGAGGAGGTGAGAGCGCTTCCGAACTCGCACAGGCGGATGTCAGGAGAGAGAGATGCGAACTTGCGAATTTATGCGAGTCGAGAATTGATGTGAGAGCACGAGAGATCAGACACTCTCGGAGGATGGTGGCTCATGGCATTATGATACAAAGGTACTTTATAGCATTTGAACAAGCCTATCTCGAGCCGAACCGACGACTGAGACGCATAGACTCGACAAAGTTTGAAGAATTTCGATGAGTGACGACCGGCTCGCTCCCGTGAGCTCGCAGCGAGAGGACGAGTCGCGAGCAACAGATTGACGTAATCACGATTGAAGCTGGCAGCGTCACTATCTGCAACGATGGTTCTTGCTCTGTCGGTCGATTATCCGAAGAGCAGTCAGCTTGCGAGACTCACGGAACGAGCACGGGTAGAGTAGGGGCAGAGACTTACGAGCTGCGAACCCGAAACTGACACAATTGACGATAACAACGACGGCAAAGTACAGGATTCCATCTCTCCTCATACGTTGCATAATCGGGACCGTTCCAAATTTTCGTTGAGAGGTGATGCTCTTCCAAAGAGTCATGCTCAAGATGATGAGGTTTGCGATCAAGGAAGGACTCCAGCTAAGAACGAAGAATTCGATGAGGAAGAATCGCTTCATCACCATGAGTACGAGCTGATACTCACAATAGAAAGGCAAGCTGTTGAGCCTTTTCGAGCGGTGCTGCAGCTACGCAACCGTGAAAGCGGACAATCTCTGAAACTTGAGGGGGGAGGATCAGAGCTGGAGAGAGAATGTGATTAGCAGTGATTGATCCATACGGAATTATCTGAACTTACGATGTAGTTGAACCGCTGCTGCTATTAACACTCCACCTTCTCCTAGTAGCATCAGAACGAGGAAAACGAGCACTTTGCACAATCTTTCGTAAATAGCAAAGACGCGAATGGCGAGAATTGAATCAGCGAGGCTGGGAAGGCAGAATCAGTCAGCTAGATACACGAGAAGAAGAACGAGGTCTACGACTCACAGTACAATGACATCTCCGTTCAAGATCAATAGCCAGATTGTTTTTCGGCAGATTGAGGGAGATATATCAGCGAGAAACATGTACGAGTTAAACGCCATAACCCAGATAGAAAAGTATCGGTTCAGGAAGAAGAGGATTCGTAATAAACTCCAAGGTTGACCTTTCTTCCACATGATTCGGATCTCGAGAGGTAGAGTTGCGAGCTAAGCGATTGAGCAGTACGTCAGCGAGAGTCGCAGAATTCAGGGGAGAGAGTGAGAAGGTGAGGGAGTGAAGGAATGAGGGAGTGAGGAAGGTCGTACGTGATCCCAGATCAAGATGGCAGAGAAGCATATCAGCAGTTCTGCAGCGATCGAGTGTGAGCGAGAGGCGGGTTTCGAACGAAAGAACGAGCATCGGAACTCACCTCGTTCTACCCTGAAATTCTTGCGCATCTCGAGAAGCTGTGGTGGCATTGCCATCCTCGTGAAGTGGCCGATAATGCAAGTGAGAAGTCGAGAGGAGATAGCCAGCGTCGAGGACGCGGATTGCCCAGATCCGTCGAAAATGAACGAGGAGACTTGGAGCCCTCGTTACCAGATCGAATCAAGCAGCATATTTGAGCATTCATTCGAGGAATTGCTACAACATGCTGTTACCGTCTTCACAGCGTGTCGAGGTTTGATGATTTGGTCCTGAAGCCTGAAGGTTGAGCGAATCGAAGCAAAGTGAGGGAAGAGCGAGAGATACTGCAGAGCCTCAGCAGGTATATTTTAAGAGGATGTTCAAGCAATAGAAAGGTCGACGAGAATGCTGGACTGGGTGGTAGAGGAAGAGAGGTGAAATGAGGTGAGTTGCAAAGAACCTTCTGAGAGAGCAGCTGCGTCATCCCAGGGTACTACCAACGAGAACAAGGAGTATGACTGAGAGTAACCCCAGTCGGATATAAAGTTATATAAGAGAGTAAAGTAAAAGAGAGTAAAGGTAGATAAGAGATAGAGAAGTACAAAAAAGAGAGACAAAAAGCGAGAACAAATGAGTCGATTCAACCTCTACTAGCGAAGGATATTCCTGCGAGACAGATCACGAGTGATGTCAGTAATCGAAAGGGGGGAAGAGAGAGGAGAGAAGAGGCTCACCGTGAACGTCCTTGTCTTCTGCGATTGAAGCGACTCGAAATTAGGTTTGAAAGGTAAAGAATCGACTGAGTAATCTGTAGATGACCATCCTTCGAAAGAGTCAGTAAGAAGACCAAACAAAGTGAGACGGAGAGAGGGAGAACTCACCTTGATTCAATAAATAATAAATCATTTCATCTATCCACCTTGTAACATTCTATATCGATTTCATCTTCAGGTAGTTGAATGAGGGAAGAGAGGAGAGGAGAGGAGTAGAGTAAAGGGAGTTGAACGAGTGTAAATCCAGTTGGAGGTAAGGAGCGTGAGGTGTAGTTCTTGACCTTGACTGCTCTGGAAGGTCGAAGTATTAAGAGAAGGAGGTAGAGGAGAGGAGAGGAGAGGAAAGTGGGAATTCTGAGAGGAGCAGTGAAGAGAAGAGAAGCAAGAGCAGTTTGCAAGTCCTCTTCGTTTTATTCGTTTCTTCAACCCCACATATCCGAAAATCCTCCGACTCGTGGTTTCAAAAGTCAATCCAAAGTCAACTCTTTTCCTTCTCTTCTTGACCCGTAGAGATCGACTGCTTCCTTCTCACGCCTGTAATGAACTTTCGAACTCGAAAGAATCGTTGCAAAGCGTGAAAAACGCGCTTTTGACTTTGCTCTCTCTCTCTTCTTCCCTCCGTCAAACAGCTCTTCTCTCTCGCAAGTGTCTACTTTGAACTGTAGCACTCCTCTGAGATCAATCGAGAAGTGTGTTGAGCCCCTCCCACCTCCTCGGTCCTTGTATCGGCTCTTGAACTGACTCTGATTCTCCTCAACTTCAAGTTATAGAACTCTCCTCTCGATCTCGATCTCTGCCAGACCTCTCAGGATGTCTACACTCACCAACTCCACCTCTATCAATCCTACTGCTCCCCTCGAATCTGCTCCTCCAACTCGCAAGTCTGCTCGCAGCAAACCTGTCGTTTCATGGAAATGTTTGAACGAAAAGTCGGACAAGAATGAAAGCAAGGTATTCGCTAAACAGGCCATCTCGACTGGAACAGCTGGCTCTGAGGTTTCGTCGAAGCAAGGAACTGGCAGCGACAAACCTACGAAACGAACGTCGAAGAAAAGTGAAAACTCGTTCAAATCTGTATCCGAATCGGAGGTTTGGAGGCTTAGACTAGAGAGGGAATCTACTCAGCCTCGTCGCTCTCACTTGCTTCCTAAAGGAACTCAAGTTTCGCCGTTCTCGAACCTTTATTATCCTACTCCCTCTGCTAGGAAGTAGTCGCTTTCGCACGTTGGTCGATTTTCCCTTCTCTCGATCGCTCGTCATACTGATACCATTGAACTCATAGGCTTTCCAACGCATCTTCCGAAAGAAAGAAACTCGGAGTGGAAGTTCTGTTCTGTACCCGGTCTTCGTAATGACAAGTGACTTGCTCGATCTCAGAAGTTTCGAATACGAGAGATCAGCGACGGCAGATTAGCCTTTTTCGAATACCGCAGCAGTACTCGCCCTGAAAGCTCATGTTGAGGTGAGGACTGGCTTGTTTGCGAACTCGACCTCTTTACCTAGTCTTCAGCTCTCGATATCGTCGCTCTCTCGTTCGAACCGCGTCGAAACCTTCAAGAGTCAGAATACAATCTCGCTATTGAGACTACGAGCGGGACGAGTGAAGCGATGCGAATAGATGCTTTACTAGACTTGACGTTCCACAGATTACTTCAACGCAACTAATCATCTTCGTCTTCGTAATCATCATCTTGGTTTCGCATCTGTCTCCCACCCCGACCTCTCCTCCTCCTCTCGACATCTCCTTTCCTCTGCCAACCCACATCTCCTGGATCCCCTCCCCCTCCTTCTCCTTCGTCATCTCCCTCGTCGTATCCCTCGTCAGCTCCCTCATCAGTCGCTCCTACCATCTCTCCACCTCTCGCAAACTTCTTCGCTTCTGCCAACGCTCCTCGAGCTGATCCCGTCGACGCCAACTTTCCCATTACCAATCTCCTCTCTTCGAGACTCTTCCCTTCCAATCCCGCATCAATCTCCTTCTCAAGAGTAGTGCCGAAAGCCGATGAGGAGAATGTTCGAGGGTTATCAATCGCGATTTGAACATCAGGAGCCAGGGGATTCTCCTCGAAACCGTAGACGCAATGGTAGACGATTGATGCGATATTGGGAATGGCGAGAGCGTCTCGATGATTCATGACCTCGTTCCAGATGCAGTACTTTAGTCGGTTGATTCGCGAGAGCTTCGGGGCAGCATGTCGACAAGGGCGAGCCAAACTGTTTCCAGCGATTCACAGTCAGTTCTCAAAGCTCGAGAGATCAGCAGTGAGAGGGAAAGACGTACCCTCCTCGACAGAGTGGATCAGAACAGACTGAAGATGTATGACCTTCTCCAACACTGATAACCGTCGCAACAATCGAAGGAGTGCTCTTGAGAACGTTAATGGTCGCCAGTGAATGATCCTTTGCAACGCTCCTCCCGTGATGACCTCCAGAGGAAGGTGCTGGTTTCGGAGCGATGTAGAGGACAGAACGAGGGATTCCAGATTCAATCCATTCTTGAGTTGGAGGTAGCGTTCGACGGATCTCGACAGTCGCATCTCGTTGCAACTGCTGCTTGTCCCGTCTTCTGACTTCGCGGGCTCGTAAAGCGCTAAGAGGAGGATGGGAAGGGAAAGCAGCAGCTTGAAAGCGCTGATCAAGCGAAGATAATTGAGCTGAGTAAGGAAGCATTGCGGTTGTAAGGAGAGGTGGAAGAGCGGGAGGTGGAGGTGCTGCTTGAGCGGGAGTAAGAGGTAGAGCGAGGGGAAGAAGGGGAAGATTGGCGGGATTTACTGGAGGAGGTAAAGCGGGAGGAGCGATCGGAGGCAGGGGAACTCGGAATAACTCGTCTAACTTGAGGGGAGAAGGGGAAGAACCTATGCATAGCGAAAGAGGTCAACGAGATTCCTCGATACACGGTGAGAAAAGGGAGGAGAAATCATCAGACTAACCATTCATCGCAATTTCGAGACGACGATTCGGGTTCCATTTCGACACCTCCGTCATCGTTCGAGAATTCTCAGATTGTTCCGTCGCATACCGTTGTTGCTTCCAAGCATGAACGACAGATCCAGTCTTCTCCTCGGTTAACTTGATGAACCCTCTCATCTCAGCAATCACTTCTCCAGAATCGTCGGCGATGATTGTAGGACGAGTTGGAGTTTCGGGAATGTTGAGCTCTTCGAAGAATTCGTGAGCCGATGAGAGAGCTCTGGCGGGTTTGCTCAACTCATCGTAACCTTGCGGTACTCCTCGAATGCAGAGGTGCGGTACCTTCTGATCCCAAATCTTGACAGGAGGGTCGGAAGGAGGTTTGAGGTTGGTTCTTCGAGGAGGAGAGAAGGAGAAGTCATCGTTGTCGTCGAGGAGGAAGCGAGGAGTGTAAGTGAAGATCTCAATCGTCGGATCATGGAAACGGCGAAGACGTCGACGGCGAGGATCGTGAACGAATTTGCCGACATCTTCACCTGCGATCCTCCTCCTGTCGTACTCGGCTCTTCTTACTCGATAATTGCGATCTTGTACGTTCCTCTCGAATTGAGCGATTTCCAGTTCCTCATCCGTGAGGGGAACCGGAATGGACCTCCTCTCTTCAACATCTCCGATCGAGGCAAACATCTTCTTGTAAGCAGCAATCGATTTCTGTGATTTGTTGAGTTCGTCCAGCAGAAATGTTCGCGAAGGAAGAGCTCGTCGAGCGGCTGTTACAAAAGAACGCAAGTCAGTCACCGTTCCTCTGAATGAAGAAATGAAAGAGTGGAGCTTACGATCTATATCGCGAACGAACCAACCTTCCCGTTGTCGATAATCGACTACTCCCAAATGCCAGTCTTTCGCTCCGATTCCGATGTCTCCATTCGGTAGCCATTGTCCAAAGTTGGGCTTGAAAAGCAGATCCATGACGAAAACAGAAGCGTGAATGATCGCTTTGGTTTCGAGTCCGATCCACTTGAAGATCGTCTGGAAGTCTGACACTGTTTCGTCGATGATCTTGTTTCCAGCTTCTGTGAGAACTTGAACTAGAACAGGACCAGCGGATGTGTCTTTCTCGAACTCCAGATCCACCCATTCGTTGACGATCGGAAAGAGTACCTTCTTCGGGTACTCGACTTGTCGTTTCGTCGTTTGATCCGACCTAGCGGAACGACGGAGGAACTCGATAGAGGTCGTATTGGGATCGAAGCGGGAAGGAGTAGATGGAGTATTCGGGGAATCAGGGAGAGCGAATGGAGGAAGATCGGTTTCGAGTTGGATCGTCGAGTTGAGATTGATTGCAGCGTCTGCGTTCCTTTTGATAGCCAACTTGATGAGTCGAGAAAAGTCGAACCATCCACCACTCGCGAACCCTCTGAGTGACGGGAGTGGGGTGAAGATGACGGACGGATTGAATTTCTGACAGAAGACTCGAAACAGCCACGCGTCAATACCGACTCGGCTGCGAAATGAGTGAGTGAAGACTCACGAAAGGTTGTCGTTCCAGATCCCTGTAACTCGCAGCCATCACCTTGAGGTCTACGAGGAACTCCTTCTCGCCATCTTTTCCAGCATCCTTCTGCCTCTTCTTCTGAACTCTCTTCTCAACCTTGTTTACTTTCTTCTCCACTTTCGTTGAACGTTTCCATGCATCATCCCATACCACTCGGCGATTCCCTCCAGCAGCGACCATCAAATCCTCGATCGTATCGATGCCTCTTCCTCTCAATCCCATTTCGCGAATCCAACGACTCCATGCGGTGATTGTCCAGTCGACTTCACTCAGTAAGAAGTCAACTACGAGCGCTGCGCTTCGAGGGATGTTGACAGTCGTCAATTGAGGTTGATCGACAGGAATGACTGAAGTACTGGCGAGGTGGACGAGCAAAGGAGTGAGAGTCTTGCTGAGTCGAGATTGACACTCTGCAGGATCGATTCCTCCTCCACCGAGACCGATGCGAGCTTGAGTAAGGATTTCTCGAATGCGTCGTTGAATGGAGATCGAGCGAGGGAGAAGGTCGAGTAATGCGAGAGCGGGGGGGTCGAGTGCTGCATAAGCTGATCGAATAGATGCAGTAGAGACAGCGAAAGGAGTCGCGAGACCGTCGAGGAGGAAATATGTCGGATGATTCGAGATTAGTTTCGCGAATCGGAAATCGAGATGCAGACCGGCAGAACGAGTCGAGTTGGAGACGGAGGTAGCGAAAGGATTCATGTTGCGTCGATTAAAGGGTTGCTGAGTGATTGATGGACATTCGAGGCCAGCTTTCTCATGCGAGATCACCGTGAGGAGAATCAAAAAGTCGACCTAGAACCAAGTAAGTATCAGCGCTACTCCGAACGAGGAGAATGAAAGGCTGCTGAACTTACCGCTTGAGCGCTAACATCCCGCTCCATGAAACCTACATCTGACATTCTCAATTCGCATCCCATGACGAACGAATTGAAAACGGCTCGACTGGCGGGATCCATCAAAGCTTTGAGTCCGCTCATGAGAGGTTCAAGTTCGGCGAGAGTCGCAAGACGATCGATTCCTCCTCCAGTTCCGCCGACCTTGGAGACACCATCGACGAGGTTCTGGTACCACTTCCGTCGTTCGAAGATCGTAGTTGCGAGAACGTCGAGACCTCCGTCGACGACACCTCGAAGTTTGTCGTGACCGAAAAGCGAGTACAATTGAATGATGCGATTAATGAGCTCAACCTTTCGAGGCATTTCGAGTAGCTCGAGTTGACGAATCCACGCGAGTGACCGATGCAGAGTTTTCGGAACGCTCTTGACACCTGAACGACAGAGAAGAATCCATAGAATAAGTATTGCAAGAGATTGAAGTAAAGTAGGAAGTACGACTGACCGGGAATGACGAGATCTCTGGCCGCCCTTTCCGAAGCGGGGATGACACGTGTGGCACGCTTCCCATGGAGATTGACTGGGAAGCGATGTTCGAAAGCTTTCCCCCCCTCGTTTCCTCCGCCAGCTCCAACCTCCCCGCTTTCAGTCTCTTTCCCTTTCCCTCGCCTACTACCATCAACTCCTTCGATCCCCTCCACTCCAAGATCAGCTTCCTTTCCCTTTCCCTTGTTGAGCTTCCGGCGCTTGACACCGCATTCCTCGTTCGAATCAACTGTTCCTTCTTCTTCTTCCTCCTCCTCTTCGACGATCGCAGCTAGCTTCTTCGCTTCTTGATACTCCATGAGCTTGACGTGCTCGATGCGAAGTCTCCTCATCCACTCGGGTCCGTTGGGAGCGGCTGACGAACGGAAAGGTTTGACGCCAACTTTTTCGGCTTCTGAGGGTCGATCGAAAGGTAGAGAGGAAGGAGAACGAGGTCCGAAAGCGACCAGGTGCTGTCGAGGTTGAATGAGCTTGTTGACCATAGCTGCTGGTCGATCTG
>Ga0308160_10003441_pt1 | contig 17845 bp, 26 predicted proteins | sample PhyFR1_FD_201036 | JGI IMG/M metagenome (GOLD analysis project Ga0308160, IMG submission 201036) | Phyllosphere microbial communities from UC Gill Tract Community Farm, Albany, California, United States - DLSLF.R1 | ecosystem: Host-associated > Plants > Phyllosphere > Unclassified | place: USA...
AGTACCAGCTCTCATACTGGTGTACCTCGGCGTAGGCCTCCGCCTCGCTTGATCAGGAAGACATCAATCACTTCGTCAACCCATCCTGCGGGACCAACTCGACATTCCCGCTCGGGCTCGGACTCTGCTAGCGGTGCCCTGAGGAGAGGCTCGAATGGGAGTGACGACCACGGACATGTGATGGAGCATCATCGATCGGGATCAAGTAGTAGTCATCACGCACATCATGCCCATGGTCATGCGCATCGATCCCATTCCGGACACAGTCATACGCAGCACGGACATGGACATAGGCGGAAGCACCGAGTCGAGCCAGAGGTGGAAGTTGTGGAGGAAGTGGTAGATCTGGAAGAGGAGGAAGATACGAGGGTACATGTCACTGTTCATGATGCAGAGCAGTTCTGGTCTGGTAAGCTCCGCCCTCTGTATGATGGGCTCTCGAGCTAACGATGTTGCAGAGCTGGAAGCGATACTAGTGGTGCCCACAACACCCACATTGACGCAGCTTGACAACACTCTTCGAATGTTCATCACCTTCACAGGCGCATATCACGGTACGCAATTTGTTTCCTAGCTGGGCTTCAGGCTGACGCCCAGACCAATACCTGCAGAGTAACCCTGATATGCTACACGCAATCGAGCTGCTACTCCACTCCGAGCTGTTTGTCTACCACGACGCAAGGATGGTCAATATCATGATGGTGGACGCTCAGGAGGTGAGTTATCCCTGTGATCAATCCGATGCTGACCCGCAGAACACCCATCCCCATGAGCTATACATTCTATACCACCTTGTTCAGTGTTATGGCGATCGTCATCCAAGCTTGTTCCGATCGCATCGGAAGTGGAAGAAGCTGTTACCGACACTAGGTGAAATTGTGGGAGTAGAATGTGAAGAGGTGAGCTGAATATCTGAGGGGGTAAAATCGTGGCTAACGATTCAGACTTTTATTTCGGGCTTACCCCCTATCGAAGCTCGAATACGCCTACCCGCCACGAACTTGATGTATGAGGTCTGTCGCGTACAGAAACTGGATGAACAGGAATTGGCACAGTTTGATGATCATTTCATTGATCATCTGTTTGAAATGGTCGAGACGACAAGGGACCAACAGGACGAGAGGCTCAATTATGCCGTCATCAAGCTCATTGTAAGCTCATGTCCTCGTAGCCTACTAGGACGAAGCTGAAATCTAGGTTGCGCTCAACGAACAATTCATGGTCTCCGCCCTGCCCTCAAAGTCCAAACCCACAACATCAGCCTCAGTCCCACCCACACCCACATACGACCCTTCCAGAGACCCCGATGCAGCCCTTCTCAAACCTACGCGTCCACCACCTCCCAACAGGGCAAGGTCAGGATCAACGGCCGATATACAAGATCACTCTCACCCCGAAGATGCAAAAAAGATGAATAGGGTGCTGATTATCCTGATGAGGAGGTTGGGGTATAGCAAGACTTTTGGGGAAAATGTCATTTTCATGCTCAACCGAGCTGGTATGTGTGTCATCGAAAGGAAATGATCAGGGCTGACGGTCAGAAAACACGTCCGAGGATATGTGTATGCAGCTGCTCATACTCAAGATACTATATCTGTTATTCACAACGCCCGGCACACAGGAGTACTTCTACACCAACGATTTGAGGGTCTTATTGGATGTTTTCATTCGGGAACTGGTCGATCTCCCCGATGAGGCTGAAACAGTGCGTTGATCGGCTGTCCTGCTCAAGCGATCGTAAAGCTGATCGCTAGCTCCGCCACACATACTTACGAGTTCTATACCCATTGCTTAACCATACCCAGCTCAAGAACGACCCATACAAGCGACCACAGATCAAGTTGATTTTACGCTCGTTCACTTCTCATGGACATATCAAGGATGTTGATCCGACGACCACTCGGCTGGTTGAGAGATGTTTGGAAGAACCTCGCAGAATGGAGCGAAGTCATAGGTACGGCTGTCCCGACTCTCAGGCTGAGTATCGTGCTGATACTTCAGTGCCGAAAACGTCCCACAAACTATCTCGACAATGTTACTCGACTCTGTTGCTCATGCCCTCCCACCCGCGGAACTCAAAATCAATACATCCATCTATACCTCTCGAGATCCTGTCCGCCAATCATCTCTTAACGACGTTTCAGAATCCCTCACTCTGAAAGGACACGAATTGAACGGTCATGGACAAACCCTCGGAATCGATCGACCAGGTTCAGCAGCCTCTTTCCAATCGACCTCCTCTAAGACACCCAACGCAGGATCCAGATCACAAACTCCGGTGAATGGAGTAAGACGCAAACCCCCCGCACCGCCCGGTAAGAAATACAGCACCTCGAGCATATCGGCCACTTCCAATGCTTCTTCGGACGATCTGAATGGATCGGGGTCCTTTGGTGGGGAATCGGAGTTACTACAAGAGGGAGCTAGGGGTGTACCGCCACCTATCATCGAGGTCCAAGCGCCTCAGGGTGAGGAGAGGGATTACAAACCGGAAGGATGGATCACTTTTACCGCGTAATTACATCATCATCGTGAAAGTCATAGAATTTTAGGGCGATCCAGTTGTAAGTTATAGTGTTACAATGTTATATAATAGAATGTATGTGCTCCTCGAGTTGATGAGCCTTCAGAGTATCCGCTGATGGTCGCAGGCTATCTCTTGAAATGTAACAGCTGCGCGATTTTACATGGGCGGTGCGTGTGTGTGTGCGTCATCAAGGTTTGAGATCCGGGCACTGGCCCGGTGTGTGTGTGTGTTCTCATAACAAATAGATTGGACTCCATCGAACGAGTTGCAGACGACCTCGAACACCCTCAAGGCATCACTCTTTCACAACGTATCAGCGCAGACCCCTCATTGTCATCGAGAGAGTCATGTCTATATCTCGAACGATGGATCAGGAGGCACATGCGTCGCAGACAGCGCCTTCACAGCTACACCGGTGGCGGAAGCCGGCACAGAGGGGGATCTCCATGACAATGTGTCTCACATCTGATCACCTTCTTGCTGATCCTAGTCCCGCACGTGGGGGCAAGGGTTTCCTTCGCAGACTGTATTTCCTCTGGGCAAGAGATTTTATTACCATGTCATGGACTTCGTAGCATTCTTGGAAGCTACTCCTGCTGCAGGTTCCGATGACCCAAAGGTCGACGTCTCAAGATGGCGTGAGTCTGAGGTTCCGGGACAGATGTACTGATTCGTAGTGCAGTTGATTGCGCCTGTCCGGAGGTCTGGTAAGCGGCCTGACTACATCGCTCCGCTATGCAAGTACCTGGGGTCAGTTCGCAGAGTGAACGGAACCAAGCATTGATTGACCAACAGTCTTCCGAGTGACGTTCTCGACGATCCTCATATGCTCGACGGCACCCCATTGTCGAATCACGGTCAAGTCTCTCATAGTCGACTGACTGATTACGAATATGTGACGCACCTGCGTCTGGCATCGGGAGGTCTATGTCACATCTTCCTTTTCAATAGTGAGTCCTGCTTCATGGATCACAGAACCTGACTGGTCAGAGAAAGACGAAGTGATCACAATTCACCCTGTCGAGGATGACGCGGTGATCGACACCTCGGCTCCCCCGTATTATTGGGAGATAGGGGCAGGCCAAAGCAATGCCGCGACCATTTTGTGCAAGCAAATGATGCTGAGTGAGCTCTGCCCTCTCTATGCCTCGGGATCGCTCTGATCCGCTAGTCGCACAAGCCCTTTTTGAAGTGCATTATCACGCTACCCATACAGCGACGTCTCAGCTGACGACTCAGGCGAACGAAATCTTGTGACATCAACCGCGACATCCTCAGCCCGGTGGTGGGTGAAACTCCATTCGTGTTATGTGGTCCACTTACAAGTATAGGCAGAATACCAATCGCTGCTCGCGGCCACTGTGACCAAGAGGTCGAATCAAGCCGCACCAGCGCAACTCATCGACATTTGCGCCCGTCTTTTGTCTGACCAAGGACTACATACCAAGCGAGAACGGATCTGGCTGACGACCGACATCCAAGCGCAACTTGACATCGTTTCGCATTGGTGTGCATGCACCATACGCAGCAAGAATGTTAAATGGGAACAGGCTACGTTGGAACTCGAGATACACCAGGTCAGTCCGAATGTGGACACCACATTCTCGGTCACCAGGGCTGACCGTACTCAGCAGGACAAGGTTCGCGAGACGACACGCATCGCGAGATCACAAGCTCGCTCGGCAGCGATTTTGAACATGCTCATGGCGCTGTTGACCACCGTTGTCCTCATCTGTTTACGTGAGTGCCAGTTCCACCAGTATAACATGATGAGAGCCGAAGAGCTAACAGCACAGCTTTTACCATGACGGTCAGTCTCGATTAGGCAAAGAGCTGTACTGATTAGCGCTGACTGTTGACAGACTGGTTACTACGGCATGGTAAGCTTCATGATCACAAGTCGATGAGGCAGCACTGAAACGTCAGAACACTTTTGAAGTGGGCTCGAACTCGCTTGAAACGTTTTGGATGGTCGTCAGTATCATCACTGGCGTCCTAGGAATTATCGGCGCTATTGTTGCCACCCGGTTCGCCCTATTCGAACCTGAATTTTATGACCCGCCCACGGGGCTGATCGGCACGCATCAGGAAACGCGGAAGGCTCGACAACCGGAAACTCTCCCACCAGGAAGTGGAGCTGTCGCTCGCAGCAAAGGCCGAAAACTCAAGAATTGGTTCCTGCTTGGTATTTCGCCTCGTACGAATGGATTGATGCGTCAGATCGGGCTCGTCAAAGGTGAGAAGAATTTGGGTCCGAAAGGTCAATGGGCAGATTGAGGATGAATTGATGGCAAGGCCGTTGACAGGGGGATAGTAGGCCCTAAGGCTTAAGTATACACGACGATGAATATCATCTATGCATCTAAATCCCCACTCGTCTGCATGTCCGCAGGGGCTTGTAGGACGTTTTCGTTAATATCATTGGTACATGAGTTAGTGGTGACGCAATCAATGTTCGATCAGGGACGATGTAGGAATCAGGGAAGAAGCAATTAACAAAAAGGATCAACTGCATCTGGCACATCAACAAGAAGTAGGCATACATAAAGCACCCCTGTCTAGGTAGTCCAGCAAATCATCCACTAGCGAAGACCTCAAAGTCAACCTCTGACGAAAAAGATACACCCCAAAAGTCAGATTCTCTACGAGTCGACGATCTCGAGCTCAATCAACCAGTCAGCCCGACCGGAACTACAATTGCGCCTCGAACGCGTATCTTGATCTGTATCTTGATCCATCGGCTTCACCTCCGCATTCCCATCTCGACTGTTTCGTGTCGTCACCACCGTCCTCGCGATTAGCTTGTTCTATATCGCGCCATGCCCCCTCGACGACCACCTCCTCTGTCACTCTTTGACTCTAGTGGGCACTTGAAACCTCGTACGTTACCTTCTTTCATCTCTCCACCAACATTAGCCTCAGTGTAGCTGCGAGCACGGTGACCAAGCCCCAGAAGGCGAACACGAGATCAACATTATCATCATGCAGCGACTTTGCTGATACTACAGTACCCGGACCAGCTCGTCCCCACCCTACAGGGGTCCATCCGAAATGTATAGCCGACGCCCATTCATTCCCTAATGAAGATGGAACCGATAGCTTATTTGACGGTCTACCCGAATCGTATCCTAAACCACCTATCAATCACGTCGTTCAAGTCAAGATGAACGTTAGTGCAGGTCCAGCCAAGTCGGTTCAGTGAGCCTACGCCTAACGAGTAAAGCAATATAGCTGATAGTATAGTGGAGTCAAGCCATTCTCGATACATCCTACCATCCTTAATCTGACTCTGGTCACTCCTCCTTCGATTACCAATATCGCCAAGGGGGCTGTGGATATCATCGTGCCTTCTACCCAACCGATGACATTGAGGGAATGGGATTTATTGGAAGAAGCCGTGAATGCGTTGGATGGGAGCTGGGGAGCTCCAGAAAATCAATCAGGCGGAGGCAAGATTGTCATCTGTACGTCGTGTCCCCTAGTCGTATCTATAAGATGTACGCTGACCAGATAGCTGGAATTCTACCACCACCACTGACTAAACAATCGGTCCAGCTACCCCGAGACGAGTTATATGATCTACATCTCGCTAGACTTGCTCGACTTTCTCTCCATGCCAATGTCTTTCTGAAGGTCCTACCGCCAGTCGTCGAGAGTAAGGTCGAGACGTGGTATGATGACAAGAAGGAGCTCGACAGAGTCATCAAGATGTACTGTAAGCTCTGTCCCTCGCGTGTCCCTCGCGTTGATTCATACCTCAGCTGACTTGCAGTATCACCCGCAATCGAAGCATTCGGATTCCATCGAATCGTATTCGGGTCATCACCCGCCCTACCAGGTCCTCATCTCGGTAGACGAACCCGACCATCAGTAGATATCATATACCCTTACCCCTCTTCTGAATGGTACAATGCCCTACGAAGATGTTTGACCGAATTAGGAATCGACGCCGAATCAGTGACGAAAATCATGTGTGATAACGCTAGAAAGGTTTATCAATTGGGTGATGAACCTGTTCACAGACCTCTTCATACTTCGGCCGATATTGCTGCTGCAGCGAGGGAGCTTGCCGAGGAGGAGTAAGTGCGGGACTGACTGAGGCGATCTGAAAGTGCATAATGGAGTGAAAAGGCAGCAAGCAAGGAGAAGGAAATATGTAGCGTACTTTGGGTATGAGCTGGAATTATGTATCGACTAGTACTTTTCGGCGTCTCCGAAATGCTCTAACAACTGCGCTAATTTGCTTTTGTCTATCATGCGAAAATAGCGCTCAAAAATGCTATATCATCCCCTGTTCGCCTCATCTGACTGTCTTGGACACATGTTCTGCTGCTGCTTCTCTTGTTGCTCCCCAGATCTCGCTAGCACTATCTTTGCTCATCTCCATCGCTTCGGTAAACTGCACGTCAGCTTAGTCTCGACACGAACAAAGTGAAGCTTTTACCTCTGATCTCGAGAAGGATCCCTCGCTTTCGACCCAGACTAGCTCCATGTCCAAGTCTTCTTCATCAACGTCCATCCCACCGCCATTCCCAGCACTGGAAACGGCCCAAGCGAAACCGAATCTAGCGGTAGCTTTCACTTCCTCCTCCATCGTGGGGTCTACTACCAGACTTGAACCGGAACTTGCGGGCAGGATAGCCAAAGCAACCGCAATAGGTATAGCTGATAAAGCGAGAGAACCAGCCGAGAGGATAGAAAGGGCGGTAGCGTTGATCCCACTAGCCCGGGATGAAAATGGGATAGATGTCGCGGGGGCTGATTTCTGCGCGGTGGAGGACTGATAGACGATCTCCTCATCGGATTCGGCCCCGTCATCTTGAGCAGCGGGCCATGTACGTTGGGAAAGGTCGATTTCAGAGGTAGGGGCGGAATATGAATACGTCGACGATTGGGTGGAAGGTAATTTTGATGGAGAGAGGGATTGTACGATTAACTGGATTAGGGATCGGGGGTGTTGACCCAAATTGAGTAATGGTGGGAGGAGGGACTGGAGGCTCGATTCAATTGCTCGTGAGGGAGTTGCTGTTCGTCAGACATGCTGAAATACCAAATGGGGTAGTTGGGACATACCGCCTATACCCTCTAGTGGACGGTGGACTACCTCTAGAGTAGCTCGGGTCGCTTGATCTTTTTGAAGTCGGACTTCCATAGGACCAGAAAAGCTGGCTAGCGATCCTGTAGAGCCTGATAATCAGCATCAGTCACTATCGACCGGGAAGCCGTGCGGACATGAAAGCCAAGCTTGATAGATAGGAGACAAGACGTACCAAATGCGAACTTTGCTGAACCATCCGCTCGATCCAGCTGATTGAATGCGATACTGATTTCTCGGATCTCGTCTACTGCTCGGCCGTCCTGCCTCTTGATGCTGTCATTTCGCGACATGTTGTGTGCGTTTGTAGAGTTATATGAGATACGAGTGGAATAGAGTGACCAGCTGAATTTTGGTGCATTCAAAGATCGGTGCCTGACGAGTCAACTTGAAAGTCGTCGACTGGTACATGTCTGCATTTCCTTCAATAGAACACTTGCACGACCTTCAATACCGCACTCCTCAGCACCGTAGAAGTCAGAACAGAAGATGGGATCCCGTATAGAAATCCTGAACGATGGCGGTAAGCTCATCATCCCCCGTGTAAAGCGACAAGAGCTGACATCCAGGCCTCCGACACGATGCCAGGCGACCATACGAACTACGCTCCCTATCCTTTGACCTCCTACCCCATCCCCATGCAGATGGATCAGCGACCGTTTCCCAAGGCCTCACTTCGGTCCAGGTAGCGATTTACGGACCTAGAGAACCGAAATCTAGGTCGAGTAGTCATCCTGAAAAAGCGGTCATTAGTGTTGAAGTCGGAGTTGTCCCCTGGGCACAGAGTGGTGGGGCTAAAAAGTCTCGAGGTGACAGGTAAGCGACATTGTTTTTTTGTGACTTCTTGCAGGAAGGTGGAGAATGAGCTGAGTGGCAGACGTCTGCAAGAGGTCGGGGCTAGTATACGACAGACATTTGAGCCTGTCATCATGACTCATTTATATCCTCGTTCAGAAATATCCATACACGTCTCCGTACTCTCTGCTGATGGGGGTGAGTCTGAATCCCGCTTTGAGGATCATGACAGTACTGACAGATAGGAATTCTGCCGACAGCAATCAACGCAACAACACTAGCGCTCATCACATCCGGAATCTCCCTCCTCGACTATACCACATCCCTATCAATCGGTCTACACCTCACCCAACCCCTTCTCGACCTTTCACAACCCGAAGAGAACGATCTACCTAATCTCGTTGTCGCATGCCTACCTACCAGTGGAAAAATCACATTAGCGCAAATGGAGACGAGACTACATGTGGATCGATTTGAAGAAATGCTCGAATTAGGAGTGGAGGGATGTAGAGTGTTGAAAGATGAGATGGAGGGCGTGGTAAAGGCTTGGACTAGTAAAACTGTGGAGAGGATGGAGATTGGTATGAGAGCCGGTACGAGGGTAACGGAGGCTTGATCAGTTTGCAAGATTGGGGAAATGTATCATTAATCGTAGATGCATTAGATGTATATGTGTATGATTACCCGATGCTACCGTGCTCCTACTTCGTGGCCCCTTGCTCCTGCGACCAGCGCTCTATGTGCTTGCCGACCGCGAAGACGAGACGCTCCATACCCCACTGACCCATCAAGCTCATCCCGATTGGGAGACCCTCACGAGTGCCAGCTGGTACCGACATTGCAGGTAAACCCGCCAGTGACGCGGGTACAGTCAAAAGATCCTGCGAGTATTCACTCTTGCCCTTTGGTGCTGATAGGAGTGGAGCGGTCTGGACAGCCGTGGGATGCAGTATCAGATCGATTCCCTCGGGTCGAGCAACGTTCTCGGCGAACAGAGTGTTTTGTATACGGAACGTGCGGGATAATTCGTCTCGTAGTAGATGGCGAAGATGTAATGCTTTCAGATAGGTATTGTTGAACTCGCTAGGTCCGTCAGCAAGACATCGAGTTTGGACAGGATTTAACGGACTTTGCTGAAAGAGCATGTGTACCCGCTAGTATCCTCTTTTTCACTTCGCCTCCGAAACCTTCCGTCCTTATCCTCTTGCGTCGATCCTCGCCACTCTCGCCATCTGCCCATACCCGATTCTTCTCTGCCCGACTCCCAAACCATCCACCCCCGTATCTCGCTAGATTACTAGATGCCTCTGCGCTTGCCAATACATAGTATGCCGGTAGGGTATAATTGAGACTTGGCAAGTCTACCGCTTGTAGCTGAGCACCTAGGCTTTGCAGGTGAGATAAGAGGGATTCGGAGACTTGGATTGATGGCTTTGGGAGGTGGGTCTGGGTTGGTATACCTATACGTAAACCCGTCAGGGGGGATGTGGAGGGACCAGTCGTCATCTCGAGTGAGAGGTCGGCTAGGCGACGAGACTTGTCACGAGTTTCTCGGCTCACACAGGTCATGTCTCTGGAATCTGGATGGGATATCGAATCTTGAAGATCAGCTCCAGCTCAACTTAGCGGATCCTGACATACCAAAGACCTGCTGTACTGTGTCGATCGTCTTACCGAGAACACCGACGCAGTCCAGTGAATCGGCATACGAGACTACACCATATCTTTCAGTCAGCTTCCCATCCGATACATGTAGCTCACCTGCTTATCATCCCATATGAGGGTTTCAGTCCCACAACCCCACAATAGCTTGCCGGTAACCTGACTGATCCACCGGTATCTGTCCCGAGCGCACTGCGGATTAGCTCAAGAAGCCGAGGGATGATGGTAGCTTACGCCCAACAAGACCCCTCGGCTACAGCAGCGGCTGAACCACCAGAACTGCCTCCTGCGGACCTCGCTTCACCTGACGCAGCGGGATTGTGGACTGGCGTATAGCTTGGTGGGAGATGGCTCGTTTGGGACCTGACACGTTAGTCCGACCAGATCAGAACAGTGGATAGAGAGGATCTACCCCATTCCAAACTCATCCATCTTGGTTTGGCCTACTATCTCTGCTCCTTCGCCCAGAAGGGACGAGACGCAAGTCGCATCGTACGGCGGGTGGTATCCTACTCATTAACAGTATACCTTCGTCCACCGAGCTGGACTCACCATCAAGAATCTGCGAGGAGCATGATGTCGGTGCTGGGCTGTATGATATATTGTCCTTGATAGCTATGGCTCGTCCTGCAAGTCGACCATCTGGGTTGTCAGTACTGTCGATGTGATTCCGGGACGACTTGCCTCTGGAGGATTGCGCAGCCTCATTGATCCATGAGTAAGGTGTTGGATTGACTGAGGATACTCTTGGCCTAATCGCTGCCCAATGTGTAGCTGATGCCCTCATCCTAATATGCTATAGCCCTATCTACCTATAGACAGAGGGGTGGACCACCTCCACCTCTTGTGCCATCTCTTTCGGGAAATCACGGCGTTTTAGATCCAGTATTAAGACACGCGCGCCTAACTGTGTAGTCTAATAATGCAATAGGAGATAATTGATCCCGCTCAGTGTCTGTACCCACTCCTCCTCTTGCTATACCCTATACACCTCTATACCTCATTCAACCAACTATTTACTGCATACTCGTCACTTGGTACATCTTGCACCTCTTGTCACATCAATCTCAAAGGTCGACATTCACTGGACCGACCTCACATTCGCCCCCCTTCATATCGCAGACACTGCTCGTTCGAACACCTCAAGGAAACTGAGGTCAGATCGAATCTAGTCGGACGGACGTAAGTCAACTCGTGGTCGCGTTGGCCAAATTAGCCAACCTCTCCACCCTCAATCCTTCGAACCGCACTGACCCACAGCCCTTATGTCCTCCCAGCCGAGCACACCTGCCCCCAGCATCTCTAAATCCGCCGCCAAGAAACGAGCGAAAAAGGCAGCAGCCTCGGCTCGCACTCTTCAACCTCAAGTTACGGCTACCGCAACAGCTGAGGTCCGAGTGGATCTTGGCGACGCGGTCGATCCAAACGATCCAAGCCTTTACCTGCCACCAGGAAACTATCCCGTCGATCTCGAATACGAACACGAGCAGTTTTACGACGATACCGAATTCGCCCCAGGTGGACATCATCAAAGCATCCCACTCCCCTTTCTCGACTATAGCTTGTCGCCATATCAACAACAAGCTCACCCATTCGCAAATCTACCTCCCTCTGTGAATATCACCAACGAAGACTTGATCCAGACCGCCAACGAACTATATAGAAGAATGGCGGATCCCAAGTTTGCGAGCGACGATGCTTATTGGTCATCCCTTCCAGCACATATCCGCAACTTCATACGTGAAGCCGTCCCATTCGCACCTGGAGACACACAAGCCAATGGTACCGCTGGACGAGATGAGAGTATACATTCACTCGCTCAACGCATCGTCACTGTCGCCAGTCAGGGAATGGGACTCAACAATGTCGGTGCGGGTCTCATGAACGGTGACGGACAATCGTATCGATCAACCCAACCTCCTCCGCCACCACCACAACAACCTGGTCTTGCGCGCAAGTTGGGTTTTCACCCTCACCCAGATGCTAGGGAAGAGGACGAGTATGATGACGAGGATCTGGATCAGGAAACCGATTTGGCAATGGCTGCTGCCAATGGAGATGCGCCTAAAAAGAAGAACAAGAAGAAAAAGAAGAAGGCCGCCAATACTTTGGATTCTGCTGTACCCAGTCCAGTCGCTCAACCTCCTATGCCACCGGTAAAGCAAACGCCGCCAACACAACCTCCCCATCCTCAACAACCCACATCCAGACCCACTTTCCACCCGCCACCCCCTCCGACCACGGCACCCAATGGCTCGACTCCAAGTCCACGCGCAATCGGCAAACAGCCCATGGCCACCAACAACAGTCAAGCACCCCCTCCATCGCGTACAGCCAAGGGCAAAGCACCTGCCACCACCAACGGTACCGCACATCCTTCAACCCACAATCATCCTCCGGCCAACAAGAGCGCAGCTGCCAAGGGCAAAGCTCCCGCCAACACGCCTCCAGCCAAGATATGGACACAGTCATCGGCAAAAGACAGAGAGCACATGGCTGCTTTCTGGCTCGGACTTTCCGATGCGGAACGACGTGATTTGGTCCAGATTGAAAAGGATGCCGTGGTGAAAAAGATGAAGGAACAACATCGACACGCTTGTGGATGTGCCGTCTGTGGTCGCAAAAAGGTCAATATCGAAATGGAGCTCGATTCCCTGTATGAGCAATATTACGAGGAGCTTTTGGTCTATGCCGCCAATCAACAAGCGGCAGCTCATGGTCGTCAGCCTGCACCACCCGGTGCAGGTCCATTCCCCGGCAGTGTCGAGGTCGACGCTTCTGGCCAAGTCGTCAAGTTTGACCATCGTGCTCCTGAACGTCATGCAGAAGAAGAGGACGAAGGTGTCAGTGGCGACGAGGTAGAGGATGATGATGCTGAAGACGAGTACGAGGACGAGGAAGGCGACGAAGATGTACAGTCTGACGAAGCCGATATGGGCGACGATGTCGATGAACAGCCTCCTCCACGCCAAGCTCGGAAAGCACCAGTCAAGGCCGCGGAACCTCGTCCAGAGGGTGAAGGGGACTTTTTGGCATTTGGAGCAGGATTGACAACGATCAAAGGTGGGTCATTTTCTCATTTAACAATAAGGGGCTCACGCTGAGCTTGTCTGGTGCATTCTTCCACTCCTACACTTTCCCCCTTCCTTGCTGATCCCATCCTCTCTCTCCTTCCGCATCTCCGTTTCAAACCAGGAGGTATCCTTACGGTCGCCGACGACTTTCTCAAGAATGACGGTGGTAAATTTTTGGAGATGATGGAACAGCTTGCTGTTGCCCGATCAGTCCGAGAAGAGCAGAATATCCGCGATATGCAAGTCGAGACGGATGATGAGGATCTCGACGAGAAAGAGTGAGTTACCTTTTTGTCCTTTCGCAGATGGCGCTGATTGTCAGTGAACCCATCAACGAACAGGCAAGGGCTGAAGAAGGCAAACGAATGTTCATGATCTTTGCTGCACGCATGTTTGAATCAAGGATCCTCCAGGCGTACCGAGAGAAAGTCGCCAAACAGCGAGAAGAACAACTCTTGCGTGAGCTCGAGGAAGAGGAAGACTCGAAGCGAGCAAAGGAGGAGAAGCGAGCCAAGGAAGCCCAGAAGAAAAAGGACAAGAAAAAGTGAGTTGTTTGTGCAACAGCAATCGCTGACGATGTAGGCAGCAGAAACAACGAGCCGACGATGAGAAGGCTCTTCGTGATGCCACCTTGGCCGAGGAACAACGCATAGCCAAGGAAAAGGCCGCTGAACAGGAACGTGAGCGACAAAAGAAGGCCGAGGAAGAACGACTTCGTCGCGAAGCCGTCAAGCGTGCTGCTGCCGAAGAGGCTGCCCGCAAGGAAGCCGAGCGAAAGAAACGACAGCAAGAAGAGCGTGAACGCGAGGAAGAAGCCAAGCGGAAGCGACAGGAAGCTCAGGACAAGGCTCGTCGTGAAAAGGAAGCTCGAGAAAAGGAGGCCAAAGAAAAGGAGCGAAAGGAAAAGGAAGACAAGGCGGCCAAAGACAAGGCAGAAAAGGAACGGATCGCCAAAGAAAAGGCTGAAAAGGACCGAGTTGCCAAGGAAAAGGCTGAAAAGGATCGATTGGCGAAGCTTCGAGACGAGGAAGAAAAGGCCAAAAAGGAGGAAGCCGCTCGAAAGGAGCGTGCTGCTGCGGAACAAGCGAGGCAGGCTGCTGCTCAACGAGAGCGAGAAGCCAAGGAGCAGTTTGCTGCTGCCGAACGTGCGGCTCAGCAAGAGAAAGCTGCTGCTGCCGCTGCTGCCAAGCACGCGCAGGAAAAAGTTCGAACAACACACCCTATCCCTGTTCGACCTGGATCTTCGTCTCACCCTTCCCAACCACTACCGCCACCTATTCCCATGAATCAGCCTTCGCCCATCAAGGTCAATGCCACTGCTTCTACCTCGATGCATCGAGGCCAGAGCGGTCCCCTTCTCTCGGCGACCAATCAGAAACCGATGGCGCCCACCTTCATGTCGCAGCCTATCCCAGGCATGCAATACGCTAGCGGCTCAAGGGCACCCAGTCTCAGCCAAAATTTGGCTCCTGGTTCTTACCTAACACCTGCCGGATTCCCATCGGTCTCGCCCGTCTATGGTCTTAACGGCAAACCCTCACCGGCTCCACCTAGTCGTTTCACCGATCCCTCGCCTCCATTCGGATTACCCGGCGGGCCGATCGGAATGGGTTATCCCAGCCAGCCGAAATCACGTCCACCTCCCATCGGCTCATTGGACGAATTTTCGCCACCTCACTTCGGTTCGCGCGCACTTTCGTCTGCTGGAGCTCACGAGCTGCCGACACAGCTAAGTAGCATGTCACTGGGAGATTCGACTTCGACTGCGCATTCGCTTTCCGCATTCCCACCTCATTCTGCCGCTCCTGGACCTATTGGACCACCTAAAGCTGCCCCGACACCCATCGGACGCCCATCCCTACACCCCGACGCACCGACTCTGCCGCATCGAAATCGGTCGCCTATACCGGATAAAGTCTTGGGATCTGCCGCTTTGGGATCAGATGATGATGAAATCGTTCAGACTGGTCGACGTAATACCTCGAATGGATGGGATATACCCTCGACCGCACAAGGCAGTCGATGGTCGACTGCGCCTATAAGCAACAATATATGGGGTGCTAGCGGTCTATCTGGTTCAGGCAATCATGGATCCGGTATCGATCTTTTGCATGGTAATACCTCTTGGAACCCTAATCCACCTCCGCATGCTGGTCAGGCCCAACAACTTCGACAGGGATCATTCGGTGGTTTAGGAGCAGGTGGATTCGGTGGAATTGGACCCAATAGTGGACCATTCGGTACTGGTCTAAACTTGTTTTCACCACCGCCTTCATCTACTTCGAATCATAATTCGCTTCCTCATCCACATCAACACCCTCCACATCATTAGCTTGCTTCTGCTTGTAAGGAGCAGGTAGATTTTGCTCTTTGTACCATCCTTCTAGTCATTTAGCCAATTAGCAGTCTTTTGCCATGCAGCATCTTGCCTTGTCTTTGACATTTTGTTCATATTGTCTGCATTTGAGTGTATTTACAAGATTTCCATTTCCAATTCTAATTTTAATTCACTATGGGGCGTAGTCCTCGGGAGCAACCACATAGGCGGCTGGATATCAGCGACTTTCACTTGATCTGACGAGATGTACATACCTGGGAATAAACCAGTTGCGCCATTAGCTTTACCCTGCCACCAGTTCTCGTCGACTTTATCAATCTCTGTAATCTTGTCACCTTCCTTGAAAGAGAGCTCATTATCCTCAGCAGCATCATAACTACCATCAGCCAGTCTGCCACTTCGCTTATTAGGACTCACTCGTATTGAGCTACCATATGCTCCTCGGCGGCGGCGGGGGCCGAGGTAGAAGCAGGCATAGGAGGTGGAGGAGGTGGGGGTGGGGGTGGGGGAGGAGCAACGGGTGGGACGGCTTCCAAAGCCTCCGGTTCAGCTTGGGGAGGTGGGGCTGTATCTGCTTCAGAGAGTTCGCCGGCGGGGAGCATCTCGCAGTAGTTTGATGGGAATAGACCTGATTGACCGGCGGTATTGACTCCGGACCACCATCCTATGGGTCAGCTTGGGTTGGAAGAGATTGAAAGACGTACCATCGTCAATCTCCTCGATTTGGGTAATGATTTCATCTTCCTTGAGCGAGATTTCATTCTGGATGGTCAGTAGAGATTGCACCATAGGTCGGAAAAACATACATCTTCATCGGCCTGTTGATCAGTATCTGCTAAGCAAAACATGAATCAGATCGAACTTACATCATAATCGTAGAGTGCCTTGGCTCGTTTACCAGCAACAGGTGGAGGTGCGGGAGCAGCGGGAGCAGCAGGTGCGACAGAGGCTGCCCCAGGCCTGGTACCAGTGGGTACAGGTGGAGGAGGTGGAGCAGCAGGGGCATCTTGTAAAGTCAAGTCCTGCTTCAATCTCTGAAGCTCATCGACTTGCTATTCTGGTTAGTAATGGCTCTAGACAATTCTCAGTGAGACGTACGGGATCAGCAGACTGAGCAGGAGGAGGTGGAGGAGGAGGCGGTGGTGGAGGAGGTGGAACTGCCGCTTGATCCGGTTCATCTGAATCTTGAACCGGTTCAGGCCTGAATGGCGCAGGAGGGGGAGGGGGAGGTGGCGCTCCCCAATCATCGTCCTCGTCTTCCTTTTCGGAATCGGAATCAGCAGGTCGGGGCGGGACAGCGCGGTTCACGGGTGGAGGGGCTGGTGCCGATGGAGCTGGGGGTGATGCAGGGGCCGAAGGAGCAGAAGGGGCTGGTGGAGCTGGAGGAGGTGGTGGGGCGGCTTCCTCTTCATCAGACTGATCCGCCGCGGCTCTAGAACCAAATCCAGCTATCATTCAGTTCTTTCCCGTCTTGTCGTCGATGACACGGAACTTACCAGAAGCAGTAGCGGCCTTGCTCTGATTATCCTCCTCTTCCTGTTGTTTCTTTGCCTGAGCCTGTCTCTCACTCCAAGTCAATTTATTCCCACTAGGAACGGGTTTCGAAGAAGCACCCCCACCCCCACCACCCGAAAAGGCAGCCATACGATCTTTCATACTCATCACCGCAGGTTTCTCCTCTTCATTGTCATCATCACCACCACCGGTATTTCCAGCTGGATTCCACCTGTTGGCCAATTTACCAGGTTTGGCAAGTTTGACAGGTTCATAGGCGGTTCCGACGGGTGCGATCCTATCGTCCGATGATGGCTTTGAAGGCTCGGTCGGAGCTGGGGTAGATGCGGATGCATTCACTTGGGGTGGTCGGGATGCAGCTGGAGGAGGGGGAGGTGCGGGAGTAGGTGCAGGGGGTGGAGATGGTTCCCTCGGCGGGGGAGGGGCCGGGTTGGGGGCAGCAGGAGTGGGTCGATTGAACGTCGAAGCTGGAGTCGAGACGCTTGCGGGCTACTTTGTCAGTCCGGCTTCTAGAATCAAGGCGGAGAAGCGTACCTTGCCTTGGGACCCGCCTAGACCTTGAGACGGTTTGAAGCTGGGTGTAGACCTGACCGGGGCAGAAGGAGCAGGACTAGCAGCGCCAGTCGAGTATTTTGATCCAGATGATTCTTGGATCCTCTTGTGGATATGCTGAGCAGTGACATCTTGCTTTCCTAATTAGCTGACGTCGAGTACCACAGGGTAAGGGGAAGCTTACGTCGTTTCGGGCTTGGATGACCAAATGTGCACCTTTTAGGAACTTTGATGCGACTTGGGAAGACTGGGTGTCTGGTCGTTAGTACTGTAGATGTCATAGAGAG
>Ga0308160_10003443_pt1 | contig 17841 bp, 15 predicted proteins | sample PhyFR1_FD_201036 | JGI IMG/M metagenome (GOLD analysis project Ga0308160, IMG submission 201036) | Phyllosphere microbial communities from UC Gill Tract Community Farm, Albany, California, United States - DLSLF.R1 | ecosystem: Host-associated > Plants > Phyllosphere > Unclassified | place: USA...
GGGCGCTCGTACGCCTGCGCGGACGGCGGCGGGCTCTCGAGCAGCAGGGGCGAGAGCGCAAAGGCGGCGGCGCCACCGACGGCGAGCGTCGTCGCGGTCGCGGCGGCGAGAACGGGCCGCTTGAAGCGGGGTATCGAGCGGAACATTGGAAGAGGGAGGGGTGTAGAGGTAGGGGGGAGGAAGGGGCGGGGGAGGGGGTGGTGGTTGGGTCGAGATGTGCTGGGACGGACGGTTCGCCGGTCGGTAAAAGACGAGCGGCGGCACCGGGAGAGCTTGCTCCCAGGGCGCCCCGCAGCGCAGCTCATGACGCCCACCCTTTGCGCCCCGCTGCCAGCCCCTCCTTCCTTCCTTCCCTGCCTCCCTCCGAGACAGAGTACGGCCAGGCCACAGGTAGCTTGCCAGATAGCGAAAAGCTCTCAGTTAGTAATAGCAGGAGGGCGAGCCGTCTCTCCCTTCCTCCTCGTCGCTGCGGGCGTGGCAGCAAGGCACGCCCGGCTCACGACCGGCTCGGGCGTGCCCCGCCGGCCCGGACCGGGACACGTCGAGGGCCCCCGCCACTGCCGATCTCCATCGGCGCGCACGCAGCTGACCCGACCGGCGAGCAAGAGGGGCTACACATACAAGACTGGGAACCACGGAGGCTCCGCCACAACTCGCTCGGGACGGGCCTCCTGCTGCTGCTACAACCTCGAGGTCGTGTGTCAGGCGCTCCGGAAGCCGCCCGTGCCCCGCCGGGCCTCAGCCTGGAGCATGAACGCTCGGCTGACGTCCTCGGGCCCGGTCGCCGCGAGCTCGTCCTGCGCGCGCTTCTTGTCCTCGGGCGTGACGTTGATGTCCTGGTGGCCGCCGGCAAAAATGTCCTCGGTGTGGGTGATGCCCTTGCCCTGCGTGCCCTCGGCGACCTGGACAGATTCGGAATCGAGGCAGGCGCACGGTCAGCTTGATCGAACGGCGCAGACAGGAAGCAGAGTGAGGCTGAGGGCCGACATTCTCGTAAAGGTTCATGCCCTCGCCGTCCTTCCGGCCGGGCCCGCTCCAGAAGTGGAAAGCTCGCGAGAGGACGCCGTACGAGGCTGGGACGACCTCAACGAGGTCGCCGCGCGCGATCTCGACCGACGGGACCTCGGACGGCGGCAGGCCGACGAGGTAGGCGAGCTGGCGCAGGTGGGTCCAACGGGCTCATCAGCGACAAACGATCGGGGGGGCTTCAGGCGGTGGTTACGCACCAGGCAGCGGATAACCGAGGCGTGGCCGATGATGAGTAGGTCGTCCTGACAGCGTTCCAGCTCAAAGATGACGCTCTCGAGCCGGACTGCAAGTAGCGGATTAGCTTGAGAGACAGACGACGCAGCTTCGCCAAGGAAAGACGGACCGGAGAGGTCGTGGTACGACTCAGCTCGGGGTGCACGGTGGGCGTAGGGGTCCTTGAGAAAGCGCTCCCATTCGTCCGGGTAGGCCTCCTTGGCCTCCTCTGAGCTCAGGCCGTCCCAGACGCCGGGCTGGGCAAGCGACAAGGGTCGTCGATCAGCCAAGACGCGGCCATGAGGCTCGCACCGCCACAGGAGAGCCGACGCACGTTGATCTCGCCCATCTGAGGCTTCTCCGTTACCTTGTAGCCGAGCCGGACAAACGGCCATGCTGTGTGGTAGGCCCGCCGGCGGGCGCTCGTCCAGACGCTGAGCTCGCGCTCCTCGACCACCTCGCCCCGCGCCCGACGCTCCTCGGCCACCTGTCGCCGCCGGGCCTGGACGGCCGAGTAGAGCCGGTCGGCATACGACCAGCCCGCAGGAGACAGGTCCGAGTCGGCCTTGTACGAGTGCTCGATGAGCGACTGGCCCGACCGGGCAAAGTAGATGGTCCGCGGCCGGTTGTGAATGTTCTGACGGCGGATGGGGTTCGGCAGGGAAGGTCAGCTGACTCGCGGAGGTTCTTGACTCGGTGCTGTTCGTTCGCCGCACCATGAGGAAGAAGATGATCCGCGACTGGAGGTAGCCCTCGATCCGGTTGATGACGATGCGCTCGCCGACGTTGACGACCTTGATCCACGCCGCGTCCGGGTCGATGATTGGCTGATAGCTCTTCTCGAGGTCGCGGATCCGAGACCAGTAGTCCTTGATCGCCTCCTCCGCGTTCCAGCCGCGATACTGCGAGTATAGGGGGGGGGTAGCAGCACGCGTCAGTACAGGTGGGCGCGTTAGGCTGGCCAGAGAGGTGCCGGCGGGGACGTACATCGGGCGAGGACAGCTTTACGCTCCGAATGTTGGCCTCGACAATGTCGTCCCGGTCGCACATGCTCTCTGTCAAGTCGATGGGTCACGTGTTGAACGAGTCAGCTGGCCAGTCATGACGGGCAAGGGCACATACCGGCTGGGCGCGCAGTGCGGCGTCAGGAAGCGGGCGCACTCACCAAGGAAGATGACATGGACGCCCTGGGCCTTGAACCGCGCCCAAAGCTCAAGCCGGGCCTCGCGGATGCCATTGTTGGCGTCATAGATGACGACCTGGCCGCCCTCCTTCTGGAAGAAGTCGAGCGCTTGTTGTTCGAGCCCGTCCTTGATGCGGATCCTCAGCTCCTCCGTCTCCTTTGCCTTTGGTCCTGGTGAGAGCAGCCGCCGCCATACCGCAAGATGAAGTGGTGAGCTTCTGAACCGATCAGCGGATAGCCAGACTGAGACGGTCAGCGACAGACCTGTCGCAAAGTAGTCGGCAGGCAGGTTCTTGGCTCCGCCGATCGTCTTGCGCCGGTAATCGCCCAAGCTCAGGACAGCCGTCTTGACGCCGAGCCAGCGGAGGTAGCGCTCGAGCGAGCGGGAGATGTGCGTCTTGCCGCGGGCCGGCAGGCCGACGGTGACTGGAGCCAGCGAAGGAAGCACGAGACCGGGTCAGAGCCCGGCCCAGTGACGGATGGGCGAGCCCAATGAAGGCGGCCTGGACGAGGCCAGGCGAGAGGACGACGGACGCACCGAGGAGAAGCTGACCGGCGTGCCACAGGCGGCCCGACTCGGTCGTGTACAGGGGCGCGGCCATCGTGGAAGCTCAGGCGGTCGATTGGACGGGACGAGGCCGAGCAGCGAGAGAGGGAGGGTGAGGTGAGAGATCTAGTGCGTGAGATGGTCGGCGGGTCGGCGGCTCTCGCTCGTCTCGCAGCAGACGCGGAGGGCTCGCCGCGACTGCTCGTTCGGCCGTCATCGGCGCTCACCCGTCAAAAGGTCGCTCTCAACGGTCACGAACGGCATGCCTAGCAAGAGAGAGGAAGCGAGGCGCCCCCTTCAGTCCTTCTTGAGCTCGCGCCGGAGGACGCATGAGCGCGTCTCACGCCCACCGACGCTGCCAAGGCTCTCGAGCCACTCAACCGCAACCCCCCGCTCCTCTAGCCCACGAAAGCCCTCGAGCGCCGGCGCCCACTCCTCGTCCGTCTGCTTGACGAGCTTGCCGTCGACCGGCTCGGGTGCCGACGGGTTGGACAGCGTCACGTAAATCTCGAGCCCGTCGCCGACCTCGATGTGGCGCTCCGTCGCCGAGGTGAAGGTGTCCATGATCAGCGACAGCACCTTCTCGAGTGGCAGCTCGCCCGGCGTCGGCTTCTCGGCGCCCTCTGCAAACGTCATGTTCTTGAAGTAGATCTGAATTGAGAAAGCGACAGTCGCAGAAAGAGAGAGGTGTGTGCGTCAGTCAGCCGCGACACAAGCACAGAAGGAGAGGGCACGCGGACGCACCTGGTTGTCGAGGAAGGGCTGAATGAGCGACTGAGCGGCGCCGGCCGCGCGGCAGAACTCGCGCTCGTAGCTGCCGACCGGGTCAAACGAGTAGACGGCGCCGGATCCTAAGCAAAGACGACCAGGCGGCGGTCAGCTCACTCTGTTTCTCCGCGAAGGGATCCTTCACAGGGGCGGGTCAGGGCACGCACCGTCCGTCTCGTCGATGCCGCCGAGGATGACGTAGGTGTAGAGTGGGAAGAAGCGGTTGCCGTAGAGGATCGTCTGGACCATGCGCGCGAGCGACCGTATGGGCATCGGCCGGGCGTGCGCGTGCTCGTACCACTGCGAGCAGCGGCGGCGGGCCGAGCGAGACGCGCAGAGGTCGGTCAGCAAGGTCGACTCGAATCAGATCAGACGACCAGCCGACCGTCGCTCCGAGCCCGGTTGTCCTGGCGAGGCTGCGGAGCTAATGGCGGTAGCACGGCCGCGTCGGCGCGCGGGACGCACCTCAAGCCGCTGCTGGATCCGCTGGACGAGCACCTTGCCGTCCGCAGCGAAGCCGTTGACGGCGATCGTGGCCGTATCCGTCCTGGAGAGGGTCCGAGCATGAGATCAGCACTCTTCTCACGCCTTGATTAGAGCGGCCTCGATGCCACCGAGGGCCAGCTCGAGGTCGAGCGAGGTAGCTGCCAGCCTGACAGGCGCGCCAAACTCACAGACGGAATACCTTCGGCGCATAGCGCGTCTGGATGCTGTAGCCTTCCGATTGCCGGGTGTCGGCTGCCGTGCAGGTGAAGGTCTTTGAGGCGATGGCGAGGATCTGGCGGCGGCAGAGCATGCGGGGCAGGTCAGGACGAGCTGGCAAAGGAGGGCTGAGATGGCCGCTGGGTCGGACGCACGGAGCCGCCGTTCGAGGCGTACGGGTCGAAGCGGGACATGGCAGGAGGCAATTCAACTCTCTCTGTCTGATTGTTTAGTCCAGTGCGAGATCTGGAGCGGCTTGGAGAAGGAAGGCGCGAGGGAGAGGTCGAGGCGATGAGGGCACAGAAGGGGTTGGCGTCGAAGGGGTGGCTGGGGCTGCCGCTCGCGCCCGCCGGCGCATCCACGTCGCGGCGCGGTCGATCGCCCTTCTGCTTCGCTGCTGCTGCCGGTCGTCGTGCGTACGACTCGCCAGACACCCGGACAAGCAACGGCCACTCAGCAGGAAGTGCGACAATTCGTTTGACAGTTGCCTGAGACTGACAATGTCAGGTGCCCCCTGAAGGTCTCCATCTCACGACCAACCGCCTGGGCGGAACACAGGAGGGGCAAGCCCTGACGTGCGCCTGCACTTGACACATCCTTCTACTCATCCGAAGTGAGTCGACCATGACAAAGGGGGAGTAACATCAATTTGGTATGATGGAGAGATTTCGTCTCGTCTGCGCCGCTGCTGACCGAGTCTATCGAACGGGTCACTCACCTCATACTGACAGGTACGTCTCGAGACCGGTCGACCCCGTCTGGGTCCATGCACATGCTGTGCCTGATGCAATTTTGTCATCTGATGCGGCCTACCCATACGACTCAGGCTCCCTATCGCATACTGTCTCGCTTGCCGCAAAGACAGCTGACTTAGCCCACGCTCGAGGCCACCAGACTGACACGATCGGCCGCCTCAAACGCAACTCGTCGTCTCTAACCTCCGTCCTCACTGACACGCTCACTGGCGAGACCCTACTAGTGGACTAGCAACGCAGAAGCTGCCTTCTGCTCATCACCCCTAGGCTGACCTCGTTGTACTCAGGCGCCGGCGACCTAGATCGGGATAGATCTGCGCAAGGGCTGTACCTTGGCTCGAAAGCTCCCTCTCGTATCCAAGGTCGGAGGGGAAGACGCTCAGTCTTTGCCTGCAGAGTGACGGGCCGGCCACGAGTATGAGGCGGGGTGCGCACAGACGAGCGAATGCTCAGACTGGGCCGGTTTCGTCTCTCACCCTCTCGACGAGAGCAAAGGGTCAACGACAGCAAAGGAAAAGGCAGCAAGGCGGCATGGGCTATTGCGTTACGGGAAAGGGAAGGGAGGGTGTGCGAGCCGTCGGGGTTGGGGGCAAAGCGGGGGGTCACTCTTGGCCCTCGACGGTTTCTAGGGGCGCGGCAAGCAGGGCGGGTAGAGACTGGTTGAGGGAGAAAGATCGACGACCCAGGGTGCGTGAAGAGGAGGAGCAGCAAGGAAGGAGCGCAAAAAGGGCTGCGCGGCCGAGTTATGCGCCGTAGACGTTGCGACGGAGGACCTTCTCGATGACCGGAGTGTCAGGAAACGATGTCGTTATGCAGCAGTCTGAACGAGAGGAAGGGCAGAAAGTGATGTGGACCACGGGGGGGGGCCCCGCTGCAGGGTGGACAAGTGACCCTACCTGGCGGGCCATACGCGTGTGTCGGCGGCTCATGCTGCTTGCCGCCACCTTTGCTAACCTCGAATAGAATGCTCGTTGGGCGGCTCCCAGAGAGACGGCCTGTTGATAGTGATCCCCTGCACCCGGCGCAAGTCGAAAGGTGCGCGAGATCAAGAATGAGCAAGAAAAGAAAGACCATGATGATGAAAGGGGGGGGCGTGGTAGTGTGCTACAGAGCTACATCGTGAAGGGGAAAGGACCAGAAATGCCGGGTGAGGGCGTCTATGCGTTCGAAGGGTAGAGAGCACCGGCGACGCCGATGAAGTTCTCCTTGATCGACCGGGGCGAGGTGAAGCGCTGGAAGATCGAGGCCGAGCCCGACTTGTCGTTGGTGCCCGAAGCGCGGCCTCCGCCGAACGGCTGCTGGCCGACGACGGCGCCGGTCGACTTGTCGTTGATGTAGAAGTTGCCGGCCGCGTTGCGGAGGAGCTGCTGGGCCTTGACGACGACCGAGCGGTCGGCGGCAAAGATCGAGCCGGTGAGGGCGTACTGCGTCGTCGAGTCGACGAGCTTGCACGTGGCCTCCCACTCGTCGTCCTCGTAAACAAAGACGGTAAGGACCGGGCCGAAGATCTCCTTGGCCATCGAGACCGACTTGGGGTCCTTGGTGACAATGACGGTCGGGTTGACAAAGTAGCCCTTGGACTTGTCGCCGGTGCCGCCGACGAGGATCTCGCCGCCGGCCTCCTTGGCCTCGGCGATAATGCCGGTGATCTTGTCGTACGAGGCCTCGTTGATGACGGGGCCGACAAAGTTCTTGAAGTCCTCGCACGGGCCGACCTTGAGCTTCTCGACCTCGGTCTTCATGACGTCGCCCCATCCGGCCTCCCACATCGAGCGGGGGACATAGGCCCGCGAAAGAGCCGAGCACTTCTGGCCAGAGTACTCGAACGCCGAGCGGATCGACTGGATGACCGTCTCGCGGAGGTCGGCCGACTTGTGGATCATGTGGAAGTTCTTGCCGCCGGTCTCGCCGACGACGCGGGGGTACGACTTGTAGAGGTCGACGTTGTTGGCGATCTGCTTGAAGAGGCCCTTGAAGACGTGGGTCGAGCCGGTGAAGTGGAGGCCGGCAAACTCCTTGTGGTCGGTGCACTGCTTGACGAGCGTCGGGGCGTCTCCGGGAACAAACTGGATGACGGGGCCCGGAACACCGGCCTCGAGCAGGATCTTGTGGGTGAGGTAGTTGGCGTAGGTGGCCATCGGCGAGGGCTTCCAGAGGCAGACGTTGCCAACGATGACGGGGGCGCCGACGAGGTTGCCGCCGATGGCGGTGAAGTTGAACGGCGTGACGGCCAGGATAAAGCCCTCGAGCGCACGGTACTCGGTGCGGCTGAAGAGGGAGAGGAGGGATGGTCAGCGGCTGGCCTTGCGCCCCACGGCCGGCGTCTAAAGCGGGCTGCTCACTTCCAGATTCCGGGCGAGTTCTCGGTCGGCTGGGTGGCGTAGAGCTGCTCGACGAACTTGACACCGAAGCGGAAGAAGTCGGCCATCTGTGTGTACAAGGGAAGAAGAAGCAGGGGCAGCAGGGGTCAGCGGCTGGGCTCGGCGGCTAGTGCGCAGGTGCGCGCAGTCGTCCAGCAAAAGGACGCACCTCGGCGGCGGCGTCAATCTCAGCCTGCCAAGCGTTCTTGCCCTGGCCGAGCATGGTAGCAGCCATCAGCTGGTAGCGATACTTGCCGGCAACGAGGTCGGCCGCCTTGAGGAAGATGGCGGCGCGGTCGTTCCACGGGAGGGCCTCCCAGTCGGCCTGGGCGGCGACCGACGACTCGATCGACTTGGCGACGAGCTCGGGGGTGGCGACGTGGTACCGGCAGAGGGGCTTCTCGGTGTGAGCGTGGGGCTGGAGCTGCTCGAGAACGTTGCCGGTCTTGACCTAAGCAAAGGGGCGGGCAGGATTGCAAGAGGTCAGCAGACTGGGCAGGTCGGCGGCGGCTAGCCGCGGGCGGCCACAAGGGGCGAAAGAGAGAAGGGAACGCACGTCCTTGCCGTCGATGACACAGGGGACCTCGAACGGCAGCTGGCTCTTCATCTCGTCAATGGCAGCCTCGAGCTTCTGGCGCTCGCTCGAGCCAGGAGCGTAGTTCATCTGTGTCGCGAGTGTGGCGAGAGCAGGTCAGCCGGCCATCTCTCTCTCGGAGGGGTGTGCCGCATGGAGACCGACGAACCATGGGCTCATTCTTGATCTCGGGGATCTTGAAGGTCGCGAGAGTGGCCATTTTGAGAGGAAGAGGAAGAGAAGGGAGAAGGGAAAGGTAGGTGGGGAGTGGTGGTTGGCGGGAGAAGCAGGGCTGCCTGGGGCCAACACACTTTAAGAGAGCGCAGCGGAGGAGCCGGTCAAGAAAGCCGCCCAAAGTTCCGCGGCGAAAGCCGATGAAACTTCGACTCCCCGCCGTCGGCAAAAGGACGCTCTCAGCTGCCTCTGCAGCCGTACGCGTGCAGCATGTGCCAGGCGGCAGATTAGACCGAGTCACCGCGACCCTGTCGGGCTCGTCGTCGAGTCCCCTGCCCCGACCACGAGAGCACCGGCGCTCCTCCTAGAAACTTGCACGGCAGCGGCAACATCTGTCGAATTCTTAGATCCACCGGGCGCACTAAGCGGCAGGCCGAGAGGTGGTCGAGACGTCTGCGCATGCATCGCCTCCTTTCGACTTGCGCTGTGGCGCAGGGGATCGCCTTAGGAGGCCGTCACTGGCCGTCTCTCTGAGAGTTGTCCGACGAGCACTCGAATCGAGGGTGGCAAAGGTGGCGGCGAACAGCATGAGCCGCCGACACAATCCTACGGCCCGCCAGGTAGGGTCACTTGTCCAGCCTGCAGCGGCGGACACTCCCGGTCCAGATCGCAGGCGGCACGAGCCGTCAGCGCTGCCCTCCGACAGGTGACCCGTCGTCGATTGCCAGCCTTCCCCGCAACTCCGCCCCGGCAACCGGCCTCCCAACCTGCTGCTCCTCCTCTTCCCGTCCTTCGCCCGCCCGGATCCGTCGACGAGGTCGTCAACGAAATTTCGTCGTTGTGGGTCATGGCATAGCAGCTGTGTCGATCTCCGACCACAGCTCCTCAGCGGCCGAGTGCGGCGCCGCAGCCTCCAGAAGAGAGAAGGGGAACCGTTTAAAGGTTGAGCTTCGTCTTGCGCCAGTGGCGACGCTTCTTGTTGTACGAGACTGCAGAGGCGAGGAGGGTGACGTTGTCAGCGTGAGCTCGGTGAACGCAGATGGGCTGGATTGGGGCGATGTACCCTTCTGCAAGAATGGAGCGCAAGAAGCAAAGGCGTCAGCAACGGTGTAGGACAAGGAACAAGCGACGGGCGACCGGCCGCAGGCGGAGACTCACGGTGTCAGCCTTGAGCCGGAACCACTGGGGGATGGGCCGGTTCTGCTTGCCAGCCTTGGCCAGCGCGACTTTGGTGCGGAAGGTCTTCTGGGAAGGCTGTGGAAGAGAGGGCGAGGGAGACACGCGCCAGGTCAGCGCCTGCTGCGAGCCAGAGGAAGCAGACTCGGTGTGCTGCTGCTAGGCGACGGCGAGACGACGTCGATGGCGGGGCGATAGCGTGCGAGGTCGGACCAGCCGAAGCTGGGGATTGTGGCAATGCGGCCGCGGCACCTAAGCCGGCCTGGATGGCCGAGTGCGCTGCTCAGCTGCCATGGGAGGAAAGACCTCGGTGGGTGCCCCTCCTGCCGGCAGTGATGACCTGGCTGAGCCCTGCCTGCCCCGCCCATGCTGAGCTCGGAGCGACAGTGGCGGAGTCGTCTCCCGCGCCGGAGCATGGCAGGAGCCGCACCCGCGAGAGTCCAGAGACAGCATGAGAGCCAGCACTGGCACCTCGAGGGACCCGCTGGGCCACCCTTAGCCGGGTCGAGGCGAGCCTCTGCGGAGGCCAGGAGCTAGGAAGGCAGGCCGAGCTGCTGGTCTGCTGGAGTGGTGGCCGACAAGGAGGCTGGCCGACCAAAGCCTCGGACCGGTACGATCCGCGTACCGTTCGATACGGCCGATGTCGACTGTCTCGACCGTTGCAGCAGCACACCATGCTACCTTGGAAGGATGGCACGTACCATTGTCGGCTTGAGGTGAGACTTGACTGACTGTCCTAGGGTCGGCAGGCGGCGAGGCGACGAAGCCGACCGCCCGCGCCCGCTCGCCGCGCGCGCCCGCAAGCCAGCCCAACCCAGCCCAGCCTGCGCGCAGACGTCGCGGGCGCGCGGCGGCGGGCCAGGCCCAGCCACGCGCAGGCGGCTGCGTGACTGCTCCTAGCTGGGCTGTTACGCTGGCGTAATACAGCCTGCCGCCGCGGTTGTTTTGCCAGGCTTGCCAAACCGGCCCTTGCGAACAGCCCGTCACGGCAGGATCAGAAGAGTCATCAGGCTTGTAGCGACTGAGCAAGCTGGTGAGACGCAGACTGGTGCAAGCGTCTATCCCTGCCTACTAACCTAGCTGCGGGTCCTCGACTTGCAGACCGCGGCCTGCAGGCCGCCGGGAGGGGAAAGCAGCAATCATTCGACGCCTGGCCTCGTCGCGAGCCCACGCCCCCACGTCTGCCGACGGGAGCCCATGGCCATGATGATACAGTGCGAGGGGTGAGGAGCACAAAAGCGCGGGACATAAAGTATAAGCGGAGCGAACAGAAAGGACAAGGCCAGTGGGCGGACGCCTCAGCCGAAGGTCTGCGGGAGAAGGATCGAGAGGTCAGCGACAAGGCACCAGCGCGAAACGGCGCGCGGACCAGCGAGAGCGGACGCACCTGACTCGATCGGGTGACCTTCTTCGTGCGCGAGATCCGCCACTCGTCGGGCTTCTCGTACTTGTTGAAGAGGGGCTCGATCCGCTCCTGGGCCTTGCGCTTCGAAATCTTGTTCGAGTCGGCGACCTTGTAGAAGGCGGGCGCGACCTCCGACAGCCACTTGGGCTCGATCGCGAGGACGCAGTGCATGTACTCCTTGGTCGTCAGGACGATCTCGTTGTAGATGCACCACTCGGGCGGCCGGTTGAAGAGGGCCGAGGACGGGTGGATGAAGACGGGTGTGCCCTCGGTGAGCGTCTTGTAGCCCTCGGTCGGGTCCTTCTTGCACGCGTTGCGGAAGTAGCCGGAGCAAATGGCCTTGCGCACGCGGTTGTAATTGTTGCCGGCCGAGATAATGTCGTGCTTGTAGCGGTCCATCATGCCGAGCAGCTGCTTGCGGACGTCCTGGGCCGACTTCATGTTGCGCGCCTGGATGAAGTTCTGCGAGGCGGCGCGTTCGGGACGGTCATCAGCGAGTGAGTCAGAAGGCAGCTGACAGTGACGAGGGGACGCACCTCGTAGCACCACGGCGCGCTGAACTTGCTCGCCTTCCAGCCATTGTAGACTGTCAGGAGCGTCAGGTGGTCGCCCTCGGGCTGATGGAACTTGGCCTTCTTGGCATCGGCCTGGGCCTGCTTGTCCTTGGGCCGGTAGAAGACATTCTGGACCGAGAGCATCGCGACGATGGTGAGCATCTCCTCGGAGCAGCCGTAGTCGACCGAGGCAATCAGCATCTTGGCCATCGGCGGATCGATCGGGAAGTCGGCCATCTTGCGGCCGAGCCGGGTAAGTAGGCCCTCGTCATCGAGCGCGCCGAGCGCAAACAGGTTCTCGAGCGCCGTGATCTGGACGTGTAGGAGCCGGGCTTCAGATCAGCATTGGGCGGCACGAGCGACGCGTCGAGACTGTAGAAACCGAGACGCACGAGCGTCTGCGCCGGTGGCGGATCCATAAAGTCGAACGCGATGAGATCGTTGATGCCCATCGCCTTAAGCGTCAGGATCGTCGACGAGAGGTTGGTTCGCTGGATCTCGGGCACTGGGTTGGGCAGCATCTCGTTCCGGAAGGCGATCTCGGTGTACAGCCGGTAGGCCTTGCCGGGACCGGTCCGGCCGGCGCGGCCAGAGCGCTGGCGGGCCTGCGCTTGCGAGATGGGCTGCGGAGGGTGTATGCGGTGGGGGTTCTGAGTCAGCCGCCTGATCTAATCTGCCGACGGGACGCGAGTGCTCCGGGCACGTTGCGACGCACCATGACCTGGAGGTGGTCCATGCCGAGCTTCGGGTCGTAGTGGTTTTGCTTTGTGAAGCCCGGGTCGATGACGTAGTAGATGCCGGGGATCGTGATGGACGTCTCGGCAATGTTGGTCGCGATGACGACCTTTCGCGTACCCTCGGGCGTCGGCTCAAAGACCTTGGACTGGACCGACGAGATCTGGGCGCCGTAAATAGGGTAGATCGACAGCTGGGGCACCTGCGAGCCGAGCGCTTTCATCCGGTCGTAGAGGATCTCGCAGGCCGAGTCGATCTCCTCCTGGCCGGTCAGGAAGAGGAGGATGTCGCCCGGCGGCTCAGACAAGTGGATTTGCATGACGGTGATGAGCGAGGCGTCGAGGTAGTCCGACTCGGGCTCCTTGGTGTAGAGGATCTCGACCGGGAACGTGTTGCCGGGGACGGTGAAGATGGCGCAGCCAAAAAAGTACTCGGAGAATTTCTCGGCGTTGAGCGTGGCCGAGGTGACGATCAGCTTGAACTCGGGTCGGCGCTTGAGCGTGCCTGTGGGGATAATCGAAGCGATGGAGGCATCAGTCGATACGCTCGGCCGCTCGCATGTACCCAAACCGAAAGCGATGACGCACGCTTGAGCAGACCAAAGAGAACGTCGGTGTTGATCGACCGCTCGTGGGCCTCGTCGAGGATGATGCACGAGTAGGCGCTCATGTCGGGGTCGATCAGCGCCTCTCGCAGGAGGAGGCCGTCCGTCATGTACTTGATCTTGGTCTCGGGACCAGTGCAGTCCTCGAAGCGGATCGCGTAGCCAACCTCTTCGCCGAGCCGGCAACCAACCTCTTCGGCGACGCGCTTGGCGACCGACGTCGCCGCGACACGACGAGGCTGCGTGCAGCCAATCTTGCCGCGGTCGGCAAAGCCCTCCTCGGCCAGGAATTGCGTCATCTGCGTCGTCTTGCCCGATCCCGTCTCGCCGATGACGATCAGGACATTGTTCTGCGAGCGAAGGAGATTGGCATGCGGATCGTCAGCCTCAAGACAGCAGATCGACGGAGGGCCGGCAGAGGACCTACGTCTCGGACGGCGGCGACGAGCTCGTTGCGGAACTTGTAAACCGGCAGCGAGCGCCGTTGCTCCTGGATCGTCTTGTTGGTGACGATACCTGTTGGACAGAGCAGGCAGCGAGAGGCAAGTCAGCGGCGGACGAGCCAACAGAACAGGGCGAGAGGGAACGGGACGGACCAAATGTCATGCTCTTGTTCTCCTTCTTCCACTCGGGCTCGTCCATGCCCTTCTCGCCCATCAGGCTGCCGCGGAGGTCCATAGCAAACTGCTTGTCGCCCTTTGCCGCCATCGGGTCGAGCCAGGGCGCGTTGAAGTCACGGGCCTCCGAGTCGGCCTTGTCCTGGGCCTCCTGCTGGCGGAGCTCACGCCGCTCCTTGGCGTAGACCTCGGACGCGAGCGCGGCCCGGTTGAGCGAGCCGTCCGGGGCCTTGACGACCTTCACGGGACTCATCTCCATGATCCCGCGCTTCTGGCCGGCGAGGAAGGGCGCCTCGTCCTCGCGCGTCTCGATGTCGACCTCCTCCTCGATCTCGGCCGCGCCATTCTCCATCGAGAGCGTGTGCTCCTCGTCGAGGTTGGGGTACTCGGACGCGTCGACGACGCCCGACGCGATCAGCTGCTTGATCTCCCACCGCTCGGGGCTCGTCAGCCGCTTAGCCGACGAGTGCTTCGGCTCGTCGACGGCATAGAGCGGCGTGGCGTTGGAAGACGAGGCGGCCGCAGGTGGAGCTCGCATGCGCTCCTCATCGGCAAGAAGCTCGGCCTCGGTCTTCTGCCGCAGGTGGGGCGTCAGGTCGCCGCCAGTCCGCTGGTCGACATCCTTCATCGAGAGCGAGAGACGCGTGCCAGAGACCGACATAACCTTGACCTTGACCGCCTGGTTCTTGGTGAGAACGTCGGCCGGGCTGTTGAGCCGCTGGCCGAGTGCGATCGAGCCGATGTGGACCATACCTGAAAGGGGTTGAGAGGAGGAGGCGTCAGCCTCGGAGAGCAGGGTGTCGCGGGCAAGACGCCGAGGCAGGGCACGCACCCTCGAAGCGGCCGCGCAGACCCTCGAGCTGGACGAAGGCGCCAAAGTCCTTCCAGCCGGTGACGGTGCCGCTATAGATCTTGTACAGCACCGGCTTCTCGTCCTGCTGCGGCCGGCCGTGGAACGCGCCGTCCCGACCACCGTAGCCACCTCCGCTCGGACCAGGATAGCCTCCGCGGTCGCCTTGCCCGTAGCCACCGCGCGGGCCGTAGCCGTTGTCCCTCGGCGTCGGGTCCCGACCGCGTCCGCCGCCGTCCTCGTCGTACCGCGGCCGCTTGCTCGGGCCGGGCTCCTCGAGATCCTCGCGCTGGCTCGTGCTCATCCGAGCTTTCTTCCCGACGCCCTCGAGCTGCGAAAGCAGGTCGCCGACCTCTTTGTCGAGCACGGCCGGCGCGCCAGCGACCTTGGCCCGCGGCTTGTCGGCCGAATCGGGCTCAAATGACGGCGCGTACGGCGTGTCAGGCAGGGCGAGCGAAGGCAAAAGCCGCCGCTGGAGCTCCTTCTCGGCCGAGAGCTTCTCCTGCGGCTGTGCCTTGGCCGCCGCCGCCTCAGTATCGGCCTTGAGGGCCTTCTTGGACTTCTTCTTGTACTTCGGGTGGAGCGAGAGGATGAGTCGACTGCGAGGCGGGGAACGATGCAGATCCGAGAGTCAGCGCTGGTACCGACACGTAGCGGCAAGGCAGGGTTGTGGACCGGGCGGAGAGCCGATGCCAGAGCACTAGCCGACCGCTAGCAGCCTGCTCCGCTTGCTCCGACAGTCGAGACGAGGAAGCGAAGCGGCAAGCGGGACCGACGGTGGAGTAGAAGTCGGGGGCAAGAGCGCGGAGGCACTCACTCTAGCGTCTCGATGAAGGCCGGCTCGAAGCCGGCGCCGACCTCGTCGAGCTTGGCCTTGAATTCGGCAAGCGTCTTGCTCTTCTGGTGGAGCGAGATGACGAACTCTGCGAGCGACTTGTCATTGATGGCCGTGTGATTGAGGATCTCCTGCGAGATGCGCGAGACGAGCGAGAGGAGCTCGAGCCGGTAGAGGTCCTTGTCCGACATGGCGCGGTCGGGAGCGAGCGGCCTGGACGTCGAGCAAGAGCCAAGAGAGGGGGAGCGCGCGCGAGAGAGGGCTACCGAGACTGGAAGGGAGAGTGCAGGGGGCCGGGAAAGATGTTGCTAATCTGGAGGGTGGCGACAGAGACGGTCGGTGGTGGTGAGGCGGGCGGAGGCGAGGCCACAGCAGCCGACCGACCTCACCTCACGCGCGGGCGGACCAAAACGGCCGGCCGGCGCGGTTCGAGCGCAAGCGGCGGCGCTCGCTCGCTCGCACCCGACTCCCTCAACACTTCCACGAACGAACGTATCGCTGCTGCCTTTGCATCATGTCCCTCGCCGACCCGCCTGGCCAAGCGGCAGACTGGTCCAACGCCTTCTGGGGTCTCGTTCGTCCCGTTCCTGATCCGACTCTCCTTGACCCCCACTCGCGAGGGCGCCAACGTCTTCGCTCGCGGGCGGCGCATCAATCTCGGCCTGACCCTGCCCATCCCTTGCTCCTTTCCTTACTAGCACGATGAGGGCTACGAGGTCGTCCTCGCCCGCATGCGCTCGTCTGCCAAGACGGTCGATGCCCTCCAGTCTTTCTGGCACGAGCGGTCCGTCTCTCTCCCTTTGATCGTGCTGCTGGCCTCAACGAAGCCCCCGTAGGAAACCACACGTCACTCAACGCTCCCCGTCCCTTCTCTCCTTCCCTCTTGCCTCGCCAGGATCGCCATCGAGGAGGACTATGCCCGCCGGCTCTCGAAACTCGGCCGAAGTCAGGGTGCACTCCTTGGAAAAGACGAGGAGGGTCAGCTCAAAGAGGCGCTCGAGACGCTTGGGCGCGAGACGGACGGCCTCGGCGAGAGCCACCGGCACCTGGCGAGCGAGATGAAGTCGACGCTCGAGGTATGTACTCCCTTCCTCAAACCTCTGGAGGGCCAGTGCGGATTGCGGCGAGCAGCGCTTCAAAGGACCTCGGCCGTAGGCAGGGCGAGGCAGCCGATGACCTCTCTGACTGACTGCCCTCTCCTTTCGGCGCTCGTCACCAGGCGCCCAACGCCGACTTTGCTGCGCGCCTGACCGCGTTCCGCAAGAACGTTAGTCGGCCTCCCTCTCTCCTCCCAGCTCGCCTCGATCCCTCTCTGGGTACCTTTGAGCTGACGACCACCCGCCTGTCCGCCTTTGATCCCTTTTTCTGGCTCTGACAGAACCAGACGGCTCTCGAGAAGGTTTACAAACTGAAGCTCAGCCAGGAGGGCTACGTCAACAAGGTACCGACGCGGTGGCTTTGCCCTTCCGCCCGACCGTACTGCCCATGAAGCCTGACGTCTCGTCCTCTATCCTGCTCCCGCGTCGACCAGGCCCGGGACAAGCTCTCGCAGCAGATGCTCCTCTCAAACTCGTACACGGCTCAGTCGTCGCTCTCGCAAGGCCGCGAGCTCGACCGGGTCGCATCCAAGCTCGACCGGGCCCAAGGCAACGTTGCCGCGGCCGAGCGCGATCTGCGGACGTTCCTTGGTGCCCTAGGTGAGACGTGGGGTCGCTGGGTCGACGGCTGGAAGACGTTCTGCGACGAGGCCCAGGACCTCGAGGAGGAGCGCGTCGACTTCCTCAAGGACGTTTGCTGGGCTTACGCCAATGCTGTTTCGAGCGTCTGCGTCGTCGACGACGAGGTCGGTCTTTGTCTACGCTTCCTTACTCTTGACTCGATTGCTCATCGCCAACTTTCATTTTCTCCGTCACAGGCTTGCGAGCGCATGCGCGTCTCGCTCGAGTCGGTCGACTCGTTCGCCGAGGCGGCCGCCTTTGTCCGCGTGCATGCAACCTCGGGCAAGATCCCCGACCCGCCACGCTTTGTCAACTACGCGGCCGGTGAGCGCGAGCCGGAGGAGGTCGCATTCCGCCAAGCGCGCTTCGTCCGTCGGACGGAGCGACCGGCGCCGACGCCGCCGGCGGCGAACGGGGCTGCGCAGCTCGTCGAGGAAGATCTGGCGCCTCGACAGGATGCAGAGGAGGTCGGCGAGGTGCAGCGCGCGATGCAAGGAATGGGCCTTGAGCAGGCCCAGCCGCCAACCCAGGCCGCGATGCCTGCGCCGGCCTCTCGGGCTCCTGTCCCGCAGCAGCAGCAGCAGCAGCAGCCCCCGGCCCCGGCTACCACGGCGTCAGCTTCGCAACAGCCTTCCTACCAGCAGCAAAAGCAGCAGCTTCCTCCGAAGCCCCCGCAGAGCCTTATGTCGCCCCCGCCTCATCCTTCGCAAATTCCTCCTCCCCCTTCCTCTTGGACCCAACCGCCGGTCAACTCCACTCCAGCGCAAGCGGCAGCCGTCATCGCTCAGCCTGTCGAGGACCCGATTGCCAAGGCGCTCGCCGACCTCCAGGCCAAGCGCATGTCGCGCCAGGGCTCGTACCGCAGCACGGCCTCGCGCGCTTCTCGCCACTCGCAGGTACCTGCGAGCCCACGGCAAAGCGTGCTGAGCCCAGCCATGCAGGGCGGTGGTGCCTTCGGTGGACCCTCGCCGTCGTTACTCCCGCCGATGGGCGGCTCGACCTCGTCCGCCCTCACCAACTCGCAAGCCGACTTTGACGCCCG
>Ga0308160_10003444_pt1 | contig 17837 bp, 16 predicted proteins | sample PhyFR1_FD_201036 | JGI IMG/M metagenome (GOLD analysis project Ga0308160, IMG submission 201036) | Phyllosphere microbial communities from UC Gill Tract Community Farm, Albany, California, United States - DLSLF.R1 | ecosystem: Host-associated > Plants > Phyllosphere > Unclassified | place: USA...
ATACCAAACGCAAGACCAAAGTGGTGGCAAACAGTCCGGCCGGACTTGCCACGCTTGCTTACTTCGTGGAAAAAGAAGGCATCCTTCCTGATGAGCTTCACGTCATCATGGAAGGTACGGGCGTCTACCACCAGTTGGCCGCCGAGACACTATCCGATGCCGGCATGACGGTCTCGATTGCCAACCCCGCCCAGGTGAAGGACTTCGGTCGGGGCATGGCGGTGCGAACGAAGAACGATACGAAGGACAGCTTCGTACTGGCTCGCTATGGCGCGCTGCTGAAGCCAGCGCCCTGGGTGCCGCCGCCGCCCGCGGCCCGGCAGCTACAGGCATATATCGCGCGTGAAGACGCGATCAAGAAGGACATCGAGCGCGAGCACAACCGCAAGGAAAAATCCGTCGTCGGCCGCGCACCCGCGGATGTCCTGGCATCGATCGACGAAACCATTGGATTTCTGAACACTCAGCTGAAAGCGATCCGGAAAAAGATCGATGCGCACATCGACAGGCATCCTGATCTGAAGGACGACATGAAGCTGTTGACCAGCATTCCTGGCGTCGGACCGGAAACCGGGCATCACATGCTGTCGGTCATGCACACCCACCAGTTTCATTCTGCCGAACAGCTTGCAGCCTATCTCGGCCTGGTGCCTGTGGAACGCCAGTCGGGAACGAGCCTGCACGCTCGTCCCAAGCTATCGAAAGCGGGGCCGAAAAGGATGCGTGCCGCCTTGTACATGCCCGCAGTGTCGGCCCTGCAGTGGAATCCCCATATACGCGCACTCAAGGAGCGACTGGCTGCTAAAGGCAAGACGCCGATGGCAATCGTCGGCGCAGCCATGCGCAAGCTCGTACACCTGTGCTTCGGCGTCTTGAGGACCAGAACAAAATACTCACCGGACCACGCTCACCCTGCTTGAAACCCGAGACGGTATCTACGGTGCACCACCGTTCGTAGCAAGTTCACGGAGCGGTGGCGTAACGTAGGGCGGGCATGCCCGCGCGGACGTACCGATGCGTACCCACATCCGACGCTCCTGCCTGCATTCCCGTATCATGCCGGTTCGACATCAAGGAGCATGAATGGAATCGGTAGGTGTAGTCCTCGCAATGCTGCTGGCGGTGATCGGCAGCGGTTACCTGGTGCGCCTGCTGCCCTTCGCGGTGCCGCTGCCGCTGGTGCAGATCGCCCTCGGCGCCGTGATTTCCGGGGTGTTCGGCCATGGCGTGGCGCTCGATCCCGAGATCTTCTTCCTGCTGTTCCTGCCGCCCCTGCTCTTCCTCGATGGCTGGCGCATCCCGAAAGTCGGCCTGTTCCGCGACAAGGGCACGATCCTCGAGCTGGCGCTCGGCCTGGTCGTCTTTACGGTGCTCGGCGCCGGCTTCCTGATCCACTGGCTGGTGCCGACCATGCCGCTGCCGGTCGCCTTTGCGCTGGCCGCGATCGTGGCGCCGACCGACCCGGTGGCCGTGTCCTCGATCGCCGCGCGCGTGCCCATCCCGCACCGCCTGATGCACATCCTGGAAGGCGAGTCCCTGCTGAACGACGCCACCGGCCTGGTGTGCTTCCGCTTCGCCGTGGCCGCCGCCATGACCGGCGCCTTCTCGCTGGCCGACGCCTCGCTGACCTTCCTCTGGGTCGCGCTGGCCGGCATCGCCTGCGGCGTCGCGATCACCGTGGGCGTCGCTTTTGTGCAGCGCGTGGCAGGCCAGCGCCTGGGCGAGGAGCCCGGCTCGCCGATCCTGGTCAACCTGCTGATTCCCTTCGGCGCCTACCTCGCGGCCGAGCATCTGCACGCCTCGGGCATCCTGGCCGCGGTGGCGGCCGGCGTCTCGATGAGCTATGTCGAGCTCTCCGGACGGGCGCTGGCCACCACGCGCGTGCGCCGCGCCGTGGTCTGGGACACGGTGCAGTTCTCCCTGAACGGCGTGATGTTCGTGCTGCTGGGCGAACAGCTGCCGGAGATTGTCGCCCGCGCCCTGCACGACGCCCGCCTCGACGAGCACATGACGGAATGGTCGCTGCTCGGCACCGCGCTCCTGATCAGCCTCGGCCTGATCCTGCTGCGCCTTAGCTGGGTGTGGGTCTCGCTCAGGCTCACCATCCTGAAGGCGCGCCGCCACGGGCGCCAGGTGTATCAGCCTAACTTCCGGCTCGTGGTGGCGACCTCGCTGGCCGGCGTGCGCGGTGCGATCACGATGGCCGGCGTGCTGACCCTGCCCCTCGCGCTGCCGAATGGCACGCCCTTCCCGGGCCGCGACCTCGCCATCTTCTACGCCAGCGCCGTGATCATCGTCTCCCTGCTGGTGGCCAGCATCGGCCTGCCGCGCGTGCTGCGCAACCTGGAAGTGCCGGAGGAATCGGCCGAACTGTCCCAGGAAGACCGCGCGCGCCACGACGCCGCCGTGGCCGCCATCAATGCCATCGACAAGGCGGCCCACCTGCACGCCGACCATGAGCACGACGCCGACGTCCATGCCAGCGCGATCGATCACGTGCGCGGCGTGTACGAGCACCGTCTCGGCGTGGGCGGCCTGTACGACCCCTCGCGGGTGCGGGTGGCCGAGCAGGCCGAGCGCGAATACCGCCTTGCCGCCCTGCAGGCCGAGCGCAAGGCGATCCTGGCGCTGGTGCACGGGCGCGAACTCTCGGACGAAATCGCGCGCAAGCTGCTGCGCGAGATCGATCTCGTCGAAGCCCGCTACGGATAAGGATTAGCGCACCGCGTCCGCCAGGATCGCGGCCAGCGCTTCGAGATCGACCGGCTTGACCAGGTGGTGATCGAAGCCGGCGGCCAGCGTCGCCTTGCGGTCGTTCTCCTGGCCGTAGCCGGTGACGGCGACCAGGAGCGCGTGCGCCGTTTCCGGCTGGGCACGCAGGCGCCGCGCCAGTTCGTTGCCGTCGATGCCGGGCAGGCCGATATCGAGCAGGAACACGTCGGCCGCCTCCTCGCGGCTGCGCACCAGGGCCCGCAGCGGGTCGTGTTCGACCGCCACCCGGTGGCCCGAGGCTTCGAGCAGCATGGCCAGCATGGCCGCCGCATCGACGTTGTCGTCCACCACCATCACGCGCAGCGGTTCCACCGGCGCCGGTGGCGCGCCCGGCTGGCCGGCATCGCGCGCATCTGCGCCCTCTTCCATGGCCAGGCGCGGCAGGCGCACCGTGAAGCGGCTGCCCTTGCCGATGCCCGCGCTGCCGCAGGTGACCGAGCCATGGTGCAGCTCGACCAGGCTGCGCACCAGCGCCAGCCCGAGTCCGAGGCCGCCCGAGGCGCGGTCCGAGCTGCGCCGCGCCTGGGTGAACAGGTCGAAGGCGCGCGCCGCCAGGTCCGGCTCCATGCCGATGCCGTCGTCCTCGACCGCGATGACCACGTCCTGCCCCTCGACGGCGACATCGAGGTCGATGTGGCCGCCCTCGGGCGTGTATTTGGCGGCGTTGTTCAGGATATTGACGATCACCTGCACGAGGCGCTTTTCGTCGCCCATCACCATGACCGTCCCGGGCGGCAGGCGCAGCTTCAGCGCATGGCGCCGTGCCTGGATCGGCGGCATGGCCTGTTCCACGGCGTTGGTGGCGATGCCGCGGATGTCGAGCGGCGCGTTGTCCAGCTCGACCAGGCCGCGCGAAACGCGCGAGACGTCGAGCAGGTCGTCGATCAGGGCCGTCATATGGCGCACCTGGCGGCTGATGATCTGGCTGCTGTGCTGCACCCGGCCGGCGTCGAGCCGCGGCGCCTGCAGCAGTTGCGCGGCGGCGCTGATCGGCGCCAGCGGATTTCTCAGCTCGTGCGCCAGCATCGCCAGGAACTCGTCCTTGCGCCGGCTCGACTCGCGCAGCCTTTCTTCGGCTTCCTTGCGGGCGGTGATGTCGCTGGCGGCGCCGATCCATTCGTAGATCTCGCCCGTCGGGTCGAGCATCGGCACGGCGCGCGAAAAGGCCCAGCCGTAGCTGCCGTCGAGCCGGCGCACGCGATGCTCCAGCTCGTAGACGGTCTTCGTGCGCATCGCCCGCTCGATCGCCTCGTGGACCAGGGCATGGTCCTCGGGCGGAACGTAGTCGTCGATCCAGAGGCGGCGCGGATCGCTCGTGTCCTGCAGGAAGCCACGCCCTTCGAGCTGGTGCAGTTCGGTCCAGTCCGGGCTCATGCGGTACACGACTTCCGCGCTGGCGCTCACGAGCGCCCGAAAACGTTTTTCGCTCTCGCTCCTGGCCACCTCCGCCCGCACCATGGCCGTAACGTCACTGGTGCTGTGCGAGATGCAGACCAGCTGCCCGTCGGGGCCGAAGATCGGCGTGCTGACCGCATTCCAGAAGCGCTCTTCGAAACGCACCTCGCCCGAAGGCAGTACGACACGGATCGGGTAACGGATCCCCGGCAAGGTATCGACCTGCCCGCTTGCGATGACACGGGCGAACGACCGGCGCAGATCATCTTCGCCGGTATCGTCCGGATCGTCGGCGTTGCGCGGAAAGGCGACGAACAGGCTGGTGCCGACCAGCTCCTCGCGCGTGCGTCCGGAGGCGTTGAGGAAGGCGTCGTTGACCGCGAGGATGACTGCATCAAGCGTAGGCGACAATAAATAGTGCCCTGTCGGAGAGGCATTGAAGACTGCTTCGTAGAGCGCTGCTGGAACCATCGTCAGGAGGGGCCGGGGGAAGAAAATGAACAATGAAACAACACGTCAGCAGGCATCTTATCCGATTCCGGTGCACTGGGGAACGTTAAATCGCAGGCGGAGAATGTCACGTCCGGCCGTGCGCCTGCGTTAGCTCCCGAACGGTGCGCGCCCGGGAGAAGCGTAAGATCGGCCGGGCCTGTTTCCACTTTGCGTTTCCACTGCGAGCCTCCATCATGACCCTCGACGTCCAGACGCCGCCAGATGCGGCCCCGCTCAGCGACCCGCCCGCCGCCGCCAAGGCCGCCGGCCTGCGCTATGTCCACGACGACCGGCCCGGCATCCGGCGCGAGCCGGCCAAGGAAGGCTTCGACTATTTTTCCGCGAAAGGCGAACTCATCGACGACGAGCCGACACTGAAACGCATCAAGTCGCTCGCCATTCCCCCGGCCTGGACCGAAGTGTGGATCTGTCCCCAGGCGAACGGCCACCTGCAGGCCACCGGACGCGACGCGCGTGGACGCAAGCAATACCGCTACCATCCGAAATGGCGCAGCGTGCGCGACGAAGTGAAGTACGAGCGGATGATCAATTTCGGCAAGGCCCTGCCCGCCATCCGGCTTGAGGTCGACCGCGCCCTCAAGCTGCCCGGCCTGCCGCGCGAAAAGATGCTGGCAACCATCGTCTACCTGCTCGAGGCGACGATGATGCGGGTGGGGAACGAGGAGTATGCGCGTACCAATAAATCCTTCGGCCTGACGACGCTGCGCAACCGCCATGTGAAGGTCGACGGCAGCGACGTCGAATTCAAGTTCCGCGGTAAAAGCGGCGTGTACCACAAGATCCACGTACACGACCGGCGCCTGGCGCGCATCATTCGCAGCACGCGCGACCTGCCGGGCCAGGAACTGTTCCAGTACGTGGACGAGGACGGTGAGACCCGCAGCATCGATTCCTCGGACGTCAACGATTACCTGCGTTCGATCACCGGCGAGGACTACACGGCCAAGGATTTCCGTACCTGGTCGGGCACAGTGCTGGCGGCGCTGGCCCTGCAGGAATTCGAGAAGTTCGATTCCGAAACCCAGGCCAAGAAGAACGTCGTACGCGCCATCGAATCGGTGGCGCAAAAGCTCGGCAACACGCCCTCGGTCTGCCGCAAGTGCTATGTGCACCCGGCCGTGCTCGACGCCTATATGGAAGGCGCCGTGATCGAGGCCATGCGCGAGCGCACCGAACAGGAGCTGGTCGAGGACCTGCACGCCCTGCAGCCCGAGGAAGCGGCCGTGCTGGCCATGTTGCAGCAACGCCTCGCGCACGAAGCCGAAACCGCATCCGCCGCCCAGAAAAAGGCGGCTTGACCCTACTCAACCACTCGAAAGAGCTCCATGACAGATAAACACACCATCGATTTCCAGGAAGGCCGCTGCAGCATCGAGCGCGTGGCCCGCTTCGAGCACCAGGTGACCGGCGTCACCGTGTCCGAAGACAATCGCATCTTCGTCAACTTCCCGCGCTGGACCGAGGACACGGCGGTGTCCGTGGCCGAGCTGCTGGCCGACGGCAGCGTCAAGCCCTACCCAAGCGAGGAGTGGAACAGCTGGCGCAACGCGCGCAAGGACGAGGTGTCGCCCGAGGACCACTGGGTCTGCGTGCAGAGCGTCGTCGCCGATGGCCGCGGCAGCCTGTGGGTGCTCGATCCGGCCGCCCCGGCGCAAAGCCACGTGGTCGATGGCGGACCGAAGCTGGTGCGCATCGACCTGGCCAGCAACAGCGTCAAGCAGACCATCGCCTTCGGCGAAGACACGGCGCCGCAAGGCTCCTACCTGAACGACGTGCGCTTTTCGCCCGAGGGCGACTTCGCCTACATCACCGACTCGGGCGTGCAAGGGGCGCTGCTGGTGGTCGAGATCGCGAGCGGCAAGGCGGCACGCGTGCTCGACGGCGATGCGTCGACCCAGATGAAGAAAGGGCTCAATGTCAAAGCCGACGGCAAGGTGCTGCACCGCCCGGACGGACGCGGCGTCGAGTTCTCGGCCGACGGCATCGAACTCTCGGGCGACGGCCAGTACCTGTACTGGCAGGCGATCAAGGGCGACACCCTGTACCGCATCAAGACGGAACTGCTGCGCGGCGCCGGCATGCGCGGCGAGGACCTGTCCAGCTCGGTCGAGAACTACGGCACCAACGGCGTCAACGACGGCCTGCTGATCCCGCGCGGCACGAACCGCATGCTGCTCACCAGCGTGGAAGAGAATGCGATCCGGATGCGCGACCTCGACCAGGGTCCGGGCGCGCCGATCCAGACGCTGGTCCAGGACCAGCGCCTGCGCTGGCCGGACACCTTCAGCCAGGGCCCCGACGGCACGGTGTATGTGACCAGCTCGCACATCCAGGATTCGGCCTTCTTCAATCCGGACGCGCCGCCCGCCCTGCCGACCGAGCTGTGGAAGCTGCAGTCGCAGGGCAAATGAGTAGTAGGGTGGACGGGATCCCCGTCCACCCTACGAACCCGTGTGCTGGAACACCTGGCGCAGATAGGCCATGAAGGTCTCGTCGGTGCACATCGACTTGCCCGGCGTATCCGACAACTTCGCCACCGGCTGGTTGTTACAGCGGGTCAGCTTCATGACGATGTTCAGCGCTTTATAGGGCGTGTCATTGGTGAGCTGGGTGCCGATGCCGAATCCGGTCTGGGTGCGGTCGGCGAAATGGCGATACAGGGCCAGGGCCTTGGGCACCGTCAGCGCATCGGAAAACACGAGGCGCTTGGTGCGCGCGTCGATGCGCAGCCTGGCGTAGTGCGCCAGCGCCTTCTCTCCCCACTCGGTCGGGTCGCCCGAATCGTGGCGCAGGCCGTCGAACAGCTTGGCGAAATACAGGTCGAAGTCGGCGAGGAAGGCGTCCATGCCGACCACGTCGGTCAAGGCGGTGCCGAGGTCGCCACGGTATTCCTGGACCCAGTCCTCGAGCGCCGCCTTCTGGAAGTCGCGCAGGCGTACCGGGAAGGCCTGGAAGGCCTGCATGTATTCGTGCGCCATGGTCCCGATCGGCACCAGGTTGTACTTGCGCGCCAGGTGCACGTTCGAGGTGCCCTTGAAGAACTGCGGCAGCTCGCGCGCCAGCGTCGACACGACTTCGTCCTGCCACTCGCCCGAGAAACGGCGGCGCACGCCGAAATCGAAGAACTCGAACGGGTGGGCGCGCTTCGGTTCCGCGTCAAAAGCGCGGAATTGCTCGACCTTCAGCGCCAGGCGCTTGCGCGCCTCCTCGATCGCGGCCTGTTGATCGAAGCGGCGGAAGTACAGCTCGTTGACGATGTAGAGCACATAGATTTCGAAGCCCATCACGTGCACGACCGGACCGGTGGCGCGGATGCGCAGGTGCGGGCCGTCGGTCTCCACCGTGATGAACTTGCGCTGGAAGCGGAACACCGTGAGGAAGTCGGCGAAATCGCTCTTGATGAAGCGCAGCCCGCGCAGATAGGCGATCTCCTCTTCCGTGAACAGCATCTCGCACAGGTGGTCGAGTTCGCGCTCGACTTCGTCCTTCAGCTCGGCGAGCGGGTATTCGGGCTGGTTCCGGCACAGGAACTCGTACTCGCCATGCGCGTTCGGATGCCGGTGCAGCAAGGCCTGCCACATCGTGAATTTGTAGAGATCGGTTTCCAGCAGGCTGCGGACGATGGGCTTCATGAAGTATTCCTTTACGCCTTTTTCTTTTGGCGTTTCTTGGGCGCCAGCATGGTCCCCGTGCAGCCGGGCGTGCCGCAGCGGCATGCGAACAGCTTTTTCAGGGCCGGCGTGTGGCGCTCGTCGTAGATGAGCGCGTAATTGTAATTCAGTTCCTGTCCAGGCTCGATCGGGTGCAGGGCGTGGATGTAGACCCGGCCCTCGTCCTCGTAGGCTTCGCAGTTGGGCGTGCAGGCATGGTTGATCCAGCGCGCGTCGTTGCCGCGCCGGCCGCCGTCGATGACGCGGCCGTCGTGCAGGCTGAAGTAGAAGGTGTGGTTGATCGGGCCGCCGCGGTCCTCGGCGCGCTGGGTCGCCTCGCCCCAGGTGATGCGTTCGCCGCGGTATTCGATGATGCGTTCGCCTGCATCGATGTGGCGCCGGGCGAAGACGCCGTTGCCGTGGACGGGAGACTTCTTCACTTCGTAGGCCGGCTCGGCCTTGGCTGCGGATTTGGTGGGCATGTAGTGTCAGGTTGGCAGTCGATGCGCGGATTGCATCATTACTATTATGGTACGTTTTTGCCGTCTGTGCCGCACATCATTATCCGCGCAGACGCAAAAAGGCGCGCGTCGCGGAGGGGACCCGCGGCGCGCGCCAAAGCGCCAGCGCCCTTATTGCAATTCGATCTTGCCGTACTGGCCGTGGGTCTCGTTGGCCGGCCCAGCCGTGTAGAACAGGCTCGTGGTGGGTTGCTGCTGCACGCCGTTGCCGAAGGCGATGCCCCACAGGCCATCGATGACGATCGGCGACTTGTCCGCGCGGCTGAGCGTACCCATCAGCGCGCCGGTCGTCGGGTTGTACGCATTGATCTTGCCGTCGCCGAAGTTTGCCACCAGAAGGCTGTTGCTGAAATCGCCGAAGGCGGCGGGTGCGATCGCCATGCCCCAGGGCGCGTTCAGGGCGCCGCCGGTGGCGATGCGTGCCACGAACGCGCCGCTCGTATCGTAGGCGTCGATCAGCCCCAAGCCGGCGCCCTTCACTTCTTCCGTGCCGGCCGCGTTGCGCTGGGCATAAGCGACGTAGATGCGGTTGCCGGCAGCCTGGATGCCGAAGGGCACATAGCCCGAAGGCAGGTTCGGATCGGTAAAGCCGCCGCCGGGCAGCGTCACTTTCTGGAAGTTGGCGTCGTAGACGTCGATCCGGCTGTTGCGGAAGTCTGTCGCATAGATGAAGTTCGCGCCGTTCGCGCTGGCGATCGCCAGTCCCTTGTAGCTTGATGCGCCGCCGGTGTCGACGACCGTCACCGCATTGGTGCGGTTCACCGTCGGCGACCAGCCCGACACGGTGCCCGCCTCGCCCACGAAGATGAAGGGGCTGGCGCCGGTGACACCGTTCTGGGTCACCTTGAAGTCGGTGCTGGCGTTGAACACGATGCCGGTCGGCTTGGCGGGACCTGCGCTGCCGGCCGGGATTGCGACCACCAGGGTCTGGGGTACGCCGGTGCCGTCGTACAGGGTCGAGGTCGAGCTGCCCTGGTTGTTGACCCAGACGAAGCCGGTCGGGTTGAAGGCGATGCCCCAGGCATTGACCAGGTTCGGATCGACGTGGGCAGCGGGCGCGGTGTCGGCTACCAGCACGCTCGTGGCATAGGCGCTGGTGGCGACCGGCGGCGTGACCACGGGCGGCGGCGCGGGGTCGTCGTCGCCGCCGCCGCAGGCGGCGATGCCGGCGGCCAGGACGGCGCCGGTCATGGCGGCCCTGCACCAGGCGGCCGCTTTGAAGGGGATGCTCATGGCTGCTCCTTGCGTGATCGAGTCGGGAAGGTGAGGTCCCGTTCATACCCGCCCGGCGCGGCGTGGTTCAAGGAGATGGCGGAAAATCGGACGCTGCTCAGAAACCCAGGCTGGCGCCGGCGAACAGCGCACGGGCGCGTGCGGCCCGCAGGCCCGGGTCGCGTTGGCGCGCCTGCACACCGATCTCGATGCTGGCGTCGCCGATGTCGGTGGCAATGGCGGCGCGCAGGTCGATGCGATTGCGCGCGGCGGCGCCGTAGCCGCTCAGCCAGTGCAGCAGGCCGGCATGGCCGCTCAGGCGCCAGCGTTCGCCAAGCGGCTGAACGCCGTTCAGTTCGAAGTAGGCGCTGCGGCCGGCGCCGTAATACGCAGGCGACAGCGACAGCCTGGCGCCGGCGTCATCATGACTGATGCCCGCATACGCCTCGAGGTAGCTGTTGCGGGCGTCGCGCAGGAAGACGGCGCGCTTGACGCCGGCGTCCCAGCTCCAGCCGGACGGCAGGCGCCGCGCGTAGCCGGCATAGCCGATCGCCAGCGCCGTGGCGGGACTGGCACGCAGGGCCATGCGCGAAACGAAGGCACCTCCGTACCAGCCGCTGTCGGTATCGTGGTCGATGCGCAGTTGCGGCGCCGGGCGGCCGTCGCTCAGCGACAGGCCGCGCAGGCTGTATTCGGAAACGAGGCCGAGGGTGATGCTGGTCTGTGCCTGCGCGCCGCCGGGGGCACACAGGACGAAAGGAAGGACAAGGCCGGAAAGGGCTAGGGAGAGTGTTCGGCGGTCGTTGCGGCGGTCGGGTGACATAGGCAAACGCAGGCTCCGGCGGCGCGCCCGAGGACTGCGCATGCGCCTATGCTACCAGCTTGTCCGCCTTGCAGGGCCAGCGTCCGTGCGGAGCGGTGTGTCCCCTCTTCCTCGCCCAGGCCGCTGCGCAGCTGGGCCGGCGTGATGGCGGGCCGCAGCTCGGCCAGCAAGGCCGCCAGGCCCGAGACATGCGCCGCCGCATACGAGGACCCCGTTACCAGGCCCCAGCGCGCACCAGGGAGGCAAGTCGGTACGTCGGCGCCCGGCGCACGCAGCGTACCCGGCGGCGCGACGGCGCCGCCGGATTGCGTCACCGCGATCACACCGGGATGCGATGCCGGGAAGCCGCCGTCGGCCCGGCGCGGATCGGACGCCGCCACGACCGCGACGCCGCGCGCCAGCGCCGCGTCCAGCAAGGCCTGGAGCAGCCGGTCAGGCGGCCCGCTCAGGCTCAGGTTGATGATCTTCGCGTCGTGCATCAGCGCATAATTGATGGCCCGTCCCAGTGTAAAACTGTTGCAGCGCACCGGCGCAGCCGGCCGTTCCCAGCAGGCACGCAAGGCCATCAGCCTGGCCTGGGGCGCGACGCCGGCGATCCCGACGCCGTTGCCGGCGCGCGCGGCGATGATGCCGGCCACCGCCGTGCCGTGCGCTTCCGGCGTCTCGGGCGCGGCGTCGACGAAGTTTTCGTGCAGCGCCACCTGGCCTGCCAGGTCCGGATGGGCCGGGTCGACCGCGCTGTCGATCACCGCCACCGTCACCTTGCGGCCGGTGCTGGCGCGATGCAGTGCCGCCAGCTGCCAGTCGCGCCCGGCCGGCTGCACGCGGTATAGCGGATCGCCCGCGTCAATGGCCGCGTTCATGCCTTCATACAGGCTGACCGGCTGCGCCCACAGCACGCGCGGATCGCGTGCCAGCGCCGCCAGAGCGCGCTCGACCGGGCCGCCGCCCGCCTCTTCCATCACAAAGCAGTCGACGCCGATGGCCGGCATCGGCCAGGCGTGGACCAGTTTCAGGCCGTGGCTGCCGGCCAGTTCCGCAGCCAGGCGCCGGCGCGCGGCGCGCGCGGCGTCGCCTGTATAGCCGCCGCCATAGGCGCTGTCGGGCCGGAAGTGCTGCGGCGGCAAGCGCAGCATGACCAGCACCTGGCGCGAAGGCTCGGCTTCGCGCGTCGCTGCCGGCGCATCCTCGGCGGCACGGCAGGCGCTCGCGCCCAGCAGTGCCCACAGCGCCAGCGCGGCCAGGACGATGCGGATCACGGCCGGCCTTCGGCGCCGAGCGGTTCGGCCAGCAGCACCGCCGGCTCGGCGCGCAGCCGCGCCAGCAGCCGGGCTGCGTCGTCCCGCGGCAGGGTCAGCACCCAGGCGTCGGTCACGGTCGGTCCGTCCACGATGCGCGCCCCGCTGGCCTGCACGATGCGGCGCAGTTCGCGTTCCGTCGTCTCGGGGCGGAACACGACCACGGCCTGGCCCTGCACCGCAGGCGCCGCACTCAGGCCGCGATACGCATCGGAGCCGTCTCCGCGCCAGGCCAGCAAGGCCGCCAGCAGGACGATCACGCCGCACTGCGCCAGGACGGCGCGGCGCAGCCAGCGCGGGTCGTTGGCGGCGGCCGGCCGCACGGGCGCGCGCTCGGGGGCGTCGAGACCTGCGCGCAGACGCCCCAGCGCCGCGTCCGCGTCGCACGGCGGGTCCGGCAGCTCGGCGGACGCGCGCAGGCGGCGCAGCGTGGCCAGGTCGGCGCGGCAGGCGGCGCAGTCGCGCATATGCTCTTCGGCCTGCGCCCGTTCCGCCTCGCCCAGGCGGCCGCTCAGCAGCCAGGGCAGGTTCTCCTGGGTCGCGCGGTGCGCGGCCTCGCCGCCAGGATGGGTGCGCGCGTTCATGGCCGTCCCTCGAGCTGGCCTTCGAACAGCAGCGCCAGCCGGCGCCGCGCGTGGAACAGGCGGGTTTTGACGGTGTTGACGGGACAATCCATGATCTCGGCAATCTCGGCGCAGCTCATGTCGTGATAGAAGGCCAGCTGGAAGGCGGCGCGCTGCGCCAGCGGCAGCGCTCCGAGCGCCTCGCCCAGCGCATGCGCGAGGCAGTGCTCTTCGAAGTGCCGCTCGGGCTGGCAGTTGGCGTCGCCGGCCAGGGCATCGGGAAAACAGTCGAGCGGCTCGTCGAGCCGGTGCAGCATCTTGCAGGCGCGCCGGTAGGCGATCGCGAATACCCAGGTCGAGACCTTGCAGCTGCCGTCGAAGGAGTCGGCCTTCTGCCAGACGACCAGCATGACGTCATTCACGATCTCCTCGATCAGCTGCGCGCTGCGCGTCATCCGGTTGAGGAAGCGCGTCAGGCGCGGAAAATAGCTGCGGTACAGGACCTCGAAGGCGTGCCGGTCCCCGCCCGCCACCAGGCCGATGAGTTCGGCGTCCCGATCGACGGGGAGGTCGATCGGCCGCGCCGCAGGCTGCGTTTCATGGGTCCGGCAATCCACGCCTGCATCTCCGCTGTTTTCGGTGAATACCCTGCCGCACCAAGCCGGTTCACATGCCGGCCGCGTTTCATTCTAACGCCAACGCTGCCGATTACCTCGGAGGTAATCGCCACGCGTCCGGCTTGCACGGAGAATCGGTTCCGTCAACACGACACACAACCGACGGAGGACATCATGGAACACGCTCACAGCCTCGCCCAGCAATACCTGGCCGCCTGGAACGAACGCGACACGCCCGCCCGCCGCGCCCGGGTGGCGCGCCTGTTCACCCTGGACGCCGAATACCTCGACCCGACCATGCGCGGCGCCGGCCACGACGGCATCGACGCCATGATCGCCGGCGCCCAGCAGCACTTCCCGGACCACCGCTTCACCCTCGCCGGCACGCCCGACGCCCACCACGACGTGCTGCGCTTCGGCTGGACGCTGCACGGTCCCGACGGGCGTGAGGTGGTGCGCGGCCTCGACGTCGCCACCGTCGCGCCGGACGGGCGCCTGGCGCGCGTCACCGGCTTTCTCGACTCCGTGGCCTGAGGAGGACGCCATGCCCGCCCTTCTGTCGCCCGGCTTCATCCGTACGCTTGATGGCGTCGACCTGTTCTACCGCGACTGGGGCAGCGGCCGCCCGGTCGTGTTCGTGGCCAGCTGGTCGCTCCCTTCGGAGTCCTGGAGCTACCAGATGCTGGCCCTGCTGGACGCGGGCTACCGCGTGATCGCCTTCGACCGCCGCGGCCACGGCCGCTCTTCCGACCCGGGCCGCGGCTACGACTTCGACACCCTAGCCGCCGACCTGGCCGCTGTGCTCGAGGCACTCGACCTGCGCGACGTGACCCTGGTCGGACACTCGATGGGCTGCAACGAGATCGTGCGCTATCTTCATCGTTACGGCAGCGCGCGCGTGGCCGGGGCCGCGCTGCTCGGCACCATGACGCCCTTCGTGCTGAAGACGCCGGACAACCCGGACGGCATCGATGCGAGCTACTTCGAGGCCGTGCGGCGCGAGCAGCTGATGGTCGATTTCCCGCAGTGGATCGACGAGAACATGGTGCCTTTTGTCGATGCGGACACGCCGGCCGGCATGAAGGACTGGGTGCGCGGCATGGCGCTCGGCGCTTCGCTGCAGGCCCTGGTCGAGTGCAACCGGGCGTTGGCGAGCACCGACTTTCGCGCGGAGATGGCCCGCATCCGGGTGCCTGTGCTGCTGATCTCCGGGACGGCGGACGCCAGCGCGCCTTATGCGCTGACGGCGCAAGCGAGTGCCCGTTTGCTGCCGGACGCGCGCCTGCGCAGCTACGAAGGCGCGCCGCACGGCATGTTCATCACGCACCGGGCGCAGGTGAACGCCGACCTGCTTGAGTTCGTGGAGGGCTTGGTCCACAATCGGCGTCACCCGATCCTCGAGGAGGCTTGATGGACACCAGCACCAGTACCAGCAGCGCCGCCGGCAGCGGCTTCGTTTCCGACTTCGCCGCGGCGCTGCGCTACTGGCGCCTCAAGCGCGGCTTCAGCCAGCTACGCCTGTCGCTTGACGCCGACATCTCGCAGCGCCACCTGAGTTTCCTCGAAACCGGACGCGCCCAGCCCGGCCGCGAACTGATCCTGAAACTGGGCCTGGTGCTCGACATCCCGCTGCGCCAGAGGAATGCCATGCTGCTGGCCGCCGGCTTCGCGCCGGCCTACCGCGAACGCGCGCTGTCCGACCCGGAACTCGACGCCGTCAAGCAGGCGCTCGACTTCATGCTGGCCCAGGCCGCGCCCTATCCGGCGCTGGTGGTCGACCGCCTGTGGAACCTGCTGATGCACAACGAACCGGCGGCGCGCATGATGCGCTTCTTCCTCGGCATGCCGGCCGATGCGCCAATTCCCGGCGACGGCGCCGTCAACGTACTAAAGCTGACGCTCGACCCGAACGGCCTGCGACGCTGGATCGTCAACTGGGAGGACGTCTGCACCGACCTGCTGCACTGGGTGCAGCGCGAAGCCATGGGCGACGGGCCGGGCAGCGAAGCGGCGGCGCTGCTGGACGAACTGATGGCCCTGCCCGGCATCGCGGCCGCCACGCGCCAGCCGAACCTCGACCGCCGTGCCCTGCCCTTCCTGCCGGTCATCCTGCACAAGGATGGAGTCGAGCTGAATCTGTTCACCACCATCACCACGCTGGGGACGCCGCATGACGTGACGGTGCACGAGCTGCGGCTGGAGTCCTTCTTTCCGGCGGATGAGGCGAGCAGGCAGTGGTTTAACGCGGCTTAGATTGCCTAATAAAGCCCTTCCTTGCTGTGATAGCAACAACCTCGTACACTGAGCCGTTTCTATCGTCTGCAATCGGGCCAGAAGCAGTCGTTCTGCCACTCTAAGCAGCCTGCCACTTACTTAAACATTGAGCTTCACAAAAGATGACTCGCACTCTCGCACTAATTGCTGCTGGCCTTGTCGCATGTAACAGCGCATCGGCAGAGCAATTTAGCACGATCGTTTCGCAATGCTGGGAGGGCAGAGATCACCCAAAAATGAGCGCTTGCGTTAAGTTGCGTCTGGCCGATACCAGTGCTGCTCTCAAGTCAATGGAGAACGAGATTCGCGACTCGATCGCAAAGATCAAAGAACCTGAATATGCAAAGTCGGCTTCTGCAACCTTTGAAGGCAGCGTGCAGTCGTTTCAAAGATATCGCAAAGAGCAATGCTCGTTCGTCTTCAAGCTGGCATCGGTAGGAAACGGGGCTGAAGACAATCAGAGGGCGTGCGAAGCAGAGTTAAATATCGCGCGCATGGAGCAACTCAGAGCAGCCTCTTGGTGGCTGAAGGAATGAACTTAAACGTCCGCTTCGGATCGTAAGCGGACGCCACAATACGACCGCACTCGGCCAGGAGCGGACCTTCAGCGCAGGATGACATGACCACTGGAAGCAGAATTTACACGAAGAATGACTTCAGAAAAAAGACTAAGCAGCGTTTGTCATAGCGTCGCACATCATGCAGTAAGTAGCCTTTCGTACCTGCACCCGCATCTCGCACGCGCGTGTCGTACAAGTGACTTGTCTGAAGCAAAAGTTGATCTGATTGCCGATGCACCTCTGTCACCTGGGCTGGTTACTAGTGAGGAGCTTTGCTTGGCCGTTACGTCGTTGCGAGCGAGATTTGCCCAGATCCTTGAATCCGAAGGGTTCGCATTAACCGATTTACGAACCGCTCGACTGCTCTTTAAATTTGCGGGGTATCGAGACGACTACTGCACCGATTGTCATGCTCAGCTCGTGTCTCAGAGCGGACGAGAATTCATGAGCGCAGTAAATTATCTTGGCAACTCGATCGTGCCTGTCCTGCCAAGCGAGTAAGTTTAGCGCGAATACAAGTGTCCGCTTCGGGTCGGAAGCAGACGCAACCGAACGACCGCAACCGGCCAGAAGCAGTCGTTCAACTATCTTCGTATAGAAAGACATTTTCGCGCCGGCAATTGATCGGTATATTACCGCTTGCCTAGTAAGTGTTATCCGAACAAGAATTTCTATCCTCATCCATAAAAACAGGGGTGTATTTGCATGAAATCTCTACGTGTCCTGGCCTTTTCTTGCGTGGTTCTCATCGCTGGCTGTGCAGTGGACAAATACCAGTTAGCGGCCCCCAGCTTCAAGCGAACACCTGCGGGGAACAATGGTGATGAGGTCGTCGTGTTGCTCCAACCAGTTTTTGCTGGTAAGCCCTTTTCGGAGATCGTGTGCGATAACACCGTCGGTGTCACATGGAGCCCGGCGGAATCCCGGAATATCGGATTTACCCAGCGCTATGCCAACTCAATCGCAAAAAATGCTCCCCAGCTGACCATGCTGGCTGCGTTGCCGGCCAATCAGCGCATCGGCATGTCTGCATCGGGAACCCTGCAGCCACTCAATGTCGATTCGCGGATTTTGGTACCGGTTGGACGCTACATTGCGGAGAACCTCAAGCTGGCGATTGGTACCAACGGGCAGGTCTGTGAAGATCAGGAATGCTTCCGTCAGGCCATGCAGGAGCGGCCGGCCGCGCGCTTCGTCTCTGTCGAGTTCACAAAATTTCGCGTTGCAGAGGATCAACGCAACATGCTGACGATTGAAGCTGAAGGCGCAGCCACGGTAAGCGGTATCAATATCGCAAGAACAACTGTCCCAATTCGCAGTGTGGTCAACCGTAGCATTACCAGCGAAGGCATGTGGCATAGCGATTTTTTGCGGGCGATGAATAATATCGCGAACGAAAGCAGCTCAATAGTCGCTGAAAAAATCCGAACTGCCGGCCGCTAACCGCTGCATAACGGACTGCCGAGGAGGGACTCAGCCTTTTCGATGAAGCAGACGTTGGCGAATTAGGCCGTGCATCAGACGATAAAAGGACAAGAGATGCTTGAACTGAGTAGTCCACGGTGGGGCGAGTTGCGCGATGCATACGGCAGCGCTGCGAAAATTCCTGAGCTCCTTCGGCAGCTTTCGGCCTTACCGA
>Ga0308160_10003445_pt1 | contig 17835 bp, 26 predicted proteins | sample PhyFR1_FD_201036 | JGI IMG/M metagenome (GOLD analysis project Ga0308160, IMG submission 201036) | Phyllosphere microbial communities from UC Gill Tract Community Farm, Albany, California, United States - DLSLF.R1 | ecosystem: Host-associated > Plants > Phyllosphere > Unclassified | place: USA...
AAGACTGACGGAAGTAAGTCAAGTGTTGAGTTCGAGGTGCAAAGGCTGACAAGATAGAGAAAGTCTGTCTGATGTATGTCCTGGCAACAAAGGATGAAACTCAATACTGATTAACTAGTGTCCACGATGGATGGGGATTGTCAGACAATGAAAAGGGAAATGCTATTCATCATGGAGATACCGAGCACATGGACGCTATCAGGGACAAGCACAACTTTGTCCCTCTAGACGCTCACGGTCTCGCTGTCGGTCTCAAGGAGGGATTGATGGGTAACTCCGAGGTCGGGTAAGTCCTTTCGTCTGCAGCACAAATGTTGTACTGACTATAGTCACTTGAACATTGGTGCTGGTCGAATTGTCTGGCAGGATATCGTCAAGATTGATCAGTGTAGGTTTTATACCACTTACTAGTTACAATGCGCTGACGGGCAGGCATCAAGAAGGAAGAATTCGCCGGTCAACCCAACATCGTCGCTTCCCTCAAGCACGCCAAAGAGCACGGATCCCGACTCCACCTCTGTGGTCTAATCTCTGACGGAGGTGTCCACTCTCACATCTCCCACGTTTTCGAACTCGTCAAAGCTGCCAAAGCACAAGGTATCGAACACATTTACATCCACTTCTTTGGAGATGGACGTGATACCGCCCCTAGGTCTGCTACCAAGTACATTGGTCAACTACAGGATTTCCTTAAGGAACAAGGTGTTGGAGAGATTGCTACTGTTGTTGGACGATACTTTGCCATGGATAGGGATAAGAGGTGGGACCGGGTCAAGATCGCCGTTGATGGTTTGGTACAGGGTACCGGAGATAAGGTTGATGGTGAGAAGGACTTGATCAAGACTATTGAAAAGGGTTACGAGGGTGATATCACCGATGAATTCATCAAGCCTATCATCTGTGGTTCAGAGGGATCCAGGATCCAGAGTAGGTCCGACACTCGACTCATAGTGGAGAGGCTAACAAACAGAGGGGGACACTCTATTCATGTTCAACTACCGATCCGACCGAATGCGAGAAATCACTTCCGTTCTAGGTATGCCCGATAGGCCTATGGAGGTCGAGGTTCCCGAGAACCTACACATCACTACCATGACACGATACAATGGAGAATTCCCATTCCCCGTCGCTTTCCCTCCTGGATCCATGACCAACGTCCTTGCCGAGTGGCTCGGTAAGCAGGGCGTCAAGCAGTGCCATATCGCCGGTAGGTACACCATACTTCTTTGATGGACATTGCTGACAGGTAGAAACCGAGAAATACGCCCACATTACCTTCTTCTTCAACGGTGGTGTCGAGAAGCAATTCGAGGGCGAGGAGCGACACATGATCCCCTCCCCCAAGGTCGCTACTTACGACAAGCAGCCCGAGATGAGTGTCTAGGGTGTCGCCGACAAGGTTGCCGAAGTTGTCAAGTCTAGCGAATACGAATTCATCATGTGCAACTTTGCTCCTCCCGATATGGTCGGTCACACTGGTGATTACGATGCTGCTGTTGTTGCTATTGGCGCAACCGACAAGGCTGTCAAGACTGTTTACGATGCTTGTGAAGAGGCTGGCTACGTTCTTTGCGTTACTGCCGATCACGGAAATGCCGAGCAGATGTTGGACCCCAACACTGGTAACCCCCACACCGCCCATACTACCAGTAAGCTCAAGTCAACCTCCAGGCTAGACAGCAACTAACATGCAGACCCTGTTCCATTCATCGTTACTGGTGAAAAGGGAAACATTGAGGTTTCTGGAGAACCAGGAGCTTTGGCCGATGTCGCACCTACAATCTTGGATATCATGGGTCTACCCCAGCCAGAAGAGATGACTGGTCGATCTCTCGTTGCCAAGAAGTAGATTGCTAGTTCATCCAAAAGTACTCTAGCCAGTTTGATGCATACCAAATAGAAAGTTAGAGTTGATGAACGTGCCTGGATCTGAATTGACCTCCATTTCCACGTCCACCCACCCACTCTTCGAATTTACCTTTGTCAATGACCATGTCGACAACTACGGCAACGGTGACGACGAGATATGGTCATCCATTACCCACCCTCCTACTTTATACTCTACCACCTATAGCGCTAGCTTTAATCCTGCATCCGTTATTACCTATCATACTTCCCGATTCAATATTGGCGATAGTGACGATACCGGCCCGACCGGCCTTACCAGCTTTACAAGCCAATATCGGGTTCTCACTTCTCGCCTTCGTCGGGGCAGTGATTGCAGTCCCATATGTAGGCCATGTTTTTATCGATAAAGGATTAAAGGGCAGGGACTTGCTTAAGCCAGGGGGAAGGACAAGTGGACCATGGGTGTAAGCTGTCCGCTCCCTGCAAGACGTATAGCTGATGATTAGGCCGGAATGCTTGGGACTGCCATGTGCTGCACTACATATTGGGCTCATGATGCTGTTTATCCCATTCCCATTCGCCCATATGTTTGGGAATGGCAAGGAAGACAGGCATGCATTTCCACATACCGAAGTAAGCTAGCGCATCCTGAACTTGAAGTGGAAACCTGATTAGCAGCTCACACTCTATCTCTCTTCATTGCTGTCATTGCTCGTAGCGACGATGCTGGGATTCATTGACGATTTATTCGATATCCGTTGGCGACATAAATTACCTATCCCCATTATCGCGGCCGTACCGACTTTATTGGTTTATTATGCTGTTGGCGGGGTCACTAGTGTGATACTACCTTCTACCGTTGGGCGATGGCTCTCCATAACAGGGCTGGGATGGGAAGGATCAAAGGTCGTTGATCTAGGTATGTCCTTTCTAAACATGATGGAGGTAGCTGAGGACCAGGACCAATCTACTACATCTACCTAATAATGTTACCGACCTTCACGACCAACTCGATAAATATTCTAGCTGGAATCAACGGTGTCGAAGTGATTCAAGCATTCATCATCGCCTTATCGGTCTTGTTGAATGATATGCTCTACCTACCCGTTTGGCCCGCATCATTCTTGGAGTTTTGGAATATCCAAAATCCAGAAGAGGGCAAGATATTAGATTGGGCAGCAGGGGAAGTGGTACAGCGACACCTGATGAGTGCATACTTTATGGCTCCGCTCGTCGGAGTCTGCGCCGGGTTCTTATGGCATAATTGGTATGCTTTCTTTTGTGCTGTTGGGCCTAAGCTGATTGATAGGTACCCAGCCAGAGCATTTCCAGGGGATACATTCTGTTATTTCACCGGAATGGCCTTTTCAGCAGTCGCTATTCAAGGTCATTTCTCAAAGACATTAATCTTGTTCTTTATCCCTCAGATATTCAACTTTATCCTCTCGTGTCCGCAGTTGTTTCACCTCGTACACTGTCCTCGACATCGATTACCTGCGTAAGTCTCTCTTTCGTGAGCTCGGAGGTGAGTTGATTGGTAGGTACGATGAAAAGACCGACTTGCTACACCCCTCACTGGCAACTTTTGACGTCCCACCGTCGACCAAGACCCGTCTCATCCTCGAGTTGTTCGCATTCTTGCGTCTCATAAGGCTGGACAAAGATGAGAAAGGAATCATAAAGTCAACTACGAATATGACGATTCTCAATTTCCTATTGGTGACCTTCGGTCCGATGCGCGAACAAACGCTTTGTATCCTCATGGCTGGTGTTCAGGTTGTTGGGAGCGGTATCGCTTTTGGGATTAGGTATGGAGTTGGATCTTGGGTTTATGGGGGTGATAGAAGGTAGCATATAGAAGTACAAATAGATTACAACATTGCATTGCACTGCATTTGTCTTTCCTATGTCAACTGTTCCGACAAGTCGTTCAGATTGCCCTCAGAATCATCGCTCAAACTTGACACCATAACCCCCTCCAGGCTGTTGTTCGAATTTGAACATATCAGTACTCAACCCAAACTTCCCAAGTAACCCATTACCCAAAGTCTTGAGTTGATTCATCATTTCGTCCTTCTCTTTATCCTGCTGAACGGATATTCGGCGGGGTAGAGTTTTCAAAGCGGCTCGGATTGATGGACGTTGGGGAGAGTCAGAGGCAATGAGGGTTAGGAGTTTCTCGTAATCTACACATCAGTATAGCTTAAGTGAGGTTTGGGGTAACGTACCTTCTTGAGCAGAGGTCAAGGAGGACCAAATACCGAGCCTGTCATTTGCGGTTGCTCGCCTGTGGAGTGCTTTTGTATATACCGGGTCTATCGCGAGTGCTCCATGTCAGCTACTCATCTTTAATAGAAGATAGATCATACCCTTATTAGCAGCTTCAACAGACTTCTTGTCCTCCTTCATCAATGCCCAACAAGCAGCTAAATTCCCATGACAAGCCTTTTCACATTCCCTAATCTTCCCCTCAACTTCCTCTCTCTCCGTCAACACTTTAGTCTCGGAAAGAGCAATCGCCTCAGCTTCTTCATCTGTAATCTCCTGGATCCCACTCCCATTCTGGACTGGTAGGGGTTTAGTAGTCGGAGTAACGAGCTTGGGGACGGGTGGTAGGAGTTTGAGGGCGGATTGATATTTCTCGATTGCTAGTTCTGTTTTGGGTGGTTTGGAGGTGAACGCTGCATTTCCTTCGTCTTTGACTATGTAGGCTCGATCAACGAGTTTCTGCCAGTCAGCCAGTAGATTCAGGTCCAATGAGACGAGTAACATACCTGTAACTCAGCGACGGTGAATACCAAACCATCAGGCGAATCCTCTACACCACCCTCGAGCTCCTGCTGTACTAGCTCATCTTGAGCATCTTCCCATACCTCCTCCTCTGAGTCCTCGCCATCGAGAGTATTGGCGGAAGTGTTGGAGTGGGTGGGAGTGGCTGATTTCGAGGATTCACCGTTTTTACGCGTAAAGTCGAATGCTGGACCGGATGCCCATGCTGGAGGTTGGAATTTGGTAGGATCGTATTTTGGTAGATTATCAAATACCGCTTCGTCTGACATTGTTTCTTATTGAAGTCAAATGTTGTATGATGAAAGTAGGAGTATGAAAGAGAGAGATGGGTAATGGTGGCGAGTTTATAGAAATAACAAGACTTGAGACATAATGACAACATGCAAGATGACGCTAAACCTATCTGATGGGACTACTATGCTATAATCTAAATCATAAAGAAGCTCTAATATATCCTTCCAATCCCCCATTAATCCACATCTCTTGTACACTCTTACCAACCCTAGCACTGGGGTATCTCTTCTCCCCTTCCTCTCCCATATTAACAACAACCCCTCCTCGTCTCGTATCGACCTTAACAGACCATCCCGGTGGGATGACAGTCAATTCACCATCTTTTCCTCCTTGACCCCTTAGACCATCTTTACCGAATTTGGCGGTAAGGTCTTGAATAAGTTCAGGAGCTTCAATAAGGATAAGACCGTTGTTGATGGAATTACGTTTAAAGATATCTCCGAATGAACCACAGATGACTAGTGGGATACCGGCGTTTTTGATAGCTGTAGCAGCTTGTTCACGGGATGAACCTGTTCCAAAGTTGTAGCCTGAGAAGAGGATTGAGCCGGATTGAGAGGTGGATGAAGTTGTGGAGAGGGTAGATTTGAGGTCTCGGACGGTAGCTGCGAATTCTGGGTCGTAGTTTTCTGCCAGTCAGCCATCATCCAGCATACCAACAAGTGGACTAACCCATGACGACCTCGGCTTGCCTTTCTGGAGTGATATCATCCTGATAAGTGTATTTACCGGGGTACATTCCATCCGTTGTCAAATTATCCTGGGGAGCGAATACAAGTGGTCCCTCGAAATACTCTGGGAATCCAGGTAACAGAGGTTCCAAGCTAGCCTCGTCCACAGCAGCTACTGGTGTACTCTTCTCTTCGACGATGGAGATGATTGGTTTTTCGTATTTCGGTAAAGCGTCCATGTCTAGACTGTCGGGTCCGCAGATGACCCCCTTGGCGGCGGAGGCAGCTACAACAGCTGGTGAAGCGAGGTAGGCGATAGCTTCTGGATGACCCATTCGTCCTTTGTAATTACGGTTGGTAGCGCTGATTCCTACCTCTCCCTTTTCCAGTAATCCAACACCAAGTCCAATACAAGGTCCACATCCGGCAGGTAACGTCTTGGCTCCAGCATCAATCAGAGTCTGCCAATCTCCCGCTGCTTCTGCATCTTCCTGTACCCTGCTGGAAGCGGCGGCAATGTAAAATTCGACTCCATCTGCTACTTTCTTTCCCTTGAGGACGGCGGCTGCAGAGGCGATATCGGATGCTCGAGAATTCGTACATGAAACGAGGTAGGCTTTATTGATCTTGATAGGTGGGTTCATGAGTGTAGGGAGGGCGGTAGCGACCTTGACGGAATTAGGGCCGGATACGTATGGGACGAGAGTTGAGAGGTCGAGCGAGAGTCGGGAAGCGTAATGTGCTCCTGGGTCGGCTGTTGGTTTGGCGGAAACCGTCTCTTGTAATCTCGCCTCGTTCAATCGTGGGTGCGACTCTTCGTCCTTCGACAAGTATCGCATGGCGGTTTTCTTGAAAATTCCACGGTACCATTCCTCCAATTTCTCATCTACTGGGAAAACACCAGCAACCGCTCCCCATTCCGTCGTCATGTTGGCAATCGTCAATCGCTCGTCGATGGAAATATGTTCGATTCCAGGTCCAGTGAATTCGATAGCAGCATTCAAGACTTCGTCTTTATTGAATAGACCGGCTAGAGCGACGATAACATCCTTCCCCGTAACTCCAGGCGATAATCTCCCATCTAGCGAGACCTGAACAACCCTTGGGATCTGCCACCAGAACTTCCCAGTTGCCCAAATCCCAGCTGCATCCGTCCTGACAATTGCAGTTCCCAAACATCCGACTCCACCATAATGGTTCGAATGACTATCACTAGCGACAACCATCTTTCCAGGCCAAGCGTATCCCTCTTCAACAACAATTTGATGTCCAATACCCCTTCCTGCTGGGTAGAAGTCTACTCCGTGTTCTTTAGCGAATGCTTCGATCTTCTTGTACTTTGTCAGATTTGTTGCCGACTGATTTTGAACGTCGTGGTCGAGGGCAAAGATAGGTTGACGGGGATTATCAAGCTTGGAGCATTGTAATGATAGGAATTTGGAAATGACAGGTCCAGTATTATCGTGCGTCATCCTACACATCAGTCCTCATCTCCACTACGTTTAAAGAGACATACACATGCTCAGGCTTAATCATCACATAGTCGCCCGAGTGAACTTTGGTTCCAGCCGGTAAATCGACAGCATATTTCTGAACGATTTTCTCGACCAAAGTCTGAGGATTTGAAACGGTCGCATATAGTCGTTGTCGGGGTATACGCAGAGCTACGTTCCCTCTTAGTAGGGATAGCATTGTGAGTAGGTGTATAGTAATACAAGTTGGTTATTGAAATTTCAGCTTAGCACACTGTATGTCAGAGTGAGTCGGAATAAAGCGGCGATCGCCGGTCGGCCGAAAGATATCAAGAGAGCCAATCAACAACACTTCTCTAGTCATCCACTGCCAACCTTCGAGGGGGGGTGTATCAATGGTTCATGGACTATTTTCGGGCCAAGAAATCCCCTGAGCATCCCTCTCGGCGTAAGCTATCCCTTAAGGAGAACATCTAATCCATTCTCACCACCCCTAACCAACCTTAATCACCTCCAAGAAATACCCAAGCCTAGAACGAAACACAATGGAACCGACCATTTCCCACGGAAAGAGTTCATACGCTCCTTTATGGGTAAGCCGGAACAGTCCCACCGGCGCCAAATCTGAATCCGGCCTTTGGTGGTATAGTGAAAGGAGAACATTCTGATCGTCCGTTTCAGGTCTGGTACCAGCGATCGGATCCTTTTGATTGGATCGTCGGTGGGGGTAATTGCCAATGTAGTATTTGCTGGAGTCGTTCCAGAAGGGGGGTATATCAGTGCCTTGGGCCTGGTCCTGCTTCGCTTCCCATATCCTATCCTCATCGAATCCAAAGTAGTCGTGAGTGTTTCTTGGTATTGGAGCGGGCCTTGACTGATGAGAAGAACACGAAATCGACATTGATATCAGGCTGGCCTTGATATCCACACATTCATTACTTTCGACTCGATCTAAATTACACACGAACTACGATGCGATACCTCGCCCTCGCCCCCGTCCTCTATGCTCTAGCAGTTCATGCTGCCCCAGCTCCGCAAGCCGCTGACGCTGCTGCGGGCATGCCCACCCTCGAGGGCCCGGAAGGGTTCTGCTCCTCCTCTGGTGAGTACTGGGATGGTACTGCATATATAGAATATGGCTTGGGTCGATACTGTCGAGAGAATGTCTGCGGCTTTGAGACGTAAGTACTCCTCTGGTCTTGTCTCAAGTATTGCTAAACAGTAGTACCCCTCTCCCTGCCGGAGTTACCGGACCTTCAGTCACCGCTGTGACCAGTCAGGTGACCGAGATCGCCGCTGGTGCTGATGGATCCGCTAGTCCTGCCCTAGTGACTGGTTCCCACCCAGTCGACTCGTCCTTAGCATCCACAATCACCCGCGAGGTCGCCAACAAGAAAGTCCAGCCCCCGGGTACCACTCTTCAAGCAGGTGCCGACCACTCCTCTGTGACCGGTGTTGGTGCCACGATTATCACCTCATCCGCGAGCGAAGCCACCTCCGCCCAGTCTACTGCCGGGACTGCCATGGGAACTGATACTGTCGTTGACCCTAGCTGCATGGACGACAGGCCCGCCGAAGTGGAAAGACTTCTCAAGCTCAATACACCTCATGATCACAAATGGACCATGACTGGGAAGAAATGCGAACCGCGTCCCAATGCCGATACCGCACCGAGATTCGTCGCATATTGGAGTCAGTGAGTTGTGTCGTCCTATGTAGATGATCAACACTGACTCACAGATGGTCGGATGGCGCGCTTCCGCCCACGGCTGACCAGCTAAAGGGTGTCACTCACCTCATATACTGTAAGCTTCTTCACAGTGGTAGTCTTCCAGGACTGATGCTTAGCATTCGCCGCGTCCGATGGTCTAGGCTGGACTCCACAGAATGGGGACGAGCCTAATCCTTTCGCCAACATAACCGCCAACGCCACTGCCATGGACGATTTCAAGAAGGATAGTCCAGGCATGAAGGTGTTGGCTGCGTTCGGGGGCTGGAACTTAGATGCTGGCTTTTCCGAAGCTGCAGATTCGGGCAATATGTCCACTTTTGCTGCGAAACTGGTCCAGTTCAGGAGAGACAACCATCTGTAAGTCTAAGTCGAACGAGAGTTCTGGATCCAGCAAGTGAGCTAACAAATAGCGACGGGATCGATATCGATTGGGAGTACCCCGTCGGAGGTGGCGCTTTCTACAAATCGTGCAAAATCTCCACTGAGGACCACAAACTTCCCGAGCGACCATACGAGCGTGATGCTCTCGTCGATCTTCTGAGACACATCCGTGATCAGGATCCCGAGGCTCACTTGTCTGTCGCTGTGCCCGCCAAAAAGGGCGACCGGGAATTGTCATTCCCCAAGGAAACCATTCGGGAGATGGATACTTGTCTTGATGATTGGAACCTCATGACTTACGACATGATGAATAGGCGGGATTCGAAGACTGCCCATCATGCTGGATCAGCGGTCATCAAGGACGTCGTTGATTACTATCATATGGATGGTGTCGTTGACAAGAAGAAAATGTGAGCTACAGATTCAGTGAATTGAACATAAGCTAATTTACAGGAACATTGGTTTCTCCCTCTATGCGAAGTATTTCACACTCTCCAACTCTACTTCTGAGGAGTGTACCAGTCAAGGCGGTCTCGGATGCGACATCTACCCAGCAGAAGGTCCTGCAGGTCAAGATCCCGGTACCTCTGGAGCCTGGACATTCAATCAAGCTCAGAACGTGCTTACGTCCGGAAACGTCGCGACCGACTATACTCTCAAATTATCCAAACCATCATGGGACAGTATGCCTGACGAGGCGACGACCCAAGACGCCGCAGCCGGAGCCTCATCATGGGCAGACGTCAAGAATCGGATGTTTTGGACTTGGACTTCTCCAAAGGATATCGAGCAGAGTTGCGCCGATCACATGAAGGATGTTGGAGGAGTGATGGTTTGGAGTATCAACCAGGATGTGTATGGAGCTAGCGGTGGACCTCATATGGAGGCCATTGCTGGCTGTTTAGGGAGCGGAGCCGCGTGACGTGCGGGAGGAAGCGGCACGTCGACCTGTGTTGTGGTCGCGACCACTTTTGCGATCACATCAGTCAACGGCAGATCGACTCCCAGCGTCTATTCGGTATCTTGCCTCGTATCTGGATCGCCCTAGGGCAATTCAGATGTTGTGAAGGCGAAGATATATTGTAACATAGTGTGAGATACGAGATGTATAAAAGTACGATAGATTCCCCTTGACAAGCTCATAGACCACCCACAAATCCACCAAGAGCCCTCCTCAACGGACCCTTATCCTTCCTCACCATCTCACTCTGTTGAGCAGGAGATAAGCCAGTCTGAAATCAGCGATGTCCCCATATTCACTCACTTCATCTTGTACCGCCTTTTTATTGACAGCCTTGAGTCCAGCCTCAAAGATCAACTCCATATACCTTCCCCTTGCTGTCTTGGCGAGACTTCCGGGCATACCATTACCGGGCGATTCCTTGATACTCCCTCGAGATCCGTTGGTGCATGGAGTTGAGGGTGATTTCTTTGCTTTCTTGGGAGTGGTAGGTGGGGGAGTTGAGGGCTCCTCCTTGGGGGATAGGTAGTCGGAGGTTTCGCTGACGGCTCGTTTGACCATGACTGATCGATGAGCTTGATCTGACTAGTAGTCACTTACTGATGTCTTGTGATGTTTGACTAGCTTGTTGAAAAGGCGTAAAAGAATAATAATATGGATGACGAGAGAGTAAGAGAGATGTATAGATGGAACGTCCAATTCTCATGACGGGCAAACGTAGTCAAGGTCCGGCAGTATAACCAATCCAAAGGATGACCCTGTTCCTATGTCCGGTATCCAAGCATCGGTGCATAGACACGGTACAAACTCTAACGCCCTCGGATCTCCTCCCCCAGCCCTCAAAGCTTCTCAATAGCCGCGATCAACGCCTTCCTAAGACTTCCCCTACCCGGTTTCAACATTTCAGCCTGTTGAGCCGGAGTCAATCCTGTCTATCTCGTCAGCCAACGTTATCCAAACGAGATACTTACTCGTATTTGTGCTTCTGGCTTGGAAAGATTCTTGATTCCACACTCGATGATCATTTCGCCAAGCTTGCTTCTGGCAGTTTGAGATGAAGACGATCCGAATGGTGATGCTTTCTGAGTTCCTTTTGTTGCACTGGGTGTCGCAGATTTGCTCTTTGATGGTGATGGTTTGGCTTTCTTTCGAGCAGTCTCGACGGCCGTTTTGTCTGTTTCGCCCTCTGATCCGGTTTCGCTAAGCTCGTCTTCGGGGTCTCGCTTTGCCATCTTTGATATTGTTAATGGTAAGGTAAGAAGTGATGCTCAGCACAGATCAGCTATCGAGAGCTTTGCTTGACAACGACTTGGTGCCTTGAGGCGTTGTATCATCCTTTGGTGCTTGATTAGGCTCTGCCGCTCATACAATCTTTTCGTGAGTCGTATAGACTGCCACACGACCTTCTCCTCTCTTCGCGTGCACACGGTGTGCTTGTATTCTTACTACCTTGAGCGGTGACACGAGTACAAGGAGTAAGTAAGGCGTAAAAGAGACAAAGTTGATTCGCCACATTACCCTTAATTGTATTTCGGCGTTATAAAGTTAGGTGGCAATTCAAGTTAGTACTATTGTCTATTCATTATAACTATATATCAGATCAATTACTACTATACCTATATCATCAATCAATCAACAATGGCAGCAGTAGCATCAAGATCAAAGACAGATTGGGCAGAGGATGAGGAGATGGAGGGTGAGTAATCATAAATTAACGCGTAATGTGGACTTAAAACTGATAAATTAGTCGAGTTGCCCGCGCCCGCAGAGACTACCGATGCTAGCACCGGAATTACCACCATCATCAGCTACAAGAGAGATGAGAATGGAAAGACCATCAAGGTCAGCTGCCTTGTTCTGATCGGTCTGACGTGAGCTGACTGTCAGACTACGCGACGAGTCAGGCGAAAGATGCAGACCAGCTTGGTTACCCACGCGGCTGCCGAGAGGAAGGGATGGTCCAAGTACGTCAAGGTCACGACGCGTAGAATAGGACACTGATATCAGGTTCGGAGAGGACAAGGGCAAACCCGCTGGATTCGATAGGCAGACCACAATCATTGGAGAGAACATTTACTTCAAGCCCGTCGCCGTCTCCAGCAAGGTAAGTCCCACTGAATTCCTCAAGACCTGGCTGATGATTAGCAAGACGACAAGGACAAGGATGCCGATGCAGAGGAAGCACCCAAGGCCGCCAGTGGAAAGATCGTTACATGTCGTCTATGTAAAGGAAACCACATGACCTTCAAGTGTCCCTTCAAGGACCAGTTGGCCGCTTTGGATCAGGTCGAAGGCGAGAACGATCCTGCCGCCGCTGGATCATCTACTTCCAAAGCACCTGGTACAGGCAAATACGTGCCACCGTAAGTTCATCAGACCAGAGCTACAGATTCACGGCTAAATGAGCAGAAGCAAGTTGAATGGAGGAGCAGGAGAGTCAATGTTCAAGCGAGACGACCTACCCACTCTACGTATCCAGTCATTATCCGTTGACGCAGACGAGGACGATCTACGAGCACTATTCGAGCCTTTCGGTCGAGTCGTCCGAGCCAACGTCATCAAGGACAGAAATACCGGAGAGAGCAAAGGTTTCGGTTTCGTCAGTTTCGAGTCGCGCAAGGATGCAGAGAAGGCTTTGGCAAAGATGAATGGTTACGGATACGATGCCCTCATTTTGTCGGTTTCTTGGTCTCGTGAGTCAATTTTCTCGACATCATCAAGGCCTCGCTGATGTTCAGAACCCCGAGAACCTCGACCCGCTTAGTTCCGTTCGCTACGTTCACCATTTGTACTACTTGCATCATCGTGATCATTTTCCACCGGCGTATCGCCAATCAATTCGATGACATGTGGCGAGGCACGTCTTCACGATTCATCGTCTTTCTTGAACGCAGTGCAGTAGTGAATGGGGACGAGACTCGTGCTGTTGCCCCACAATTCGGACCATGAGTGTAATCTGAATTCTGAGCCATCTTTAGGCGGAGGAGATCAGACGCTCGTTGGCTCTACCCAATTGTGGTCCCAGCTAACGAGACTGACGGGTTGCCCCACACTAACGCTCGGCGACCTTTACTCAATCAAGACGGTCAAGATGACGGGTTACGGCGATCATCTGCTACCCTATGGTGTCTGAAGTCAGCCAACACAGCCTTGCAGTGTTCAATCAGTGCTTTGCGCCACTACATCTGGCTCGAACACAACGCCGAGAAAAGGAAGAATACTTACCTTTCATGGATCATGTTAGGATGTATTTCCGACCGTCTTCTTGGTCAGCATTGTTCAATCACTGTATTAAACTTCAACAGGCGGGAAGAGGCTGACCAAGCACATCATCAAAAGCCATCATCGAGTCGAGCAGCTTCGACTCTTATCACCGGCCCTCCGACCGAGATGCCCTACGAAGATTGTGCAACCTGTTCCAAGCCGTACCTTGCCGTCAGGGCAAAGGAGGGGGAATTCCATTGCTCCCCTTGTGTCGGCAAGGTTGGTCGCGATCAGCTCCCCAAAACTGCTCGGACCAGCTGCGTCCACAATGATGGCACATGTCATTCCGCCCAGACCAACTTTGCTATGACTGGTCCTCGTTGTGCCGCGTATAAGCAATTTCGCCCCATGTCGGGCAGGCTGGACATTGCCAGGTTTGTGTACCAGTGAGTGGCTTGTATAGAGGGCGCACTACGCTTACACCAGACAAACCGGCGTACCCCAGGAAGTGAATGCTGCATGCGAGACATTGTACAAGTGAGCTTTATCCCTTCTTTTGAGCGATACGATCTATCGTGTCGACTAACGCCTACCAGCGATCCGAGATTACGAACAGCATGGGCAGCGCGACAGGCTGAAGCGGTTTCAGCCTCTCGTGGCGAAGACGGCTCTGTTCAGCAAGCGAACCAAGCCGGTCGCAGCCCCTACCATGACGACGCGCTTCCGACGGCGTTAGCAGATGAACCCTCTCAAGGTTCCGCCCGTCAGTGCCATGGTGCGCTCCTGTATCCACAGTTCGCGGACTATCAGCAAACAAGGCTAGATCACTCGACTCAAAACCAGCCCAGATCCTCTTTGGACTCTCAGGGACCCCCTCGAGCACATCTGCATCCACCGTATGGTCATCTGCCCGAGCCGTGGCTTCACGTCACTCGTCCGCCCTCTGTCGTGCAAGTATCCGGTCCGCCGACCCTGCCGCAGTCTTGCTTTCCCAACGCCCAGCAGGTTCGCACCACAAGCAACCATTCTGGCCCAACACTGCCTCACCTGGGTGCAGCTTTGGCCGCTCAAAATGAGTGGCCCTTCCTGCAGGAGTAGAAAGATCGTAGTCGCGGGGGCGTGAGGTGACGTCCGAGGAAGGTTGGGAAATTGTCTAGTATGTCTATAACGAAATCCATGTGAAGGAAGCAATCAGATCTGGGCGTTCGTACAAACGGCGATTATGTATGAAAGTACGAGGCGATTCACACATGTATACTTCTTCGCCCTCAGTGTTGTCCCAGCCAATGTCCGGTGCGAGCTAAGCATCTCTTTTTGTTTACATGACTGACAAAGCTGCTCGTAGTGCACCCTCGCATATCTGAGAGTGAGGTGTACCCTCAGAAAAGACTGTGCAATCGGTTCTGACCGTACGTAAGGGCGGTCACTTCCTGACCTGTGCAGGGAATGCGAGACGCCCATCTCTGCATGTTTCCTTGCTTTGCTGGAGACGACTGGCACACAGATGGAGACTTTCTTGATATGCGTAGCCAACAACTTCGATTCGCAACGTCCGTATAAGAACATACCGTTGGAGTCACGTAACGCGCTTAGACAGGTACGCTAACCCAAGTCCGAAGCCTATCCACTGCTTGTCACTTCTAAGTCAGTGCTAAAGCATTCAATGGGCTACTAAGGTTTCAAGCAAGGCTCCGTCGCCTACACTGTGGTTTCAACGATCCCTTGTCTTTTTCGCGCAGTCAATACAGGGGGCCAAGAATCTCTCTAGGCGCTTGCACGTCTCCAGACGCTACTGCGGACTTTCTCGAGTGACGCACTACAAAGGACACTCCCGAGCTGTGCATCGAGTCGGAAGTCCGCCGTGGCCGTATAAGTAGCTCTTGTCTGGGCTTCCTGGCTTCTTGCCAATCATCCTGCAATACCACAAATCCGCGTACACACCATTCAATCGACTCGCTTTTGACAATGGCTATCTCAATCAACCCAACATGTATCAGCAAGGGCTGCGAGACTCCTTCGACCACGACAGTCATCAATTACAAAGGCGCACAGGCTGAGGACGCCACGAACCTTGACCACATCTGTTACTCGCATTTGTCCCGTATCGATCCATTAGTCCCCCTGCCTCTGCACACCACGAAGTGTGACCACAACACGCCCAAGAGCAGCCATATTGTGATGTCAGACGCGGTGCACAACGGAAGGTGCGCTCGAGCCCGAAATGGCGAGGGCTCCCTCCTCACCAGGCGTCTTGCTGATTGGAAAACCGCGTGAGTGGATAGTATATTATCGCTACGTTACTGATCTAGACAGTGTCCGCATTGATGAGACTGCAGCGAAAGAAGGGTCACAGCAGATCGTGGCCTCTCTTTGCTGGACGAATGATCAGTCTGTTGATGCCTCTTCCGCCGGAGCCCAGACTGGAAGCCCTACTGCTCAGGACGCTCCTACATCGGCGGCCGGAGTTCCCGCTGGGGGCGACAGCGGTACCCTCACTACTTCAGATTCTGTTGGTCGTGTCAGACCCTGGGATTTCTGAGAAGCCTCACCACGGCTGGATGAGCGGTGTTGTTCTTGGAGTATGAGTGGTTGAGCGACGAGTGGGGCTGGCGAGAATCTGAACGTATATACATACGATCGAATGCATAGTATTGGAGGTGGTCTACGTTGCTTGTGAATCGCCGTAGAAAGCGTCATATCGCAGGAGATGTGGTGCTGTTGAAAGTTTGGACGCGTCCCAGTCTCGACGCGTCGCCTAACTCCAGCGACCCCGGTGTTCTCAAGCTTCGCTCAAAGGACTCCACCGTTTCCATGAGACAGCTACATGGGCTCACCAGCACATAGGTAGACGGCTTGACCAGTCGATAAGCAGATTTGATATACTGTCTCATCTGAGTCATCCATTGGACGTTGTTGTAGTTCGTCGAAAAACATCTGATATTCAGGGTCAAAACAATAGAGATCTCGGTAACTCTACTCTTTAACTTATCTATTTGGATTCTACATCTACACTATACATCTACGTGGACACTGCTTTGCTTGGTCCGATACACACGGACCGCCTTTGCTGCTAGGATATAAGGACAGCTACAAATATATCGATACTACGTAGAAGGAACACCGAGAATACGATCACCTACCTGTCAATAACGCACTGAGGTCTCACCTCACCTACGATCATTCGCACGACCCAAACAATCACATTCTCCCTCGATCTTAATAAACACAATCAATGACAATGTCTTCATCCTACACTAGACCATTCGGTGCGCCATCGTATCCCGACTCGCCATCAGCCGCTACAGCCTCTTCAGTAAATTACTCTCAATATGGTGGATCGGCATTTTCACCCTCTCGACAACCTCAACCTCTATCTGGCTTCGGACAGACTTCAGGCAGACTGAATGCCGCGACATCGGGATCTGGAAGGCCAGGAGGATCTGGGGGAAAGAATTCAGCAGGCAAGACGGCGGAAAGTAGGGAGATTGCAAGGGTGCATTTCAAGGCATTGAAGGGATATCTTATGCAATGGCTTGATAAGGGTATGTAGGAATGCGCCCAGTTAGTATGAGCTGATGAGTAGAAACACCAACATCGAGAGCATCGGCTAGGGAGAAGCTTACTCGATTGACGAAACTGCAATTCCAGGAATTATCAACAGATGTCTACGATGAGCTCATGAGGAGATTAGAAGCAGATAGAGGGGAAAACGATGGTGATGGTAAGCTTACCATACTTCACCAGCAGGACAAGCTGATGATCAGTACCGTTCCTACCCGTCCGAGACGACTTTCACCCAAAAAGAAATCAGGCTCGACAGAAACTCGCAACACTCCCTCGAAACAGGTTCAAGGATCTAGCTAGTGACGTCTTTTTCGAACTCAACAGGAGGTTCCCAGAATTCGAGGCTGAACATGTGAGTCATCGATCCAAAATAGGAACTGATGATAGGATGGCGAAGACGCATTTGCCGACCCACCACCTGCTCCTGGACCTCGTCACCCTTTCGCCGCTGGAAGCTCTTCCCACCTCTACCCCGACCAGCCTGAGCGCTCACGTATGGACCCGACTCCACCGCCTATAGCTCGGCTCAACTCTGCTACTTCATCTCACCGTCGCCAGGCATCACGCAATATCTCCGGTGGTAGCTCTGTAGGCAGTTCAGGAGTCCAAGGTCATCGTCCGAGGCCGAGTCGAGATGATAGCAATGAAATACGAGGACAACCCACGGCCGCTACTTCCGATATGGTCGTTCCCAACAAGAGCCGAATGAGGGAGGAAGAGATCGAAGTACCCTACGCAAGGGATAGTATGATCATGGATGAACCTCGTACCCAGAGCCGCTCGTCGAATCGACCAGGATCCAGGACAAGTTTCCAAGATCGAGGCACACCAATTGGCTCGAGGCAGGATTCGGGAGATGTCATGTCGCCAGCCTCGGCGGATGATAGAGAATATTACGATCGAATGAGTTTCAGCTCG
>Ga0308160_10003446_pt1 | contig 17832 bp, 10 predicted proteins | sample PhyFR1_FD_201036 | JGI IMG/M metagenome (GOLD analysis project Ga0308160, IMG submission 201036) | Phyllosphere microbial communities from UC Gill Tract Community Farm, Albany, California, United States - DLSLF.R1 | ecosystem: Host-associated > Plants > Phyllosphere > Unclassified | place: USA...
TCCGATGAAATCTGGCTCGAACCGACGCCCGGCGCCGGGCCGGCGCTGATGCCGACCCCTGCGAAGATCTCGGGCGCGGTGCAGGCCAGCACCATGGCTTTGGCGCCGCCCGACGACAGGCCCGTCACGTACACCTGCCTGGGGTCGATCGCATACTGCGGGTTGCTGACGAAGCGGTTGACCAGGTCGAGCAGCACCGCATTGTGACCATAGCTGCGGCTGCGGTTGGTGGCGGCCCAGTCCCAGCAATGCGCGCTGTAGAGGTTGCCGGTGGCGTTGGGCGCCAGCACCACGGCGCCGTAACTGTCGGCCATGGCTTTCCAGTTGTAGCCGGCGTCGCCGCTGCCGTTGATCACGTCGCCGCCCGCAGTCTGGCCGCAGCCGTGCAGCACCAGGATCAGCGCGCGCTTGCCGTCCAGGGTGGGTGGGGTAGAGGGCCAGTAGTAGTAGCCGGACAGGGCGCCGCCGTGGGTGGTATCGCTGGCCCAGGTCTGGTTGGCGCTCCAGGCGCCGGGGCCTTGCTGGAGCGGGGTTTGCGCGTGCGCGCCGAGCGCTGCTGCCAGCAGCGCCAGGCACAGGGCGGCGCGCGGTGCCAGTCGGTTCAAGGGATGCATGCTGTCTCCGGTATGGTTATCGTGGCGGCTATTGGTAGGCCGCATCAACCATCATAGTTCTGGAAACAGCCCGCACAAGCAGGCGTTGGAGCACCCTGCTTGTGCGCTTTTGCACAGCCGAATGGCGGTGCGAGGCGGGTGTTACCGCGTTGTTACTCCATCAACTCCGAGATCATCTTCACCGGCGCGTTGCCGTAGCTGAGGAACTGGTCGTGGAACTGCTTCAGGTTGAAACGCTCGCCCAGCTGCTGCTTGCGTTGTTCGCGCAGCTCCATGATCTGGTGGTAGCCGCTGAAGTAGCTGGTCAGCTGCACCGAGGTCAGCGACACGCGGCGCCACTTTTCATCGGCTTCCTGGCGCGTCTGGAAGGCCTGGCGGGTGAGCAGGTCGATCGCCGCTTCCTGACCCATGCCGTTCACGTGCACGCTGTAGTCGAGGATGGTGTTGGTGACGCTGCGCAGGTTCCACTTCGAGTACATCAGCCACATCTCGGGGGCGTTGTCGCCGTAGCCCGATTCGAGCATCATGCGCTCGCCGTACACGGCCCAGCCTTCGACCATCGCGCCGTTCCCGAACAGCGATTTGACGAGCGACGGCGAGCGGTTGGCGTGCACCAGCTGGGCATAGTGGCCGGGGATCGCTTCGTGGATGTTCAGGATCTGCAGGATCCACTCGTTGTACTCGCGCAGGCTGCTCTCGGCCTGCTGCGCCGTCAAGCCGTCGAGCGGGGTGACGTTGTAGTAGGTCTTGTCCTTGGCGCGGTACGGGCCCGGGGCATCGATGCTGGCGCCGGCCACGCCGCGCTGGTACATCGGCGTCTCGCGCACTTCGAGCGGTTTGCTCGGGTCGAGCGTCAACAGGTCGTGCTTGATCACCCACTCCTGCAGCTGCGGGATCTGGCGCCGGATTTCAGAGACGAAGTTCTCGCGCGCCACGTGGCGGCTCGAGAGCTTGTCGATCATCATGCCGATCTTCTTGAAGCGGTCGTTCGGCTTGCTCACGCCGGCCATATAGCGCGGCCACAGCTCGTCCGACACCGTGTCCATGCGCGTGAGCAGTTCTTCGCGCGTGGCGAGCGCCTTGCGGAAGGTCTGCTCGGCGCTGCTCGAGGATTGGATGTCGAGCGCGAACTTCTGTTCGTACAGCGCCTTGCCGATGCGGAACGGGCGCGCCTGGCCGCCAGCGGCGAGGCGCTTCTCGACGCCGTCGAGGTAATCCATATAGCCCAGCAGCGCGCTGCCGGCATTGGCGATGCGCTGGGCGAAGATGGTCTTTTCCTGCGTCGTCAGGATCGACTCCTGCGCCGCCTTGCCCAGGTCGGCCAGCACCGCCATCGTGCCCGGCGCCTGCGCGATGGCAAGCTGGGTGTGCTCGCGGGTCGGGGTCGTGATCGACGCCTGCGCTGCCTGGTAATAGGCCGGCACGTTGGCCAGGCGCTTGAGGATGGTGCGCAGGCGCTGCGGCTTGGCCGCGTAGTCGGTGTTCAGGATCAGGTCGAGCGGCGCGGCGATGTTGTACAGCGACGGATTCCACTCGTGCTCGCGCCAGCTGGTGATGCTCCAGCGGTCGCGTTCGAGCTTGTTGATCAACAGCGCCAGGTCGGTGCGGTAGCGCGGCGACATCTGCTTGGGATCGAGCTTGCCGAATTTTTCCAGCCAGTCGTTGGCAAAGGCGAGCTTCCTGGCGCGGGTGGCGGCGTCGGGCAGCGTCAGGTTGGCGGCCTGCTCGAACTTGCCGACATAGATGCCGCCTTCAGGGTCGACCCGCCACAGCGCGGTCAGGTACTGCATGCTCATCGTCGCCATGCGGCGGTCGAGGCGGCGTTCGCTGGCGCCGGCCGGCGCGCTGGCAGCGGCCGCGCTCGCGCCGCTTGCGGCGGCAGCGGCGAGGACCGCGCTCGCCTTCTTGCCCGAATTGGCCGTCTTCTTCTTGACGACCTTCGAGGATTTGGCCTTGCCCTTGGTGGACTTGGTGGTGGCGGCAAGCGCCGGCGTCAGTGCGAAACACGCGAGCAAGGCTGCCAGCGCGATCTTGGTTTTCATCATCGTATTCGGCCCTGTGACAAAGGAGGTAGGGTGGCCGGCGCGCAACGGATGCGCGGGGCGGGTGCAGATTAGCATCAAACGCGCCGTTTGCGACTGTCTGAAACATTCCGACACGTAAGGTTGACAATGTTAAGCGATCGACAAGTCTAATGCCCGAGTCCGGTGCGCAGCATCTCGAGCATATCCTGCGGCGACAAGCGCGCCGCGACCTCGGTGCCTTCGAGCAGGCTGTCGGCCAGGTCGCGCTTGTGGCGGTGCAGGTCGACGATGCCTTCCTCGATGGTGCCGCGCGCCACCAGGCGATAGATGGTGACGGGGCGCTGCTGGCCCATGCGGTGCGCGCGGTCCGAGGCCTGGTCTTCCACCGCCGGGTTCCACCACGGGTCCATGTGGATCACATAATCGGCCGCGGTCAGGTTGATGCCGACCCCGCCCGCCTTCAGGCTGATCAGGAACATATCGCCTGCGCCGGCCTGGAACGCATCGACCCGTCTCTTGCGCTCCTGGATCGGGGTCGCGCCGTCGAGGTACTGGTAATGCACGCCCTGGCGGTCGAGGTAGGCGCGGATCAGGGTCAGGTGGTCGACGAACTGGCTGAACACCAGCACCTTGTGGCGGTTCTCGAGCAGGTCGGCGGTCAGGCGCGCAAACGCCGCCAGCTTGCTGCTGACGATGCCGGCGCCGGGCGCCACCAGTTCGGGATTGCAGCAGGCGCGGCGCAGACGCATCATCTCGGCCAGGATCTCGATCGACTTCTGGCCTTCGGGCGCTTCCAGCGCCGCCAGCTTGTCGAGCGCCTGGCGCCGCAGCGATTCGTACAGCGCGCTCTCTTCGGCACTGAGTTCCACCGGCAGCACGATCTCGGTGCGCGGCGGCAGTTCGGACAACACCTGGGCCTTGGTGCGGCGCAGGATGAACGGCGCGGTCAAGCGCCGCAAGCGCGCGCGCGCGCCGGCTTCGGCGCGCCGGTCGCGGTTCTTGTCGGTCTGCGCTTTTTCGATCGGGCCGGCAAAGCGCAGCTGGAACTGGTCGGCCGTGCCGAGCAGGCCCGGATTGATGAAGCGGAACAGGTTCCACAATTCGCCCAGGTGATTCTCGAGCGGGGTGCCGGTGGCCGCCATCCGGAAGTCGCCCTGCAGCGCCATCACCGCCTGTGAGCGCTTGGTGTGCATGTTCTTGATCGCCTGCGCTTCATCGAGCACGATGCTGTGCCAGCGCCGGCTCTTGAAGCGCGCCGCTTCGAGCTGCAGCAGGCCGTAGCTGACCACGACCACGTCGAACGGGCCGGCATCCTGCACGCTGGCGGCGCGGTCGCCGGCGCCGAACAGTTTCAGGTTCAGCGTGGGCGCGAAGCGCGCGGCTTCGTCGATCCAGTTCAGGCACACCGTGGTCGGCGCCACCACCAGCGCCGGGCCGTCCTTGGCGCGCGTGAGCAGGAGCGCCAGCGCCTGCAGGGTTTTACCGAGGCCCATGTCGTCGGCCAGGCAGGCGCCCACGCCCCAATCGGCCAGGCGCGCCAGCCATGCGAAGCCGTCGACCTGGTAATCGCGCAGCTCGGCCTGCAGCGTGGACGGCAGTTCGGGCACGAAGGCGGCATTGTCGGCCATGCGCGCCAGGTGCGTGCGCCAGGCCTGGTCGGCATCGACGCTGCCGGCGTCGCGCGCCAATTCGTCCAGCGCAAAGCTCGACAGCGCATGGGTGCGGATGCCGTCGCCCTGCAGTTCGCCATACGCGCCAAGTTCCATCAGGCGCCGGTGCAGTTCATCCGACAAGGCCAGGTATTCGTTGTCGCCCAGCGCCACGAAACGGCTGTCGCTCTCGCGGATTTTTTCCAGCAGCGCGCGCAGGTTCATCACGCGGCCTTCGTCGATCACCACGTCGCCACTGGCGGCGAACCAGTCCTTGTCGCGCTTGATCTGCACCCGCACCGATTTGCTGGTCGCCTTTTTTGTGACGCGGAATTTCTCGCCTTCGGGCCAGGCCACCACGATCCGCTCGGCGTCGGCATCGCGCAACCCGTCGACCAGTTCGAGCGCCAGCAGCGGTTGCCCGAGCAGCCATTCGCCATGATCGAATTCGGCGCCTTCCAGGGCCGGGCACAGCACCGCCAGCTGGCGCTCGGCTTCGCGCTCGGCGTTCAGATCGCGCCTGGCTTCGGTGCGGATGCCATTGATATCGGCGATCACGCTGGCCGCGCCTTCGCCGGGGCCGTAATAGGCGCCGGTCTCTGGCAGCGGGCGCACCAGCAATTGCATGCGCAGGCCCTGCTGATATGGGCGCAGGTGCAGGTGCAGGCGTGGATCGGCGTCGATGGTCTCGATGTCGGTCGCGCTGGCGCCGATGTCCGACTGCACCGTGACGATCGACGACACGGCACCGATCGCGCGCAGCACGCGCCGTTCGGCCGTCAGCGGCACGTTGAGGCCATCGCCCAGGATGGCGGCGATGCGCCGGTGCTCTTCCTTGATCTGCACCAGGCGCAGGCGGGTCGGGGTTTCACGCGCGACGACGATATCGCCTTCGCTCCCGCCCAGGCTCGGTTGCAGCGAAATGAACACGCTGTCGTCGTGCTTGGCCACGCGCAGTTCCGGTTCGCCCGGCAGCAGTTCGACCCGCGTGCCGGGCGAGTCCATCCAGAACAGCAGCGGGTGACCCACCAGCGTGGCCAGCGCCTTGTGCACTTCGAGTTCGAAGCGGATGCCGCTGCCGGCGTAGTAGCGGCGCCCGGCGATCGCGTTGACTGCCTGCAGGTCTTGCGCGGTAAGGAAATCCAGCGTTTGTCCTTCTTCGGCCAGGCGTTTCAGTCCCACCGCGCGGCCACGGGTCCAGGCCCCTTGCGCGTCGCGCTTCTGCTCGCGCGGTTCGAGTTCCTGCACGCCCAGGTGCGGGTCGTAGCGGATCAGCCAGACCAGGCGCGATTCGCGCACCGTTTCCACGCTCAGCGACGGTTGCAGGTTGATCAGGGCATTGAGCTGGCGTTCCCACGATTCCTCGCGCGCAAACCAGGTGCCGAGGTCGGCGAAACGGTGGCGCCCACGCAGCTGCGCGGCGCGCGCTTCGTGCGCCACGGCGCCGGCTTGCCCCATCTGCGCCAGTACGCCGGCCAGCTGGGCCGACCAGAAATCGAAGCCGGCCGCCTCGGACAGGGCCAGCATGTCCTCGATGCGGGCGCGCTGCGCGTTCAGGGCCGGCAAACCCAGCCAGTAGTGGATCAGGGCGCGCATGACGGTCGGTTCGAGCGCCATTTCCCAGCTGCGGGTGGCGAACAGGTCGGCGTCGACGGTGCCGCGCCGGATCTCGTGCAGCATGCCGAGCTGGAACCAGACCGCGGTGTCGGGGCGCTGCACGGCGCGCGTTTCGATCTCGAGCCAGGCGTCGGCCAGCTTGCGCTGCGCCGGCTCGGTACTGCGCAGCAGGGCCGCCATCGCCAGGTGCGCGCAGGCGCCGCTGAAGGTGGCCTTGCGCTTGCCGGTCTCGCGCCGCAACTGCTTGAGGGCCGCCTCGACCCCGGCCAGGCCGGCATCGAACTCTTCGCGCAGCAGCTGCACCACGCTGCGCAGGAACAGGCCGGGCGAATCGCCCATCTCGGCCACCAGCGCCAGCGCCTCATCCAGGCGCCCGCACACCACGTAATGCTCGGCCAGCGCGCGCCGCAGCGGGCTTTCCGGACTGCTGCGCGGCGCATGGCGTTCGGCGCAGGCGCGCACCGCTGGCGCCAGCGCCGGTTCGCTCAGGGTGTGCATGACCAAAATGTGCAGCACGCCCTCGCGCAGGCGCGGGTGGATGCGTTCGATCAGTTCGGGTGCGAACGGGCGCGCGCAGATCTCGATCAGCGGATGCAGGTAGCTCGCTTCGTGGCAGCGCTGGCAGGCTTCCAGCAGCGGCAGCACGCTGTCCTGGTCCTGGCCGCTGAGCAAGGCAATCCGCAGCAGGGCCAGGCCCTGGCGGTAACTGCGCAGCATCAGGTTGCCCTGCCAGTCGCGCCGCACCGACGACACCTGGCCATAGGCTTCGGCCACGCGCTCGAACAGGCCGCTGTCCAGGGCCTGGTCGAGCACCGTCCAGCCCAGCCCGGGCGCGAGCCCCAGGCCACGCTCGTTGGCATCAAGCAGCAGGCCGGCATCTTTCAGGCGCGCCAGTTCGTCGGCCCACTGGGCCGCCGGCAGCTGCACGCCGAGCGCGCGCAGGTGTTCCAGGATGCGCTGGCGGCCCATCGGCTCGCCCGCGATCGCCAGCAGCGCCAGGATCGCGTGTTCTTCGATACTGCAGGCGCTAAGCTTTCGGTCCAGGTCTTCGAGGATCATGCGGCGTCGAGGTTTTCAATATCCAGCGGCGGCAAACCGTCCGGCACCGGGATGCCGAACACGCGCAGGTAGAACACCAGTTCGGCTTCGAGCGTGCGCACCACGCTGTCGGCCTTGCGGAAGCCATGGCCTTCGCCTTCGAGCGTGATGTAGGCCACCGGCAAACCACGCGCGCGCAACGCGTCGACCATGCTTTCGGATTGCTGCGGCGGCACCACCTTGTCGTCCAGGCCCTGGAAGAAGATCATCGGGCGCTGCAGCTTGTCGCTGTGGTGGATCGGCGAGCGTTCGCGGTACACCGCTTCGGCGCGCTCGGGCGGGGCGATCAGGTACTGGTTGTAGTGCGATTCGAACTTGTGCGAATCGGCGTCCAGGCCGGCCAGGTCGGACACGCCATAGTAGCTGGCGCCGGCCTTGAAGACGCCGTGGAAGGCGAGCGCCGACAGCACCGTCAGGCCGCCGGCGCTGCTGCCGCGAATCAGCAGGCGCTGTGGGTCGACCAGGCCCTGGCCGGCCAGGTAGCGCGCGCCGGCCACGCAATCTTCGACATCGACCACGCCCCATTGCCCCTTGAGCAGGTTGCGGTAGTCGCGCCCAAAACCGGTGCTGCCGCCGTAGTTCACGTCCAGCACGGCGAAGCCGCGGCTGGTCCAGAACTGGGTCGACAGCTTGAGGGTGCTGGCCGCCATGCCGGTCGGGCCGCCGTGACCGATCACGATCAGGGGCGGCAATTCGCCGGCCGGCACCTCATGCTCGGGATTGGCCGGGGCGTAGTAGAACGCGTGCGCGGTGCGGCCGTTCTCGCTCGGATAGCTGATCGCCAGCGGCACCGACAGGGCGCCGCTGGCCGGCGGCAGCGGAATCGAGTGCGCCAACACTTCGTTGGCGTCGCTCATCAGGTCGATGCGCGCCAGTTCGGGCGCGATGGTCGGGGCGCCGCCCAGCAGCACCACGACGTCGCCCTGCACCCGCAGTTCGCGCATTTCTTCGTACGGCATCTCGATCGGCAGCAGGCTGCCGTCGGGGGTCGACAGGCGCCCCAGGTAGCTGACGCCGTTCTCGACATAAGCGCAGATGATCTCGTCGTCCGAGCGGAAGCCGTAGAGCGAACCGCCGAAACTCCAGTGCGGGCTGCCGAATTCGGCCTCGCGCGGGCACAGCGGCTGGGTCACGCCGTGTGCATAGCGGTACAGGTTCCACCAGCCGCTGCGATCGGACACGAAGTGCAGCACGCCGGCCGGCGACCATTCGGGCTGGCAGATCGATTCCTGCGGCCCGCCGGCGATCAGGCGGCCATTGACCAGCGAGCCATCGTCCTGCACCTCGGCCAGCCACAGTTCGGTGCCTTCCCACGGCATGCGCGGATGGTCCCAGCACAGCCAGGCCAGTTGACGCCCGTCCGGCGACAAACGCGGCGCCGCATAGAAGTCATTGCCCTCGACCAGCACCGTCTCGACGCCGTCGAAGCCGACCGCGCACAGCGTATTAACCGGGTAGGTCGCGCCGCGCGAATGGTCTTCGCGCACCGCGACCAGGCGCTGGCGAGCGCGATCGAGCACGAAGTCGGCGAAGCGGTGGGTGCCGTCGAAGGTGACGGCGCGTGGCTCGCCGTCGGCGCCAATCCGGTACAGGCGGTTATCCACATGGTGCGAGAACCAGGCCTCGCCATCGGCCAGCAGGCAGGCGCCGCCGCCGTATTCATGCACCCGGCTGCGGACGTTGAACGGGGCCGGGGTCAGTTCGCGGGTGCCGTTGGCATCATGCACCATCAGGGTAGTGCGTCCGGCTTCGCTGGCGCGGCCTTCGAGCCAGCCCAGGCGCGCGCCGTCGAGCATCAGCTGCGACAGGGGAACCGCGCCGGCGGCCACCACGGCGGCGCCGATGGGCGAGCTCCAGGCCCCGCAAGGCGTCGCTTGTTTGCTTGATTCTTGGCTGGTGGCAATGGTCATGACGGGCTCCCGGTTGAATGACGCTGCATTATAAGTGTGCGTGAAGGATGCGATAATAGCGGCTTCCCCTTCGCGCCCTTGTCTCCCATGCCACAATTCGCCCCGCTCCAGAACGATACTTTCCTGCGTGCGTTGCTGCGCCAGCCGACCGAGTACACGCCGGTGTGGCTGATGCGCCAGGCCGGACGCTACCTGCCGGAATACCGCGCCACGCGCGCCCGCGCCGGCTCGTTCCTGGGGCTGGCCAAGAATCCCGACTACGCCACCGAAGTCACGCTGCAGCCGATCGACCGCTACCCGCTGGACGCGTCGATCCTGTTCTCGGACATCCTGACGGTGCCCGACGCGATGGGCCTGGGCCTGTATTTCGCCGACGGCGAAGGCCCCAAGTTCGAGCGTCCGCTGCGCACCGAAGCCGACGTCAATGCGCTGACCGTACCCGATATGGCGTCGCTCGACTACGTGTTCAAGGCCGTGACCTCGATTCGCACGGCCCTCAACGGCCGGGTGCCGCTGATCGGCTTTTCGGGCAGCCCGTGGACGCTGGCCTGCTACATGGTCGAAGGCGCCGGCTCGCGCGAATTCCATACCGTCAAGAAGATGCTGTATTCGCGTCCCGACCTGATGCACCGCATCCTGGACATCAATGCGCAAGCCGTCATTCAATATCTGAACGCCCAGATCGACGCCGGCGCTCAGGCCGTGATGATCTTCGATTCGTGGGGCGGGGCGCTGGCCGACGGCGCCTACCAGGAATTTTCGCTCAAGTACATGCGCCAGATCCTGGCCGGCCTGCAGCGTGAAAAAGATGGCGTGCGCATTCCCGCGGTGGTGTTCACCAAGGGCGGCGGCATCTGGCTCGACGAAATGGCCGATATCGGCGCCGATGCGCTGGGCCTCGACTGGACCGTGAACCTGGGCCGCGCGCGCGCCCTGGTGGGCGACCGGGTGGCGCTGCAGGGCAACCTCGATCCGGCGATTTTGTTCGCCTGCCCGGACCAGATCCGCGCCGAAGTCGAGCGTTCGCTGACGGCGTATGGCGCCCCTGGCGCCGGCCACGGCCACGTGTTCAACCTGGGCCACGGCATCTCGCAATTCACCCCGCCAGAGTCGGTCACGGCCATGGTCGAGGCCGTGCACAGCTTCAGCCGCAAGCAGCGCGGCGCCTGAGTCCGACCCTTGCGCGGCGCCGATGTTGCGGCGCCGCGCACCCTGCGCTCTCACTTGTTCACAACTTTAATAAAACGCTGAAAAGTTCCTGTGGACATCTCGAAATCTGCGCAGTTATCGTAAGTCTTTGATATATAACTTTATTTTGCCTCGGGCGCGGCTTCTTGACGCTTTGCGCAATAACCTTGTCCCACAGAATAAGGGGCATTTTGGCGCCTTGTTCACAAAGTTATTCACAGGCGCTGCCGAGTTGGGGAAAAGTGCTTGGTTAACCGAGACTTAGCGCGCTTCTTCAAGTAATACGTGAAGTTTCTGGTGCAACGCAGCGAGTTTTCCCAGACGAATTAGCTACTTATGCACAACTGTGCAAACCCCATCGAGCTTGTTAACAGCTTATTTGGGTTTTTTTCAAGTGACTGATTTTTAAAGGAAAATCGAACTTGATTTTGAGAATTATCGAAATTGGCTTGATCTAACGTAAACCTTTAACAGGGTCAAGTCCCACGCTATTCACAAAGTTTTCCACAGATTTGCACAGGGCCTAAATTGTCATACTGCATACTCGAAGTCGTGCTCGACACGCCGCTGAACAGCAGCTTCGATTACCGCTGGCCATGTGAGCCGGGCCAAGAGCCAGCGCCGGGGCAACTGGCGCTGGTGTCGTTTGCGCGGCGCGAGATCATGGCCCTGATCGTCGGCATCAAACACGACACCGACGTTGCCCCTGAAAAGCTCAAGGACGCGCTCGAAGTACGCAGCCAACTGACGCCCCTGCCTGAACGCTGGATTGCACTGGCGCGCTTCGCCGCCGAGTATTACCAGCGTCCGCTGGGCGAGGTCGCGCTGCCCGGGCTGCCCAAGAACCTGCGCGTGCCCAAGACCGTGGCGCTCGACCGCGCGCTGAAAAAACTGGCAAAGCTGGATGCGCCGCAGGACGCAGCGGCAGTCGGCATGCCGGCGCTGAACCCGGCCCAGCGCGAAGCGGCCGACGCCATCGGCGGCGCCGACGGTTTTACGCCCTTCTTGCTGTGGGGCGTGACGGGAAGCGGCAAGACCGAGGTCTACCTGCAGGCCTGCGCCCAGGTATTGGCGCGCGACCCGCAGGCGCAGATCCTGATCCTGGTGCCCGAGATCAACCTGACTCCGCAACTCGAAGGCAATATCCGCGCGCGCTTTCCCGGCATGATGCTGGCCACGCTGCACAGCAGCCTGTCGGAGGGCGAGCGCATGCTGCACTGGCTGGCCGCGCATAACGGCCAGGCGCGCATCGTGCTGGGCACCCGGCTGGCGATTTTGTCGTCGCTGCCGAATCTGCAGCTGATCGTGATCGACGAAGAGCACGACCCCTCGTACAAGCAGCAGGAAGGCTTGCGCTATTCGGCGCGCGACCTGGCCGTGTGGCGCGCGCACCAGCTGGGGATTCCGATCGTGCTCGGTTCGGCCACGCCGTCGCTCGAATCCTGGCACCACGCGCGCACCGGGCGCTACCGCCGCCTGGACCTGCGCGAGCGCGCCGTGCGCGCCGCCGTGCTGCCCACCGTACGCCTGATCAATATGGAACGCGATCGCCCGCGCGATGGCCTGACCGGCGACCTGCTGGCGGCGCTGCGCCTGCGCCTCGAGCGCCGCGAGCAGTCGCTGTTGTTCCTGAACCGGCGTGGTTACGCGCCGGTGATTTGCTGCGACGCCTGCGGCTGGATCAGCAACTGCACCCGCTGCACCGCCTTCATGGTGCTGCACAAGCCCGAAAACCGGCTGCGCTGCCACCACTGCAGCCTGGAGCTGCGCATCCCGCGTTCGTGCCCCACCTGCGGCAACGTCGATCTGCAGCCGCTGGGACGCGGCACCCAGCGCGTCGAAGAAGGCTTGCAGGCGATGTTCCCGGAGGCGCGCATCCTGCGCATCGACGCCGATTCGACGCGCCTGAAAGGCAGCGCGCAGGCGGCGTTCGACAGCGTGCACCGCGGCGAAGTCGACATCCTGATCGGCACCCAGATGGTGGCCAAGGGCCACGACTTCAAAAAACTGACGCTGGTCGGCATCCTGAATCCGGACACCGCGCTGTTTTCGCAGGACTACCGCGCCAGCGAGCGCCTGTTTGCGCAGCTGATGCAGGTGGCCGGACGGGCCGGGCGCGCCGGGGCGCCGTCCGAGGTGCTGGTGCAGACCCGCTATGTGCAGCATCCGCTGTATGGCGCCGTGATGCGCCACGACTACGAGCGCTTCGCCGGCCAGCTGCTCGACGAGCGCCGTGAAGCCGGGCTGCCGCCGTATATGTACCAGGCGCTGCTGCGGGCCGAGGCACGCGAGCTGCCGATTGCCATCGACTTCCTGGAAGCGGCGCGCGACTGCCTGCCGGCCGACGGCATCCTGATCAACGACCCGATTCCGATGACCATGACGCGCGTGCACAACGTCGACCGCGCGCAGCTGCTGGTGGAATCGAGCTCGCGTCCCGCGCTGCAGGCCTTCTTGCGCATGTGGGTGGAACAGCTGCGGGCGATGAAGTCGCGCGTAAAGTGGTCGCTCGAGGTCGATCCGCTCGATATCTAGGCTGCTGGCGGCAGCCTGGCCCTGGCCGACACGCATAAAAAAACCGCGCCGTCTTTCGATGGCGCGGCTTTTTTGGGATGCGGGACTTAATTGCTCAGCAAGACCTGGGCAATCAGACCGGTGGCGATCGCGGCCAGCACATAATCGTTACCGGCGCGCACCCAATGGTGGCCACGCGGCGGCGCGCTCAGGTGGCGGGTACGCCAGTCGGTGACGACGTAGCGGTTGTGGCGGTATTCCTTGCTCAGGTGATGGCCACGGCGCAGGTCATGACGCGGGCCGCCGCCGCGGCGGTCGTCGCGGTGATAGTAGCGGGCGTCGTCAAAGCGGTGGTTGCCCTTGCCGCGCGGGCCGTCATGGCGGTCGTGACGATCATGGCGGTCGCTGCGATCATGGTGGCGATCGTTGTCATGGCGTTCGCCGTGCCTGGCCTGGTGTCCGCGCTCGCGGTGGTCGTCGCGCTGCGCCAGGGCGTTGCCGCTGGCTGCGATGCTCAAGGCAATCAGTGCCGATGCAATCAGTGTTCTTTTCATCTCAATCTCCTGGTGGCGCGTTATCGGTTTTTATCCACCGCACCCTGGTTCAGGGCGCGGTGTGGTTCTGCTTAATTGCTCAACAAAACCTGGGCAATCAGGCCGGTGGCGATCGCCGCCAGCACATAATCGTTGCCGGCGCGGACCCAGTGGTGGCCCCGCGGTGGCGCGCTCAGGTGACGCTGGCGCCAGTCATTGACGACATAACGGTTGTCACGGTATTCCTGGTGCAGGCGGTCGCCGCGGCGCAGATCATGGCGTGGACCGCCACCGCGTTTGTCGTCGCGACGGTAATTGCGGGCGTCATAATGGCGCTGATCGTCATGGCCGCGCGCATTGTCGTGGCGGTCATTGCGGTCATTGCGGTCGTTGCGGTCATTCCGATCGTTGCGGCCGTTGTCGTGGCGCTCGCCGTGCTGCTGCTGGTAACCACGGTCGTTATCATGGTCGCCGCGCTGGGCGAAGGCGTTGCCGCTGGCAGCGACGGAGAGTGCGATCAGTGCGGATGCGATCAAGGTATTTTTCATGTTGAATCTCCTGTCAAGTCGCTGAAATTCTTCAGATGACTCATTAGACCGCGAATCAACATCGGCAGGTGAGGCAGACCGGTAAGGATTGCTACAAAGTATTTCAAGCGCCGCTAAGCATATTCTTGGGATCAGCGCGGATAGCTAAAGCCGGTGCGGATATCCATCGGCAGCAGCTTGCCCGCTTCAAGCACCATCAGCCGTGCCGGCGGTTCTTCGCCGGCCAGCGAGCGTGCCACGACGCCCAGGCCTTCGCCCTGGCGCAGTGGCCGGTCGCAGCGTTCGAACACGTTGGCGCAGCCGGTGGCCTTGATCAGCGCCTGCACGATCGACACCTTCCACAGGTCGACGCCGGCGCCATTGAACTGGCACACCAGATAGCCATCGACGCCGCCATAGCTGTGCACCAGCAGCCCGGGCAAGCCGTCCTTCTCGCCATCGACCAGCTGCACCAACGCCTGCGGAGCGGCGCCTTGCAGCGCTTTGGCGCGCGACTCGACGGCTGCCTGCACGCGCCGCTTGACCAGCGCATGGTCGACCGGTTCGTCTTCACGCAGGGTCCAGACGCGGGCCGCGATCTGCGACTTGCCGTTGTAGGCGGCGCGCGCCAGGAACTGGCGCGACGACGATTGAATCAGCGCCGTCACGCCAGGTTTGTTGCGCTCCTTGCCGTCGACTTTTTCGATGGCCGAAGGGTAAATCCAGGGATCGCCGGCCAGGATGCTTTTTTCCTTGCCCTGTTTGATGGTGATGATGAGCATGGAGACTTTCGTGCAGTTGCATTCGGGGACAGCGATGATACAGCAAGCGCGCGCTGTCCCTTGCTGCGGTGGCGCGACGGGCGCGCTGCCAGGATGGGCAAAAATAGCGTATCGTTTCGCCAGTCAACAGCGAAAGAACAGCATGAAGCAACTCAACGTGGATGTGGCCGTTATCGGCACCGGCACCGCCGGCATGACCGCCTATCGGGCCGCCAGGGCGCAAGGCGCGCGCGCCGTCGTGATTGAAAGCGGCCAGTACGGCACGACCTGTGCGCGGGTCGGCTGCATGCCGAGCAAACTGCTGATCGCGGCGGCCGAGGCGGCGCACGCGATGGCGTCGTCGGCGCCGTTCGGCGTGCATGCCGGCGAAGTACGCGTCGACGGCCGCGCCGTGATGGCGCGGGTGCAGCGCGAGCGCGACCGCTTCGTCGGCTTCGTGCTGGAAAGCGTCGAATCGATCCCGGTGGCCGACCGCCTGCAGGGCCACGCGCGCTTTACGTCGGCGTGCACGCTGCAAGTCGATGAGCACACCGAAATCCACGCCAAGCGCATCGTGATCGCCACCGGCTCGACGCCGCTGCGGCTGCCGCAACTGGACCAGGTCGGCCCTGGCATCGTCACCAGCGACGACGTGTTTTATTGGGACGACCTGCCGCGCTCGGTGGCCGTGATCGGCACCGGCGTGATCGGGCTCGAACTGGGCCAGGCCTTGAGCCGCCTTGGCGTGCGGGTGCGCTTTTATGCCCGCGGCGGCAGCATCGCCAACATCACCGACCCGGACGTGCTGCGCTGCGCCGTGGGCGTCATGCAGGAAGAAATCGACATCGCCTTCCAGAGCAAGGTGATCAAGGCCGAGCAGGATGGCGACGAAGTGGTGCTGCATACGCAGGACGCGCTGGGCAAGGAAGCCAGCGAGCGCTTTCAATATGTGCTGATGGCGGCCGGGCGCACCCCGAACGTGCACGATCTTGGCCTCGAGCACACGGGTCTCGAGCTTGGCGAGGACGGGATTCCCCTGTTCGACAATCGCACCATGCAATGCGGCACCAGCCACATCTTCATTGCCGGCGACGCCAACAATGAACGGCCGCTGCTGCACGACGCGGCCGACCACGGCAAGATCGCCGGCGACAATGCGGGGCGTTTCCCGGACGTGCGCCCGGGCCTGCGCCGCACCCCGATCGCGGTCGCCTTCACCGAACCGAATATCGCCACGCTGGGCAAGGACTACCGCACCCTGTGCGGCGGCGGTCAGCGCAAGTTCGCGGTCGGCAGCGTGTCGTTCGCCAACCAGGGCCGCAGCCGCGTGATGTTGCAGAACAAGGGGATGCTGCGCGTGTATGCCGAATACGGCACCCGCCTGTTCCTGGGCGCCGAGATGATCGCGCCGCGCGCCGAACACCTGGCGCACCTGCTGTCATGGGCGTGCCAGATGCGGCTGACGGTGGACCAGATGCTCGAGATGCCGTTCTACCATCCGGTGATCGAAGAGGGCGTGCGCACCGCGCTGCGCGACCTGGCCGCGAATCTGTCGAAGGGCGAAAGCGCGACCCTGGTCGAGGATACCGAGCCGGGGACTTAATTGAGCAGGCTGGCGTCGAGCTTGCCCTGGCTGGCCAGCTGGCGCAGCGTGCGCACGGTGTCGGTGTCGGCTTCCTGATAGGCCGACTTCTTGAATTCGTCATACATGGCGTTGGCGCTGTCCTCGTGCTCGCCCTGGCCGTCGTCGTAGCAGAAGCGCACCAGCAGCATGGCGCTGGTCGGCGCTTCGATGATCATGCGCAGGTTCGAGGCGGCGATATCGCCCTGGGCCGGGACGTCGTAGCGCACTTCCTGCAGCGGCATCAGCTGCACATGGTCTTCGATGACCAGCTCACCAAAGGTCAGGCGGCGGCGCATGCTGCCCGCTTCGCGTTCGAGGATCGTGCATTCGTCGAGGTGGGGAATGAACAACATCGGCTGTTCGGCGCGCAGCACCAGGCCGCGCCACAGCTGCTCGCGGGTGACGGTGTCGCTCAGCGGGTTCATCGGATCGTTGACGGCGACGAGGTGTTCGAATTTCATGGTCTGAGTCCAAAAAAATAGGGCAGGGCAGAGGCAAAATGGGCCGCGCCGCAAAGCACGCATGGTACCCGATTGCGCCTGCCGACGCCCGCTGCCATCCGTGCCGCCACCGGTTGCGCCGGGTGTTGCAATCGTGAGGGCGCGGACGCGTTGCTCGCCCGCTCAGGCCGTCAGATTGTTACAATCGCTGCCTATCCCTCCAGAAAAATTTCCCATGTCCAACGCACCACGATTCGGCCTCAACGGGCCGCAGAGCGAAGCCGCGCTATATCTCGACGGCCCCTGCCTGGTGCTGGCCGGGGCTGGCTCGGGCAAGACCCGCGTGATCACGCAAAAGATCGCCTACATGATCGAGCACTGCGGCTACGATCCGCGCACCATCGCTGCGCTGACCTTCACCAACAAGGCGGCGCTCGAGATGCAGGAGCGCATCGCCAAGCTGCTCAAGCAGCCCAAGCAGGCCAAGCAATTGACCGTGTCCACCTTCCACTCGCTGGGCGTCAAGATTTTGCGCCAGGAAGCGGCCGGCGTCGGCCTCAAGGACAAGTTCTCGATCATGGACAGCGACGATTGCTACACCATCGTCTCGAGCCTGGCGCTGACCACGGATAAAAAGGAAATCCGCGCCATCCAGAACACGATTTCGCTGTGGAAGAACGGCCTGGTGGATCCGGAAGACGCGATCAAGGCCGCGCGCGACGAAGACGAAGCGCTGGCCGGGCGCGTGTATCGCAGCTACGTGGCCACGCTGCAGGCCTACCAGGCAGTCGACTTCGACGACCTGATCCGATTGCCGGTGGAACTGTTCCGCAACAACGAGCCGATCCGCGACCGCTGGCAGCGGCGCCTGCGCTACCTGTTGATGGATGAGTACCAGGACACCAACACCTGCCAGTATGAACTGGTCAAGCTGCTGGTCACGGGGCTGGGCAAGAAGCCGATGTTTACCGCGGTGGGCGACGACGACCAGGCCATCTATGCCTGGCGCGGCGCCTCGGTCGAGAACCTGAAGACGCTGCAGACTGATTTTCCCGACCTGCGGGTGATCAAGCTCGAGCAGAACTACCGCTCCACCACCCGCATCCTGCAGGCGGCCAACGCGGTGATCGGCAACAACCCGAAAATGTTCGAGAAGGCCTTGTGGTCCGAGCACGGCCTGGGCGAACCGATCAAGGTGCTGGGCATGCAGAACGACGACCAGGAAGCCGATCAGGTGGCGATCATGATTTCGGCCGATCATTTCCAGCGCAAGAACAAATGGTCCGACTTTGCCATCTTGTATCGCGGCAACCACCAGGCGCGCGTGATGGAG
>Ga0308160_10003448_pt1 | contig 17822 bp, 16 predicted proteins | sample PhyFR1_FD_201036 | JGI IMG/M metagenome (GOLD analysis project Ga0308160, IMG submission 201036) | Phyllosphere microbial communities from UC Gill Tract Community Farm, Albany, California, United States - DLSLF.R1 | ecosystem: Host-associated > Plants > Phyllosphere > Unclassified | place: USA...
CGTGCGCTCAAGAGCACACGCTACGATACTGCTTACTTCTGCGGTTTGCTGCCAGTAGATGGTGCCCACGGAGGGACTCGAACCCCCACACCTTGCGGCACATGGACCTGAACCATGCGCGTCTACCAATTCCGCCACGTGGGCACTGGTTACTGCTAACAATGATCTGCGTTCCGCGTGGGCACGGAGTGCCCACCCTACGATCAATGGTACTGCTTACTTCTGCGGTTTGCTACCAGTAGATGGTGCCCACGGAGGGACTCGAACCCCCACACCTTGCGGCACATGGACCTGAACCATGCGCGTCTACCAATTCCGCCACGTGGGCATTCTTGCTGCTATCGCCAACATGATTCTGGCGATGAGTCGTGCGCTCAAGAGCACACGCTACTGTTTACTGCTGAAGCTGATACAATATCAGGCTTTCCTATTTTTCGCTAGATCAACTTTCGCTGCCTGGCGTAGAACTTCCTGATGCTGCTGCTTCTTTTTCTTTCGCTTCAACATGTGTCGTTGCGAGAGAGCCGAGATTATAGCGGAAGGATTGCAAAAGTCAAAGACCCAGCTGCAAGGGTTTCTGCGCGCCCGAATTCACGTGTAACGCAGGCCGCAACCCAGCCGTATTTGCAGCCATATTTGTAGCCGTATTAGCGTCCTTGTTTCACCACCTTATCTGCCGGCCTCATTTGCTGAGCTTATTTGTCCAAGCCTTTTCGTCCACCATATAGCACGCCACGGCGCACGCTTCGTTAGGCGAATCGCCCGGTCCTCCGTTACACTACGCCTGTCAAGGTGTCAATCCAACCATGGTGCCGGCGGGTCCGGCGCTTATATAGAAGAATTCAAGAAAACGATTTGAAGCAACCTACTCATACCATTCCTAGCCGCGAGGAAATCCTCGGCGTCTTCCGCGATGCCGGTACCTCACTCGACGCGGCCACTCTTGCGCGTGCCCTGAAGGTCAAGCCTGATGCCCAGGAAGTGCTGGGCCGCCGCCTGAACGCCATGCAGCGCGACGGACAACTCACTGCCGGCGACGACGGCGTCTATGCGCTGGCCGACAGCGGCGGCTTCGTTGCCGGCCGCATCGCCGCCCACCGCGACGGCTTCGGCTTCGTGATCCCGGACGAACCGGGCGCCGACCTGTTCCTGAACGACAAAGAGATGCAAAAGGTGCTGCATGGCGACCGCGTACTCGCGAAAGTGGTCGGCACCGACCGCCGCGGCCGTCCGGAAGGTACGATCGTCGAAGTCGTCGAACGCGCGAACAGCCACATCATCGGCCGCCTGCTGAACGAAGGCGGCGTCTGGATCGTCGCGCCGGAAGACCAGCGCATGAACCAGGACGTGCTGGTGGCCGGCGGACCGGGCAAGGCGAAAGCCGGCCAGGTCGTGAGCGTGGAACTGATCGAACAGCCGGCGCGCTTCCAGCAGCCGACGGGCCGCATCGTCGAAGTGCTCGGCGAGCTGGACGACCCGGGCATGGAAATCGAAATCGCCGTGCGCAAGTTCGGCGTGCCGCACGTGTTCTCGCCGACCGCGCTGAAGCAAGCGAATAAACTGCCGAACGAAGTGCACGATCCCGACCTGGTCGACCGCGTCGATCTGCGCGACGTGCCTTTGGTGACCATCGACGGCGAAGACGCACGCGACTTCGACGATGCCGTCTACTGCGAACCGGTCAAGCTTGGCGGCGAGCGCGGCTACCGCCTGCTGGTGGCGATCGCCGACGTCAGCCACTACGTCAAGCCGAACGATTCGCTGGACGCCGACGCCATCGAGCGCAGCACCTCGGTGTATTTCCCGCGCCGCGTGATCCCGATGCTGCCCGAGAAGCTGTCGAACGGCCTGTGCTCGCTGAACCCGGCCGTCGACCGCCTGACCCTGGTCTGCGACATGGTGGTCACCGCCAAGGGCGAAGTCACGGCCTACCAGTTCTACCCGGCCGTGATCCACTCGGCCGCGCGCCTGACCTATAACCAGGTCGCCGCCGTGCTGGCCGATCCGAAGGGCGAGGAAGCGCAGGCGCGTCCTGCCATCGTGCCGCATCTGCTGAACCTGAACGACGCCTTCCATGCGCTGCTGGGAGCGCGCCAGGAACGCGGCGCCATCGATTTCGAGACGACCGAAACCTACATCGTCTGTAACCCGATGGGCAAGATCGAAAAGATCATCCCGCGCACCCGCAACGACGCGCACCGCCTGATCGAGGAGTGCATGCTGGCCGCGAACGTCTGCGCCGCCGACCTCCTGATCCGCCACAAGCACCCGGGCACCTTCCGCATCCACGCGGTGCCCACCGAGGAAAAGCTGAACCAGCTGCGCACCTTCCTCAAGCAGACCGGCCTGAACCTGGGCGGCGGCAGCAAGCCGGCCGCATCGGACTACGCCGCCGTCATGCGCGAGATCAAGGAGCGCCCGGACGCGGCCCTGCTGCAGACCATGCTGCTGCGCTCGATGCAGCAAGCCGTCTACAGCCCGGACAACGTCGGCCACTTCGGCCTGGCCTACGAGGCGTATGCCCACTTCACCAGCCCGATCCGCCGCTATCCCGACCTGCTCACGCACCGCGCGATCAAGGCGATCTTGCTGGGCAAGCGCTATGAGCCGAAAGGCATCGACCTCGGCAAGCTGAACACCACCGTGTCGAACGCCACCCGCAAGCAGGCCGCGAAAGACAAGCTTGAGGGCAAGGTCAAGAACGAAAAAGACCTGACCATCTGGGATGCGCTGGGTGTGCACTGCTCGGCCAACGAGCGCCGTGCCGACGAAGCGTCGCGCGATGTCGAGAACTGGCTGAAGTGCTACTTCATGCAGGACAAGCTGGGCGAGTCCTTCACGGGCACCGTCGCCGGCGTGACCACCTTCGGCATCTTCGTGCAGTTGGACGAGCTGTACGTCGAAGGCCTGGTGCACGTGACCGGCCTGGGCCAGGATTACTTCCAGTACGACGAAGCGCGCCACCTGCTGCGCGGCGAGCGCACGGGTAAGACCTTTGGCCTGACCGACCGCGTGACGGTGCAGGTGGCCAAGGTCGACCTGGAAGCACGCAAGATCGACCTGGTGCTGGCCGAGGGTGAGGGCGCGGTTGCCGCGCCTGCACAGGATCGCCAGCCATCCCGCAGCGACGAGGGCAGGGGCAAGGGCAAGGCCGCCAATAGCCGCGACGCCAAGCCGGTCCAGGCCGGCGGCAACGGCGGCGGCAATGCCTCGCGCCTGAACTTCGACGAGCTCGCCGAAGCCAAGCCGGCCGGTAAATCCAAGCGTTCGCGCCGTGCCCGCAAGGAAGCAGCAGAACTGGCGCGCCAGCAGGCGAGCAACGTCCGTGCACCGGAACTGCAAGCCGACACCGAGATCGAGACCGAAGTCGACACCGGTGTCGAGGCCGGAGTCGGGTCCACATCGGCCGAAATCGTCGGCAAGAGCAAGAACAAGCGTTCGCGCAGCGCGCGCCGCAGGGCCGCGGCGGAACGCCAGGCAGCGAGTGCGCAGGCAGCGAACGTGCAGCCAGTGACTGCGCAGCCGACGAATGTGCCGCCAGTCCGGGACGCACAGGTGTACAAGGTCGAGGCGCCGCAAGTGCAGGCGCAGCCGCAGACTGACGCGCTTGCACAGCCGGCGGCCAAGCCGGCACGCAAGGCGAAAGCCAAGCCAGTGCCGGCAGCAGCGCCCGTGGAAGCGGCCGCTCCAGCCGTGGTGCCAGCACCCGCTGCAGTACCAGCCCCAGTTGAAGCGGCAGTAGCCGAAGCTCCAGTCAAGCCGGCGCGCAAGCGCAAGGCCGCCGCTGCACCGGCCCCGGTCGAGCAGGCGGAAGCAGTGCGCGAGCCGGTTGCCGCCACGGCCCCGCAGCCTGTGGACACTCCAGTGCCTGCAGCGCCGAAGCGCACCCGTGCCGCCAAGGCCGTCAAGGCTGTGCTGGAAACCCCGGCCCCGGCGCCGCAAGCCGAGACCGTCGTCGAGGCAGCACCGGTGGCCGCCAAGCGTGCACGCCGCACCAAGGCCGCCGACGTGGTTGCGCAAGTTGCCGAGGCGTCGCCAAGTGTCGCCGAAGCCATCGCTGCTGTCGAAGCACCGGCCAAGCCACGCCGCACGCGTGCCGTCAAAGCCGTGGCTGAAGCGGCGCCAGCAGTAGAGCCGGCTGCAGCACCTGCACCGGCGGCAGCACCAGCAGCCAAGCGCGCAGCCAAAACCGCAGTCAAACCTGCGGCCAAAACCGCGGCCAAACCTGCAGCCAAGACCGCAGCACCCGCACCCAGCGCCGCCGCCAAGAGCAGCGCCAAGAAGAAGCCGGCCGCCGAGGCCGGCACCGCATCCAAAACGAGCAAGAAAAGAAGTAAAGCATGAAGAATAAAATGATTTTCGGTTTCCACGCGGTGACGTCGCGCTTGCGCCACGAAGCCCAGTCGGTGGAAGAAATCTTCGTCGACGCCGAACGCAACGACGCCCGCATGAAGGCCCTGGTCGCCAACGCCAAGGAAGCCGGCGTGCGCGTGATGCCGGTCGAGGCGGCCCGTCTCGACAAGATCGTCGGCACCCGCCGTCACCAGGGCGTGATCGCTTTCGCCAGCCAGCTGGCGCTGGCGCGCAACCTCGATGAGCTGCTGGACGCCATCGAGGGCCCGCCGCTGCTGCTGATCCTGGACGGCATCACCGATCCGCACAACCTGGGTGCCTGCCTCCGCGTGGCCGACGGCGTCGGCGCGCACGCGGTCATCGTGCCGAAGGACCGCGCAGTCGGCCTGAACGCCACCGCGGCCAAGGTCGCCAGCGGCGCCGCCGAGACCGTGCCTTACATCACGGTGACGAACCTGGCGCGCACCATGCGCGACCTGAAGGAACGCGGCATCTGGCTGATCGGCACCTCGGACGACGCCGACAAGGGCCTGTACGAAGCCGACTTCACCGGCCCGACCGCGCTGGTGATGGGTTCGGAAGGCGAGGGCATGCGCCGCCTGACCCGCGAAACCTGCGACCTGCTGGTCAGCATCCCGATGTTCGGCTCGGTCGAGAGCCTGAACGTGTCGGTGGCCTCGGGCGTCTGCCTGTACGAAGCACGGCGCCAGCGCGGGGCCTGAGTCTCTCCCCCGCAGCAGCTTATTGCTCATCAAAAGCGCCCTTTGTGGGCGCTTTTTTATTGTCTAATGGCAACTTAGATGACGCTCCGCTACGCATAATGGCTCGTCCGATCGACGATCCATCGACTGCATTCCATTGGAGCCGGCCATGAACACCGCATGCTATCAACCGTCGGGCAGGGTGCCCGTTACCCTGCTGCCGCTGTCCCTGCTGGGGCTGCTCGCTGTCATTCCGTGTGCCTGGGTATATGCCTGGGCCATCGCCAGGCTGCCCATCCCGCTCGGCGTCTTCGTCGCCTTTGGCTATTCCGCCTTGCTGGGGCTGATCGTCAGCGCGGTGGCTGCCGGCGCCAAGGTGCGCAACCCCGGCTGGATGAGCAAGACCGGCGTGGTGTTTGCCCTGGCCGGCTGGTATGGCCAATGGGTGTTCTGGCTCACGATGCTGGTCACGGACAAGACCGGCGGCCCTGCCGCCGGCGACCCGTTACAGATCGCAATCGGCGCGGCGGCCGATCCGGCCGGCATGTTCGTGCTGGCGTCCGACATTGCCACGAGTGGCGGCGTGACGATCAGGAAGTGGGTGGTGCCAGCCTTTATCCTCGCCGTGGTCTGGATCGGCGAGCTGGCCATGCACTTGATGCTGCCCTCGTTCATCGGGCGCCTGCGCGCCATGGCGCCGTTCTGCGAAACCTCGGGTACCTGGGCCAGGAAGGAAGTCGTGGAACGCCGTTTTGCCTTGCTGGGGAGCGACGACGTCGAACGGCTGGCGGCCGACCCGACGCTGTTGTCCGCGCTGCTGGTGCCGCTGGCTGCCGGTGCGCCCGATTACGCCGAGCTGACCCTGCACCGTTGCGCGGCGTCCGACGCGTATGCTTCGCTGGTCAACATCACTTCGCATCCGGGCGACCGCGGCCAGCCCGAAAAAAAGCAGGAAGTGCTGATCGATTACCTGCGCCTGCCCGGCATGGATGTGGATGCGCTGGTCCAGGAGCTGATGCAGCCAGCTGACCGCGCCGCGCAGGCTGGCGACCCCGACCGCCCGACCGCCCCCGAACTGGCGCCGGCCCTGGCCTTCCTGCAGGATGGCGCACACGAGCAAGCCTGCACCGCGGCGGCTGCCCAATTAAGCTCGGACCACCCGGCAGTGCAAGCCGACGCCCTGCGCATCTGCGCGCTCGCCTGTTCCGGCCTCGAGCGCTGGAGCGAGGCCCGCTACTATTGGCAGGCACTGTTCGACCACGAGCCGACCGCGCACAACGCCCTGCAGGCCGCGACCACCTCGGTGATGGCCGGCGCCACGGCGCAAGGTGTCGACTGGGTCGAGCAGGCGGCGGAGCTGAACCTGCGTTCGCGCGAGTTGCCCATGCTGCAGGTCTGGATCGGCTTCGTCACCGCGCTCGGCCGCGTGGGACAGGAGCGGGCGGCGCTGCCCTACCTGGAGAAGATCCGCCAGGTGTATGCCGAACTGGGTACCACCGATGCGACGGTGCTGTACGCCCAGCGCATTCCCTTCTTCGGCGCCTTTCTCGACAACACGCGGCCGCTGGTGCGCGCCGCGCTCGACGACGAGCAGGGCCGGCGCTGGTATGCCGCGCTGCTGCCCAGCCTGGACGCCGGCGGCAGGCAGGAGCTCAATGCCTGGCTCGACGAAGCGTTTGGCGAAAGCGCCTGCCAGCAGCCGACGGCATGAGCGGCGACGCGGCAGGCGCCGCCGGCTTGCCAAAACCGCCAATTCCCAAGCAGCCAGCAGCCGGATAAGCTACCATTGCCGCTGTTTTGCTTTTGTACTCATTATGTTTGCCTCCCTGCGCGAAGATATTCGCAACATCATCGAACGCGATCCGGCCGCCCGCAACGGCTGGGAAGTGCTTACTTGCTATCCCGGCCTGCACGCCATCGTCCTGCACCGCTGGGCGCATGCCTGCTGGCGCCTGAACCTGAAATGGCTGGGCCGCTTCGTCTCGCACATCGCGCGCATCTTTACCGGCATCGAGATCCACCCCGGCGCCACCATCGGCCGCCGCGTCTTCATCGACCACGGCTTCGGCGTGGTGATCGGCGAAACCGCCGTCGTTGGCGACGACTGCACCATCTACCAGGGCGTCACGCTCGGCGGCACCACCCTGGTGGCCGGCACCAAGCGCCACCCAACGCTGGAGCGCGGCGTGATCGTCGGCGCCGGCGCGCAGGTATTGGGCGCGTTCACGGTCGGTGAATTCGCCAAGATCGGCTCGAACGCGGTGGTGGTCAAGCCGGTGCCGGCCGGCGCAACGGCGGTCGGCAACCCGGCCCACATCATGCGCAAGGAAGACCAGTCGAGGAGTGCCCGCATGTTCGCCGCCTATGGCGTCACGCCCAACGGCGACGACCCCTTGAGCAAGGCCCTGCGCGGCCTGATCGACCACGTGGCGCGCCAGGACGAGCAGCTCGAACGCCTCACCGCGACGATCAAGGCGGCCGGCATCGCCTGTCCGAATGTGCGCGAGGGTGATAAACTCGACTCGGCCGAACTGAACCGGCTGGTCGACTGAGGAACCGATGACTGAAGAAACCAAGGATGTACTGGATCCGTTCGAGATCCGCGTGCTGGCCGTGCTCGCCGAAAAAGAAGCGCTCACGCCCGATAACTACCCGATGTCGCTGAACGCCATCACCAACGGCTGCAACCAGTTGTCGAGCCGCGATCCGGTGATGCAGCTGTCCGAGGACACCGTCCAGGACACCCTGCAGCGCCTGATCGAACGGCGCCTGGTGAACGGCATCACCCAGGCCGGCGCGCGCGTGGCCAAGTACGAACACCGCATGCGCATCAAGTGGACGCTGGAGCAGGACAAGGTGGCCGTGCTGACCGTGCTGATGCTGCGCGGCCTGCAGACCGCCGGCGAAATCCGCACCCGCACCGGGCGCCTGCACGACTTCAAGACCGTGGGCGAGGCGGAAAGCGCGCTGCAATTTTTGATCGATAAATACCCGCCGCTGGTGGCCAAGCTGGATCGCGCGCCGGGCACCAAGGAATCGCGCTACGGCCAGTTGCTGGGCGGCGAGATTTCGGTGGCGCGCGACGACTCGGCCTTTGGCGCCGCCGCCGGCCAGGCAGCGCCAACGGGCAGCCGCATCGGCCAGTTGGAAGCGGAAGTGGCGGCCCTGCGCGACGAAGTGGCCGACCTGAAGGCCCAGTTCGAGGCCTTCCGCCAGCAGTTCCAGTAACGTTTCGGTAAGACCTCAGCGCTGCGCCTGCAGCGCTGGCTCGCCTGCGGCCTTGTCGGCTGCGGCAATCACCTCCTTCACGGCCGCAATCACCAGCTCGGGTTCCTCGAGCTGGATGTTGTGGCCGCTCTTTGCTGTCACCACCTGCGAGCCGGTACGGAACTGGCGCACAAAGTCCGCATGCAGCTGCTGCTTGATGGCCACCGCCTGCGGCGTCTCCAGGAAGAACGCGGGCTTTTCCGCCTGCTGGTTCGAGGTCAGCACCACGACCGGCACGTCGGGCAGCTTGCCGGCGAAGGGCAGCTTGCCGCTGTCGAGCACCGGCTGCAAGAGCTTGAGCTCGGGCTGGAACTTCGGCGGCACGATGCCGGCAAAGGCGCGGTCGTCGCTTGCGGCGCGCTCGGCGTCGAGCTGGCGCAGGGCCGGATTGAAGCGCTCGTCGCTCGGGTCGACCAGCACCATGCCGGCCACCTGGCCAGGATGACGCGCGGCGAACGAGCGCATCAACAGGGCGCCATACGAATGCCCGACCAGCACGAACGGCGGCGCCAGTTTTGCGCTGGCGATCAGCTGTTCCAGTTCGATCGTGCTCTGCTCGATGGTGCGCGGCTCGGGGCGCGCCTCGGACTGGCCATGGCCGGCACGCGAATACGCCACGGCGCGCGCCGACTTGGCTACTTCCGGCGCCACCTTGCGCCAGGCGCGCAAATCGGTGCCGAAGCCGGATTCGAAGAGCACGGTGTAGCGCCCGCTGCCGAGGCTGGCCATCTGCATTGCATACGGCCTGGCGCCGACAGCGACCTGTTCGCTGGCGAGGGCGGCTGGCGTGGGGGCTTGCGCCTGCGCCAGGCTACAGCACGCCAGGGCCAGGGCCAGGGCCGACATCATGGTGCGGAATACTTTGTTTTTCATTTGGTCTCGCTATTCTTGTGGTGATCGGTTCAGTTCGTGGGCGCGGGAGTAGGAGCGAACTCCAGCTCGACCAGCGCATCGTCGCCCCAGGACGTGTCGCCCAGCGCCACGCTGAAGCGGTCGCCGGAAGTGGTCAGCAGCTTGCTGCGGTTGCCCTCCTGCAGGATCCAGCGGCAGGATGAAGTCGTGGTCGCCCTCGATCCGCACGCGCGGCTGCTCGGGCAGCCCGGCGCCGCCGCGCGGCCGGATCCGGAAGCGCAGTGCCGGCACGTTCGGCGCCAGGGCGTGGTACTTGTCGAAGCTGTCCAGCCCGGCCAGCACGGCCTTGTAGCTGTGGATCTGCTAGCGAGAACGTGCATAAAAGTGCGCAGCGTCCTCTTCCTGCCCCGAACCGTCTTGCCGACCGTGTTCGTACCTGACAGGCGTTACTTTCCCACCTCCCGCCGGCAACTGGCTGGCGGCAGTGCCCAGCGTCGCCGCTGGACTCGCCACGGGTAGCGCCTGTCCTGCCCCAAGGGCAGCGGTGGCGAGCCGTTCAAAATTGAACACCGCGTTGACGCCGCGGTTTGTGGTGCGCACCGGAGGGATCACCCCCTCGCGCTCCCAGCGCCGCAGCGTCTTGTCCGTAATCCCGAGCAATGTCGCTGCGTGTCCAATTCAAATGGTGCTTTTCATGGTCTTTATTCGACACTTATGGGGACATGAAGTTCGACCAGGGTTTAACTTCGGGTTGCGGATCGCGTTCACTTTCACGGTATCCGGCTCGTCGACGCCCGGCACGGCGGCGGCCGGGTTCGCCACGAGCAGGGCGCCGAGGGCGCAGGCAAGCATGAGGGAGCGCATGGCCGGCTCCCTCAGCCTTCGTCGCGCCAGCGGCGCAGGCGGATGGCCGCGACAATCATCGCCACGCCGCCCGCAGCGCCGACCCAGGCTTCCGGCCGCGCCAGGCTGCCCCAGGAGGCGCCCAGCAGCGACAGCATGTCCGCGCCGTACTGGGCACGCACCGGCAGGGCGGTGCCGCCGTCCATGAACCAGGCGCCAGGAACCAGGCCCAGCAGCATGGTCTCGAGCACGTTGTTGATGATCCAGTCGGCGTTGATGGTGGTGCCGTACAGGGCCAGCATGTAGTCCAGCCACTTCAGCAGCACCGCCACGATCAGCGGCACGCCCACGGCCCACAGGAAGACCTTCGATTTGGCCCAGCTCGACACCAGCAGCAGCCAGCCGGCGGTCGGCAGCGCCCACAGCACATACACCGGGATCATGGCCAGCAGGTACACCGGAGACAGGTAGAGGTTGATGTTGCTGAGCACCGGCGCGAACAAATTCACACCCTGGGCGCTGACGGCGATCCCGGCGAGCAGCAGGATCACGAAGGCGGCGGCGCTGGCGATGCCGATGGTGATCGCCGGCGCCAGCACCAGCGCCGTCAGCAGCTTCGACAGCACAGTGGTAGTGTCGGAAATCGGCAGCGACTTCCAGAACAGGATGCTGCGGTCGCGGCGGTCGTCATAGAGCGCGGCCAGGCAATAGAAGAAGGCCACCACCGGCAGCACGATGAAGATCGGTGCGCCGACGGCCATGTAGTTGTTTGCCGCCACGTTCGCCATCTCGGTGCGGGTGTGGCCGGTCGCCAGCACCGACATCTGCGTACGGTGCACTTCCTCGCCATTCACGCGCACCGTGACACTGTCGCCCTGGAACTTGTCGGCGCCGACGCCGTAGCCGACCACGCCCGCCACCAGCACCACCATGATCGCCGCCGCAATCAGCGGCGCCCACACGAAGCCGCCCTTGTGTTCCCAGAACTCGCGGCGCAGCAGCCATTTCATCGTATTCATGCGTAGGTTCCTTTCATCGTTGCCACGAACAGGTCGGCCACGCTGGGGTTGCGCGTTTCGCCGAGGGCGGACAGCTGGGCGCGCGAGACGCCGTCGAACAGCATCACCGACTTGCCGAACACGGTGCGCTGGTCGATCGGCTGCAGCGCATTCGCCGCATTCACCTTGTCGGCCGGCACCATCACTTCGACATAACGCTCGCCTACTTCGTCCATCGAGGCGGCCAGCACGATCTTGCCGTCGCGGATGAACATCAGGTCGGTCAGGATGTGCTCGACTTCTTCGACCTGGTGGGTGGTGATGACGATGGTCTTGTTCTCGTCAAAATAGTCTTCCAGCAGGTTCTGGTAGAACTGCTTGCGGTACAGGATGTCCAGGCCGAGCGTCGGCTCGTCCAGCACGAGGAGCTTGGCATCGATGGCCATCACGAGTGCCAGGTGCAGCTGGACGATCATGCCCTTCGACATCTGCTTGACCTTCATCTCGGGTTTCAGGCGGGTATTCGCGATGTAGCGCTCGGCGCGGGTGCGGTCGAAGCGCGGGTGGATACCGGCCACGAAGTCGATGGCGTCGCGCACTTTCAGCCAGCGCGGCAGGATCGCCACGTCGGCAATGAAGCAGACGTCCTGCATCAGGGCGTCGCGCTGGGTGCGCGGGTCCAGGCCCATCACGCGCAGCTCGCCGTCAAAAGGGATCAGGCCGAGGGCCGCCTTCAGGGTCGTGGTCTTGCCCGAGCCGTTGGGGCCGATCAGGCCGACGATGCGACCGGCGGGAATCTCGAAGTCGATGCCGTCGATGGCCGTCTGCTTGCCGTATTTCTTGCTCAGGTTCCTGGCGGAGATGGCGGCGTTCATGCTGTGCCTCCCGGCTCCGTGGTGTGCAGCAATTGCTCGACGTTCAAGCCGAGCTGGCGGATGCGCTCGACCATGGCCGGCCATTCCTCGCTCAGGAAGCGCTCGCGCTCGCTCGCCAGCAGTTTTTCGCTTGCTCCTTCAGTGACATACATGCCAATTCCCCTTCGTTTTTCTACTAGGTTTTCGTCGACCAGCTCCTGGTAGGCCTTGGAGACGGTGATCGGGTTGAGTTGGTATTCGGCCGCGATCTGGCGGACCGAGGGCAGGGCGTCGCCGGCTTTCAGTACCCCGTCGAGCATCATGCCGATGACGCGGTCCTTCAGTTGGCGGTAGATCGGTGCGTTGTCGTTCCAGCCGATGTTCATGTCCGGCCTCCCTGTCGCGCTGGTGTTGCCACATGTTCCTGCATGTCTGGCTCCTGTGGGTGAATGCGTTGGTGTTGTAGTGGAGTATGACACCAGCATTCCGGTCAACCAGCGGGATGCGACGAGCTGCAAGAAATCGGGAATAAACAGCAGGAAAGGCGCGCTGGGCCGGAGGACAGCCGGGTGGTTCGCCAGGACCGGGCAATGGTGTGGGCACGACAAATCCTCTTGCAAGCGCTGTGAAATCAGCGAGCAATCATAGAGGATTTGTTTGCGAGAAAACTAACGAATTATTGCTGAGTACGAAGTATTTACGCAGCGTCCGCGGATGCTTGGCCATCGAGTGCGCAGCGCACGATCTGGCCATCGTCGTCGATGGCGATCCAGCCGCCGCGCGCCGGCTCGGCATCGAGCTCCCAGTCCGGCAGCACATAGCGCAGGCGTTCGCCGTGACGGTGCAGGGCGGGGCGGTGCGTGTGGCCGTGGATCAGCACCTGCGCGCCGGTGGCGTCGAACAGGGCCTCGATGGCTTCCGGCGTCACATCCATGATGTCGTAGGACTTGGTGGTGTGCGCTTCACGGCTGCCTTCGCGCATGCCGGCGATGATGGCCTTGCGCTGGGCCAGCGGCATGGCCAGGAACTGCGCCTGCCAGGCCGGCTGGCGCACCATGGCGCGAAATGCCATGTACTTGGTGTCGAGCGTGCATTCGGCGTCGCCGTGCACGAGGACGATGCGCCGGCCGTTGACGTCGATGACGTGCGGCTCCGCCAGCAGGGTCAGCCCGGCGGCGTCGGCAAAGCCCTGTCCGACCAGGAAATCGCGGTTGCCGGCCATCCAGAACAGTGCGACGCCGCCCTCGGCCAGGCTGCGCAGGGCGGCGATGATGCTGGCGTGGAAGGGCGTATCGAGATCGTCGTCGCCGGCCCAGTATTCGAAAATGTCGCCAAGCAGGTAGAGCTGGCGGGTATGGCGCCCGTGTTCTTCCAGGAAGCGGAAGAAGGCCTCGGCGGTGCGAGGGTGGGATTCCTGCAGGTGCAGGTCAGAGATGAAAAGCGCGAGCGTGCGCGCGGGAATGGACATGGTGGTACTGGTGTTCTCGTTCCCGCGCGCCTTTTACAGAACTGGATTACTGGACGACTTCGATCTTCTCGATGATGACCGGCTCGGCAGGCACGTCGGAGTGCATGCCCGAACGCGAGGTGGCCACGCCGTTGATGGCGTCGACGATCTCGGTGCCCTGGGTGACTTTGCCGAACACGGCATAGCCCCAGCCGTCCTGGCCCGGGTAGTTCAGGAAGTCGTTGTTCTTGGTGTTGATGAAGAACTGGGCCGATGCCGAGTGCGGCGCCGAGGTACGGGCCATGGCGACCGTGTACTTGTCGTTCTTCAGGCCGTTCTTGCCTTCGTTTTCGACGGTGGCGTCGGTGGCTTTCTGCTTCATGCCCGGCTCGAAACCGCCGCCCTGGATCATGAAGTCCTTGATCACGCGGTGGAAGATCGTGTTCGAGAAGTGACCTTGTTCGACGTATGCCAGGAAGTTGGCAACGGTCTTCGGCGCTTTTTCAGCGTCCAGCTCGACGGTGATGTTGCCCTTGTTGGTGGTCATGAGTACGGAGGTCATGTGCTGTCCTTTTTTAATGAAATTCGTGTATGAATGCGAAATGCACAAGCGTTATTTTACAAGCTTATCGCCAGACAGGATGGTCGCGTTCTGAATCACGACCGGCACGACCGGCACATTCTGCATGCCGCGCACGTCGTCAACCATCACGTTCTTGATCTTGTCGACCGTTTCCTGCCCCTTTACCACGCGGCCAAACACGGCATAGCCGTGGCCGTCCATGCCCGGATAATCGAGGCCGGCATTGTCGTTGGTATTGATGAAGAATTGCGAGGTGGCCGAGTTCGGATCGCCGGTGCGCGCCATCGCCACCGTGTACGGCTTGTTCGACAGACCGTTCTGGGCTTCGCTGGCGATGGGCTTGCGGACGCCCGGCTTGTCGATCAGTTTTTCGGTATAGCCGCCGGCCTGGATCATGAAGTCGGTGATCACGCGGTGGAAGACCGTGCCTTTGTAGAAGCCGGCTTTCACGTATTGCAGGAAATTCGCCGTGCTTTTCGGCGCCTTTTCCCCGTCCAGTTCGATGACGATCTCGCCCATCGTGGTCTTCAGGGACACCTGCGGATTCTCGAAGGCGAGGGCGGCGCCCGAGACCAGCAGGGCGGCGCCGGCGGCGGCAACCTGCATCATCAGGCGGCGGGTTGGGTGTGCGATGGTGTGCTTCAAGGGCTCTCCTTGGTGGACGTGGCGCAAAGCCGTGTCAAGTCTTTTACAGAAAAATAAACCTGAGCCGTAGGCGGCCAGTCGGGATTTTATCAATGCTATACTTTGCGCAGAACGTCCCATTCTATCAAGAAGAACAACAACGAGGGTCTCGACGATCTCGACGCAAAGCATCACCTCCCGGCGCGCGCCCGTTTTGGCGCTGTGCCCTGCATTCGCTTGCTCGGGCGTCCCGTTCCCTCAGATTCATCATCACCAATGAGCCAATTAAAGATCTATAACACGCTGGCGCGCGAAAAACAGGTATTTGTCCCGATCGAGGCCGGCAAGGTCGGCATGTACGTATGCGGCATGACCGTCTACGACTACTGCCACGTCGGACACGCACGCATGATGATGGCCTTCGATGTCATCTACCGCTGGCTCATGGTGTCGGGCTACGAAGTCAAGTACGTCCGCAACATCACCGACATCGAAGACAAGATCATCAAGCGCGCCGCCGAAAACGGCGAAACCATGGCTTCGCTGGTGAACCGCTTCACGCGCTACATGGACGAGGACATCGAGGCGCTCGGCATGCTGGCGCCGAGCGCCGTGCCGCGCGCCACCGAGCACGTGCCGGGCATGCTGTCGATCATCGGCATGCTCGAGGAAAAAGGCCTGGCCTACCGCAGCGAAGACGGCGACGTCAACTTCGCCGTGCGCCAGTTCGAGGGCTACGGCAAGCTGTCCGGCAAGTCGCTCGACGACCTGCGCGCCGGCGAACGCGTCGACGTGAATACCGGCAAGCGCGATCCGCTCGACTTCGTGCTCTGGAAAGCCGCCAAGGAATCCGAGCCCGACGAAGCGAAATGGGATTCGCAATGGGGCCGCGGCCGCCCGGGCTGGCACATCGAGTGCTCGGCCATGTCGTGCGCGCTGCTGGGCGAACACTTCGACATCCACGGCGGCGGCCAGGACCTGCAGTTCCCGCACCATGAAAACGAGATCGCCCAGAGCGAGGGCGCGTTCGGCGGCCCGATGGTGAACTACTGGGTGCACAACGGTTTCGTGCGCGTCGATAACGAAAAGATGTCCAAGTCCCTGGGCAACTTCTTCACCATCCGCGATGTGCTCAAGAAGTACGATGCCGAAGTGGTGCGCTTCTTCATCGTGCGTACCCACTACCGCAGCCCGCTGAATTACTCGGACGTGCACATCGACGACGCCAAGGCGGCCCTGACGCGCCTGTACACGGCGCTTGCCGATGTCGATCTCGGCGCTGATGCCGTGGAAGCCGACTGGAACGAAGAACACGCGGTGCGTTTCCGCGAAGCGATGGACGACGATTTCAATACGCCGCTGGCCGTGGCCGAACTGTTCGACCTGGCCAGCGAAGTCAATCGCACGAAGTCGATCAACACCGCGCGCCAGCTGAAAGCGCTGGCCGGCGTGATCGGCCTGCTCGAACGTGCGCCGCAAGACTTCCTGCGTGCCGGCGTGGGAGCAGGTGAGGGCGGCCTCGATGAAGTACAGATCGCGTCGCTGATCGAACAGCGCGCCGCCGCCAAGAAGGCGCGCAACTTCGCGGAAGCCGACCGCATCCGCACCGAACTGACTGCCGCCGGGATCATCCTCGAAGACAAGCCAGACGGCACGACGAACTGGCGCCGCGCATAATGGCAGCCGAACAGGACAAGGGCGGCCTGGGGGCGCCGGCGCCGGAACTCGACGTTCCCGCCTACTGGGCCGAGGCCAAGGCGGAGCTGATGCGGCGCGACCGCATCATGAAGCGCCTGATCCCGCAGATCGGCGACATGCACCTGAAGGGCCACCCGGACCCGTTCACGACGCTGGCCCGTTCCATCGTCGGCCAGCAGGTCACGCCGAAAGCCGCCGACGCTGCCTGGACCAAGCTCGGCCTGGCCTGCCCGAAACTGACCCCGGCGCAAGTCATCAAGCTGGGCGGCGAGGGGCTGGCCGCCTGCGGCCTGTCGAAGCGCAAGACCGAATACATCCTCGATCTGGCCGACCACTTCAAGGCCAAGCGCGTGCACACGAATTTGTGGTCGCAGATGGACGACGAGGCGGTGATTGCCGAGCTGGTCCAGATCCGCGGCATCAGCCGCTGGACAGCCGAGATGTTTTTGATATTTAATCTGCTGCGCCCGAACGTCCTGCCGCTGGACGACGCCGGCCTGATCCAGGGCATCAGCCAGAACTATTTTTCCGGCGAGCCGGTGTCGCGCAGCGATGCGCGCGAAGTCGCGGCGAACTGGGAACCCTGGCGCACCGTCGCCACCTGGTATTTGTGGCGCAGTCTCGACCCTGTAAATGGGTCTGATGGCGCGTCCGATACGGTCTAGGCTGCGGTAGAATAGCGCCGAATCAGGTCCGCCGGCCCCGCGCCGGCGCGGCCACAGAACAACCCCGGAGGTACAATGACTAAAACAACTTTCCTCAGCTTCGAGCAGCCGATTGCCGAGCTCGATTCGAAAATCGAAGAGCTCCGCTTCGTCCAGGACGATTCGGCCGTCGATATTTCGGAAGAGATCGACCGCCTGGCCAAGAAAAGCCAGCAGCTGACCAAGGATATCTACGCCAAGCTGACCCCATGGCAAGTGTCGCAGATCGCGCGCCACCCGCAGCGTCCCTACACCATGGACTACGTGAATGCGATCTTCACCGACTTCCACGAGCTGCACGGCGACCGTACCTTCGCCGACGACCAGTCGATCATCGGCGGCCTGGCGCGCTTCAATGGCCAGGCCTGCATGATCATCGGCCACCAGAAGGGCCGCGACACGAAGGAGCGCGCGATGCGCAACTTCGGCATGCCGAAGCCCGAAGGCTACCGCAAGGCCATGCGCCTGATGAAACTGGCGGAAAAGTTCAACCTGCCGATCTTCACGTTTGTGGACACGCCAGGCGCCTTCCCCGGCATCGACGCCGAAGAGCGCGGCCAGTCGGAAGCGATCGGCCATAACCTGTACGTCATGGCCGAGCTGAAGGTGCCGCTGATCGCCACCATCATCGGCGAAGGCGGCTCCGGCGGCGCACTCGCGATTGCCGTCGGCGACGCGGTGCTGATGTTGCAATACGCCACCTACTCGGTGATCTCGCCGGAAGGCTGCGCCTCGATCCTGTGGAAGACCTCGGAGCGCGCCTCGGACGCAGCCGACGCCCTGGGCCTGACCGCGCACCGCCTGAAAGCCATGGGCGTGATCGACAAGATCATCACCGAACCGCTGGGCGGCGCCCACCGCGACCCGAAAGGCATGGCGCAGATGCTGAAACGCGCGC
>Ga0308160_10003449_pt1 | contig 17822 bp, 20 predicted proteins | sample PhyFR1_FD_201036 | JGI IMG/M metagenome (GOLD analysis project Ga0308160, IMG submission 201036) | Phyllosphere microbial communities from UC Gill Tract Community Farm, Albany, California, United States - DLSLF.R1 | ecosystem: Host-associated > Plants > Phyllosphere > Unclassified | place: USA...
TTTGTCGACATACTGGAACGCTTCGAACAAGCAGAGCAGGACTATCTATGTAAGAATCGAACCATGTGGCGGCAGGTAACTAATGACAGCCCTGGCAATCCTCCTCCGACATATCGAGTTCGTCCTGGCATGCGCGGGCGGCTCGGCGGGCATTGTCACGACCGACGGAAACGACATACAAATCGACGAAGAGGTTTCGTCATTCCTCGCGGAAGATGTGGTGCGAGGAACGATACGCGCTATTCTCGCTCGAGGATCCGGTCTACTCGTCGAGTCTCATCTGTTGTGGCAACCGTACCTTGACTGGGAAATCCGACTGGGCGACCTCGCGCGTGTTCACGAAGCGTTCACTGACAGACTATCGATCCCTCATTCAAGTAAGCACTCACGCCGAATCAACTGATTGTAGCCATGGATGAAACGTCATCAGCGTATTCATCGTACCTCTCCGAGAATTGGCCCGACCAATATGAAGCTAAAATGGTTCAGGCCACTGCTTCGGCTGGAAAGGCCAAGTTCCAGTGGGGATCCGAGAAGCGATTCGGAAAGACTCGCGAAGATCTCGAGCAACAACTGGTACGTGTTCACCGCCTAAAAATACCAACGACAGGCTTCCAGTGATCCTTTACAAGCCTTTCCCAGATACATAGACTGGGAGACTGATCCTTTTGCGACGGATCCCAAACACGAACGCGCTCCATCGTCCGATCCGACTCTCATACGCTCAGTGTTCGAGCGAGCCATCGCCTCTTGCTCTCGCGGAGCCTTCGCAGCTGAGACATCGTTGACACGGTTGCCGAAACCCAAGAAGAAGGGGAAACACAAAACCGACCCGAACCAGGACGAAAGACAACTGCTCGAACAGACTTTCGCTGCTTACAAAGACACCGAGGCAAATTTGTGGACCAGGTATGGCGGTTGGGAGCGTTGGAACGAGTCTGTCACTCGACGCGCGACAAGGGCATGTCCGCAGAAAGGTTCGCTGTGGGCGCATCGGTGCAATCAGCTCGTGAGTCGACTTGATAGCAAGCTCATGGCAGGAAATGTCGGCGGGGACCAGCGATGTTTTGGTGGATGTATTCGAACAGGCACTTTCTCTTGGCACAATTACAGAACCTGGAGACATCGCAGACATATTTATAGCCAGGGCGGCATCGGTCAACCGTAATCAAGGTGAGGTTTGCAGACATTCTCTGCTTATCACAGGCGATGCTCAGGATGTATTCTCTCTCGTCACTCGCGGTTTTGATGCAATCGTTCAAGGTATTTGATTCATAAACGCATGGCTCATTGCAGTCAAAAAGTCCGGTGACCCCTCCTTACGCCTAGAAAAGTTTGCAATCAACTGGGTCAGCGGGGAATTTTGAAAATCCTTCAACCAGCTAATCCTAGGCCGAGATTCGAGCACCATCTCTCCTGAACGAAGTGTTGTCTCTGGTGGACCATCCCATGAAAAGTCGCTCGTCTGCTTACCAAATGGTCCTGTTGAAAGCCGATGTTGAAATGTGCGTCCATGTCGGGACGACACTGACACCAGGCGTCGAAGCAATATTGAAATTGCCAGAACCGTCTTTGCGACTGCTATCCAACGTACAGACCTCGATTGGCCAGAGGCGATCTATGAAGCGTACGACAGATTTGAGGTTATCCACGGGAGTCTTGAAACACTTGCCGACGCAAAGTCGAAAATCGAGGTAGAGCAGCAGAAGCTAGCAAAGCGGAGAGAAAAAGCATCACAGGGACAAATGGACCAGTACTACGCCGCAGCCGCTACCGCAGAGCCAACCGCGGATCAGCAAACAGTGGAACCCACTCCGAACGATCCTCCTATCGAGCAGACCACGAGCGCCGCCGACGCTAACCAAGATTCCAACCTAAAAAGGTAAGAAACACCTTGGCCAAAGGGATTGACGAAAGGGACCGCGAGAACACCACTATCCTTGTCAGCGGATTTGCTGAGCATGCCGAGAAGGAGGAGCTCGAAGCGTACTTCATCGATGTGAGCATCCGGTCTGGCAAGGCTTATTCCAGTGTGGTCACATCCGTGAGATCGTTGTGGAGCCCAGAGGCACAAAGTCGGTCGCTCTCGTCGAATTTCGCTTTGCCGATGCTGTCCCGAGAGCACTCGAAAAAGATGGCAAGAAGCTTATGGGCCGCACTATCCACGTCTCCATGTTGTGGAGATCGACATTGTTCGTAACGAATTTCCCTCGCCATATGGACGAGGCAGGGCTACTGGAGATGTTCGGTCAGGTAAGGCTCGAGAGGATCTTCCTAATGTAACAGTACGGAACTGTGCTACAGACGCGATGGCCCGCGCGAAAATTCGCGGACAACCGACGATTCTGCTACATTGCAATGGACTCGCCTGTACGTCACATGGCGTCATTCTCACTGACGACAGGCTTCAGCTCAAGAAAGTCTTGTGCTGAATGGAATGAAACTAGAAGAGTTTCCTCTGACAGTCCTCATTTCGGACCCATCAGTTAAAACTAAGCGATCCGACAAAGATCCCGCTTCGGGCCGCACGTTATTCGTCGGAGGCCTGACAAGTAAGACGACGCAAGCAGATGTCGAGCAAATTCTGCAAGGTCACGGAGATGTTGCCCATATAAAGTTGGGCTGGGATCCGATCAAGAGTATCTGCAAAGGATTTGCGTTCGTGGAGATGGCCACAAAAGTGAGTGGTGGAGAGCTGCGGTCTCTAACCCTAGACTGCGGCGACATCATGCCTGCAGTTGAGTGGCAATCGCCTCAATGGTCGCATATTGAAGATCGAGTTGAGCGATCCTAACCATGCCAGCAAGAAGCCCGACCCGTAAGTCTCTCCCATCTGCGCAAAACTCATTACAGGTCATCCGCTTCTGGGGCTCGAGCGGCTAGTGACAAGCGGGAACGCACCATACGCCTTCATAACCTTCCCGAAGGAACCCAAGAAGGGCTCTTACAACAGGAACTGGAGAAGATTGTGCCCGTCAGCAGGATCGAGGTCTTTGCCAGGACCAACGAAGCTATCGCTGAGCTACCTAATCAATCCGCAAGTCAGCATTAACAGGCTGATCAGGCTAACCTCCAGGACGTAGGCAAACTCTTGCTTCGCGCCGAGCCATTCGTCTTCCAAAACGCGACGATCACTTTCAGTCAACAGGCTCGTCAGCGGGCTACTGTCGTCAAAACCGAAACGGCTTCCGCCTTGTCATTTGCACCTCGGGCGGCCCGCCGAGGGGGAAAACAGCTTGCTAATCCGAGACCCCAAGCTCAAAAAGCTGCACCCGCGCTTGCCAGGGAGCCGAATGAGTTCCGAGCTTTCGTCGAATCCAAAAACTTGGAGCGTAGCGAAGCTTCCAAGCGCAAGGCGGAGTCCACTTCTACGAGTAGCCCTGGGGCAAAGCGCTCGAAATCGTAGCTATGCATCATCCCATGCCAAAAAGCCTCTTCCACCAACGCTTGAATCTGAACCAGCCTGTGCCCGACCAAGACGCATCTCGTAAATCTGAACCTGACCAGATCCTACCGGTGCCATGTACGAGTACGCTATCCTGATCGTTCCCGGCCGGCGGTACCTTTCGCCCGGCTTTCGACGCCGGCTCTCGAAAAATGTCACGAGCGCGATCTCCGGGGCAGACGCTGGGCAAACGAACATCACGGTTTCTGATGGCCGCGGGGAGCAACGTCATCAATGACTCCGCCTCTTGGTCGGTAATGTGGGCCGGAAATATCCACAGGCGGAAGCGACGTTTGTTGAGCTCTTCTTCCTCGGCAACAATGTCGTCTTCTGAGGCGTCCTCGTCCATATTCTCGGCTGTCGGATCTGACCAACCGAGGAGTAGTCCCTGCTGCTCTTCGTCGTCACAGGAATTAGCGGAGTCGACCAACAGCGAACATTGCACTTCGTCGCGACCATCTGCCGCGTAGGGAGTTGGTAGACCTAGAGGTGCAGCTGCACGACTCGACGTGCGTTCTTTTCGTGGAGAAGGCTGTCCGCGAGAGTCCATGAATGGATCCGATGGTGCCCTGTCGCGGGTCTGGGCAGAAGAACCTCGAGGTGGCTCTATTGAGCGACTTGCGCGAGCGTCTAGAAAAGGTTTAGGAACCGTTCGAACCCGCTTTAGACGTGGCGGCGCGGTAAGAGACTCCTCAGCGAAACCAAGCACACCTTTCAGCATTGTGACGGCTTCATGCATGAAATCGAGACCGCTGCAATCAGCCGAGACCCTGTCTGCTCCTTACCTAGACTCTAGGAAGACCGCATCGTCGATCTCCCAGACAACTCGGTTGCATCCGGCCCCTCCTCTTCTGGCTCCGCCCCGACTCTGGGCTCTCAACACTGCCCATAGTCCCCTGAAGAAAGGCTCTAAACCTCCTGATCCCGCCGCGCACCACGTCTCAACAAATCGCCCGAATCTGTCCTTTCTCTCGAGAATCGCGTCCTCACTGCCCAAGATAGACTGCGATGGCGGCGAGAGTGAACCGGAAGAAATTGTGGAATGGATTAGAGCGTGAAATGATATCAAACGGACACGAAGATGGTGAAGGTGAGCGAGAGAACGAAGGGTAGCTTGTAGCTTCATGTAAATGCTGCGATGGCCCGGCGGCAACCTCGCCAGCGCTGTCGATATATACGCAGCCGATTCGGGCGGAGCATGACTCGCTAAATAGAACTCTTTGCAATGATATGCGAAGAGAGCTAGGTTCTGATGTCAGCTGGGTCCGACCAGTCGATGCGCATGGTGACACACTTCTTCCGAGGGCTCTTCTTGCTCTTTGCTGGGACTGCCCTGTTCGGGAATGCTCCGGCGGTCACTGTCATTGGCACCCAAAGCAGAGCCTCGCCGTAGTGGATGGTCGGAGTCTGGAACCGCCGACGGTGATCTGCGGTCCAAGTTTCCGGAATCCACGGAGCGGGCATCGTAGGATTCAGGTCTCATTCCAGCGAGCCCTCCAGGCCTGGCGCGATGAGCTATACTGACGGACCCTGGCGATTCGAGAGACGGTGGGAGGTCATAAAGTCGAACATCCGAGCATTTGGTCGGCGAAGATTGACCAGAGCGCGAAGTAGCCGACCGACCGAGGATCACAGCCAGCGAAGGCTCGGACGATCTCAGGCGAGGCGGAGCACATGTACGTTCAGGCATCGAACGCTGCGACGGCAATGAAGACAAGTCTGCGACGCAGCGGTGAAGGAAGATTATCAACAGCGCGTTTCGACGCGTTTCAAGTTTTGCCACTGAGCCGCCGGTTCTACAGCATCCGAGCAGTTTCATCATTCATTCGCGCGCACTATCTCTTCTTCCTATAGATTCTCCGATCAGTCGCCATTTACTTGCGGTCCCTGTTGTTAATTTCGGGCATCGAGCTCGAGCTGGCTGCGGTCACCTACCTGTTCAAGAAGACGTAGCCAGCATTGATGTACGAAGCTGTTGTCAGTGCTGCTCTTCTCCGCAGGACAAGACTAACCGTAACCCAACCACGCGCAGTACGGGGCGAGGAACCAAGTGGTGCTGAAAGGCGTGCTGAGTCCGTGCATTTTCACCTGTCATCAGCTATATCCTGCGACGAGCACTAACAGTCATGGCGGCCACAGTTCCAGTCAGAGCTAAGATGTTACCAAGCGCAATCTCCTTCTGCTTGGCTGAACGTTAGTGACGTCCGGCAGATCCGAGCATTCAAAACTTGCCACCGAAGAAGAGCGGAGTCCAGAGAAGGTTGAGAGCGAGTTGTCCGTAGTAAAGTTGAAGGGATTGGTCGGCTTGGGCACTGAGATCAGCGAGATAGCGACGACGGAGGACTCACGTTCCCTGGGGGGTAGCGGCGGAGTCAAAAGCCCTGACAGCCAGGTGAGAGGCGTAACCCATCAGACCGTAAAGTACAGTCCAGACCTGACGTTAGATGCAAGGAAAAACCCAGTGCGCTTATCGACCTACCGGTCCGAAGACTTCTTTCGGCGGGTTACCTGGGGGCGGAGACATGGTCTTGGATCAGCTCTATCTGTTTCACATTGTTCAGTACTCACTGTAAACCAGTTGCTGCGAGAGGTCTGACCGGTGATCACGCCGCTCAGGGCTCCGAGACCAATGGGAAGACCCACTGACATGAGTGCGAGGTCCAACAGAGAATGTGAAACCTACCGGCCAAGACAGGGTTACGGGCAACATCGAAGAGGATTTCTGGTAGAGGAGACATTGTAGTGACGGTACTTGAGTGTGTGGGTGATAGGAGTTGATGTGAGAGTAGAAGAGCAGAAGAGCGAGGTGTGAGGACGTATAGAGCAAACACCAATTGGGGGATGGATCCAATCAATGCACATGACGATGACTCATGACGTAGCTCACCAATACTTACTACTTTTAGCTAAAAACAGTTTCATCCGCCCCTCCAGGTGATCACGTGGTCACGAGCGACTTGTCGGCACGTGATCCCACCGGCTATCTCCTGTTGCCACTCAAATATTTCGTCAGTATCCGGTCGTATAACGGTCTCAGAGAGAACACCAATACACACATATACTCGCGATATTATGGACGCCACCACTACTCGCCAAGACGGGCGATCTTACATTGATGAGCCGGATGTGGAGTCGTCCGCCGAGCCGGTCGTCCCGTCGCCGTCATCGTCCAGTGGCTCAAGCGTCGAAGAAGACTCTGAAGAGGGCGCTCCTGTCTGGGACGGACCTGGGGAGGAAGACGAAGATCTGCACCAACACGATCTCTCAGATGTAGAGGATGAAACATGGGACGTCGAGGACGAGGATTGGGAGCTCGCTGATGGGGGTGAGCACGACTCAATGCTGGACTTAATGCAGATTTCACAAAACACTACAATCGCTTGCGGCAGCATCATGCCGCAGTATCGACCGGCGTCGGAAAGCCACCGCTGCCTACGAGGAACGTTAATACTGCTCCTCCTTCGGCTAGGAAAATCTTCAACCCGTCAGTCCTCACGGGAGGTGTAGCGACAAATCCGAAAGCTGCAGCACACGACAAAGACAAGAGCGACAGAGCAACCCAAGACCAAGTGCTGGATGGGCGCACGCGACTGGTACTTTCTGGTCTGGTCAACAGAGGCATTATCGGTAAGCTAGAGCGATGCATCAGCACTGGCAAAGAGGTAGGTACAATCGAAGTCGTACGGGGCTTATCTGGGCCAACGTTTATTACGCCGAGAGTGATATCGCGGTCGCGATCAAGATCTATCGCACGTCGATATTGAATTTCCGGTCTCGGCAGGCATATATCGAAGGCGAACACCGTTTCCGCGGCGAATATTCGTCGTCTAAAAATCCGAGAAAAATGATCAGAGTTTGGGCGGAAAAGGAACTCCGTAATCTAAGGCGTCTAGAACAAGGTGGAGTGAGAACGCCAAGAGTTTTGGAATGTAAAGAGAACGTGCTCGTGATGGAGTTCCTTGGAGTGGAAGGCGCGTGAGTACAGGCAGACTGATTCGATTGGAGTCCATTAACATCAGCGCATCACCTAGACTGAAGGACGCCGAAATACCGGAAGACAAGATGGCGACCGTTTACGCGGAGATGATCGTCGCTATGCGGCGCATGTTCCAAGTTTGCAGATTGGTTCATGCCGACCTCAGCGAGTACAATGTCTTGTATGTACGGCTCCTTCCTCAGCTAACAGCAGGTATCACGATGGCCATCCCTTCATCATCGATGTGTCTCAATCGGTCGAACACGATCATCCGAGAAGTTATGACTTTTTGAGGAACGATATTCGGAACGTCAAGGAATACTTCTCCCGGCAAGGCGAATTCCCCATGCTGTCATTACGAAGGATGTGGGATTTTATTGTGGACGAGAATGTGGGAGCGGGCGATACCGAGGAAGAACTGCTTCAAGTCATACAGCGATGGCTCAAAGAACCCACAACGGAGATGGACGATGACGCGGTCTTCATGTCGTCGTTCATCCCTCGGTCGCTGTCTGAAGTGTATGATCCAGAGCGCGATGTCGAAGTAGTCAAGGCTGGCAAAGGCGATCAACTCATTTACGCTGGAGTCACAGGACTCAAGGAGACAGCAAAATCTACGACCGACGCAGAAGTCGTCGACAAAATCAGAAACGTGCGATTTGAGGATGAAGAAGAGGCAGAGGATGAGGAGTCGGACGACGAGGACGTGGACGGAGAGGATGTCACCGATCGTCCTCGAGGTTTCAGGCACGAAGACAGAGATGCTAAAAAAGTGAGGGCTAAACCTGAAAACGGCTGCTGATCAGTAGGAGAGAAAGAAAGCTGTCAAAGAAGAGCAAAGGGAGCGGAGAAAGCAGAAGATGTCCAAGTCGGAAAAGCAGCGTTTAATCAAAAAGTCCAGCCGGTGAATGCGGCAGCTTTGGAAAGTGACATTGCTGGAATGGTTAATGTTGATGGCGGGATTGTAAAACAGTGACGTGATGGCGCCCTGGGGACTTGCATCGGCCCGATCCGATCGTGATTCCAGCGGTTGTCGATGATTTCATGTTGATTATCGGTCGATGGCGTGTCACGGCCAGGCATCAGCATGAACGGGCGACAGATCGGGTAGTTGGCAGCGATAAACAACGGGATGATCTCATTGTGCCTGCCGGAATACGTTAGCTTGCGATGAATCGTTGCGTCACTGAAGTAAACAAGCCTCGCTGAAAGACGTCACTCGATCGAAACATTACTGGCTTGCACAAGGGCTGACCGTCATCCAGCAATTCATATAAACATTGAACATCTCGACCGGTATCTCTTCCAATCAGTCATCGCAACCTTCACCTTACACACTTGAACCCTCGACTCAACACTTGAACCCTCGACTCAACACTCCAGCTATATCAGTCAACATGTCCAGCGAAGAAGCCTTTGTCAGCGAGTCGGAGCAGGCTGTCGAATACACCAACGTGGATGCCGCCAAGGAAGACCGAATGGCTGAGGAGAGCGAGGCAACTGGCAAGGTTTCCAAGGGTAAGCAGTTAAGCAGGACTATCTCCGAACAAACGCTGAACATCACAGACGAAGTTGAGGGTCTGAAGGACACCATCGGCGGTGGGGAGATCTTGGACGACTCTGAGGGTTACACCCGAGCTTCCAACAAGGACGTCAAGCCTATGCAACAGGAGGAGGAGATCGACGCGGCAGTGGGCGACCTTTAAACCCGAGACCTGTGACAGATTGGCCAGTGCCTGTTGTCGTCGTTGTACACATGCAAATGAACTCTATAAAGCAATCTGCTGCGATTACCGCCTTTTAGGCATAGGAGAAGGAGGACGCGATGCGACCGGTGTTGGAGCTGTGTCTGTATTATAGGATGCGGGAAGGAAGTGGAAGCGAAGTCTGTGAAGCTGCGAACATGAGCGGTGAACTCGAGCGCAATTCTCTCAGACGTACAATGGGCAGCTTGGGGAACAGGACAAGCACGAGAGCGGCGAAATTGAGTGCAAATAGGATATAATCGTACTTGGTATAGTGCGTGGAGATCAAGAAGCTAGGATGAGCGAGATGGGAGAGGTCTACTCACAGTCCGATGGGCACACTGGTCAACCACTTTTTGGCCGGCGTGTATTGGGCTCCGGAGTCAATTTGTTCCCACAATGTTAATTCATCGTAGGCTCCTCCGGCGGTCATGCTACAAGCCGTCAGTCACGCCTCACTCAGCATCTAAAGCAGCAAGGAGGAACTCACGTCGACTCGAATGGGACGCCTGTGACGTGGTGGAACATCAGGAACGACGCCTACGATTTCAGCTTGCTCACTCCGCGCCATGACTGCATGCATCCGACTCACCGCCATGTAACCAAGATTGACAACGGTCCAGCTGACATCTTGCGTCATACCTGGTATAGCATCCAACAGGACTTTGCCCAACAGGATGAGAACAACGTGGATGGCCCACGCCCCTGTTCATCAACAATCAAGACTATTTTCATAGCACCTCGCAAACTCACCCGGTGCGTTGACCCACGCAGCATTCTCGTTCGAACCCACACCTAATCTGTCTACGACATTTTCAGGCTCATCCCCGCCAACCTCTGTAACCGCGACCAGACTAGAACTCCGGGCCCTTCCCGTGCTCCTAGCCGCATTCGGGCTAGCTGCTGACGTATTGATACTGGAGCCAGTCGCACGCATCACAGAATTAGACGAATGAGAACGCAATATTGATGTTCTGGGCTCGTGCGTGTGGGCCGGATAGGTAAAGTCGGTCGCCACATCCTCTCGTATGGGCTGAGAGACCGATCGAGCTCGAGCTGGCGAGTGAGGCGTCGTTAGAGTGACTGTCGGGGGAGGCATCGGATTTACGCGCGGGAAAGGGACGAAGGCCGGTCGATAATTAGAGTGTATACCACTGAACGAGCGATTAACCGAATGCGAACGCTTGTAAGCGGGATGCTCGAGAGCTAAGATGGAAAGTGACGAGGAAAGGGAGATGCGCAGTGAACGTCGACGTCGAATTGATAACGTATCCCTTCGCGCCACCTAAACACTCTCGAATCAATCACACGTCATCCCTTCCTTGTCCCCTCCTCTCCTTGCCGACTTTTCCCCCTTTCTCCAGTCGTGTACACGATCCGTTCTCGACTATCCCAGCTGCCCGTCATGGTGATGAGGCTATGTCAGACCTGCAGGCTGAACGCCCGTCAATTTGCACAAAGCAGATATCAACAGTCCATGCACATGTCGACATCTCAGCCGGGTACGTCTGGCACTCATCAATCACACCCTTATGCAGCGCCTGACCATATGCAGCACTTGCCAATCAGTCTCGCCCATCAGTTCCAGGAATTGCTACAGCACTCAACTCGGTTAGTCGGCGCATACGTGGCCCGTCACCTGCTCTGTTCAACACCATCTTGCGAGAAGCAGTCTACCACGCCAACAAGCACGACTTGCCCTCTGTCAGCTCTGTTGCCCTACAGTCCGCTTCGCAATCCGAATCTCTGCCTCTCGACATTGCCTTGACGACACTGAAAGAAGCCGAAGCCACCGGCAGCGCACTTGGCGAGGAAACTTTGGCCATCTTATCTGAAGTGAGAGAATACCAGGAACACACCGAGACCCGCTGACACGGCAGTTCGCATCGCTCCATCCTCACATTCTTCCCTCTTTGATACTCGAAGCCATTTCCTCTTCAAATCATCCTACGGAAATGTACGAAGCCCTTGCCAAGCAGTCTTTTGCAGCATCCCATCCCGACCAGCTCATCTTCATCATCTGCGAGATGCTGGAGAGAGACTTGCAACCCTCGGCGTCTTTGGTACACTCAGCCATCAGAGCCTGCTGCGAATGGGCTGTTCCTCGTCTAGCTGTGGAGCTGGCGGAAAAGATAGAAGCGAATTCTCGAGACGGACGGCGTGTAGATGCCTCATGCTGGGTCGACATCCTCATATCGAGCGCCGAAAATCACTTCGTAAGCGCCAGCCATTTCTTGAATGCTCATCAAAGCTCGCTGGAGTCGACGCAGCCTTTGACAGAGTCTCTCACACCCGGATTTTTACTCCAGATGCGGGGATGATAGACCGCATACTTGAGGTCGCAGCTTCATGGGGCCGCCCCGATCTGGCATCAAAGGCACTGGCTCTTTTGTCCAGCATCGACGCGCCAGTGCAAGAGAAACACCTTGTCGCCCTGCTTGAATCCTATGTCACCGCCGGTCAGGTTCCAGAAGCCCTTCGCGTCGTCGCCTCGATCCGCTCGACCGGGCTGCATCCTACGCTCGCGGCCGTCGAATCGATCGTTAGTGTTTTGTCAACTCCCGAAATTGTCGACCAGGCCTTTTACGGCCTCGAAGACATGCACAAAGCTGGGGAGGTGGTTGACGTTGTCGCCTTGAATGCGTTGATTCTCGCCAGCGCACGTATCAAAGATTTGCGAAGGGTGAGAGCGACACAGGCTTCCCTTTCTAGCTTTGGCCTACGTCCCGATATCGACACTTTCAACTCGGTCTTGGAGGGTTGCATAAATGCCGAGCACTCAACGCTAGGCGGAACGGTATTATCCGAAATGAGTAACGCAGGCGTCACGCCTGATCGGATTACCTACGAAAAGCTCATCAAGTTATGTCTGATACCCGCCGATTATGAACAAGCCTTCTTCTACCTGGAGAAGATGAAGTCGGAGGAATTGCGACCATCGGCGGCCGCTTACCGGTCAATTTTGGTAAAATGCCTCGTATCAAATGATCGGCGCTGGGAACTAGTTCGGCAGGAAATGAACGTGTTGGGCTATAGAATGGACGCGGCCACAAAGCGGATGATTGATGAGAGGAGTCGATACAAACAATGACAATACTTTTAGATGCATTTCTCTGCCTAATGGACGCACTAGCAGAATGATATCGGTCTTGGCCGACGCCTAATTTGTGCATCTCAACCACCATCACCACGCAGATCTCAGTATGGAGTGAGCACGAGTCGTTGTGCTGGTATATTGATATACAGGTCGCTGTCGCCCAAATGTACGCCGCTCAAACAACGTTACGACTCCTGCTTCAACGCATGGTTCGAAGGGTATCTGCAGCCCGCCCTGGATTCGGCACCCCGCCGGACTATCATTGCGACACCACTCTCAGCGGAGACTGTCGTCAACGCTGCACTGCCACAAATTCCACAAGAACATACGCCCCGCATCATCACGAGCTGGGCCAGTGCTTTCACGAAGAGGCCTATACAAGGAGACGTCCCTGAAACATTGACAGCCAGTCCTGCTTCGCATGTTGTCTCCTCGCATCCGATACCTACATCTCACGCTGCTGTAGACGTGCGAGGCAAAACACGAGCCCAGGTGAAAGCAGAGGAGTACGAGCGAAATTGTGGACAGGCTTGGAAAGAGTATCACACATGCTTGACGGTGAGATGCGCGCTGAACATCGAGCTGAAAGACAGCAAGCTATAAGCGAAAACCAGAGTTTATCCACCCTTCTGGAACAAGCACGAGACGAGCATCCCTTACGCGACCTGGAGGAAATCAAAGGATCGGTCTGGGATGTGCATGCCAAAGTAGATACCTGAAGATAGCTCTGATGCAGCTTAGAAATACTGTTCGAGTCCGGGTTCGGCCGGCCCAAGCTTTAGAGAGTCGGGATTGACTCAGGCACCATCCAGCGCGTCTCACGACTCTTGCTATTCATCATCTTCCTTCCCACGTTTCTTTCTCTCTCCACAACAGATTGCCATGTCATCAGCGCCATCCCACGTCCGCAGAGTCACATTATGAGCGCCTCGATCCTCAACACGGCCTTCACTGGCCTGATGCTCCCATATCAGTTGCCTGATCTCGTTTTAGCGGTCAGTAGGCCGCAACATGCCTTTAACTTGTCCGGCTCAATGCTGAATACCTCAGCTGCCTTTCCTGTGCCGTATCGCTGCCTTGTTACTGGCTGCTCCCTTCGCATTCTGTATCATCCTGGACATCATTGCGTACGGTCAGTCTGACCGCATCATGTCTTGAGTGACCTGTGCTGATCCCTTTACAGCAATAGCGCGTACACTCCATTTGTCGATGTCGCCGCAACGCATACCCGGCTCGCCGCTCGTTGGTAGCAGCGCCATTAACGACCCACAGTTCACCAAGCTGGAGCATCGCCGTACGACACACAGTAATGTAAGGGATAGCCTCGTTGCGCCCCTCCAAAACTGATCAAAGCCCTTAGACTCAAGTAGCCCAGAAGGCGCTCATCATCGGGACTTACACTCAGGTCATACGTCCTCGGCCTCTCTTTTCTCTTTCACCTCGTCTACTTGTCAGAGCGACTTATCCGCTCCTTCTTCCCCTACATCCACAACAAGGCCGGATTGAACGCTCGCCGAACGCTCGCCCCCCTAGAAACCCGCTGGGCAATCAGCGCACCCAGACACGACCATAGAAGAACAGTTGTATGCCTCCGATTATGATAAGATGGTTCGACTTCCAGCCGATTATGCATTCCTGATGGATCATGCTTGGTCCCCGCGGAGGCTGCCCCGCCAGTCTCTCCCCTGCGATGTCTAGCTAAGCGTGATTTATGTTGCAGCCAAAATATGCTGTCAACATTGGCATAAGGTTTCGGTGCGAGCTGCGAAAGACCATGTGTGTGTCACCAGCAGCCATCTGGACGACGACGACCCGTCGATCTGAGTTACTAATCACTCGCGCCCGCCCTCATACTCACGTTCAAGCCTGCTACGATGGCGCGACGCAGATAGCATTCAAGGCCAATGTTTCATGGTCATGAGATGAGCCTCAGAGTCGTGTATGCTTCGTATGATGGCAATGCATACAAAAATCTTCGGGCAATTGAGCATATACCTCGAAAATATGGTTCGTATCTGATAGCGGTACCAAAACGAGATGTTGGTCGGCGAAAAGGCTGAGGCAGCAAGCATATCTGGCCATGTAAGATAAAGATGTACACGTTGGTGCTCTCTGCTCGATATCTTGCGCTTACCACCCGTCCAGATTTGGCTTAAGAACAGCGATGCGGCGAGACATGCATGAGCCAGCACGATTTGCATGCTACATCTGCTCACTTACCCACGAAATGATAGCATGGGCCAATCGCCTATCAGAATCTGTGTCAGATAGCAATCTGAAAATCGACCTCAAACGAATGGTCGAGTGTCTAGCACACAGTATAGTTGTCGGCTTTCCAAGGGGTCGCTTCGGCGCGCGCTGACGCATGTTGATACAAAGCGAAGGTACATATGGATGAAGGGAAGAGACCATGGATGTATTCGCTCTGCTATCCCAGATATCCGGCGTACTTTCTCAGGTCTTGTTGCGCACAACATGAGGATTGTCAAACCGTCAGCTTGCGGGTCGCACGCTGGACTGTCCGACCGCATCACATTCACTTGCGCGTGGATGACAGTATCGAGCTCAGTACCATACGGTGAGGGTAGCTTTTCCGCACGGATATTGTCGCGATAATGGCATCATGCCAGTTGAACGAATCAAAGATCATAAGTCAGATGTTCTCCCTCGTGTGAGGTCCAGTCGTCCCTGCGAGTAGTGCATCGTAGGCAAAGCATCGGATCAACACGCGAGACATCAATCAATCCACCGAGTTGCTGTTGTGGAAGCGTCGGAGATCTGGTGATTGTGCCAACAATCCGCCGAAAAATACCCGCAGAAGCCTAACAATACTTGTCCACCTCACAGTGTAAGTCGCGGCAGATTTGTGTTGACTCCGATATGGTATTTCGTCCGCTCGAAGGCTACACCGTTGAGCACGACATTGAAGCATCTATTAGAGCCAGTCGGGTGACCTGTAGCATGTGCGAGAGAGGCATCGCTGAGTTCTGGCGATCTTATATGCCGTCATTGTTCAGTCGCTGCGATATAAGTCTGGATCTCTGTGTCTGTCAGGGTCATATCACTGTGACTTGACCCAATGTACATGCAAGGATAGTATCGCTGCCCACGAATTTCGACTACAGTACGGAGAGAGGCAGCCGCCAAATTTGATGACAATTTGATCTTTGATCGATACTTCAGTGTATTCAATCATCGCCCGTGCGGTATCCGACCTGTCGAAATATAAGCGGAATTGACACAGACTCTAGATTGTGAAGATACTGCCTATCGTAAGGCGGATTTGGTTGGATCAGGCCACGTGACACTGGACATCACTCTTCAGCTGCGGCCAAGAGCAGAATCGCAGAGATTGCATAGGCGGTTACTATCAGGCTGCTGGGTGTGCAAAGCCTTTCTTGATAATCAGCACTCTGAGCTGGCATTCGTGCAAACGAATGGTTTCGCACACACCTGCACGTCCATTGAGACGTGCCATCCCAAACGACCATGAGGCGTGTCCTCGTGGTATGGGATTCGAAGCTTTTGACATATGTATAGACTACATGGTGCGATATTACGTAGATGCCCTGCAGAACGCAATCTTGCAAGGCTGTCTGTCGGAACTGGCGCCAGTGCAAGGGAAATTTGATGCGAATCCGTTGAATGTATTGTAGCTGCTGGTGTTTTGTTCCGCCTGAGGCGCCAAGTCGTCGTAGTGCGAGGATCTCAGTTTTGCCAGAAGGCAGGGAGAACGTCTGAGGTCAGTCACCATGAGGCACGTAGGACATACAGTCTTTCAGCTCCAGGATCCACCATCCCATACTGGTCTTCGAGTTTTTGATGAGAGCCCATCTACCTCGAAGCCCCATCCCGATCAGCCGTTGAGGATCATAGTTCAATGTGGTATCCAGCTCGATCCATATTGACAATTCGTGGGGCTCTGCCGTCGTGGCCAGCTCCTTCTCGAAGCCTACCGGTAGCAGCTCAGCGAAGAGCGCTTCGTCGCAAGCTTGATCGTCAAAACGAGGTCGTGGGATGCGCCATTTCTCCTTTTGGGTCCAGGGTGCGGGCCTCGTCACGATTTGCCACAATCTTCGCTCGACGCCGACACACAAGCCTGCGCATGCTGGAGCCACAACTGCTGTGATGATACGACGAGCAAAAGGTAGATACGCGGCGAAGATAATATCTCGGCTCTCTGCTGGCGAAAGCAACGATCGCAGATATGGTAGGACCGCTGTTCAGCACGCCAGTACCAGCCGCTTACCTTGGTCCCGGGTCGCCGGGATCGCACGAGTATCGATCGCTGAGATTGAGCTGACAGACGACGCTCCACTCACCTGCGTCCACTTGCCAGCCGCCATCGTCGGCGATGCGTTGTGGTACACCTTCACGACGTCGAGTGCCTTCGCTATCTTTGCCTCCTCTTTCGACCCCAGCATAATTGCCGCCCCAGACAGTCCATGAAGCCCGATTCCAATTACGACTGTCAGTGAGAATTCCTTCCAAGAGCCCCGCCTCGCGAAGCTGAGTCGATGCGTGACGCGCTATCTGGACGGCCATTGGGAAGGCTGGAATGTCGAGCAGAACTCGGTGATGCTCGACATAGGATAGGAACGCGGCTGTGATAGCTTTCCATCAGCCTTCTGAGCCGGCTGAGATTAAGTGGAATACGAGCAGCTTACAAGCCATGCGGAACGCCGGCTCGGTGTCCCTGAAAGTTCAGCGGTGGAAGGCATCGCCACTAGCTTACTCACCATCCTGCCTCTGCTTCGCGACGGGCTGTGGCTAGGAACCCCCGCACGCTCGACACTGGATGGGTGAGCAGGACGCAAGCCTCCAGGACATCGCTACGATTGTCGTCATCCTGCCAATGGGTGCCATCATGACCGGATCGCAAACCAAAAGCATCACGCATCGAGAGTCAGCTTCAAGCTTGGTCTTGGAGACTTACTAGGTCGAACAATAATTTGCTTCTTTTGTAGTAAAGAGCTGTCTGCCGGGAATGATAGAAGTCTTGAGCCGCCGCGCGGACTGTACGATCCCGTCAGTATATCGCGAAGACATGCAAGTAGGTGCTGAATGCAGGATGGACTCACGACGCGCGAACGGCGTATCAATTCTGTATTTAGGCTTCGTACCGGAAGAAGGAAGAAGCTCCAGACGCACAGTTCATACATCGTGATGCTGGTTCCCCCAGGCTCTTCCCATCTTTCATCAGGGTCCCCGATTTTCCAGGCATCCTCGGTAGGGACGCAGACGAGACCGTCCTTGCGAGTAGCCACCTTCGGTTTTGCTGGCGGCGGAAGCCGACCACGGGCGGTTTCATACTGCACGCATTCGATAAGGCTTACGAGAGACATCGTCTGCAAGCCGGCAGCACACCGGGACCGAAGTCGACCAGTTCGCTGATCCAGTATCAGCCCTGCCACAGGCTTCTCTTTAAAGGGTCGTAGACGACTGCCAGGTGGCGCCGGAGGGAAAGGGGGAAGCCTGGATGATCGTGGCGAAGCCACTGACTCGGCGGAGGCGAGACTGCCAGGCGCTACCAACGCATTGCGTACGTCGGACAGCATG
>Ga0308160_10003450_pt1 | contig 17820 bp, 14 predicted proteins | sample PhyFR1_FD_201036 | JGI IMG/M metagenome (GOLD analysis project Ga0308160, IMG submission 201036) | Phyllosphere microbial communities from UC Gill Tract Community Farm, Albany, California, United States - DLSLF.R1 | ecosystem: Host-associated > Plants > Phyllosphere > Unclassified | place: USA...
TGGCAAAAACTGGCCGCGACAAAATCAAGCTGGAATCGACCGCAGGTACCGGTCACTTCTACACCACCACCAAGAACAAGCGCACGATGCCGGCGAAGATGGAAATCATCAAGTTCGACCCGAAAGCTCGCAAGCACGTTCCGTACAAGGAAACCAAGATCAAGTAATTGGTCCGGTTGCTGTACAAGAAAAGCCGCCCACGCAAGTGTGCGGCTTTTTTGTTTATGTGTCCGTTATGCACCATGTGTGACAATTGGTGCATTTTTAGCAATCCTGAATGGGTATAGTGGAGGGGTTCGTAACCCGACCAACCCTCCGCCATGCGACGCCCTCACGTCCTTCGCTCCGCTGCCCTGGTCGCCCTCTTGACGTGGGCCGGCGCCATGCATGCGGCCCAGCCGGCCGTTCCCTACCCAAATACTGAGGGCTTCGGCATCGATTTCGAGAAGAGCGAGGACTGGTACCAGAACTGCATGCGCGCACTGCGGGCTGCGCCTCCCCCCTCCCCTACACTTGGCAAGCTGCGCTGCGATGCGACTGACCTGTATTACCGGAAACGGGACCAGGAAAGCACCTCGAGCGCCGAGTGGCGCGAGGTGCACGACTGCGCCGAAGCGACGGGCGACGACGCCGTCCTGATGATGCTGTACGCAAACGGCTACGGCGTCGCGCGCGACCTCGAGCGTGCGGTCTATCATGCCTGCAAACTCGACAGCGCAAAGGCCGAAATGGAAATACGGGTCGGCTACCTGGCCTCCCCTGCCGCCGCCTCCGACGGCCAGGCTTTCGATCTGTGCGACCACATCACGAGCGGACGCATGGGCGGGGTGTGCGCCGCCATCAGCCAGACCCGCGCCGAGCGTGTCCGCGCCGCACGCCTGGACCGCTTCGCTGCCGGCTTGCCGCCCCGCGCCCGGCCAGCCTTCACGCGTCTGCGCGAAGCCGCCGCCGCATTCACGCGAAAGTCGGCCGGCGAAGTGGACATGACGGGAACGGGCGGCGCCGGCTTCACCTTCCGGCACAGCGGCCGCCGGGCCGAGGAGTTCCTGGATACCCTGTTCAGGGCCGCCGGAGGCAAGCTTCCCGCTGCCAGTCCGGCCCAGTTCGCTAAGCTGGACCGCGAGCTGAACGATGCATACCAGAAAGTGCTGGCGCTTCCATCGGAACAGGACACCCATCCGGAACGGATTCGCGGCTCGACGGTAAAGCGCGCGGATGTGCGCGATGCGGAACGTGCCTGGCTGGCGTATCGCGATGCCTGGGAACCGTTTCTGGCCGCGGCCGGCCTGCCCACCGATGCGCTCACCGTCAAGACCCTGCTGACGCGCCAGCGCATCGCCCAGCTGAAGCGGCTCTGAAAATAACAACGGCTCCCTCGGGAGCCGTTGTTCATTGCAGCGCAGTAGCGCTTATGCGTAGCTACGCAGGCGCAGCGAGAAATCCTGCAGCGACTTGATGCCCGAGGCTTCGGCGCGGGCGCACCAGTCCTGCAACTGCTGCAGCAGCTGGTCGCGGGTCGAGTGCGAACGCTCCCAGATCGCACCCAGCTCCACGCGCATCTGGTGCATGGTTTCCAGCGCCTTGCTGTGCTTGAACAGCTCGATCAGCTGCTGCTTGTGCGCCAGATCCAGCTTGCCCGGTTCGCGCTGCAGCAGCTTGCGCGAGGACTTCAGGAAGCGCTTTTCCAGCTGGGCCTTGTCCTTCAGGTGTTCCAGCTCTTCGCGGAAGGCATGCTTGACCGACTTGGCATACTTGGCCATCACATCGTAGCGGTTGGTAATGACCGACTGCAGGGTGTCGAGGTCGGCCACGGTTTTTCCCTTGGCGAACTTCGGCTCCGGTGCGACTTTCTTCACTTTCGCCAGGCCCAGCATTTCCAGGCCGCGGATGTAGGCCCAGCCGAGGTCGACTTCATACCACTTGCTCGACAGCTTGGCCGAGGTCGCATGGGTGTGGTGGTTGTTGTGCAGTTCTTCGCCACCGATCAGGATGCCCCATGGGAAGACGTTGGTCGCCGCATCGCTGCAATCGTAGTTGCGGTAGCCCCACCAGTGGCCCAGGCCATTGATGATGCCGGCCGCCGTGATCGGGATCCACAGCATCTGGACGGCCCAGATGGTGATGCCGATGACGCCGAACAGGACGAAGTTAATCACCAGCAGCGCGGCGACGCCGAACCAGCTGTACTTGGTGTACAGGTTGCGCTCGATCCAGTCGTCCGGGGTGCCGTGGCCATACTTCGCCATCGTTTCCAGGTTCTTGCTTTCGGCACGGTACAGTTCCGCGCCTTCCAGCAGCACTTTCTTGATGCCGCGGGTCACCGGGCTGTGCGGATCTTCCTCGGTATCGCATTTCGCGTGGTGCTTGCGGTGGATGGCCGCCCATTCCTTCGTGACCTGGCCCGTGGTCAGCCACAGCCAGAAGCGGAAGAAGTGGCTCGGGATCGCGTGCAGTTCGAGTGCGCGGTGAGCCTGGTGGCGGTGCAGGTAAATCGTGACGCTGGCGATCGTGATGTGGGTCACGACCAGGGTGTACAGAACGACTTCCCAGCCGCTCAGGCCGATGAGGCCGGTATTCAGGAATTCCAGGACGGAATGCAGGATGTTGCTAAAGCTCATTAAGGCTCCAAGAGTAATTGCTGTCTGGTGCACGCCGTCTTTTCTGGGAGAGGGTCGTCAGGGGCGGGCCGAAATAGCCCGGATCGCCAAGCACGCATTTTACGCACTTCCAGTGACGCACGGCATGACGAACGCAGCTAAATTGCGTCGAAATGCGAAATGTGCGCCACATTCATGGCAGATGTGCATCAAACCTGGGGGATTTGTGGCGGCAAGCCCAAACGGATGGTGCCGGAATGAACAAGAGAATAGATATTCTTGTTCACGGCCGAGATCACGCCACCCGTGCCCTTCTCCGGATCGATGATCGAAAAGCCCAGTTCCAACTCATAGCCGGCCGGTCCGAAAGCATTCAGCTGGACCGATGGTGCCGGGTCCGCGATCACGCGCTCGACATTGTCCGCCTGGCGCACCAGCAGGTTCATGACTTCGTCCAGGTCGCTGTCGTAGGCCACCGTGATGCGCGTCGTCAGGCGCACCGCCTTGTTGGTGGCGGCCTGGTTCAGCACCACGCCCGTAATCAACATTTCGTTCGGCAGCAGGGTTTGCGTACCGTCAAGCGCCTGCAGGACCGTGGTACGGGTGTTGATGCGCGCCACCCGGCCGGAGTATTTGTCGACCGTGATCGGATCGCCGATCGACAGGCTGCGTTCCAGCAGGATGATGAAGCCGGACACGTAGTTACTTGCGATCCTTTGCATGCCGAGACCGAGACCGACGCCGAGGGCGCCGCCGAACACCGACAGCACGGTCAGGTCGAGACCGACCAGGTTCAGGCTGACCAGTACCGAGACCAGGATCAGCAGCGCCCGCGCCACGCGCGCCAGAACCACGCGCGAGGAGGTGTGCATCCCCTGCAGGCCCATCAGGCGTTCCTCGATGGCCGCACCGGCCCATAGGGCCAGCATCATCAGCACGACGACCGACACGGCCCCCTGCAGGATGTCCAGCAGGGTCGCCTTGTGTTTGCCGATCGGCAGCACTTTACTGTCGAGGAACTGGACGATGTCCGGCCACATGCCGGTCAGGTAGAGGGCGACGCCGACCCAGACCACCAGCGCCAAGATCTTCTCGAAGGTCTGCAGCGCCGTACCCAGGGGACCATGACGCGCGAACACCCGGCGCAGCAGGTAGAACACGATACGGATCAGCGCCATCGAGGTGAACAGCGGCAAGGCCACGCGCAGCAGGTGCACGCTTTGATGCTTCTGCAACGCGATCTTCGCCCCCCAGACCAGGGCCGCAATCAGCAGCGGTGCCAGCACGCGGCCGAAGCCTTCCACGCCGATGCGGCGGATCGCATTCTGGGAATCGTCTTCATGCAGCCAGCTGCGCCGGATCAGGCGCGCCAGCAGCAGGCCGACGAGCACCGCGCCGACGATGGCGAGCGCCTGCCACAGGATGCGGGGATTGCTGATGTCCTCCAGCAGGTCCTGCAGCAGGTCGGTGATCGGCATCGGGCTGCGGCTCCTCAATTACGCTTCGGTATCGACAGCGTCGGCAGCGTCGGCCTTCGGCTTTTTCGCGGCCATTGCCTTACGCTCCAGCACGGCGGCGAAGAAGCCGTCGGTGTTGTGCTTGTGCGGCAGCAATTTGAGGTAGCGGTCCATCTCGAGATCGATCTTCTGCTCGGCCAGCACCTTGCTCATCGGCACAAGCTCGAAGTCCGGATGCGAAGCCAGGAATTGCTCGACGATGAAGTCGTTCTCTTCGTTCAGCAGCGAGCAGGTGGCGTAGACCAGGCGGCCGCCGCCCTTCAGGAGGCGCGCGGCGCCGTCCAGGATCGACGCCTGTTTTTCCTGCATCTCCGCCACGGCGCTTTGCGGCTGGCGCCATTTGACGTCCGGATTGCGGCGCAGGGTGCCGAGGCCCGAGCATGGAGCGTCGACCAGCACGCGGTCGATCTTGCCGGCCAGGCGCTTGATCTTCGCATCGCGTTCGTGCGCGATCAGGACCGGGTGCACGTTCGACAGGCCGCTGCGCGCCAGGCGCGGTTTGAGCTTGCCGAGGCGTTTTTCCGAGACGTCGAAGGCGTACAGGCGGCCGGTATTGCGCATCGTCGCGCCCAGGGCCAGGGTCTTGCCGCCGGCACCGGCGCAAAAGTCGACCACCATCTCGCCGCGGCGCGCGGCCAGGATCTGGGCCAGCACCTGGCTGCCCTCGTCCTGCACCTCGATCGCGCCTTCCTTGAACAGCGGCAGGTTCTGCAGTGCCGGCTTCTTCTTGATGCGCAGACCGAGGGGCGAATACGGAGTCGGCTCGGCGGCGATCGGCGCTTCCGCCAGCTTGGCGATGACCTCGTCGCGATTGGCCTTGATCGAATTCACGCGCAGGTCGAGCGGCGCCGGCGTGTTCAGCACGGCCGACAATTCCTTCGCTTCCTGCTCGCCGAACTGGGCCACCAGCTTGTCGAACAGCCACTGCGGCATGTTCGCCTGCGCCAGCGGCGGCAGCAGGCTGCGGTCGATTTGCTGCATGCGGGTGAGGAATTCGGTTTCGTCCTCGTGCAGGCCGCTCAGGGCGTCGATGCCGACCGTTTCGGCCAGGCCCAGCAGGGCCAGGCGGCGCATCGAAGGCGTGCCGCCGGTGCCGCCGAACTCGGTGAAGAAGGTTTTATTGCGCAACACGGCATACACCGCTTCGGCAACGACGCCGCGCTCGCGCGAACCGAGACGTTGATGGTCCTTGAAATAACGCGACAGGGTGACGTCGGCCGGGGCCGTAAAGCGCAAGATCTCGCGCAGCACCTCTTCGGTGCTGCCGAGAATTGCTGGTGGCAATCTCATGAAAATCCTTGAATGACTACGAACTACGAATTAATTACTGATGGGATCGGCAAGGCGCGCATCCAGGATGCGTACGTTGCCATGTTCGATACTGAGCCGGTCCTCGACGAAGAGGCGCACGGCATGTGGGTAGAGCTTGTGTTCTTCGGCAAGCACGCGCGCGGCGAGCGTGTCCTCGGTGTCGCCCGGCAGCACGGGAACCCGCGCCTGCGCCACGACCGGACCGTGATCGAGCTCGGCGGTGACGAAATGCACGGTCGCGCCATGCTCGAGCACGCCGCCCTCGAGCGCCTGCCGGTGCGTCGCCAGGCCCGGGAAGGCCGGCAGCAGCGACGGGTGGATGTTCAGCATGCGCCCGGCGTAATGTTCGACGAAGCCTGGGGTCAGGATCCGCATGAAGCCGGCCAGCACGACCAGGTCGGGCGCGTGACGGTCGATTTCCTGCTGCAAGGCTGCATCGAATGCCTCGCGGCTGGCGAATTCCTTGCTCGGCACGACGGCAGTCGGGATGCCGCGTGCCTGCGCGAACGCCAGGCCTGCCGCATCGGGCCGGTTGCTGATGACTGCCGCGATTCGGGCCGGCCACCCCTCAACTTGCGCGGCGCGCACGACCGCTTCCATATTGCTGCCGCGGCCGGAAATGAGGATGACGATGTTTTTCATAGCGCGCATTGTACCGCAAGCCCCTGTGGCGGCCGCGGCCCCGGGAGGCTGGAAGGCCTTACTCGAAGGAATAGAATACGCGGAACGGAACTTTCTTCTCGGCCCAGAATTCGGCCGCGTCGCGAAACACGTCGAGCAGGGTCTCGCGCGCTTCCTTGTCGAATTTCTGAGTGTTCGGCAATTGCTCCAGCACGACGAGGAAGCCCGGCTGGGCGCCCGCCTCGGAAACGGTATTGGTCAGGCAGTTACGCAGGGCGTCGAAGTTCTTGCTGCAGGGCTTGGTGAAATAAAAGTTTTCGCCGATGCGGGCGCACACCTGTTGCTTGGTCAGCGTGTTCGCGCAATGCGCGTACAGGAAATGGTGGCCCAGTCGCGCCGCTTCTTCCTGCAGCTCGGGCACACGATAGGCACGAATCGACTGCACAAGATTGGACGGCACTCTCATCAACATACTCATTTTTCCCTCAAGTCGACCTGGTGTGTGGTTCGAATCGCCGGGCCGCTCACCATGCGCGCCTGGTCGGTAACGCTGTTCTCCTAAATCGTTGCCACGCGCCAATAACCCTGAGTGTGTAAGGGTAACGTTTTGTGGTAGCCGAAGCAACCCGAATGTGTCCTTACGCCGTAAATTTGAAAGAAAATGCCGCTTTTGGGGCGGAATCGGGGCCGAATCGGGGCTGTTTCGCGTGTTTTGCCATTCTGTCGGTAGCGCTGAGGTATATGCATCGCTGTTACATTTTGTTGCCACACAGATCGTTATTGCAGGCGCGCCGGGATTAACATACATGGGTGGACGTGAATCCTTACTATGCAGCACCAACGATGAGGTTCCTGATGAACATGCAAACCAAACTGATGATTTCCGCCCTGGGTCTGTGCGCACTGCCGCTGGCCCAGGCAGCCGAATTCGAAGACTTCGGCCGCGTGGTGCGCGTACAGCCACGTGTCGAACAGATCCGCCAGCCGCGCCAGGAATGCCGTACCGAATACCAGCAAGTGCCGGTCCAGCAGCAGCGCGGCACCGGCGGCTCGGTGGTCGGCGGCATCGCCGGCGCCCTGCTCGGCAGCCAGGTCGGCAGCGGCAATGGTAAAGTCGCGGCAGCCGCCGCCGGCGCCATTGCCGGCGCCATGGTCGGCGACCGTGTCGAAAACAACGGCCGCCAGGATTACAACGGCGTGCAGGAACAAGCCGTGCGCCAGTGCCGCACCGTCGACGCTTTCGAGCAGCGCACCACCGGCTACGACGTGACCTACGAATACCGCGGCCGGACTGAGACCGCCTTCATGCAGCGCGACCCGGGCAACCGTATCCGCCTGCGCGTGTCGGTGGAACCGGACCAGTATTAATTTGTAAGCTTGCCATCGGCGCGGAGGACGCCCCCTCCTTCTCCACGCCGACCTCTTCCCGTTGCGCTTGCGCAGCGGGAACCCCGCACCTGATAATAGGACGATTCAACCAGGTCGCCCTATGCTCATCAAACGCAAGTCCATCGAACAAGCCGAATCCTCGCGCCGCCCCGCGCGCAAACCCAAATTCGCTCCCGTGACGCTGTCCGAACAGGACGGTGTGCGCTATCTCCATTTCGGCACCGAATGGGTGCAAGGCGCCATGCGCATCCGGAAGCCGGACTGGCCGGAGCTCGAATACGCGCAGCAGATGATGGCCTGGATGCTGTTCATCGAGTCTCCTCGTCAGATCGCACAACTCGGCCTGGGTTCGGCCACGCTCACCAAATATTGCTATCGCCAGTTTCCGGATGCGCAGGTGACGGCCGTCGAACTGAATCCCTCGGTGATCGCCATCTGCGACACGATGTTCAAGCTGCCGCCGCGCGACGAACGCCTGCACATCCTGGAGATGGATGCCCTCGACTTCGTCGAAGACCCGGCCAACCACGGTATCTTCGACGTGCTGCAGTGCGATTTGTATGACGCCACCGCGCGCGGCCCGGTCCTCGATACCCCCGAGTTCTATGCCGCGTGTAACGACTGCCTGACCGAGCAGGGCATCATGACGGTCAACCTGTTCGGCGACCATCCGAGCTACAACAAGAACATCAAGGCGATGAACTTCGCCTTCGACCACGTGATCTGCCTGCCCGAGGTGCACGACGGGAACGTCGTCGCCCTGTGCTTCAAGACCCGGCCCACACTCGACGACGCTGCCCTGGTCGCCCGTGCGGCCGCCATTGTCGCGGCAACGAAACTGCCGGCGAAATCGTGGGTCAAGGGCATCCAGTCAGCGCGATAAACTGAACGACGAGGGAACATGAACGCCAACGCACCCCAGCCCGCTTCCCTCCCCCGCCCCCCGGCGCGCCCGCGCCGGCTCGACCTGCAAACCATTTTTTCGTGGCTGCTGGCCGACGGAATCGTCGAAAAGGATAAGGTCAAGGCGCATTTCGCCCAGGCCCAGGGCATTCTCAAGAATGCGGCGGGCTCGATGCACCCGCTGACCAGCGTGGCCCAGTGCAAGCTGGTCTCGCAGCAGCCGCCGCACCGCCTGCTGACGCTGGACCTGCTGAGCGAATGGTGCGCCGCCAAGGTCGGCCTGCCCTTCATCCGCATCGATCCTTTAAAAATCGATTTCACCAAGGTAGCGGACGTGATGTCGGCCAGCTACGCGGCGCGTTTCAACATCCTGCCGGTCGACATCAGCGCGACGACGCTGACGGTGGCCACCGCCGACCCGTTTGCAACCGAGTGGGAAGCCGAGATCGCCAAGGTCGCGCGCCGCCGCATCGAGCTGGTGCTGGCCAATCCCCTCGACATCGCGCAATACATTTCCCAGTTCTTCAGCCTGGCGAAATCGATTCGTGACGCCAACAAGACCAATGCCCAGGACCTGGCGCTACGCAACAACTTCGAGCAGCTGGTCGAACTGGGCAAGGCGAATAAACAGTTCGACGCCAACGACCAGCACATCGTCAACATCGTCGACTGGCTGTGGGGTTACGCCTTCGAGCAGCGGGCGTCGGACATCCACCTGGAACCGAAGCGCGAGATCGCGGTCATCCGCTTCCGCATCGACGGCGTGCTGCACCAGGTGTACCAGGTGCCGGCCGCCGTGATGCTGGCGATGACCGCGCGCATCAAGCTGCTGGGCCGGATGGACGTCATCGAAAAGCGCCGCCCGCAGGACGGCCGCATCAAGACCCGCACCGCCGCCGGCCAGGAAGTCGAGCTGCGCCTGTCGACCATGCCGACCGCCTTCGGCGAAAAGCTGGTGATGCGGATTTTCGATCCCGAAGTCGTCGTCAAGACCCTGCCGGAACTCGGCTTCCCGCCCGACGACGCCGCGCGCTGGGACGCACTGACGAACCGCCCGCACGGCATCATCCTCGTCACCGGACCGACCGGCTCCGGCAAGACGACGACGCTGTACACGACCTTGAAAGCGCTGGCGACCAACGAAGTGAATGTTTGCACGGTCGAGGACCCGATCGAGATGGTCGAAGCGTCCTTCAACCAGATGCAGGTCCAGCCGGGCATCGACCTGTCCTTTGCCGACGGTGTGCGCGCGCTCATGCGCCAAGACCCCGACATCATCATGGTCGGCGAGATCCGCGATCTGGCGACAGCCGAAATGGCGATCCAGGCCGCGCTGACGGGCCACCTGGTGCTGTCCACCCTGCACACCAACGACGCGCCCTCGGCCGTGATGCGCCTGCTCGAGCTGGGCGTGCCCGACTACCTGCTGGAAGCGACCCTGATCGGCGTGATGGCCCAGCGCCTGGTCCGCACCCTGTGCCCGGACTGCAAGGCGCCCGACGGCGAGCTGAGCGACGACGTCTGGCAAAGCCTGGGCGGAAGCTGGAACTTGCCGAAGCCGGCGACGGTCTATCGTCCAATCGGTTGTCCCGAATGCCGCCAGACGGGTTACCGTGGCAGAACTGGGCTGTACGAGTTGCTGACGGTATCGGAGGCCTTTACCCGCCTGATCGGCGAGTCCGTCGACCTGGCCGGTCTGCGGCAGCAGAGCGTGCAGGATGGCATGAAGCCGCTGCGGATCGCGGGTGCGATGAAGATCATCGAGGGCGCGACGACGGCTGAGGAAGTGCTGAAGGTGACGGCGGCGCTGTCGGCTGCTTAGCTTGCTGCTAGTTGGCACTAGCGCAAACGCGAATCACCGGCTATAATGCTGCCTCTTTCGGGTCGTTAGCTCAGCTGGTAGAGCAGCGGACTTTTAATCCGTTGGTCGCAGGTTCGAATCCCGCACGGCCTACCACGAATTTAGTAGCAGCAATGAAGGCGTCATGAGTGATCATGGCGCTTTTTTTGTTTTTCGATCACGTTCGGCAGATTTCAAACCAAACTACCTCGCTCGCGGCTGACTTACTGCCGAGCGCTGCCCTCAAGCGGCCTTTGATGCTGATTGTTGCGTCTCTTCCCGAGTCGGATCGTCAAGGTTGGCCAAAGCTCTGTCTTTATCAAAATCAACAGGCATCCAGTTGGACAGCAAGACACTGTCTGACCCACCGTAGATCTTACGGAATCAAAGATATCCAGCCTCACCTCCCACATAGGGCTCCCTGCCTTCGTTAATGTAGACCGGAATAGCACGCGTTTTGTCGTACTCTTCCGCCGCGATACGTTCATTAGGATTCATGCCATAGTCCGGGGGACCTGATTTTGGCCACGCAAATCTGGAGTTCACATAATTCTTATAACCCATCTTCGCCACCCGTAACTCTTGCGACCATTCCCGTAACGCCACGAGAGCCTCCGCCTCATTCGCCTGCCCATACAACTTAAACGCCGATCTTGAATCGTGCACATACTCATCAAAAAAGTCCATGACCTCTTGTTGAGGCTGCTTAAATGGCCAGTAACGCGCAATCTCTTCCCATTCACTTGATACTTCGTTCTCGAAGCCGGCGGGCTGTTTGCGCGGCACTCCCTTTCCACGTTTCAGTATAGATTTCTCAAAATCGCGCAATTCATCGTTATATTCTCGATTTGCCGACACCAAGTCACTCTTATCGAAATTTTTCGCCCGTAAGAAACTTGGCACTTGATGGAGAGGCGCCTTCCCGTTTTCCCTGCGCCAATAACGCCATGCCATTTGCAATATTGCTTGCTCTCTTATGATGTCCGCAATAGAACCTGATTTTTTCTTGCATGCCGAAAGATATGCGTTAAACGCTTCGATCGTCTGCGGAGAAACTTTAAACTTGTTTTGCGCAACTTCGTCCGCCAGTTCAAGTTTGAGAGGCACGCCTGAGATACGCGCCTGCTTGTACATGAAAAGGAGGGGAATCCGCGACAACATGTCAGCGCCGCTCGGGTCTACTCCCTTCCCTTGCTGCATAGGCTCGTAGCCTCCTCCGACATCTGAGTGCACGCCCGGAAACACAAGTTCGGTCGTGCCCGCAGGCAATATAGAGCCTACTGCAATCGAATCAGAGGGGAAACTACGGCGGAGTTCATGCCCTGCTACCAAGTGAACACAACGTTTTACACAGCTAGGAATTCGCAGGCTGTCTTCCGCATCGGCCCAGGCTCCGTGTCCGTTAGCATCTTTAAAACCACGAAGATTGCCTAGCGTATTTCCTGCCCCAACTGATGCCACCGTATCGAAAATTCCTAAAAAATCAAACTCAACCGGAAAACCTCCCAGGCTACAAGTACCTTCACCTCGTACCAGGGCATCGAGCCTGCATAGCGAATCTAGCCAGTTGGTGAATGCCCTCGCTTGTGTCGCGCCGCGGGAAAAACCAAAGGTCGAAACGTGGATCCTGTTGACAAGGCCAGGATCTTTTTTCGCGGGTGGCGCACCATTTTTTGCCCAGTGCAGGGAGACGCTTGCGTGCAGTCGCCGTATCAGCTTTTCGAACTGGACACGTGGCTCAATCAGATATTTTTTCTTTTCGTCGCCTGTCGGCACCTGCCGCATCGTCATCACCTCACGCGCTGCGCGTGATAACGAAATCGTGGTTGCTAGTCTGGTCGCTTCTTCCGGAAGCACCAGAGGCTGCCCATGAAAATAACGATTTACATTGTTAATGGCCTGTATAAGCCCCCATACAATCCGATCACAACCCTTGTAGCCCATCGAACCGCCCATTGTCTTCATCCACCCTTGTCCAGAATCGTTCACCTGGTCAAATGGGGACGAGACGCCAGGAATGTAGACACGGAAAAAATTAGTGTAGCGGTCAGGCCTGTATTTCCATACAACGTTATCCAACACTTTCGGCACGCCGCGGCCAGGGAAGATGTCATACATGCGCGCTACGTTTGACTGATCACCTGTTTTGGCTGCCAATTCATAATTATTGCATGTGCCGTCAAAGAAGAATCCAAAGAACAAATTGGATTTGCAAGCCTTCCCTAGGTCGTTGCTCTTGGCTTGCTCCCTCTCTTCAAATTCTTCAATTTTACCCCGATCATCGTTACTAAAGAATTTTTCAAAATTAGTGGCTGTAATATATGATTCAGCAATCAGTGGGCATAATGTTGTGCTCATGGCTTCTCTCTTATTAACTGCTGAAGCTTCTCTTCGGAACGCCGCAACCCTTCAACATAGCGGTTCTTTTTGTATTCCGCGTATGCAGGATCCTCCGGACCAGAAAATTTTTTTATAATCTCACGATCATGTTCACTGTCGAAATCCCATCCATTCCGAAGATGCGCTTGCTTGTATATTTGAAGATGTTCCAGACGCTCCCGATACAACTCGACGTTACCTTCCGCATGCTTTCGATATAATTTCCATCTCTCGCGCTGGTAAGCTAGCGAGGGCTCAGGCCACCCTTTTACTTTTCCAGGCCATTGTGGATGTCCCGGCTCTACGTTGCTCGTTACCAACTCAACCGTTCCCTCAGCAGTACGTAACACCCACAATTCGCCAACACTACCATTCGGATAAGCAGGAACTTCAACGGTGTAAATCTTCTCCACCTCGGGCAGCTCGCCCGTGGCGGTTTTCGGCAACCAGTGGGTAGAGTGAACCTTTACCAGAATGCCCGGGCGCCAGCGTTTTGGAAGCGTAAAGCAGCACGTGAGACCCCCTCCACTAAAAGGTCCGATGTGTTCGCCTCCCCCCCGATTTGATGGATCCTTAGCATCAGCTAATACGTACCTGAACGGTTCGGCTGTATAGTTCACTCCATGGATGTTGACCGCGACTGTATTCGTCTCCGGTAATGCAGTCGCTTCCGTTGTCTTTGAACATCCAGACAACAATAAGGATAAAGCGCTAAGCAGACTGATATACGTTTTCACTCTCGCTCCCGACATTTTCCTGAATCCAGCCCAGTAGCCTGGCTCGCAACGTAACTGCGTCACTCTGACATGAGGTTTGAATGCAATCTAGGCACCAAGCCACTTTTAATGTGTCATCAAGTCCATGTTTATCGGCCACATAGAGCGCATTCGATAGCAGGGCATGGCGCTGCGACGGTAGCAAGTCAGTTCGCGCACCTCGGTCAAGCAACTGCACCCACATCTCGTCCGGTTCGCTTTCCTGGAGCAGACGCCCGAATTGATGTTCATCCAGCGTTGTCTTGACAGGTATCGACAGTGGGATCGGGTTTGGTTCCAACGGCAAGCTACGCCAACTACCGTCGCGGCCGATGTAGTGCCAGTCAATTGCGTTACCGGTTAATTCTAAGCGTTGTTGAGGTGTCAATTTTTCGAATATGGCGGGTAAACGGCGGGTATCGGGGAACCGAAAATTGAGGTTCTGGCCATCTACCTCAACGATGCACCAGGCTCCGAGCCGTTTGGCAACCTGCTCGACGCTTTCATAAGTGGCCAATGCGCTGAGCATTGGCCAGCCGCTACAACGCTTTAGTAAGCGTGCCAGTGATTTATCTGCAGGGTCGAATCGCACGACGAATGGAGAAACGTCCCTTGCTTCCTTTGAACAAACGGGAAGGAATTCGAACAGCAGGATCGCCTTGCTATTGTCGTTAAGCTGCCGGAAAAGCTTGGGCACGAACGCGCTGTCGATAAGCAGCATCAGGTCAGCGCCATGAGGTAAGGCCGCGTGAAGCCGGTTCAGGTCAGTTTCCCACTCGGGAAAAAATGGATCTATCAACATACTTTATTCCACTAATGTGAACACAGGACCCAATTCAAGCGATTTCTTCAAACAGGCCACGCAAATACTTCTCGGTAAGGCGGGCATTGGATAGTTCAGCTTGACCGGCCCCGTAAAACTCTTCTTCCCCGCATGCACCTTGATCTTCCCCGGACACTGCACCGTAATATTCCCGCCCTCGATCGTGATATTCGCGCCGCCGGCCGTCGATAAACTGATCCGCTTCGCCGCTGCCCAGTCGATATGCGCATTCGCGCTGATAATGTTGATCTCATCGCGTGCCTGCACCTTCAGTTCGTCGGCCTGGGCCTGAATATCGATGGCGTCTTTCGCTGTGATCAGCTGCAACCCAAGTCCGCCCTCACCCGCTTTCACGGCGCCGCCCAGCATGCCGATTGCCTGCCCGGAATGAACCCGCATCTGGCCGCCGGTGACAAATTGCGTGTCCTGCCCGCTCATTACGGTCACCGTTTCGCCGTTTGCCAATTGCAGGCTTTGCCCGGCGTTCGCGGCAAAGCCTGCCTGCGCGGCGATGGCGATGAGGGGATTGCTGAAATGCGGGAGGCCGGCGTCGGCAGCTCCGAAGCTGTCCTTGCCCGAGGTACCGGATGCGCTGGCCAACATGGCTTTCAGCGGCGCGGATTTGTCGTCGAGGACGCTGGCGTTGACCTTGGCGGCGCCGAGGTGACTGGCGAGCGCCACTGTCTGGTGCGTCTGCGCGGCGGTGCTGAACGACTCCGCCAGTTGGTTTGCCTGCTTTAACAGGGCAAGCGCACCGGCGACCTCGCCGGCCACGTCGCGCGCGGTGGCGCTGTGCTGGATCTTGTAGCTCGTGATGAGCAGTCCCGCTCCCGCCCTGACGGCGCCGTAGGCATCGGTCCGCAGTTCGGCGCCCAGGCCGCGGAAGCTGCCGCGGTAGTTGTCGGCGCCGTGGATCAGGTGGCCGAGGTTGAGCTCGGTCGAGGCATGGGTGCAGCGCAACTGGACGCGTCCCTGGCCGTCCGTGTCGTCGAACAGCAGCTGGTTGTAGCCGGCGCCGCCGAATTCCTTGCTGCGGATACCCCACTGGGCGGCGCCGTTGCGGTGGCCCGCGTTATCAGCCGACGCGCCGTGCCAGACGGGGCTATTGCCACCAGCCAGGTTGCCCTGTCCGGATGGCGCGTGGTCGTGGGCCTGGGCGAAAGGCGATGCGGGGTCGGCAGTGCGCTGGCCGCCCGGCGTCGGGGCGATATTGCCCTCCCCCTGGCCGTTGTACAGGGCGCCGATGACGATTGGACGGTCGATGTCGTTTTCGAGAAATTGCACCAGTACTTCCTGGCCGATGCGCGGCAGGAACTGGCTGCCCATGCCGCCGCCGGCCGCGCGCTGTGCCACGCGTACCCAGCAGCTGGCCTGTCCGCTGTCCTGCCAGTGGTAGCGGATGCGTACCCGGCCCAGGCGGTCGCAATGGAGTTCGTCGGCGCCCTGTGGTTGATCATTGCCGTCGGCACCGATGACGATCGCGCTTTGGGCGCCGCGCGCGGTGGGACGAGCGCACTGGCGGCTGTCCGGGCGCCAGGGCAGCTCGGCGGGCATGGCGTCGAAACAAGTGGCGTAGCCGGTTTCGCGGGCCTGGACGATGGCCCGCGCGAAGTTCACGGGAAGGTCGCGCCCAGCCGCTTCTTCCAGCAATTCCGGAATCGGCCCGAACAGTTCCGCAAGTGCATGCTGCGCCGCGGGCGGCATGTTGTTGACACCGACGCTTGCCACGCGCAAGACCGTGAACGCCGCTTCTTCCGCAAAGCGGCCGAGCGGCATGTCGCTGACCGTGAGGCGCGTGCCGGCACGCAGGGTGCGCACCGTCGAACGGCCCTCCCACAGGGCGGCGCGTGCTTCCTGTTCCTGCATCCGCAGGTCGGCATAACGCCGGGCCTGCTCGCGGTTGGCGTAAGCGTACTGGCCGGGCACATCGTAGGATTCGAGCATGGGCAAGTTCTTGCCTTGCGCCAGCCGGGCGGGCGAGCTCGCGGCGACGGCGCCCTTGGCCTTGTAGTCGTAGCTCAATACGGTCGTGAGCGAGGCGTGCAGGCGGCGCCGTGCGCTCAAGGCCTGGACCGTGTCGCTGGCCTCGACCGAACGCACACCGTGATAGCGGACCGGGCTGCTGGTATCGTCGGGCACGGCGCCGAGACTGGTGCTGTCGGCAAACAGGACCACGGCCACGCCGTCCGCGCCCTGCTCGCAACGCCAGCTTAAACCCTCTTCCGCCAGCAGGCGCTGGACGAAGTCGAGGTCGGTTTCTCGGTACTGGCAGCAATAGCTGCGTGGCAGCGCCTGTCCCATGCAAGCAGCGGTGTCATCGCTCCAGCGCCAGCGCGCCAGCGGCTGATACGCGGCAAAGACGGCGTCGACGATCTCGATCACGCTGCGGTCTTGCCATACGCGGCTGTTGCGCACCTGCCCCAGGCGCCAGATCCAGGGGACGATGCGCAGCCGGTAGCGCGCCAGGCCGCCGTCGCTGCCGAGCATCGCCGCTTCGTTGATCTCGCCGGAGAAACGCTCGCGGCCGCCGTTCGCCAGAGTGATGTCGAACGCGGCAGGCTGTCCCAGCAGCGTCGCCGGGTCGAGATGGGCACTGGTCGACAGGACGATCACATCGCGCCAGCCCGGTTCCTGCAGCGCCTCGATGGCGGCGAAGGCCTCGACCAGTATGCCGCCCGAACCGCAGGCTGGATCGAGGACCGACAATTCGTACAGCCTGGTGCTACTCGAAAACTCTTGCAAGGCATCGGTGACCTGTCGAACCAGCGCACTAGTCATGGATGAACGGGCTCCTTATGCGGCGACAATATTGGGGTGGCCCGAACAGGACGGGCGTTGCCACGATACAAGTGCCGCCCCTCCAGGCGCTTGCGCCCGATCATGACGTTCGCCAACTGAATCATTTCGACAACATCCGTGAATGCATTCCGAAGTGCACTGCCGAACAGAGTCGGGCAGGAATCGCTGCTACGCTGCCTCCAACCATGACCAGTGAGGTATTCCGTGAAATTCCTGCATCGCATCAGTTCCATCGGCTACGTCATCGTTGCCCTGCTCTTCTTCATCTGCAGCTTTGCCCTGATCGTGCTTGCCGGGATGGAGATCTGGGCCGCGCTGACACCCTCCGGCGAGCAGACGGTGCAGGAGCGCTTCAAACTCATCCTGGAATGCGTGGGCTTGCTGACCATCGCCGTGGCGGCGCTCGAACTGGGGCAGACCGTGCTGGAGGAAGAGGTGCAGCGCGCGGTGCACGTCAGCGCGCCGACGCGGGTGCGGCGTTTCCTGTCGCGTTTCCTGATCGTGGTGGTGGTGTCGCTAGGCGTCGAATGCCTGATCGGCGTGTTCCAGTTCCTGCACACGCAGCCTGAACTGTTGCCGCACGTCGCCTCGATCGGCGTGGCGGCCGCGGTGCTCCTGATCAGCTGGGGCATGTTCATCCGGTCGAACGTGGATGCCGAAAAGCTCGAGCCGGAAGCCATGAAAGAAGCCCAGGAAGAAGACAAGCACGTCGAAACCTGAGGCTTTTTGCACGCGTGCGCAGGAAGTTCTTGGACATTTGCAAGAGTCCGGCTATAATCTTGCCTTCTTCGGGTCGTTAGCTCAGCTGGTAGAGCAGCGGACTTTTAATCCGTTGGTCGCAGGTTCGAATCCCGCACGGCCTACCAAAGATTCAGCGAAAACGCCA
>Ga0308160_10003452_pt1 | contig 17806 bp, 22 predicted proteins | sample PhyFR1_FD_201036 | JGI IMG/M metagenome (GOLD analysis project Ga0308160, IMG submission 201036) | Phyllosphere microbial communities from UC Gill Tract Community Farm, Albany, California, United States - DLSLF.R1 | ecosystem: Host-associated > Plants > Phyllosphere > Unclassified | place: USA...
GCTCGGTAGCGGAGTTCAGCATCGGCGGCGGTGAACAAAAGTTTGTGAGCTACAGCGCATCGTCAAGCGACACAAAAGTCGCAACCGTCGTCGTCGATGGCACGAAGCTAAAAATCACTGGTGCCAGCGCGGGCGAGACGATTGTTACGGTGACGGATTCGGCAGGCGGCAACGTCAAGATTACCGTCAAGGTTCCTGGTGATGCACTTGGCAAGCTCGCGGTGAACGCACCGGCAGAAGTCACCCTGACGCCTGGACTGTCCTCGCAGTATCGAATCACTGGCGGCGCCGGTCCTTATTCGGTAGCGGTTAGCAATCCGAATGTAGTCGCAGCTGCTGCGGCAAACGGCGTAGTGTCAGTAACGGCTGCAAACCCGGGTTCGGCCACAATCGTCGTGTTCGACGCAGCTGGCGGCTCGACAAAGTTCGACGTAACTGTCACTGGCGCTGGCTTCGGTGTGGCGCTCTACACAACCGCGCCGGAGTCGCTTCGCATGGTCGGCAAGACCAGTAGCGAATTTACTGTCAGCGGTGGCACCGGCCCGTATGTCGTCACGACCTCCGATTCCATGGTTGCGACTGGTTCGGTCAATGGCAACAAGCTCACAATCGCCGCAAGCAGTTTTGGCCGTGCCCTGCTGAATCTGCGCGATGCAACCGGGACGCTTCTTGTTGTGAACGTAACCGTCGCCGGCGATGTGCCCGTGCAGCTGTATTCGACTGCCCCGAGCAACGTTACGCTCAATGCCGGCAGCACTCCGAGCTTCCAGATCGAGGGCGGTACTGCGCCTTATATCGCGTCGACCAGTAACTCCGAAGTGGCCCAGGCCAGTATCGTCGGGGGTAACCAACTGCAAATCAGGGGCATCACGGCAGGCGTTGCAGACATAGTCGTTTTCGATCGTATCGGCTCATCGTTCAAGGTGGCCGCAACGGTCGGCGGCGGCACTGGTGCCGTCCCACTCTACAGCACGGCCCCTGAGTCGATCACGGTAGGCATCGGTGCAGAGCCAACATACAAGATCGCTGGCGGCGCTGCACCATACGCCGTAACCAGCAGCCACGTCGCCGTTGCAACCGTGACCCAGACGGCGAATACGTTCTCGGTTAAGGGCGTAGCTGCAGGCCGCGCCACCGTCGCGATCCGCGACGCTAACGGCACGGCAGTCAACATCGTTGTCGAAGTGCGTTAACCCAGCCGAACCAGAGGCCTGCGCCGCAAAGCGCAGGCCTTTTTTTGAGAGATCCGAAATATGCGTACGTCCCTTCTGTATAGCGCGGCAGTAGCCGCAATGTTCTTCGGTAGCGTCGCCGCGGCTGCGCCGGCGCCCGCGGCGCTCGACGCACTGACGCAGCAGCTCGCACCGAAGCTGGAACCCATTCTGGGACCGAAGATGGTCGAGAAGGTCATGCCATCCGCCCACGCTGGACTATATGAAGTGCTGACGCCGCGGGGTATCGTCTACACCGACAAAACCGGCTCGTTCGTGAGTTTCGGCCCGATCGTCGACACGGCGACAAACGTGAACCTGACCGAGAAGCGCTTACAGGACTTTAGCAAGTTTGTGTTCAAGGACCTGCCATTCAAGGATGCGATCAAAACTGTGAAAGGTGACGGATCGCGTGTCATTGCGACCTTCGAAGACCCGAACTGCGGGTTCTGTCGCAAGTTGATGACCGAAGTGGAAAAGATGGACAACGTGACGATCTACACGTTCCTCGTCCCGATCCTGGGCCACGACTCGGCGGTTAAGTCGACCGCTCTGTGGTGTGCGAAAGATCAGTCTTCCGCGTGGACTGGTTTCATGAGCGGCAAGGCACCGCTGCCGGCAGCACCGACCCGGCATTGCGACACGCCGCTCGAGCGTAACACCGCGTTACAGGAAAAGCTGCGCATCACCGGCACGCCCGCGATCCTGTTCCCGGACAACACCAAGACGCCTGGCTACCTCACGGCTGACGCTATCGAAGCCAAGTTCAAAAAGTAACTTGTTAGGCGCCAGCTCGCAGACGCTATGTCCTACAAAAGTAGACTCAACCTCACGGCCGGCACCGCGCTGGCGCTGGTGCTCCTGGCGCCGATTCCGGCCGCCGCTGATTGTTTTGATGAAGCAGCGTTGCACCACAACGTTAACCCGTGGATTCTCCGCGCAATAGCTGCGCAAGAATCGCGCTTCAACCCGGCCGCCAAACATCGGGTGAACTCCGATGGGACTAGGGATCACGGCATGAGTGGCATTAACGACGTTCACCTGCCCGAGCTTGCCCGTTACGGAATCACCGTTTCCGACCTGCGCGACGGCTGCAAGTCGGTATTCGTGGCAGGATGGCACCTGCGAAATATGACTAATCGGTTTGGGAACACTTGGGAGGCAGTCGGGGCCTACCATAGCAAAACGCCTAGTAAGCGCGACGCTTACAAGGAAAAGATCAGGCACATAGTTAATTTTTGGATCGCGCAGGGAATAATCCCGCGCTAGACGAATCGCGGGACAAAAAAGGGGGAAGACAGCGTCTTCCCCCTCGTTCCCTGAACTGGCCGACTTTGCTGTACGGCGTTGTGATCTTTGACCTAACCGTTCGGGGCCACGTGGCCCCGAAGCATCCCCAGTACTTCCACATCACCGCTGGCCATGTGCACCATCTGCCACTGCTGCCCGGACGGCGGCCGCCAGACCTTGCTGTTTTATGTCATCGGTTGTTTTTGTGACGGAAGCGACATAAGACAGCCAGCCGAGCGTCACCGCGTGATGCACGCGATGGAACGAGTACATTACCCGCTCGAGGTCAGCCCCTGGCACCAGTGCCACGTAGACGCGGCTATACAGGTTCCACCAGGTAGCCCGCAAGTCGCCCTTGCCATTCAGCCAGGCATGAACCGAACGTTTATCGCTTCGTGCAACGTCCGTACCCCAGCCGCTGGTGACACCGGCGGGTGGCCGCACTTTTACACGGTGCATCGCCCGCAGTGCGGCTTGGCGGTCGCTCGAAGCAAAGTCGACACCGGCGACTGCAGTATTACCAAAGTTTTTGATTCGCATGACATCCCTCGTTGTTTGATAGGCTGCAGCGTCAGAGCCAGCAGCTGAAGTCACGCGGTATTGCGTTCGTCCATGCACCAACGATAGCAAGGGAAAAGGGCGGCGCAAGTCAAGTGCGCCGCGCGGGATTACTTCTTCGGCTTGTCGAAGTATTGGATAATTTTGTCCTGAACAACAGGATCGAAGTGCGGAAAAGCTCGCTTCATCTGCGAGCCGAGGCGGGCGTCGGCGACCCACGAAAAGCTGTAGTTGCAGGCAACGGAAATGACGCCCCCGGTGAAAAGTGCACCAAAAACCATTGCGGCAAGAAGTTGGCGCCAGCCCGAGCTGACGCTTTCCTGTGTGGACTGGACGCCACCCGCATCACGAATGGCTTTCTTGACCTGGACAGCAATTGAATCTGCCAGAGCCTTACGGTCAGCGGCTGCCTGTTTTACCATGGCGCTCGCTTCCGCGGCAACGCTGCGCGCGTCGGCAACAGCGACCTTCACAGCGACACCAGCATCAGTGATTAGGCTCGCAGCTTCTCGACTTGCTTCGCGCATGGTATGGGCTTGGAACAGGGCAGCGATAATGATCGGATCGTCCTCGTCTACTTTCTTTCCAGTCACCGCGAAGACGGCGGTCGCAACCGCACGCCGTTCGGCCGCTTCATGCATTTCAGCCGATGATTGCATCGAGTTGCTCGAACAATTCACGACGGACTTCGGTAAAACGCTGCTTTTGGGCCAATTTGAATTTGTGGCTGCTGACTTCATCAAAGGTCAGTTTATTGCCAAGCAGCGTCGAGAAATCGCCTCCAAACGTATCCTCCGCTCGGGGCTTCACATTCACTGTTCCGATAATCCGATGCTGGAATGTCTTGTAAAGCTGCGTTTCAGGCACGGGCCTGCCGTTGAATTCAACAACACCAAAGTGCCCGTTCAGCCATACGACAACTTCCACATTGGTACACTCTAAAACCTTTTGGAGCGCCATCAACGTTTCTTTCGAAGCCGATCCGCCGACTACTGGAACATGAATCACTACACGCACACCTTCCTCTTTTAAAGTTTTGAGTGATTGGGCTTCAGTAATGTAGCTCATGAGCGGGAAGAACGTAGTCGATCCGGTATCGATGACGCTATAACCGTCGTGCTCTGCAATGTTTTCGATAAGATCATCGAATCGAGCGCGGTCGATTTGCATTTCGTCGTTTGCGATATCGAAATGTTGAACCTGGAGAGCGTTATATCCGGCAAACGTCGGATTGCCAGGATCAGTATCGGCGCAATACATCGCGTGATCCTTTGATTTTCCGAATTGAGCCAATACCCATGCCGTGAAAGATTTTCCAACTCCCCCTTTACTCATCAGAACGATATTGCACAATTTCATTTACTACTCCTATTAAAAATTCGACCAATCTTTATCAAGAAACTCGCGCCCGCTCCATGTGAATGGCTTAGTTCCTGACAACTCATCGTTTATGGTACTAGCCGCTCCCGATGAGCCTTTATCGAGAGCAACGGGTAAATTGGGTGCTTTCGCACCACTTGTCTGCGGCATAGGAGCGGGAGGGGTGACGCGTGTGCTGGTCGAATGGTTTTCACTCATCACGGGAATCCCTGGGACCGGCTTTCGCACCCCATATGTGATGGAACTGGTCGAACTGCCTGGCGTACTCGTCCCCTCGCGATCTAGCGCAGGCGCAGCGACCTTAGCTCGGGCCCTGAGACGCGGGATAAGCCGATGGTAATACGCAGGCGTTATAACGATACCCTCACGGTGCAACTGCTCAAGGATCTGTCGATGGGTGTAGCCATGTTCGAGGGCCAGCTCAATGTCTGCCAGCCGCTGCTCGACAATCTTGGAGACCCGGCGGCCTGAATGCTCCTCTAAGGCATCAAAAAACTTACTTCTCATATCGTCGACATCTAATTTCAAAGCCTACTTTGCGAGCCGACACGTGCGGCGCTTGATTACCGAAAGAATGCGATCTTTGTGTATTTGAATTACTCTTTGTCAGAGGGTTGTCAGGTGTTTGTCATGATTAAGTCACCGGCTTGTCTCGGGTATGTCAGGGTATTCTCACCCCTTGATCAGGGGGTTGTCAGGGGGGGGGTAACAACAAGAGTAAAACCACGACCGACCTGAACGTTCTGGAATACTCGGCAAAATTAGTAAGGACTCGGGTTTGACGCCGAATTCAATCTAGCTTATTCTCTGCTGGTCGAACATTCGGCAATTACCCAATCCCGCTATGCCTCTATAAGAGTGACAGCGCTGCAAGTCGGCCCCAAGTGGCCTCATCAAGTTCACCGAGCGTTTGGTGTACTAGCTTCAAGCACGTATCTCTCTACCGCCACTCCGCTTTTCAGTTCCCAAAGGAAGTGAAAAGATTTTCCGTAGCACGCCGCTTCTTTGCGGCATCTTCTAAAGCACGCCAGCCCGCCTGGTGGAACAAGCCCTGTATCCCCGTAGCAGCCCACTCGGCTGTTTTTTTTGGCCACGTGTTCTGTAGTCCGGGTGAATACAGAGTGTCGAGCAAACCCAGCAGCCATGCGGGTCGCAAGACACCTTTGAACACAGTTACCCCACAGAACTGTGGGTATAACGGCAAAACGGCCCAAGCGGGACCGTCGCCGAGCGCTCAGCCACCTGCACAGGGGCATGCGCCATCTTCACGACGATCAGGAGCAGAAAGGCGGATATCCGGATACCTACCGGACACGGGATGCGCTGGCCTCATGGGCCGGGCTACCGATGACCTCCGCGACGCCTACGGGCGAGAGATACATGACCGGGTGCTAGCGCCACCCTGAACCTGCCGAGATGGCGGGATGCGCTGCGCGAGAAACTGCGTGAATGTTCGGGGCCTGGCAGCAGTAAGTCAGGCGATCGGTTACCGGAAGGTGCCGGCGTGTTGTCGATTTGCCATGAAGGCGACAGCATGAAATCTGTGTTCTTACGTTAGGGACCTTCACCCCTGGCAAATCTGATGGGGCACTATAGCCCAATGCATATGTACAAGTGTGCATTGGGCTGTAGTTCCGTGTAACAAAGTATTGGAGAGTGATGATATGGAATACGAGAAGAAGCTCAATGCAATTCTGGAAAAGAATGCTAAAACACGGGTGAATGGTAAGGTCGCGAGTGAGCGCACTCATACAGCCGCGAAGGAAGCGCTGCGCACGGCTTTTCGGTTGCTTTGCCGAATCGGCTACAGGATTCAAGACCCAGCAAATTTGGAAGAAAAGCATATCAAGGCGCTGTGCGTTGAGTGGCATGCGGCGAGCAAGGCACCGAAGACAATTCAAGGCTACTTATCGCAGCTGAGGATTTTTAGCGGATGGATCGGCAAGGCAGGCCTGGTCAAGGACATTTACTATTACCTTCCAGAAGTTCCACGCGATGAGCTACGCGTAAGCGCCGTTGCGAAGAAAAGCAAAAGCTGGGCAGAAACCGGAATTGACGTTGCTGAAAGGGTCGAAATCGCGTTCCAACTGGACGAACGTTACGGCCTGATGCTACTCGCGCAGGTCTCTTTCGGCCTCCGCCGTCTGGAAGTTCTACAAATGAAGCCGTGGAAATGCGATAAAGGTAATCGATTTTCAGTCTACAAGACTAAAGGAGGTCGACCACGAGATGTGGATATCGATAACGAAGTCCAGCGCGCGGTTCTAGATTTAATTAAATCTAAGGTGGGAAAGAATGATTACCTTGGCTGGAAAGAGCGTACCGATGGTAGCGCTGCGACTTTGGAGTATTCAGAGCGGCGCTATTGCTATTTCATGGAGAAACTCGGCATTACTAAAGCGCTCGCGGAGGTAACTGGACACGGCCTGCGTGCACAGTTCGCTGAAAATGCAGCGTTGCTCCGTCACCTTATCCCGCCAACGCTTGGCGGAACTGGAGGACAAATGCCACGCGAAGACCTTGACCTATCTCGTGTCCAGGTAAGCGAACTCTTGGGCCATTCTCGGAAGTCCGTAACCACGGCATATTACGGTACGTTCGGGCGCGATAATGGCTTGGACGCTCCAGACAGAGCGAAATTGGCGATCGAGGCTGGGCTGCAAAGCATAGCCACTGACCAGCTGGCGGCCATTCCACGTGAGCGCCAAGGGGATTGTGCCTATCTGGGCGCAGAATTGATGGCGATCGGTGTGTACGACGATCCGCGCAAGGTTCAAGCCTTGTGGAATCACCATAGCCGGCGCCATGCGGTTGATTGGCTGAGCCCTGCCGCCGGGTCGAATCTGGCGTCGCTGGAAGCTGCAGCGTTGTCCTTCACGCGCAGTTCGGCGGAATCGTCGCCGGCAGCGCAGGTCTAAAGCAAAAGCGCCCGGTCGAGACTTCACCGGGCGCTTCGTACTCTTTCGCGGTCTACGCAGCGATCGCTAGAAAGGCGGGTCGCTGGACATGTTCAACTCGCACCGTTCTCGACGCCGATAGTTCGGCCCGTGTTGGGTGCCGGGCCGAAAGGCCAGAATGAGGGCGATGATCGCCCATCAATGCACGCAGTTCCTGAATGGTAAAGTTCGTCTCCTCGTGAAGGTGAATTAGAAGCCAGGGCGGAGCATCCAATTTTCCTCCCCTGATTTTGCACAGCAGTGGTGGGGCGACATCTAGTCGAATAGCAAGCTGCCGATCGTTCCTCGCGTTAAAGACGCGTTGGAGCGTGTTGAGCAAATTGCCCGGGTTGTAGTGAGGATTGCCTTCTCGTGCGGAACTCATTATTGTCTGCCTTCCCTCACGCGCGGAAACGCCGCGTCCTGTTTTCCTGGCGCTGCTGGGCCTCGGTCGTCAGAACAGTGGTCGGGCGAATCATCAGGCGCTCGATGCCGATCGGGTCGCCGGTTTCGTCGCAGTATCCGAACTCACCAGTGGAAATACGTCCCAGTGCTGCTCGTACCTCGAGCAGCTGGCACGCGTCACGTGCCCGGGTGCTCAGTGCCATGCGATGCTCCTCTTCTGCGCTGGCACGATCGACCGGATCGGCACCAGTGGAACCAGCTGCGATCTCGATGTCGGCGCGATGGGCTTTACTGACCAGGTCGACCTCGATGCCACTGAGCAGCGCCGTGAAGAAGGCGAGCTGCGTGGGGTTCATGTAGTCGCTGTCGGGCATCGCACAAACCTGCGCTGCGGTGAGCGGCGCCAGTGTCCGGCTGAGCGAGTTTGGCTTGAGGCGGCGCGGCGCTGAGGCAGTTTGCAATTCGGTTTGGAACATGGGGTTTCTCTTCTCCAGTTGGGGCTGGATTGCGGTTCTTGCAATCGATAAGTCGAGTTTCCCATGCTGTTTCAACCGACTTCGAAATTAAACGCAGGAAAAAACAGGTGGCATTTGATTGCCGCGATGCAATTTGCCACCTCAGGTCGAATCTGGCTGACGAAACCGCACTATTTGCGCTTGCGGGCGCCTGATCAGATGCGACACTTGGGAATCATCACCATTTCTTCTTACGACCATGAGCGACACGCAACCGGTTTTCATCACCGTCAACGGACAGGCGAAGCGCTACTCCGTGGAGTTCCAAACCTTGCCCGAGTTTGAGCGCTCTTGGCAAAAGGTGCTCAAGGAAGCCTATGGCCACGCGGAAGTGCGTTGTGGATGCCGCGGCGCTGGCCCGAAGCGGCTGGCCGTCAAGCGATACGAGTTTTCTGACTCCTACGCGCTTGCAAAATTCGCGCTAAGCGGACACGAGCACGCCGCTGACTGCGAATACCATAGCGTTGGCGACGGTGCCAACGGCCCGGGTAGCAACGGGGCCGGCGTCCTGGACGTCCAAGCTGACGGTACCGTCCGGATCCGCCTGGAGATTGGCATGAAGGTTCGGGACGCGGTCACCCCTGCAGCGCCAGCGCCAGCAGATAACCTGAAAAGGCCGGCTTCCAATCAGCAGTCGGCAATCAAGCTCGCCGGCCTGCTTCACTATTTGTGGGACGCGGCAACGCTGAACCAGTGGCGTCCTTATTGGGCGGGGAAGCGCAATGCCCGCCAGGTGTTTTGGCGCCTGAATCAGGCGGCCGACGATGTGCACGCGGCAGACGTCAAGCTGAGCGACCATCTTCTGCTGCCGGCGCTGGCCGCCGAGGGCCCGGAGGCAGCACGTAACCGTGCGCGTGTAATGGGCGCCCTGACGGCGAAACGACGCATGCTCATTATTGCGCCGCTGGCCAGCTACAGCGTTGAACGCGAAGCGCGAATGGCGACTGAGCTGACCATATCGGGTTTCCATGGCATCCCGAAGCCGTTCGTTCGATCTGGCCAGTGGGAACTGCTGAATAAGCGGTACCGCGCGGCCGTGGCCGGCTGGAGGGCGGGACAGATCACGGTGGTGATCGCTCAAGTTGAGGTGAAGGACCGCGGCGGACGTCAAAGCGCCACTGTCATCGATGCGGCCCTAATGGCTGTCTCGCAGCACTGGATTCCGACGGAATCGAGCCATGAGCGTGTGATTGCCGAGAAACTGGTGGAAGAGGGGCGAGCGTTCAATAAGCCGCTGCTGTACAACCAGGAAGTCGCAGCCGTGTTTCCGGACTTCGTTCTCACGGACTGCGCTAGCGAGGAAATCCCGATGGAGGTATTCGGGCGAAGCGACGAGAGCTATATCGAGCGGAAAAACGAGAAGTCAGCCTATTACGACAGGCGATATGGGGCAGGGGGCTGGTGGAGCTGGGATGCTACGCAGGGGAACACGATTCCGCCGTTTCCGCCGTCCGCGCGGGGCGCGGCAGGAGCAAAGTAAAAGTCACTTTGCCCTGACTAGATACCTTCGTAGTTATGGCTGTTCGGATTCACAGAGTTTTGCTGCCAGAACTGGTCAGCGATCTCTGCTTCGGTTTGACCACCGCCGCTGCCTGCATTGGCCAGAACGATCAGGCCGCCGATACCGAGAAGGATGTTGCCGATGTTTTCCATGATGAAGTTCATTTGTTACTCCAAGAATTTGTTGTTCAATAGTTCGATCTATGAATCCATTTTATCGCGAAGAATCACGCATGCAACCCAGCCCCCGAACACCTAAGCTTCGCCCGATCCTGGGTGCCGTCACTCTATGCGCGGCCGGCGCCGCTGCTTACTTCCTCATGTCACCTTCCAAGCCTCTAGTGCTGGCGCCAACCGTATTAGCGACTGTCACCCCGGCTGACAGCTTCACCCGCATAGCTGGGAAAGGCGCAAGGCCAGTGCACATCTTCATCAGCGTGGATTGCAGTTTCTGCCGCCAGATCGAGCCGCAGCTCGCACACGTTGACAACGTGAAGGTGCATTACCACCTTCTGCCTGGTCATAGTGCCGACGCTCGCAAGGACTCGCGCAAGGTATGGTGCGCAGAAGATCAGGCCGGTGCATGGTCGACGTTCGCACGTGGTGGTGGTGTCGCTCCTGCACAATGCGATGATGCCGCGCTGGACAGGAATCATTCGCTGGCGCTGAAACTCGGCCTCGAAAGGACGCCGGCAATGGTGTTTGCAGATGGAAGGGTGTTGACCGGTGCACTCAGCACCGACATCCTGGAGCGCGAGCTGGCGAGCAGCGAAGCGGGGACTGCGAAATAACCGGGCGCGGTAACAGGGCCGGCGTCAGGACTGGCGATCGTGCAGCATCGAGTCAATATGCCAGCCTTGGACTGAATCGCAGCCCATGTTACGAGCGAACTCGTAGAGTGCTGCATTCTCGACCCCTTCGGCGATCGACATGATGCCGGCGCTGCGCCATTGCTTGACCAGGTGCTGCAGCGTGCTTGCCGCGTCGTCTCGGCGTGCGCACGTTTGCAAAAAGAGCCGGTCGATTTTCACGGCCGCCGTAGGGGCCAACTCGTACAGGCGTTCCAGAGAGTCGCGGCCGGCACCGAAGTCGTCGATGGCCACGCGAACGCCGCGTTCAATGAGCGTGTTCACCTTTTCGGCAATGCGTTCACGCTGTGCGTACTCAGTGACGGACTCGCTCAGCTCGAAGACAACCGTATTGAGGGCAGCGGCCCGAACCAAGTCCTCGACGGTGGCATCGAGCAGGCCTTGATTCGACAGGTTGATAAACAGCTGGGGATGGGATCGAGCGATTTGCAAATACCGTATGAGGGCGGCGTCGACCTCGGCCCAGACGCAGGGGCGCGCACCGCGATACAGCAACTCGTGGCCGACTACCTTGTCAGTACATAAGTCCAAGATCGGTTGCGCCTCGAAGCGCAACATCATCGATGCATCGACCGCCGAGGGCACGAAGTAAAGCGGATTGCCGGTTAGTGTTTTCGTCATGATCCCTGCGTCAGCGTACGATCTTTGTTTTTGCACTTTTCTTGCTCCTATTGAGTCGGCTGAAAAAACCAACGGGTTTCGCCGCTCTGGTGCTCCACGAGCCGCCTAAAATCGCGGCTCAAGTGGAGAATAAAACATGTTCGGATCGCCAATCGCCTCATTGCAAAGCAAATTAGGGCACGATTTCATAAATGCACGACTTCTGCTGCGCGCTCTGACGCATAAGAGCTTTGACCAAAAGCAGTCCAATGAGCGGCTGGAATTCCTTGGCGATTCGATCCTGAACTACTGTGTCGCTGAGATGCTTTACCTGCGCTACGCATCCCTGTCCGAAGGCGAAATGTCCCGCACACGCGCTGGACTGGTCTGCCACGAGTCCCTGGTGAAGGTCGCAAATAGCATCGGCCTTGGCCCCTTACTGCGCGTGTCGGACAGCTACCGTGGCGGCCAGTCGCGCGAGTCGATCCTCTCGGACGCACTGGAAGCCCTGTTTGCGGCGGTACAGCTCGATGCAGGCCACGAGAAAGCCAAGCAGGTCATTGAAGCCCACATGATTGCCTTGCTCGAGAGCGGCCAGGCAGAGCTTCGCAAGGACCCGAAGACGTCGCTTCAAGAATTTCTGCAGGCCCGCGCAATTCCCGTACCTACCTACGAAATACTCACCAAAGGCGAAGCTGACATACGCCCCTTCTCGGTGACATGCACCATCTCACGCCTAAGCATCAAGACTACCGGCAGCGGATCAAACCGCAAGCAGGCGGAAAAGGATGCCGCTGGCAAAGCCCTTGCTCTCTGCCCACGATGACTTCGCTTATCCCCCCTCCCGGAGGCACCGACATTCTGCTTCCTGGTCGCCGCCGCTTCCTCCAAGGTCTCGCCGGCGTTGCCGCGGTTGCGGCCGTGCCAGCTTTCGGCCAGCCTGCTGACTTCTGGAGCCTTCCGCGCGAGCTGTGGCTATACCGCCCCAGTACGCGGGAGCAAGTTCGTGCGGTGTACTGGGCCGATGGCCAACTTGTGCTGGATGGCTATGTGCAGATTTGCAGGCTCCTGCGCGACGTGCAGGCCAACAGCGCTGTCCAGTTCGATCTGGTCACGCTCGATATCGCTCGTGGCGTATATGGGTGGCTGCGCGCCAACGGCATCGACAAGCCACTCATCATCAACAGCGGCTACCGTACGATCCACACGAACGCGAATGAGGGCGGCGCACGCAACAGCCTTCACACAAAAGCGCAAGCCTTGGACCTGCGAATTGATGGGGTGAGCCCGGAGGCTGTCGGGCGCTTCGGGCAGTACCTGGCCGGGGGCGGGGTGGGCTTCTATCCCGGCAAACGGTTCACCCACCTCGACAGGGGCCGGGTGCGGACGTGGGTGGGGTAGGGAAGGGGATGAGCGCCGCGCCGAAGATGCGCGGGCCCGTTGGCGCTGCTTAGTCGCCGGAAGTCTTGGCGGCGTCGGCCGCGGCAGCAGCAGAAGCAGCAGCGGCTTGGGAATCGAACAGTGCAATCTGGCGGGTATTGACTTCTGGCTCGCCAGACACTTCGTGCTTCTTCACGCGCTCAATCAGCGCCAGCAGCTTCTCTCGGGTTTCAGCGCCCATCTTGGCGAAAACCGGATCCGCAGTCACGCTGCTCAGTACGTCATACATCACCGGCGCTTCCCGTTTGATCACGTTCTGGAACTTGCGCACTTCCGGGCTGGTTAGATCCTTCGCAGTGAGGCGCACTTTCTTGGGCACAGGCGCGTCATCGCCTTCGCCGTCGGTGCCGGCTTCGGCTCCGCTTTCGATATCGGCACCCGCCTCGGGCGCATCGATATTGCCACCAGTCTTGCGAGCCAACGCCTGCTTCAGAATGATCAGTGCCTGTTCGCCGCCGTGCTCCTTGATCGTCTCGATGGCAAACGTCGGCTTGATCACGTCGTCTACGATCATCAGTTGCAGTTCGAGCGGCGCTGCGGCCAGCTGCAGCAGGCTGTCAACCCATTCAGTGGAAAAGTTGACCTCCTTTGCAATTTCCTCCACGCTGCCACCATCATCGAGCATGCGCTTGCACACGATCGATGCCTCGTACGGATCGAGTGCAGCCGCTTCGTTTTCAGTGATCAGCATTGCGTTCAGCTGCTTCATCGACGTGGTCTTCGTCGGCTGCATGACCATCGTCACAGCCTTGATCTGCTTGTCTTTCGGCAGCTCGCTGTTTGCCAGGAGAATCGAGTCGTGACGGGTGTGGCCGGCTGTGTAGAAGACGACATTTTCGCCAGTTTCAGGGTCCCGGCCCATGTAGCCGGCCATCGGCTTGTGCGCGAGGTAACCGTGCGTCTTCATTGAGTCAGCATATTTGCGCACGCGAGCGAAATACTTGGCATTGCGCACGCGGACGTTAAAACCCTCGATGGGACGCAGCATCTCCAGCGGGACGGTCCAAAGTTCGTTGGACTTGGCTCCAGCCGCCTTCATCCCGTCTTTGAGGTTGCCTGGTGTCAGCTGCAGAGTGAACTCTTTCGAGAGCTGCTCCATGTTGTACGTGCCGTTTTCCATTGTCAGATCCTTGTTTTGTACGAATACCGTTAGGGTATCGTGCCTCGCGCGTTACGCAAGTTGAAAAGTAACTTCCGAAAAGTAGGGACTCGCACGGTTGGATATTCAGGGCCGCTTTTCGGGGCCGCGTGGCCCCGGAACTGCATGACCACGTACAAGACTGGGGGCCACGTGGCCCTGAACAAATGACGAGCGGTCCCGAACAGGAGCGCGGCGGGACAGGGGTGTTACTCTCTTTCGGCAGGCTGGCGCTTGGCGTAGCCGATGACCCTCTGCCGAAGTGCGTTGTACGCACGCATGAACGGGATCAGGTTGTCTTCGGCCACCTCTCCCATGACGCTGTTCTTCAGCTTGTGAAACGCGCGGTCAGCGGTAACAAGCGCGTCGAACAACTGCTGTGTCTCATCCGTAAGGATACGCATAACGCAGCTGCTATAGACCGGCTCGTCGGGCATCTCGTAGCGCAGCGCCATATCTTCCAGCACCTGCGCTTCTTCGGTAAGGCTGCGAAGGAGATCCCGCGCAACCAAGAGGCCGCCCGGTTTTTTGCAGAAGAAAAACAGCTTGACGCTCGTGATGTTGAAGTCGCGACGCATGACGCGACTATATTCCCACGTGTAAAGCGCAGCTTCGCATCTCTTATCGCCGCCTGGAGCATTGATCGCTTCGATACGGTCGACGTTCTTGACGGCGAGCTGCTGGGCAGTCGAGAAGGATTGATCGCATGCTGGAGCGTTCATGCGATCCCTTGCGCGGCGCCGAGTTCCTGAGCGGATTTGTCGGATTGGCCGTCATTGATATAAGCCTTGATGTCGGCCCAGGCGAGCTCGAAATTACGGCTGTACTCCTGAAAGTCACTTTCCGAAACCTTACCCTTGGCAAAGGCGTAATTGAGACGCGCATAGGCCTTGTCGGCGATGAGCATCGAGCGATACAGGCTGCCGCCCAGGTGAGTGAACAACCGGAGAGGAACCGTACGCACGTCCGGCTCTGGATTGGTCTCGAGCGATGCAACGTCATCGCGGAGATATTCAGCCTGCAAGCGCAGGTCGTAACCGAGGTCACGCAGGTGATTGCCAACGCTTCGCCGGCCAACCGTGCGGTGGAAGCATTTTGTGATCACGAAGTTAAAGTCCCGACGCACCAGGCGGCAGATCTGCCATGACTCGAACGGCGCTTCGACCCGAGCTTCGTAATTCGTGTTGATGCGCTCAGCCTTGTGAACGTTCTTCAATACGAGGCCATCGTCGGTGACCGCTGTACCGTCGGTGCCAAAGGCGATGGTAGGGGGTGTGTGCTGAAGTTCCATGTGCGCAAGATTAGGGCCGATTGAAGGAAATCTGGCTGCAAAAGCTGGCGCTTTTTCTGTCGTATTCATTTCAGCTGGGATCGCCCACACCCCTCGATAGCAGCCGGCACGCGCACGGTCTCGAGCGGAGACCCACATTGACAAAAGCGACGAACTCTCGAATACTAGCCTCGTTTTCGATCGCAGCCCTCGCTTACCACATCGGCTGCTCGCAAATGCATTGAGTAGTTCCAGCAGCAAATTTGCACCGATGTTTCCCCGTTATGGGTTGCTAATCGGCGCATTTCAGGTAGATGTGCCAATTAAAACTAACCTTTAACCTTAATGGAATTCATCATGGCAAATATCATCATGCGACCTGCAACCGCTGGCGCCCAGGCAGTCCAAGCAGAGAACATCCCACTGCAGCCCCAGCACGCGAGCCAGATCATCTGCGCCGCAGTCTTGGGTAAAGGCGTAAGCTGCTTTGAAGAAGCTTCTCGCAACAACATTCCGTTTGTTCTGCAAGCGCCGATTGAGGGTCAGGACGCCTCCCAGGTTCCGCAGCGCAATCAACTCAACGAACGTCTCATGGCCGAGAAGGCAGAGTAGATCATTGCCCGCGTTAATATCAAAGCGGGAATCGCCGACGACCAGATCACGCTCCAGTTTAAGGCGCTCAGCGTGGTGCAGCACATCAAGCAGCAAATTATGGACCACGGCCTGATCGTGGATTCGCAAAAGTTGCTTTTCGACGCGAGCCGTCCATTGGCTGATCGAATGGACCTGTTCAAGGCAATGAGCGTGGAGGACTTCAAGCCCCGCCGCGCTACGGTTGCTGTCGCGACTGGACTCTTGCCGCATTTGCCTGCATATACGGTAGCGGAGTTCGTCCGATCCCTCGACAGCACCTGGATGCCTTTGTCATTCAGCGTCTACGAAGGCTTGATCGGATGGATCGATTCCCACAAACCCATGTTGGTCGAATTTCCCATGCCGAACCTCAAAGCGGGCGAGATGGCGCGGTGGGACCACTTCGACGGTAATGATTACGGGGACAGGGCCCATCTGGGCCTTGGGTTTTTCCTGATGGCTTTCGATGAAGAGCGGAACCGCTTCTACACGGTCACCCCTTCGCTCGTTACAGGACGCCTGAACGATGGCTCAAATGCGCCATTCAAGTACTCGAAGCAGTACTTGTACAAGAGTTACACCTCGGTCCGCACTGAGCATCACCAATTGATCGACTTGATGCACGCCCCTGGCCGCAATAAGCTTGCTCGCTTGGAAGTCTGCCCTAAATGCCGCACTATCTTCTCGAAGGATCGCGCGGACTTGGCGCACGCGTCCTGCTGATCTAGTGAATGCTAAGGCCCAGGAAACTGGGCCTTTTTACCGAGTAGGGCCAGACAAAGCGTTGCCGCATGGAACGACATTTGTCGATTTTCACCGGGAAGCATGGTAAGATTCAAGCGTCGGTTACCGGCAATGATTTTCGGCCCTTGCGCCCCCCCCCAGTTCACGGCTGACTCCCATCCGTGAGCTTCAATAAGCTCGTTGGATTTCGACCCGCCTATGCGGAAATCCTTCCTGTTCGCCTGCGACAATTCCAGCGACAAGTTACGGCCCTAGCAGCACGAAAAGCATGCGCGCTGCATTCGTACGCCCGCAACACACCACAATTCTTCACGCCAGTTTGGCTAGGGCTGTCCCTATTGCGTCTTTGCGACCAGCGGGCGCAACAGGGACGGCCTTGTCCATAACTAAACAGGAGCGCGTGATGTCGCAGTCAAACTTAGGTTCATTCCAGTACATGGTCGATGTGGGTGTCCCTCAGGAGGACGTAGCATGGCTGCAGCGCATCTCTAATACGCCTGGCGTCCACTTCACCGCGGCTGCTGCACGGATTCGTAGAATTCAAGACCAGGCCTTTCACGGCTTGCTCGCGGCTTCTGTCCCTGTACAGCATCCAGTGTGCCAATAATGACCCCGCGAATAGCGGACGTGCCTGATGGTGCATCCGCTTATTCCCGAAGTAGAAGCGACCACGCTTCTCGATACCCTAGGGTATCGACGAGCGACTGTGACCAGCTCCCCCTGGGCGGCGTTGATCCGGACAACCAGTCCAAAGCAAGCACAGACTTTCTCCATGTCGATCACATCGAGAAGGCTTCACGCCTACCAGTTTTTTAGCCCGCTTACGCGGAACCAACTTGGAACTTCACATGCAACGGCAAGGCGCCACTATCAAGGTGGGACAACGCGTCTACAACAGCACCACCTGGACACGCCGAGACGAAATCTACGTCAAGGATGTCCGGATTGGTATCATCAAGCTGACTTGTGGCGACCGTAAAGGCCGCACGATCTCTCTGATCACGCATGCCAGCACACATGGCCGAGCTATCGAATGGTGTGTCGAGCAATCGACACCGAGCCGACCTCCCAAGGAAAATTATTCTCAACAGGACACTCATGCACGAGAACAACAATAAGCAGGAGCTGGGGTCTTCGTCTACGGACAAAGAAAACAGCTTTACCGTCACTCTGGAATCCATCAACAGCGCTTTTGGTATCTCCGCAGATGGTTCTGTCGCATTGTTGAGCGCGAAGCGCATTTTTCCAGGCCAAACATGGCCGCGGCTTATGCTGGACGAACCAGTCCCGCCAGCGCATAGAATTGGTCGGCAGCTG
>Ga0308160_10003453_pt1 | contig 17805 bp, 14 predicted proteins | sample PhyFR1_FD_201036 | JGI IMG/M metagenome (GOLD analysis project Ga0308160, IMG submission 201036) | Phyllosphere microbial communities from UC Gill Tract Community Farm, Albany, California, United States - DLSLF.R1 | ecosystem: Host-associated > Plants > Phyllosphere > Unclassified | place: USA...
TTTGATCTACCCGCACCAGTATAACTCACTCTCGAAGATTCGACCTTTGTACTTCTAAGAGTTCGTTCTTATTTCCCACTTCTTTCTCCCTTTCTCTTTTGTTTCTACATCTACATCTACCCTCTCACATTCCACTCTTCTTGATGTTCTTTTCCACTCTCTCTCTTTTTGTTCGATCTGCAACTATCTTTGCCCATGATGCGAAGTCTTGAGAGTCTTACTGCGCTTGGAGTCGTTCTCTTCCAACAGATTGAAGTAGTTGTACTGGCTCTCGCGGTGAGCTGTAATCAGTAAGTAAGGCTCTCGGTTTCGTTGATAACGAACGTTGCGATCTTGCTTCGCAGAGCAATGACAGACAATTTTGACTGTTTCCGGTGAAGAGCTTTGCCTTGCTCTCGCTTTCTTCTTTTCGCCGCTTCGAGGTATATCATTTCAGCTCCACCTGCGACCGAACTGGCTCTCCTGTCCCTCAGACGAAGCTTGGTTTGTGAAGAGGCAGAAATCAGGCAAAGCAAAGAAACCTTGCGAGTGCACACTTGGACAAATAGGCAAGGACTTGAGTCGTCGGTCGTCGCTGCTCGGTCGGACATCGAAAATGCTGCTGAAATGCAGAAGAGGCAGTAGCGAAACGAGGGAGCAGATTTCGCAACGACCGTTTCGAAGCTTTTTACATTCCACCCTCTAGAATGGCAGTACGAAGGTTGAAGCACATCCGAGGTGGTCTCGATACTGATTTCGCTTCGACGACGCCCTCAGTCTGTGTAAGCTCGGAGAACGAGAGTGGACCACAGAGCTTATTCTGCGCAGGACCAGTCGAGTTTGGGTTGTCAAAGCTTCGGTTCACCATCGTCGCGCCCACTCGAGGGTCTTATCAGTGCGAGCCTGAATGAGTCCAGCATAATCCGCACTGCAACGAGAAGCAAAAGTCAATTATTTCGGAAAATATCGGAATATTTTTCCACTGCTGACAAAGCTTACTCGAGTATGGAGAGTCGAGTCGCAAGTCGTGAGCGTAGACAAAAGTAAAATATGAGATTGCCGTAGCAGATTGGTAGCAGAGCCGAGGCAAAATCGAATTCATTTTGAAGTGACTTTTTTTGCGACTATCTTGCTCTTCACCCTTGAATCCAATGGCTGTCTGCCTTCGATTCGACTAAAGGACAGCCCACTCGACTTAGCCAATACTACTTCGCCCACTCCTATCGCAACTGAAGTCAGATCACGCAACAAAACACAGTCAAGCTTCAGCTCCCGAAGAAGACCCCGATCGACCAGGGAAATCGATCAGAGTCACTCTAGCTTAATTGTTATGGTACAGGCAGGAGATAGGGCAGTAAAGAATGCTAGTTCACCGGGAGGAGCGGGAGGAGGGAGAGGGAGGAGTTCGGTGTTGTTGAATCAGGCGGCTCCTGATGGCGAAGGAAAGGGGGAAGAGAGAACGAGGGACAAAAGGCCGAAAGAGATTACTAGCCCTCTAGTATCTCCAGGAGGTTCAACAGGTTCAACAAACACCACCAGTAACCCTCCTCGTCCTTCTCAGCACCGCCGCCTCCCCAAACTTCAGCAAGCTCAGTCGCATGACCCGGACCCTACTCGACTCCCCATGATCGCTCCTCGCATCAACAGAGCAACGTCCAGTACTTCTTCCTCGACTACCCCGGTTCCCGCAGTCCCGATGGAAGGAGTCAATTCCCCTTCAACTTCGAATTCGACTACTCCTGTCGCTGCGAAACCTCCCGGTCCACTCCCTCGCATCCCCGTCTTCCCTCTCGTCGACTCTTACGTACCAGATCCAACTTCGACAGATCGAAGACATCCCCGACAACTCGTACCGAAAGATCTCGGATTCCCTACGGCAGAAATGAATGGCAGAATTCGAAAAGAAGATCTCGACGACCGACTCCTCATGGCTACCTGTGCTGTCATGCATCGTCATCAGAACAGAGCGCTGTGTCCGAAAGAAGTGGCAGAGGTTATGCTCGAGCAAGGATGGTTGAAGAACGCGTACGTTTCTGATTTCTCGACTTCCCTTTGTTTCCCTTAGCTGACTCGAATCCTAACAGTGGAACGACCCCTTTCGCCCATGTATCGACTTGCATTCGAGCTCACATCGCCCGATCTTCATCCGCCGCTCCTCCTTACCCTCCTCTTCTCATCCCCTTCGAACTAGTCGGCGCTCTCACGGTCGAAGAAGTGAGAGCTGTCGGTCTTCACGCTGAACAACGACCAGCAGTCAAGCGTGGAACATTGTGGTACCTCAATCCTCAAGTCTTTGGACCGGGAGTAGGAGCAGATGATCCGTTTGTGAGATGTCGAAGAGAAGTCGGAATGGCAGGGAGTGACAAGGATGGGCTATACGTTCGAGGACTCGTACCACTACAAGCGAGTCATCCGAGTGTACCTTCTCCCGGATTGAGATTGAGTTCGACGCTGTACATCAGTAATGGAGCGGACGACGATGGAGATGAAGAAGGGATGGGTCGAGGGAAACGAAAGAGAAGGGCTTCAAGCGCGATGATGGCCGCCATGTCGACTTCAGAACCAAACTCAGGACTACCCAACCCTTCACTCTCCGCTTCCCCCGCCATTTCCACTCTTCCTCCACCTCCCGTCGCTATTCCTTCACCGAAACCTCCCGCTTCAATGACCATGACTCCCACCAATCCTCCTACCGCTCGCCGCAATGCAGCCTTCGGTCCTTCTTCAGCACCCGTTCGCAGTTCACTCCCGAAACTCAAACTTCGCCTCACAAGTCTCGAAGAGGTTGAATCGGATGTCGTCGATTCTGATGGTCATACTGGAGAAGCTGCGGTTCGTCGCAGGAAGAGCAAGAAGAAGACAAAGCGAGCTGGCAGTGAAGGTGTGAGTCGAGCAGGAAGTGTCGAACCGATGGCAATGTCAACGGAACTCCCAGGAACTCCTCGATCTCGCTCTTCAACTTTCTCCGCAACTTCCTCATCAGCTCTGCTCGCACAATCTCTTCTCGCTGCCTCAAGCTCATCCTCTACACCTACCGTATCATCCACTGCTCCCGTAACTACCAACCCTGTCGTCTCTCCCGATGTACTCTCCCTCACGAACGCGACTATCAATCAAGCTTTACATCGTCCTACATCTCTCCCCGCCACTCCTGCTCTCCACCTATCGATGTCTGCACCCAACATCTTCCAGAACCACTTCTCCTCCGCTCCTTCTCCTCCAGACCTCATGGATCAAGATTCTTCTTCCGACACTGCCAAGAACTCTTCGATGGCAAACCCGCTCGATTCAGTCGCGTCACCTCCTCGATCCGATTCGGCAGATGAGGAAGACTTTCATGAGGCGATGTTGAGAGGGGATGATTTCGATTTCGAATGGGGAGCCGATTCTTACACGACTGGCAGTAGTTCGGTCGTCAGCGTCAACAACGGAGAACTACCTTTCCAACACTCCCCTCAACCACCTGAACTTTCGCTGCCTCTCCTACCTTCGAAACAACGAAACAAATTACCGACTCAGGGAGATGAACCGATCACTCTCGACGACACTACTATCGACACTCCCGCCACCACTCCTCGCAATCCTGATGAGATGGATCAGGAAGATAAAGAAGAGAAGGATGCCGGAGTCAAGAAGGAAGAAGAGGATGAAAAGATCGAAGAAGGTCCTTTGGGAAAGATCTCGAGAGTCGGAATGCAAGCAACTCTATGTGGAGCGATGCAAGCTCGCGAACAAGAAGAGGATGACGACGACGAGGTTGTCATCGTTGAGAAGGACATTCGTACAAAGCAAGAGGAAACTCGTGAGTCAGGCAAAATTTATACAATCTCGTTCCTCTTACTGACTCTCCGCTACTGCCCCTTGCAGCTTCCGCTCCTCTCGACTCCTTTATTCACGAATCGCCCACTCGACTTCGCAAACCTTCTATCCCGCACCTCAGCTCCGACGTTTCCGGCATTCCTGTTCCTCTACCTTCTCCTCTGTCCCTCGACCTTCCTTCGATGACCAATTCCTTCCACGGCAACGAGTTTGATTTCGTCGGAGTCGAAGAAGACGAGTTCGATTTCGATCAATCGCCCATTCTTCGTTCTTCTTCGATCGATCACGCCGAGTCTGCCGACGACGAAGACGAGTCGGATCAAGAAGAGAACGATATCGTCACGGTTAAACTCGAAGACGATGAAGCTCACTTCACCAACCTCTCTCACCCTTCTTCCCGCGCCTCTTCGACTTATCCCCTCGACTCCTTCGATCGTGATCTCCTCCTTCGCGCTACATCTACCGGTGCCAGCTCCAACTCGTCCGAAGGTTCAGCATTCGATCCTCACCTTGTCGTCTCCTCCTCCCTCCTCGCTACCGGTCTTCCCGTCCCTCAGCAAGCTCCCTCACCTCCGGAAACGACCGATTGGAGCATGAACGTCGATTTCGAAGAGCTCGATGGTGAACTCGGAACACACGTCGATCTCCTCGCACCAGAATCTATCGGCTTGGAAGAATTGGATTTGGCTTGGGCTGGAGGAGAAGACGAAGAGCAAGAATTAGAGAATGATCAAATCCTCCTCGCCTCCCCAAAGAATGGCAACGTTCGTTCGACTTTCCTCACTCCCGCACCCGGTACCTCGAGCAAGAGCAACGCTTTCCTCACTGGATCTTCGACTCCGAGATTTACTACTTCACTTCCCGCACCTCTCACTCGTCGACCTTCTCTCATGGGTGATCTCACTGGGAAGGGAAAAGCAACGGTAGCTCAAATTCCTTCAGCAGGCGAAGAAACCGAAGCGCCCTCGAGAAGGACTTCGGGAAGGAAAACGAACAAAACCCTCAAAGCTCAGCATGTTGCAGAAGCTGAAGCGGAAGACGATGATGATGATCAAGGACAAGAAGAGGAAGAGGTCGAAGAAGAAGAGGAGGAAGAAGAAGTACGCAAACCTCGCAGGCGAACGAAGAGCTCTCAATCGACGGTGACTGCGACTGCTGCTTCTCCAAGGAAATCGTCGAGGAGGACATCTGCCGCTGCTGCTGCAAAGTGATCTTGTGAAGGGGCTGGTTCTCTTGTTTATTTTGGGGTTTTGTCGATAGTAAGGATAGATTGAAAGTTGATGTTGTTTGTTGTGTGATTCTTTTCTTTACTTTTTCCCTCCTCTCCCTCTTTCTCTCTCTACCTCTTTTTACTCGGTTACTCAGTGGGTTTATTCGGGTGTATATACTTTGTTGTAAGCACTCATTTTTCTCAATATCCTCGTCACTCCTTCGTGGCTGACTTTGTCGCGATTTTGAGCAGTACCACTTTTCCCAACCGTCTCACTCCCTCTTCTCCCTCCGTACCTTCGTTTGTTCTCTCTTTTCCAAACAGAGACATCGCAACACCACTCAGCAAAGCAGTAGATTATGCAAAAAAGGGAATCTCCTCCAAAAAGAAGAGGAAACCAGATTCCCTTTTTTGGACCCCGGTTCTTGAAGAAGATTACAGAAAGTGTTTATTTGAAGTGCTATACCTTATTGTCTACGTGAATCCATGAGATGCGAGATGCGAGTGATAAACAGTGAGAAGTCAGCAGAGGGGGTCTAGCCATCGTATTCTCCGAAACTTTGATGGCCTGTCGATTGAGCATGTTGTCGTGCTTCCTTCTCCCCTACGATAGCTTCCTTACAAATCTCACACCTCAACCTGTACGATGTGAAGTGAAACGAGATCGATATCGTGTCCACTTTCTCGGGGTTCAGAGAAGAGAGGAAAGCTCACGTGAACGTAGCTGTATCAGTATAGCTGTGACTCTTCCTCAGTTGCTCTACAAGTCTTGTCGCTGCAGATACTGTCGATGGTTCAGCGGGTAAAGTGAAGATGGTCGTGTCGAAAGAGAGATCCGGTGGGAACGGCGTCGAACTTGGTGGCGCGAATGAATGGGTCAAAGCGTCATAATCTAGCATCACTCGGAACTAATCAGTCACCGGCTGTATGAGAGTAGGAAGAGAGCAAAGCTCACGAATCCCCGAGTAAACAACCAACGTGAAATTCGAAAACCCGCTCCCTTCACCAAATCGATCAATCCTACCCGTCTTGACATCAATCGACCAAATCTCCGTCTCGTAATGTCTCGCAAAGATTGAGAGTTCGATCGCGCCTCCCCAACTGTTCGAGGACAGAATCGTCGAGATATAATCTGAAGGTGGTCGTCTATTCATTTCAGGCGCGTCAGTATGGGCTGAGAGAGAAGAGGAGGAAGGAGCGTACCCCAGGAATACTTCGGAGTAAGCTGTAGGGTCGGAACGGATAGTGTCGGCGATGAGTTGGCGCAGGGAAGAAGGGGAGGGAGGAGAAGAGGGAGCGAAAAGGAGTGAGATTGAGGTAAAGAGACATGCGTTGTCATCCGGTACGACCTAGAGAATCGTGTTCATCCGAAAGTGAGCGATGACCACGAAAGACGAGATAAAGGGGCAGCTTACTCGGAGAGCGAGGAATCCTCCGTCAACTTCGACGAATTGAGGGGAATTCGATGAGGCCTTGGTCGCTGTGGGAGTTTGAGTCGGAACTGATCGAGTCGCTACTGGTGCTGAGGACGAGCTGGACGAGGCTACGGTAGGTGGAGTAGCGAGAGGTAAAGGCGACGGTTTTGACGAATTCGAAGTGGCGGTGGCGGATGACTCAGCGACGATGATGGTGTCGCCGCTTCGGATGCCGAAGATAGATAGAAGCGTTCCTTGCGAGATGGAAGTATCGATCAGTTTCGGCGGGAAACCAGTACGAACTGAGAGAGGGGAACGAAACGATTTCAGCAAAATTCACGAAGTTTCAGAGGTGAATCGCGTTGAACTCACGTTCTTGACGGTCGCTGCTGATCAATGTGAGCTCTTGTATTTTGCTTTGAAGTTCGCCGAGTGTCGCATCGTCCGATAAAGAGCAGGAGGAGACTTGAGAGGGAGATCTGGAAGAAAAGCGAGGACGTCAGCATCGACGACACGCGAAATTCCAGAGAGGAGACGCGCCTGATTCGTAGAGAAATCATCCGAAGCGAGTAGAGTCAGTTACAAGTCAAGAAAGTGAGAGGAAGAGGCGAGAGAGCAAGATTGAGATGAACGAACAAATGACAAGTCGCTCTCTCTCTCTCTCTCCTACCACTCACTCCGAAGCAAAAGAGTATGCCACCCAAGAAGCGACAGAAGGTTACTATTCAACAAGAATACATCGATTCACTACCCGACTCGCAATCAAGTTCAGTTACGGATCCAACTCTCATCTCTCAAGATCAACTAGCCAGAGCATACGGTCTAGCACCACCTCGAAAGAATGCAACACTTCAAACTATAGATCTACTGACAGGCTGCAGTCCCAAATGGAAAGAGGGAACGAGCGTCACCTCGAACAAGATGAAAACTGACAAGGAAGTCATTGAACTCAACGATACTTCAGAAGATGAGATCAGTATGCAGTCGACGAGTGACAAGGGAAAGAAAGTAGTCAAGGGGAAAGGGAAAGCGAAACAACAAGGTGCAGGAGACGATTTCAAACCGAGATTGTGTTCGAACGAGAATTGCAAGGACACCCCGAAATGCTTGAATTGGTTGGGACAGGACAAGTGGGAGAACTCTGGTACGTTCTTTCTCACTCTATAGGGACAGGAGAGAAGCTAATCTTGAGAGTGTCGACAGCGAAAGCTTGGAAAGATTATCGAAAGTCGATGGGTTTGCCTCCTGATCCAGAGAACGAGCGAGTTCCGGATATTCCCGTTGGTCTCAGGGTACGTCGGAGGTCTCTCAGAACTCCGCTCATTAGTACTGAGTTCTTGGTTCTCCTCCGACATAGAATCTGGGAGCTACTTGCTATGTCAATTCTTTCTTACAAGTGAGTCTCCATCCGAACTTGAATCACTAGCGCCGGTCACTCAGGGGCGATCGCATGACTTACAGGTATGGTATCGAGACACTCGATTCCGAGCTGGTGTCTATTCTTGCGAACCTCCCGCGAACGGGAATGTCGAAGTACGTTCTCGCACACTCCCTCTCTCCTCTTCCTGCACAACTCACTCTTTCCCCCTCTTCTTAGTCCTCGCCTCTGTTCCAACTTCAAGTCCTCTTCTCCTTCCTCCAAACCTCCTCCCAAGCGATCTACGACCCAACCCCACTCGTAAACTCTCTCAAACTCGATCAAACGGAACAACAAGATGCGCAGGAGTTTTCGAAATTGTTCTTGAGTCTGTTGGATCACGAGTTCAAGAAACAGAGTTTGAGGAAAGAACAAGAGGGTGCTGGGATCAATGTCGGGAAATTGGTTCAAGAACAGGTGAGCCACTCTTACAGAGCGATCATGGATCTGGAACTGATCCTTTGAAGAGTCTCGATCACAGTTCGAAGGCAAGATGATTTATGGAACTCGATGCAAGACGTGCCGTCACGCTTCAGAACGACCCGCTTCTTTCCTCGAACTCGAGGTTAGCCTCATTGTGAGTAGTCTCGTTCTCACATCACGAGTCTTCACTCATGCGACTCGTATTCGACGATGTGCTCGCAGAAAGATTGCAAGCTCGAAGATCGTATTCGACAGAGTCTCCAAGATGAGCAATTGACGGGAGACAACAAGTGAGTCCCCCTCAACACGCCCAGTCACTTCCTCTGGGGATAAGACTTGACGGTTGCGAGACCACAGGTATCTCATTGTGAGCAATGTGACGGAAAGAGGGACGCTACTCGATACTCTGAACTTCAATCCTTACCTCCCGTGAGTTCACCTTCTCGAATCTCATTCTCTCATCATCCACTGATTCATATCTTCTCTCGCTCTCTCTCCGCGTTGCTAGGTACTCCATTTCTCCCTCCTACGCTTCACGTTCAACCTAAAAGATTTCTCTCGTTCGAAATCTCAAAACGCCATTTCCTATCCCCTATCACTCGACATGGGTAAATACCTACCCGCAAACCCTCAAACGGGTCAAAAGGACGAAGTGTGGTACGATTTGAAAGGAGTTTTGATGCATAAAGGTTTGAGCGCTCATCATGGACATTACGTCGCTCAAGTTTATGATGAACAGTCAGTCTTCCCCTCTTCTCCTCTCTCTCTCCTTCATTCCGGAGTGTGAGGCTGACGAGGGTAGGAGGATGTGGAATGGCTTAGACAATCGAAATGGTTCTTGTTTGATGATGAATCGGTCGAACCCGTTGAGGATTTGAACGCTCCTCTCATCTACGACGAAGACGATGATCCTGTTCTTGGGGGAAAGAAGAAACCTGTGAAGAAGAAGGTAGCGGTTGGAGCGAAGGGGAAAGGGTTTGTGAGGGATGAGAATGGTCAAGTGTGCGTTGCTCTTCACTGTTTCTCAGCTTTTTGCCGCTCTCCCGAAGATGAGCTGACCAGTGTTAAGCCATGCAGTCTACCGAAATCGAAAGATGCTTGTTAGTTCAAGCAATGCCTCTCAGTACTCTGAGATCTTTCCACTGAGTGTATGTCTTGATTGACAGACATGCTCGTCTACACGCGTCGACCGGATCCTTCCCGACCAAAACCTGCCGAACCGAATCCTCCTCCTCTAGCTCGATTCGAAGTTGACAAGATTGATGATGTTTACACGAAAGAGGTGGAGGATTGGAACCAAACGTGAGTTGGGCCTCTTCATTCCTCTCCTGTCGAAGCCTTCGCTGACGGAAAGCCTTGTTGAGGAATAGATCTGGAAACGCTAAAGAAGCTTTCGAGAAGTTGAGAGAACAAAAGAGATCGGTTTACAATTCTTGGGATGTTACTGAAGAAGATGTGAGTCGCCTACGATCCTCAGTCTCATCCACGCTTGAGCTTGCACTTAGTTTGATTCGACGATTCACAGGAAGACGCTTTCCTCGTTGACAAAGCTTCTCTCAAACGCTGGGTCGAATCAGGTCTCAAAGCTACTACCAACTCGAAGACTGACATCAAAGGGAAAGGGAAAGCGACTGAGGAAGATATGGAAGATGTTCAAATCATCGAAGCACCCTCGAACGGAGCTCGAAGAAACGGAGATGTCGAAATGAACGAAGCGTCGGGTTCGAAATCTACTTCACCTTCAGCCTCGACCTCTCGCAAAGAATCGCCTTCTGTCTCGACCTCTGGACCTCCACTCTCTCCACGAAAAGAAGATTCCCTCACTCCTCCACCGTCGACCTCGGATGAAGAGAAGAAAGAGAAACCTAAAATCGAACTCGTCAAAGTCATCAGTAATGCCGGTATCGTTTGTCCTCATGGTCATGCGAATCCGTTGAGAGCGACACAGATGAAGAGGGTTTCTCAGGTGCGTTCCTCTCTTTCTCTCGACTACTCTTCAGAGTTCTCGCTCAACGAATCTTGTTCCCCTCAGACCGCTTGTATGACTCTGCAAGAGCTCGAAGTCGATATTGAACCCAAGTTGGTGACGACGAGGGATTTATGTCGAGAATGCGCTGCGGGAATGGCGAATGGTGCGCTTCTCTCCCTTTCTCTCCCTCCAACCCAAGAGATGCTGACTTAAATCACCCTTTTATCGCAGAATGTTACTATAGCGATTGGCACAAAACCCTCGTCGGGAAAGTCAAAGCTCGTGACAACCCAAACAACGGAGAAACTTGCCAGATTTCGAAAGCTTGGATAACAGGTTCGCTCTCCTTTGCTCCTCACTCCTCTACCTAATCACTCACGACGTTCGAGACTACAGATTGGCTAAAGAATCCTCCCAAGATGCACTCGACTGTGACGGGAACGGATCCTAGTCCTGCTTCTCATCCTTTCATCGACGATGTACTTTGCGAACATGGAGGTTTGGCTGCAGACGTCAAGAAAAGGAAGATGATCTCTCTAGAGGCGAGTCACTCGCATTCCGATAACTGTGCTCCTTTGAGCTGACAGTCCTTGAGCTCGATGACTCGCAGGCTGCGAAGATTCTACAAGGTGAATTCCCCGACTTTGTGATTCAAGATCCTAGACCTTGTCACGTCTGCGAAGGTACTCTCGAGATGGATACTGCTCAATTGAACGAATTGAAAGAGGTTCAAGCGAAAGAAAAAGTGAGTTCATCGAACCTCAGCTTTCCTCGCCTGTGATCACGACCTGATTCTCCTTGTTCGCTTTCTGCAACCAGAAACTCATCAAATCTTTCGACATGAGTCAAACGAGGTTGGGTGGAGCTCGGTTGCCGATCGGTAACGACGCTCAATCTCATTTCGTCGTTCCAAAAGGTGAGGTTCCCTCTCTTTTCGGCTAAGCTCATCCGCCCTCACTCACACTTTCTCCCGCGCTTGATAGATTGGACGAGACAGTGGGCTTCCTGGGTCAAAGCGAAAACCCCAGGACCTCGACCTCCTAATCTCTCCAACTCTTCGTTCCTCTGCAAGCACTCCCTCCTCTGTCTCGATTTACCGAAAGAAGTCGAAACTGCGAAAACGATCACAATCGCTACGACGGACGAATGGAAGTACTTAAAGAAGGCGTACGATGCTGGACCTGAGATTCGAGTTTGGATCGAAGAGGGAGAGACGAAACCAAAGAGTTCTCCATCGGTGTGCAAGGAGTGTTTGGATGTAAAGTGAGTGCTTCGTCTGGTTGATTCCGATTCCTTTGTTGGTGTACTGATCAACAATTCGCTCGAACGCTCACAGGAGGAAGAACTTCGTTACTACCGATGTTTGGATCAAAGTCTTGCAGGATTCTGATCTCGATGAACAGGGTCAACGACTCTTCGGTGCGTTCACTCCTTGAATCAACTCTATCTCGAGCTCCACAGCTGAATCGGGTCAGTTTCCACAGTCGATACCTCTCCGAAACCGAATCGTTCTTCACCTCAAGCTTCGACATCGATCAAGACTGCCTCCGGTACTTCAGTCACGAACTTCTATGGGAGTGGCCAGAAAGGAACGAGGGCTTCGGCTCGACAGAGAGGAACAACGTTGTTCAAGAAAGAGCTGAAACACATCGAGATCGAAAAGAGTGACAAAGTGAAAGATCTCAAACCTAAAGTAAGCCCCCCCTGAAATTCTTTTCCCTCCTCTGTCCCCCCTATACTGATCTGTACGAACGCACTGCGGGTAGATTGAAGAAGCTACTGGTATCGCTTCGATCTCTCAACGAATCTTCTTCAACCTTCAAGAATTGGAAGGTAGTCAATCTGTCGAAGAACTCTCGATCATAGGAGACGATACTCTCGAAGTCTACGAAGTGAAACAAGATGAAGATATCGACCTTGACGACTTGCAAGATGTCGACATTAGCAAGACTCGATCTGGTACGAATGGGAAGAAGAGGGTTAGAGAAGAAGGGTTTGGAGGAACTGGATTGTTCGGATGGGATACTGGAGAGAACAGTGGAGGAAGAGGAGGAGATGGGGTGGAGGAAGTGGAGGACGAAGGGAACGTTTCGAAGAGGTCGAAGAGGAGCTCGAAATCGACTGAACAAGGAGCGATGGAGGTCGAACCGATCGCGAATGGGAATTGGCAAGAACAAGACGAGGCGACGATTCCTTGTCCAGAGTGCACTTTCCTCAACAACAACGCTTTGACGGAATGCGAGATCTGCACTGCTCCACTCGCGGGATGAAAAGGAGGAAGGAGAGGGAGAAGGAATAGCTTGTATACGGTCTGGTAGTTCAGCAACGGAATAGCAATACGCAGTGATGTGCTTTTCAGAGCTCCTCCTCATCAGGGGAGAGGAAAGTGAGCGAGTGAGTGAGAAAGGGTTTTCGCAAGGACGTCTTGCTAGCCAAATCGCAAACTTCTTTCCTCGCGATTTCGCGTCCTGATTAGCTTTATTGAGATCGCTTGGATTCCGATGAGCTATCGTGTATCAGGAAACGACGAGAAAAAGTGAGAACAGTCTCGTCGAGGAGCGCTTTCAGTCATCTCCCTTCCTCTCCACCTCTCTCTCAACATCTCAAGATGGGCGTGCAACAAGATCAAACTGCTCTGTGAGTATCTCTGATGCTATCTAGTTAAATCTCGCTGACTCCCTCGCTCTGTGCAGCACGCATCCTCATCTTCCGAACTTCTCGACTTATGTCACCGCAACGATCAACGGACAAGTGAAGCGTTTACCTGTGTGGGATACAGAAGTACAAGGGAATCGTGCTATAGCTTGGATTGAGGCTGTCGAAGGGGTGAATTCCGCAGTTCATTTCGACGACCTACGTCCGGTTCTTTCAACGGACTACTCGATACGAATGTTTCTCGATGGAACCCAGTCAGTACACTTCGGCTATCTAGCATGCGAACTAATCTGACCGACTTTTCTCGATAAATGCAGCGTCAACGGTCTCGCAACTTCGCAGAATAACTTCATATCGCTCGATGCTCCAAACCGAAGGCAGAAGTTCACTGGTCAAGAGGAAAGCGCTGTGGGTGCACCTTGACTAGCTTCGTAAACGTTGTGCTGATGTTCTGACTCCGCAGACTACGGAGCGCCCCTTTCTTTGGGGAAAACTCAGGCTCACAGACGATGAAGATGAAGCTTGCACCGACGAGAACCTCATCAAGAATCTCGGTACTATCGTACTCAAATATCAGCGTATAATACTCGGACCACCATCATATTCAGCAGAACAAGTCGTCAAGAGCTTCGGAGATAGAGCTATTCATGAAAAGGTGAAAAAGAGCCAACTCTCCCATCAAGCTACGTAGGTCTAGCATCATGGGACTCTTGTACAAACGGAGTATCTCGAGCTCACTCTATCTCGACGCAGTGTTGGAGCAAGCGTCCGTAAGGCCGCCGCAGGACAGAAATCAACGATGCAGTCCATCGATACCATCAACAACCCTTTAGTTTCGTTCGAATTCCGCTACAGATCTCGCCGTAAGCTACAACAGCTCTCTCCTCTCGCAGGCCTTTGCTCACACTCCTCGTACCGGCAGAACTTCTCCAGCTAGAATCACATATGCCCGGTTAGTTTCCTCTTGAACCTCTTCCGCCGCTCGCTGTAGCTGATCCCTTCGCTCAGTAGATGATGCACCCCCTCTCGTTGAACCTCTCGCTCCTATTGCCAATGGCGCTTCCGGATCAAACGCAAACAACGACGACGGACTCAGTCGCAAGGAGAGGATCGCCAAAATGCGTGCAGAAATGGCTCGACTTGATGCAGATTCCGACGACGACGACCTTCAAGTAGACGTCAAACCGAAGAAGGCCAAGATTGAGGATAAAAAGGTCAAGCCTGAGAAGGGAGTCAAGACGGAGGGAAAGAAAGTCAAGCAGGAAATCATCGTTTTGAGCGATTCAGATTGATCCTCTCTTGCCTTTAACATCGCTTGCAACTGTATCTGTACGTCTTCATCTCACTCTGCGCCTCATTACGAGTCGATTGTGCGAGTGCTGACTCGTTTCGAAACTTGCAAACAGAATAATAGCTTTTACGACTCTCACTTTCGCTTTTCGACTTCTTCTTTGGCTGTATCGTATACTTTACCTTCCATCTTTACCACTCAGCGCGGATATCTCTACTTCTGCTGCTTCAATCTGTGACAATACGACTCTTCTTTGTACCTTTGCACCCGTTGCGAAACTTAGATTCTTGAGGGCTCTTCGTCCGAGAGCGCGATTCCTGATCTCCTTCGTTCGTTTGAAGCTCAACGAATGCTAACTCGTCAAGGTTTGCGTAAAGTTGCGAGCTACGAAATCGGAAAGAAGCGGAAAGTGAATTGTAATTTCAGTCGGAACGATCTGCTCGAAGCTCGATGGACTAGTGAGCATACTTTGTAAGAGTATAGTAGAACGCTACAGTGCAAGCGAGAGGTAAGAGAGATAGAAAAGTTGATTGCAAAAAAAAGAGAAAAATGCTGAGGCAACGATTCCTCTTCTGCTTTCCTCCCTCCCCCCCTTTCACCCTCCCAACTTATCCGAAATGCTTCGTGGTGCGCAAGTCAAGGTCCTCAACAGGGCTGCCCTCCGTTCGGCTCGCAAGAACGCCGCAGTCTTCAACGCTGCTCGCAACTTGGCCACCAAGTCTGCTGCCCCGGCCTTCACCGCTCCTTCAGTTCCTCGCGCTACCGCCACCAAGGCTGCTTCCCGTGAGTCTCGAGTTCATCTAGGAGGTTATAACGAGTTATTGCACGTAGTTCTAGGGTTCTAGGAGACTTGGAGACTGAGATTAAAAGGGAGGTTGGGAGTAGCAATTCTTACCCCGAGGAAATGGGAGAAACACGCAACCAACATCTCTAGTGCTTGATTGACTGACTCGGTTGGATTGTCTTGTACAGCCCGCTCCTACGCTACCGCTGCTAAGAACCAGGTTGGAAAGGTCAAGACTGTTATCGGTGCCGTCGTCGATGTACGTTTCAAATCCTCTCTTTTCGATTCTCCCGATCTTTCCCCTCCTCGCGCCTAGCTACCATTTTCGTTATCTCGTACAACTTGCTGATTCTGATCGATCGCTCAAAACAGGTCCAATTCGATTCGGATGATCTTCCTCCTATCTTGAACGCTCTTGAAGTTCAAGGTTTCGAGCACCGTCTCGTCCTTGAGGTTTCGATGCACTTGGGAGAGAACACTGTTCGTTGCATTGCCATGGACGGTAAGTCGTCAATTCCCCCTGATTTGATCCGAGGATCGAGACTAAAATTTGCTCTTTCGCTTCTTTTATCAGGAACTGAGGGTCTCGTTCGTGGACAAGAAGTTGTCGACACTGGTGCTCCCATTCAAATCCCCGTCGGACCTGGATGTCTCGGACGTATCATCAACGTTATCGGTGAGCCCATCGACGAACGTGGACCTATCAAGGCCGTTACCACCCGTCCCATTCACGCCGATCCCCCTGCTTTCGTCGACCAATCTACCGCTCCCGAGGTTCTCGAGACCGGTATCAAGGTTGTCGACCTTCTCGCCCCTTACGCTCGTGGAGGAAAGATTGGACTTTTCGGAGGAGCTGGTGTTGGAAAGACCGTTTTGATTCAAGAGCTTATCAACAACGTCGCCAAGGCTCACGGAGGTTACTCTGTATTCACTGGTGTCGGAGAGCGAACCCGTGAGGGTAACGGTATGTCTTTCGTTTCCCTGTCGAGGTGGATGAATCGAAAACTTACGATTTTCGCAAAACTTCGCTAGATCTTTACCACGAGATGATCGAGACCGGTGTCATTCAACTCGACAACGACAAGTCAAAGACTGCTCTCGTTTTCGGACAAATGAACGAGCCCCCTGGTGCCCGTGCCCGTGTCGCCCTCACTGGTTTGACCATCGCCGAATACTTCCGTGACGACGAGGGACAAGACGTACTTCTCTTCATTGACAACATTTTCCGATTCACCCAGGGTACGTTCCACACACTCTACTTCCTTCTAGTTCTCGCGCTCATCATCGTTACGAATTTGTTCAGCTGGTTCCGAGGTGTCTGCGCTTCTCGGACGTATTCCTTCCGCTGTCGGATACCAACCTACTCTTTCGACCGACATGGGAGGTATGCAAGAACGTATCACCACCACCAAGAAGGGATCGATCACCTGTGTACAGGCCGTCTACGTCCCCGCTGATGATTTGACCGATCCCGCTCCTGCCACCACCTTCGCTCACTTGGACGCTACCACCACCCTCTCCCGTGGTATTGCCGAGCTCGGTATCTACCCCGCTGTCGACCCCCTCGACTCCAAGTCCCGTATGCTCGACCCCCGTATCGTCGGACAAGAGCACTACGACATTGCCACTTCCGTTCAAAAGCTTCTCCAAGATTACAAGGGTCTCCAAGATATCATTGCCATTCTTGGTATGGATGAGCTTTCCGAGGCTGATAAGCTTACCGTACGTCTGCACCCTACTCGCTTTCGGAGGAGGAGAAGGAAAAGCGAAACGAGTTGAGAACTTTTTTTCGATTTTTTTCGACTTTTTCTCCTCCTTCCTCCTTTCTTTCTTTCCTAGTTACTTGCTGACACACACAACCCGTACTACAGGTCGAACGCGCACGAAAAGTACAGCGCTTTATGTCGCAACCTTTCGCTGTCGCCGAGGTCTTCACCGGAATTGAGGGACGATTGTGAGTCTTCCTTCGTTTCTCTTCTACTATTCCTCTTGCTCATGTCTATATCGTCTACAGGGTTGCGTTGAAGGACACCGTTGCCTCGTTCAAGGCTATCCTCGCCGGAGAGCACGACGCTCTTCCCGAGAACGCTTTCTACATGGTTGGAAACATCGATGATGTCAAGGCCAAGGCTGAGAAGATCGCGGCCGAGCTCCAGCAGGAATCTTAAGCGCGATAGGAGGAAGTTATGCCAAAATTGAGAAAAGAGAAGATGGGTTGTGATATTTGTTTTGCGTGTTTTTGAGGAGTAGATCTAGCTTTTACCCAGAGCGAAAAATTAGCATTCGGTTTCTTTAGTCTTCAAATACCCTTTGCTCTTCTCACTATCGTCGTCGTCGTCCAGATTTGTGAGAGAGAGATTCTGCCTCGAGCTATATTTCTTACCTCTTCATAGTTCATCTTTCCTTCCTTGTCAGTCTCACTTCTATGCTCCTCTCACTCGCTTGGTATTGCTTGATCGTCGTCGTCGTCGACTCTTGTTGAACCTCCTATCTTCGAGGCCGCGGACAACTCGGACTTCCGATCGACGCACCCCTCTCTCTCTCCTCTCTCTTCCTGATCTTCCACTCACGAACATCCCAACAGCAATGCGTCTCTACTTGACAGAGACGAAACCTCATTGCGTCGTCTTGGAGGAGACTGGTTTCCATCTCGTCTTCCTTCCAACCCACTCAAGCTTCTCTGAACCGTCGGTGGGAGTCGCTGTTTGGGCACCAGGCGAGCACTACCCGCATGGCGAACAAGAAGGAGCGATGAATGATATCGCTGGCTGTTTAGGATTGCTGAGATTCGAAGGAAGTGAGTCCATGCTCTGCTTCCCTTTTTGTACTCTAGCTGACCCAGT